>Ga0194110_10008275_pt1 | contig 11834 bp, 17 predicted proteins | sample TA2Kig1200mmetaG_FD_146192 | JGI IMG/M metagenome (GOLD analysis project Ga0194110, IMG submission 146192) | Freshwater microbial communities from Lake Tanganyika, Tanzania - TA2015032 Kigoma Deep Cast 1200m | ecosystem: Environmental > Aquatic > Freshwater > Lake | place: Tanzania: Lake... | reverse complement strand
CAGGGTCGGTTGCTAGAGCGGGATGCGCGCGGCCGCACTCGCAGTGCTGGCAGGTGTCCGGGTCTTCACGCGGGGCACCTCGCTCGGCGGCGTCGAGAGCCTCATCGAGCATCGCCGCACGACGGAAGGCGCCTCTTCGCCGATCCCGGCGGATCTCCTCCGCCTCTCGATCGGCCTCGAGAGTCCCATCGATCTCATTGCCGATCTTTCGCGTGCGCTGGAGAGCGTGCCTGCGGCCGCGCGGACGATCCCGCCCGACACGATCGCCTCTCCCGAGAACACCGGCATCCGCGCCGCGGTCATCGCCGCCGTCGAACGGACGGTGACGCCGACGATTTTGCCTCGGATGTCCAGCGCGTGATCGACGCGGAGATCAATCCCGCCGTGTCGGCTCACGGCGGTCACGTGACCCTCGTGCGTGGTGCGGATGGCCGCGTCGAGCTGCGTCTCGAAGGCGGGTGCCAGGGCTGCCGCCTGGCCGAGGTCACGCTCCGGCAAGGGATCGAGCCGATCCTCCGGAAGCATCTGCCCGGCGTGATGGCGGTCATCGACATCACCGATCACGCGGCGGCGACCGCGCCGTTCTTCGCGCCGGGAAAACGCTGACACGGGAATCCGAAGCCGAGATCAGCGCGGAGACGAGATCGCGCACGAGATCCGCATGCGATTCCGCGCGATCCAGCCGTAGACGCGGCGCGCGAGCGGCCGCATGCCCGGAAGCGCGAAGACCACCGCCAGCCAGCCGAGGCCGCGGATCCGGCGCAACAGCTCCGGCACCGCGTCGGCGCCGGCCAGGACGCGGCCATCGGGGAGCACGAGCTGCATCGCGGTGAGACAGGCCTGCTCGCTGATCTGCGGATGGCGCTCGGCGCGGAGCCGCGAACGGCACGGAAGGATCTCGAGCCGGCGACCGGAGAGCGCGAGGCGCATGAGCCACAGCGCGCTCGCCCGGCACATCGGGCACTCCGCGTCGTAGATGAGGACCGCCGGCGGGCTCACGACTCGGAAGTCTAGGGCTTCCTGATCTCCATGCGCGCGACGGTGAGGTCGCGGACGACGCCGGCCGGCGCGCGGGGATTCAGCGACGGCCCCAGTGCCGGAGCGAGCGGTAGTAGATCGTCAGGCCGACCGCGACCGCGACGGCACCGCCGGCCTGGAGCATGGCGCCGAGGCCCCCGTCGCGGACGACGTAGATGCGCGCCTGGAGCAGCGCGTAGAACAGGAAGAACGCGATGCCCGCGGCGATGAGGATGCGATGCGCCGTGATGAGCTTCATCGGCGTAGGCGATCAGCGGCTGGCGGTTCGATTCGGCTCTGGGGAGGGTTTGGGAGGGGAGCCGGGCTCCCCTCCCATGTCCCCGATCTCACTGGCCGAGGACGGCTTTCGCCGACTCACGAGCGACCGACACGAGTCGATCCACTTCGGCCTCGGTCACCACGAGGGGCGGAGAGAAGAACAAGCTGTCGCCGACGTTCGGATGCGCGCCGGCGGCAGCGCGCACGCGCGTCATCACGCCGCGCTTGGCCATCTCGGCCATCAGCCGGTTCGCGAGCTTCTTGTCGGCGCCGAAGTTCGCCTTGGTCGCCTTGTCCTCGACGAACTCGACGGCGGCCAGCAGCCCCTTGCCGCCACGGATGTCGCCCACGTTCGGATGATTGCCGAAGGCGCGCTTGAGGCCGGCGTGGAGACGGTCGCCCATCTTCGCGGCGTTCTCCCAGAGCCGCTCCTTCTCCATGATGTCGAGGTTGCGCAGCGCGACCGCGCAGCACGTCGGATGCCCGGAGTACGTGTACGCGTGCATCCAGCGATCTTCGGGCTTGACCGTGTCCATCGTGTCCTTGATCGCCTTCGAGACCATGATGCCGCCGAGCGGGAGATAGCCGGAGGTCACGCCCTTCGCGAACGACATGATGTCCGGCTTCACGTTCCAGTGGGACATCGCGAACCACCGTCCGGTGCGGCAGAAGCCGGTGATGACCTCGTCGGCGATGAACAGGACCTGGTGCGTGTCGCACACCTTTCTCACGAGCCGGAAGTAGTCCTCGTCGGGATAGAGCACGCCGCCGCCGCCGTGGATCGGTTCGGCGATGAACGCGGCGACGGTGTCCGCGCCCTCGCGCAGGATCGCTTCCTCGAGCAGGCGCGCGGCCGTCTGGCCCGCGCTCTCCCCCGGCTTCTGGTCGACCTGGCGGTACGGGTAGCACGTGGGAATGTGGACGAAGCCGGGCACGCGCGGCTCGAACATCTTCCAGTAGGCGCCCATGCCCGTCGCGCTCATCGCCTGCAGCGTCACGCCGTGATAGGCGTTGGCGCGCGCGATGACCTTCGTCTTGTCGGGCTTGCCCTGCGCCTTCCAGTAGAACCGCGCGGTCTTGAACGCCGACTCGTTCGACTCGGCGCCGCCGGAGGTGAAGAACACCGCGGCGAAGACGTTCGACGCGAGGTCGACGAGCCGGCTGGCGAGCGTGATCGCGGGCACGTTCGAAGAGCCCGTGTACGCGGAGAAGTACGCGAGCTCCTTGATCTGCGCCGCCGCGGCTTCCGCGAGCTCCGCGCGTCCGTGCCCCACGTTGACGTTCCACAGTCCCGCGAGCCCGTCCAGATAGTCCTTGCCCGTCGCATCCGTGACCGTCGCCCCGCGGCCGCGCACGTAGACGATCGGCTCGGAGTGATCGATCGGATGGTGCAGCGGATGGATCAGGTGCTCCTGATCGGCCTTGACGAGCTCGGCGGGCGTCAGCGCCATCGATGTGTCCTCCAGTCACCGTCGGGAATGGCCGTCGCGCGTCCATCGCGACGGCCGCGATATCGGTAGATCCACGTGCGCACGCGGCGCCCGCTCGCGAGCATCGCGACCGTCACGCGCCGCTCGAAATTGTACCCCTCGTACTCGTCGAGAGTCCGAAGAACTTCGGGCCTCGCGAGGAGCCAGAGCTCCCCGCGCACGCGACGGCGCCCGGCGACCGCGCCCGGATACCGCCCGAGCGCCAGCAGCGTCCCGGGGACGGTGCCTTCACCGACGAACGTGGCGTGTCCGGCGAGCATCGCGTGCGCGGGTTGTCCGCGCATCAGCGTGCCGTAGACGAACATGGGGAGAGTCTCCCTTGCGCCTTGACCGTCCTTGACGGTCAACTATTTCTCGCGGGCAAGCCGCGCGACGGCGTCGAGCGTCCGGCTCGTGTCGATGCAGTCACGCCCGGCGTCCGTCCACCGCACCTTGCCGTGCCGATCGACGACGAACGTCGTCCGCCGCTGGACCCGCCAGAGGTCGTCCCACACCCCGTACCGCTTGCCCACCTGGCCCGCCGGATCGACGTCGCTCAGCAGCCGGAACGGAAGCTTCAGCTCCCTCGCCCACGCGAGGTTGCGGTCCGGGCCGTCGGCGGAGATGCCGACGACTTCCGCGTTCAGCGCCGCGAACCGGCCCGCGTCCTCCCGGAACCGGGAGAATTCCGTCCCTCAGCCGCTCGTGAACGCTTTCGGATAGAAGGCGAGGATGACGAACTCGCGCTCCTTCAGGACGTCGCGGAGCACGAAGCTGCGCCCGTTCTGATCGCGGAGCTGCAGGTCGGGCGCGGCCTCACCGACGGCGGGCGGATTCGGGCGCTCGGCCGCGAACGCCAGCCCGGCGCCGAGCGCGGCCGCGACGCGGATCACGCCGCGGGGCCGGCGGCGCGAAGCACGGCGCCGAGGAAGTCGGGCTCGGGGAGCGCGCCCTCGAACTCGACGCGATCGTTGATCACGATCTTCGGGACCGCGGACACGCGATAGGCGCGGCTCAGGTCGGGGAACGCGGTCGCCTCGATCGCGGTGGCGCTGACCCGATCCGACGCGACCGCCATGTGCTGTGCCAGGCGCACGGCCCGGGGACAGTACGGTCAGGTGGGTGTCGAGAAGACCTTGATGTCGACGGCCTCGGTGAGGCCGGCGAGCGCGCGCTGCGTCTCCGCGCTGAGCGCCGCGGTGCCCGACGACGCCGCGATGATCGAGTCGATGAGATTCGAGAACTCGTACCCCGCCGGGATACCGAGGAAGCGGATGCCGTAGTCGCGCGCGCCCTCGACGACGATCGCGGGCACGCGCTCGATGCCGTAGGCCTCGGCGCGCTCGCGGTCGATGGCGAGGTTCAGCACCTCGACGGTGATCGTGTCGGGCGCGAGCTCCGCGACCTCGCGCACGAGCTCCTCGTTCTGCCGGCACAGCTCCGCCGCCTCGAGGGACTGCGAGAAGACGACCAGCTTCACGGGACCGGAGAGCTTTTCGAACTCCTTGCGGACGGCGGCCTGATCGCGCTCGTTGAGGAGGCCCATGGGCGCGATTATACGCGCCCGGTCGTCACCCCGACCGTTAGAGGCGCGCCTCGGACGGTGGGGCCCCAGCCCCATCGGCGTCCTGCGGCGCGCCAAGACGGCGCGCGCGCCGCGCGCTTGCGGCGAGCTCCGCCACGATCTCCGCGAGCGCCGCGGGCTCGATCGGCTTCGCGACGTGGACGTCGAACCCGGCGGCGAGCGCGCGCCGGCGATCCTCGCCGCGCGCGGACGCGGTCAACGCCACCGCCGGCACGCGCGGCGCAGTGCCGCCGCGCGTGCGCAGCTCGCGCACGAACGCGTAGCCGTCGCGCTCGGGCATGTTGATGTCGCTGATCACCACGTCGGGCACCCGCTCGGCGAGCTGGCGCAGCGCGTCCTGCGCGGATGCCGCGGTGACGACGTCGGCCCGGCATTGCTCGAGGATCAGCGCGAGGAGCTGGCGCGCGTCCTCGTCGTCGTCCACGACGAGCACGCGCACGCCCGCGAGCGACGGGAAGCGCGCGCCGCCGCGCGTGAGCGCGGCTGCCACCGCGGCGTCGCGCGCGCCCGCGAGCGGGAGGCGCACGGTGAACGTCGCGCCCTTCCCGGCCCCGTCGCTGTGGGCGTCCACGGTGCCGCCGTGCAGCTCGGTCAGGTGGCGCACGAGCGCCAGGCCGAGCCCGAGGCCGCCGCTGCCGCGCGCGGAATCGGACTGGCGGAAGCGATCGAACACGAACGGCAGGAAGTCGCGGTCGATGCCCTGGCCCGTGTCGGTGACGGTGATCTCGATCTCGCCGCCGGCGGCGCGCGTCCGTACCGTCACGCGGCCCGCCGCCGGCGTGAACTTGATCGCGTTCGCGAGCAGGTTCCACACGACCTGCTGCAGCCGGTCGGGATCGCCGCGGACGGGGCCGATCGCCGCGTCGAACTCGGTCTCGAGCGCGATGGTCTTCGCCTCCGCAGCGTCGCGCACGGCGTCCAGCGCGGCCTCGACCACGGGCGCGAGCTCGATGGCGCGGATGTCGAGCCGGAGCTTGCCGGTGATGATGCGCGAGACGTCGAGCAGGTCCTCGATGAGCTGCGCCTGCAGCCGCGCGTTCCGGTCGATGACCTCGAGCCCGCGGGCGATCGCGTCAGGGCCGAGGCGCCCGGAGCGCAGCATGCGCGCCCAGCCGAGCACCGCGGTGAGCGGCGTGCGCAGCTCGTGCGACACCGTGGCGAGGAATTCGTCCTTCGCCCGGTTGGCGACCTCGGCCTCGGCGCGCGCCGCCTCCGCGCGCGCGAGCAAGCGTCTCGACCTCGGTCACCGCCGACGGCGCCCGATCGGGCGCCGTGCCGCCCCGCGCCAGCGCGTGCGCCGCGGGCGAGAGCGAGCCGATGGACGCCGAGATCCGCCGGCCGATGACCACCGCAAGCCCCGCGGCGACGACGAGGAACGTGAGACCGACGCTCACCACCGCCATCAGCGAGCGGCGCAACGACGCGTTCACCAGGTCCGCGGGGATCCCGATCGCCACCGTCCATTCCGTGATCGGCGAGCGGCTGAACGCCGCGAAGACCGTAACGCCTTCCAGCGTGCGCCCCTGGTGCCAACCGTCCCGGCCGCGGCTCGATTGCTCCGCGAGGTCGGCGCTGATCGGGGTGTCCACGCGCTGCACGGCATCGCGCGTGCGGGCGACGATCAGCTTCTGGCGGTCGAAGACCGTCGCGGTCCACGTGTCGGAAAATTGCTGGCGCCCGAGGACCGAGCGGAGCCGTTGCTGGAAGTCGATGTACGCGCCGAGCGCGTGTCGCACGCGCCCGCCGGACGTGACCGGAACCGCGATCCGCACGACGTGACGGCCGTCGACCGGCTCCTGGACCAGGTTCGAGGTGACCGGACGCTGCGAGGACAGGACCTGGCGGAACGTCTCGTCCTGGCGCATCGACGCCAGCGCGCTGCCGAAGGGCCGTCGCACGTCGAGGAGGCCCTCGCCGTCCCGGTCGTACAGGAAGACGCTGTCCCACCCGTCCTGCGCGTCCTTGAGCGCGCGCGCTTCCTCGTAGAAGCCGCGCAGGTCACCGCTCGCGAGACGGCTCGACAGCGCGAGGGCCGAGAGCGCGGCGGTCGCGCCGTTGATCTGCTGATCGACGGAGGCCGACAGCGCGCGCGCCGTCTCCAGCAACCCGCGCTCCACCGCGCGACGCTCGTGCTGCGCGATGGCGACGACCAGCACCCCGGAGAAGATCAGCACGGGCACCAGCGTGACGACGACGAGCGCGAGGAGGTGTGCGCGAAGCGTCATCCGCGCGGGCATGAGGCGGGCGAACCACCGAGTCACCCGCCTAGTATCCGGAAGCTCGTCGCGACTGACAACACACGCCAGGGCGTGTGGGCAAAGTTTTACCCACCAAGGGCTACGACCACGACGCGCGACGCGTCCGAACGGAGCACGCGCGCGAGGCCGTCGCCGGGCGCGACGCCGAACGCGAGGACGTCCGCGTCCGGACGCTCGAGCGACACGGCCACGCTCGCCGCCAGCACGTCGTCGTCGATCAGCAGCTCGCCGGGCTCGACCGCCTGCCACAGCTGCGCGAGCGCCGCGAGCGGCCGCGCGAACACCGCGGCCGTTCCCGCCTCTGTCGTCTCGCGCGCGTGGCGGACGAGCGCCGCGAGTCGCGGGTCCACGTCCGGCGCCGGACCCGCGCGGCGCAGGCGGTCGAGCTCCGCGACGTCCCAGTCGGCGCACGTGCGACTCCGGAGCCGCGGCGCGAGCTCTTCGAGCAGCGCGTCGACGCGGCCCACGCGTACGATCGGCGCCGCGACGCTCACGCCCGCCGCGGCGAGCTCGTCGTCGTCCACGCCGAGCGCGAGCACGAGATCGGCGCGCGGGAGGACCGGCGCGTCACGAACGAGGAGGCCGTGACACAGCGGATGCGGATCGGGCAGCGCGCCGCGCCCCGCGGGCGTCACCAGCACGGGCGCGGGCAGCGCTTCCGCGAGCGCCCGGAGCCACGTCGCGGTCGCGCGCGCGCGACACCCGCGTCCCGCGACCACCAGCGGCCGCGCGGCGCCACCGATCGTCCGCGCGAGCTCCTCCAGCTCGGCGCCGTCGAGCGGCTCCGCCGCGCGATGGACGGCCGCCGCCACGGGAAGCGACGCCGCTCGCGCGACATCGGGCGCGACGGCCAGCCACGCGCAGCCCTGCGGCTCGCTCATGGCCGCCTGCGCGGCGTGGGCCACCCAGTGCGCCGCCGAGTCGGCGCCGGCGATGATCGCCGCCTTCGCCGGGGAGGCATGGGAGGACGGGGGAAGATCCTGGGAGGCGAGCACGATGCACGGGGCGCGCTCGCGCGCCGCGCCGGTCAACGCGTGATGGACCGCACCATCGGCGGCGGCGACGATCGCGAGACCGGGCGCGTCGCCGATGCGTCCGGTGACGGCCGCCATCACGCATGCCGGCCCGGCGCCGGGGACTTCGACGATCGGGACGCCCGTCGCGCGGACCGCGTCGACGAGCGTCGCGTCCGCGCCGTCCGCGGCGAAGGCGCGCCGCACGCCGGCCCGCCGGAGGCCGTCGGCGACGATGTCCGCCGCGGTCACTTCATCGACGCGAACACGGGCTCCATGCGCTCGAGGGCCTTGCGGAGGTTGGCTTCGGAGTTGGCGTAGGAGAGGCGCAGGTAGCCTTCGCCCTGGCTCCCGAACGCGGTGCCCGCCAGCGCGGCGACGCCGGCCTCGTCGAGGAGCCGCGTCGCGACCTCCGCCGACGGCCGTCCGGTGCCGGTGATGTTCGGGAACACGTAGAAGGCGCCGCGCGGCAGCACGCACGTCACGCCGGGCAGCTTGTTGAGCCCGTCGACGATCAGGTCGCGCCGGCGGCGGAACTCCGCCACCATCCGTCCCACGGACGCCTGCTCGCCCTCGAGCGCGGCGACGCCCGCGAGCTGCACGAACGACGCCGTGCACGACGCGGAGTTCACCATCAGCCGCGTGACGTGCTCCGCGAGGTCGACGGGCATCACGCCGTAGCCGAGGCGCCAGCCCGTCATCGCGTACGACTTCGAGAAGCCGTCGAGGAGGATCGCGCGCTCGAGGATCCCCGGCTCGCGCAGGATCGAGACGAACTCGCCGTCGTAGAGGAAGTGGCGGTAGATCTCGTCGGTGAGCACGGGAATGTTCCGCTCGCGCGCGACGGCCGCGATGCGCTGGAGCTGCGCGCGCTCGAGCACGCCGCCCGTCGGGTTCTGGGGCGAGTTGATGATGATGAGCTTCGTGCGCGGCGTGAGGTGCGCCTCGAAGAAGTCCATGTCGAAGTTGAACCCGGTCGCCTCGCGCAGGGGCACACCGACGGCCGTGCCGCCGACGAAGTTGATCACGGACTCGTAGATCGGGAAGCCGGGATCCGGGGAGAGGACTTCGTCGCCCTCACCCACGAGCGCCATGATGACGAAGAACATGATCGGCTTCGCGCCGGGCGTCACGACGACCTGGTCCGGCGAGACGCGGATGCCGCGGGTCTCGCTCACGTGCCTGGCGATCGCCTCGCGCAGCTCGGGCAGCCCGGCCGACGGCCCGTAATGCGTGGCGCCGTTGTCGAGCGCGCGCTTGGCGGCGTCGCGGATGTGCTCGGGCGTGTCGAAGTCGGGCTCGCCGATCTCGAGGTGGACGATGTCCTTGCCCTGGCGCTCGAGCGCCTTCGCGCGCGCGAGGACCTCGAACGCCGATTCCGTACCGAGCCGCGCCATGCGTGCGGCGACGTTCATGCACCCTCCTGGATCGAGCTGCCATTCTACACTCGCGTACGTGGACTTCGTCCCGATCCCGGCCGGGCGCTTCACGATGGGCTCGGACACCGGAGCGCCCGCGGAGCGGCCCGCGCACGTCGTGTGGATCGACGCGTTCGCGATCGCGACCACGCCCGTGACGAACGCCGACTACGCGCCGTATCTCGACGCCGTCGGCGCCCCCGCGCCGGCGTTCTGGCGGCGTGCCGGCTTCGACGATCCGCGCCAGCCGGTCGTCGGCCTGGCGTGGGACGAGGCCGTCGCGTTCGCGGCGTGGATGAACGCACGCCTGCCGACCGAAGCGGAGTGGGAGCGCGCGGCGCGCGGCGGCGTCGAGCGCGCGCGGTTTCCGTGGGGCGACGCGCGGCCGTCGCACGCGATCGGCGCCTTGCCGTCCGTGGGCGCCACGCCCGCCAACGCGTTCGGCCTGACCGATCTGTCGGGGGTCTGCCACGAGTGGTGCGCCGACTGGTATGCCGACGGCTACTACGCGGTGTCCGCGCCGGACAATCCGCGCGGCCCCGAGCGCGGCACCCGGCGCGTGAGCCGCGGCGGCGCGTGGCGCCACGCCGATCCGTGGAGCGCCGTCGCCCACCGGTCGTCGCTGCCGCCGCATCTGCGCTACTCCGACTACGGCGTCCGCCTCGCCCGCGACGTCTGAGCCCCCGCGCGGCAACGCGAGTACACTACCGGCTATGGCCGGGGAACAGCGCTCGGTCCTGCGCGAAGGCGTCACGAGCGGGCTGCTCGGCGCCGCGGTCGTCGCCCTCTGGTTCCTGATCTTCGACATCGCGCGCGGCAAGCCCCTGCTGACGCCGGCGCTCCTGGGCGCGGCGGTCTTCTACGGCGTGCGCGACCCGGCCGGGGCGCCGATCGCCTTCGGCCCGATCCTCGGGTACACGGTCCTCCACGGGCTCGCGTTCATCGCGTTCGGCGTCATCGCCGCCGCGCTGATCGCGGTGAGCGAGCGCGAGACCCCGCTCTTCATCGCCGTCATCATCCTCTTCGCCTGCTTCGAGATGTTCTTTTTGGGCGCGCTGGGCGCCGTCGGCCGCTCGATGGTGGGCGCCGTCGTGTGGTGGGCCGTGCTCGTGGGGAACCTCGCGGCGGCGGTCGCGATGCTCTGGTACTTCTTCTTCGGTCATCGCGCGCTCGCGCGCCTCCTGATCGGGTCCTGGGGCGGCGTGCTGCGCGAAGGCGTCGTCGCCGGCGTCGTCGGCGCGGTCATCGTCGCGCTGTGGTTCCTCGCCGTCGACACGATCCAGGGCGAGCCGCTGCGAACGCCGAAGCTCCTCGGCACGGCGTTCCTGCGTCAGACCGACCCCATGGCGGCGGCCCTGACGTACTCGCTGGTGCACGGCATCGCGTTCATCGGCTTCGGCATCGTCGCCTCGATGCTGGTGGCCGCGGCCGAGCGCCAGCCCGTCTTCGTCCTCGTGCTCATCATCCTCTTCACGATCTTCGAGGTCGCCTCGTTCGGCGCCATCGTCATCGCCGCCAACTGGGTCCTCAACGAGGTCGCGGGCTGGACGATCTTCGTGGGCAACCTGCTCGCCGCGGGCGCGATGCTGGCGTACTTCTTCCGCCATCACCGCACGCTGGCGCACCGCCTGACGGAAGCGTGGGGCGATGACTCATGAGTGGGACGCCACGCAGCTCCGCGACGGCGACCGGAACGTCGGGCCCGGCGAGTTGATCATCGTCCCGCGCGGCGTCGAGCACCGTCCGAAGGCGCTGACCGACGAGGTCCACGTGCTGCTGCTCGAGCCGAAGGGCACGCTGAACACGGGCAACGCGACGAGCAACCGCACGGTCGCCGAGCTCGACCGGATCTAGCCTCCGGCACGCCGCCCTGGCCGAAGGCCCGGGGCGGACGGCATTGTGTCGCGCCCGCCGGCCGCCAGCCGCCTCCCGTACGCGTCAACTCCGCGAGAAGTCGACGCACCGACGTTTGGCGCGGTTCCTGCCCGCATCGGCGCCGGACTCGCCGAAGGAGGTGATGACGACTCGTCACTGACAGGCAGAGCGCGCCAGGGGGCGCCGCAGGACCGGTCACCCGAGGGGCGAAATCTCATGAAGCGATGGCAGGCAGCGCTCATCGTCGCGGTCTTGGTGTGTGCTCAAGTCGCGGAGGCGGGGCCGGGCATCCAGATGCTGAAGGACAAGGGGTTCGGCCCGTTCAAGCTACGGTTCGAGGTCCTGGCCGGCATCTATCAAGGCGCGGTCCTCGACACCGAAACAGGCTTGATCTGGGAGCAGGCGCCGGCGATCGAGGTCCTTCACGTGGACGAACGCGAGCATCCACTGCAACCGGCGCGTCATCGGATTTCGCATGGGGTGGCGACTGCCCACCGTCCAGGACCTGACCTCGCTCGTGGATCCGGTCGTCCACCACCCGGCGCTTCCGAGCAACCATCCGTTCGCGAACATGGAGTCGGCCAACCCCCATCGGGGCCCGACGTTCTGGGCGGCCACCCACAAGTTCGACACAGGGGATCCGAACATCAAGTGGTTCGTGGACTTCGCCGAGGCCGCGGGCGCCGGGTTCGTCCACAACGACGCCCTCGAACGCGCGTGGTGCGTGCGGGAAGGCTCGAGCGTCGATCTGCAGTGACGGAGCGATGCGGGCCCGGGTCCGGCGGCGGACCCGGGCCCGTGCTCTACCAGAGCGCTTTCGGCAGCGGCAGGTCCTTGTACGCGTCGACCGGCTCGGGCGCCGGAGGCTTCACGCCGAGGCGATCCGCGAGCACGTAGAGCTGGCGGAGATGCTGCGCGGC
>Ga0194110_10008260_pt1 | contig 11846 bp, 9 predicted proteins | sample TA2Kig1200mmetaG_FD_146192 | JGI IMG/M metagenome (GOLD analysis project Ga0194110, IMG submission 146192) | Freshwater microbial communities from Lake Tanganyika, Tanzania - TA2015032 Kigoma Deep Cast 1200m | ecosystem: Environmental > Aquatic > Freshwater > Lake | place: Tanzania: Lake... | reverse complement strand
AAAGTTCGCAATGTCATCCCCGCCCTGGTCGCGGCCAACCCCGTTGTCATTTCGCTCGTTTGGGCCGCAGGACCAGAGTTGGAAGCGGCCGAAGTTGCAGTAGTCGGTCGCGCCCTTGGCGGGCTGCACGGTGCGGTTGCCGAGGAGGTCGTAGTCGTGGGCGGTGGTGGCCTTCATCGCCGCGGTGTCGAAGTAGATGAAGGGGCGGTCCCACTCGTCGAGGAAGAAGGCCATGCGGAGCTCGCCCTCGTCGTAGAAGGCCGAGGGGAGGTAAGGGGCGCTCCGGCCCCCCTTCACATTGAGCAGCAGCACGAGCGCGCGGTTCCCGCGGTTCGGCCCCGCCGCGGCGGGCAGCTCGGACGGGGGATAGACCCCGTAGTCGTTCTGATACGCCTGGACGCCGCTCGCGATGGCCTCCACCGTCGCCTCGGTCCGCCGCACCTTCTGGCTGCGGCGAATGGCGTTGAAGGCCGGGAACAGGAGTGCGAGGAGGAGGATGACGACCGAGATGACGACGAGGACCTCCACCAGGGTGAAGGCCGATTTCGGATTCCGGATTTCGGATTTCGGATTGAGCATCGAAGAAGCCACGGCCTGAAGGCCGCAGTCCTAACGGGTTAGTCCACGGGCGCACCGGGACTCGTAATCATGCTACCTGGGTGCCCCCGGAGCGTTGTCAACTGCTTGTCAGGAATTGTAAAGAATTGTAAAGGCGGGCAGGTCAGAAGATTCCGAGGAAGCTCTTCGAGCGGACGCGGAAGAAGGCGATGTTGGAGTAGAGGCGGCCGGTCCAGACGGAGGTGTAGGCGGCGTCCTCGCCGAGGGCGGCCACCTGTGCGGCGGTGAGGTCGGGGCTGAGGATGACGCGGGCGCAGTCGCTGCCCACCTCGTAGGCGGCGAGGAAGAAGTGGTCGCCTGGGCGGAGCCACTGCCGCGGCGGGGCGAAGGTGAAGCGGCGGCCCACGTAGCCGCCCGGCGGGAGGGTGACGTGGTGGTAGAGCTCGGCGCGGAGCGAGGCGGGCACGGTGATCTTGGGGGTGGAGTAGCACTTGCGGCCGCTGTAGACCTCGTAGGCGTGGAAGCGGAAGAGCCACTCGGTGGCCTCGCCCTGGGCGTTGCGGGCGACGGGCTCGAAGTAGACCGTCACATCGCGTGCCTTCTCGCCGGCCCACCTGCGGGCCGCCGTGGCGTTCACGAGCTGGACGTCCAGCCTGATCGGCTCGCCGGGGCCATAGCTCTCCTTGTCGGTGCGGATGGCGAGGCGGAGGCCGTCTCTGGGCAGCGATAGGCGCGCGGAGAGGCCGCGGAGCTTCTCGTCCCGCGAGGCCACCTTGGCGCCTCGGCTGTCGTCCCCGCAGATGTCTACTCCGAGCCAGCCCAGGAAGAAGTCCGGGATGTCCTTGTAGTTGATGTTGCCGGTCACGCCGAGGAAGCCGAGGTGGAAGTAGTGGGTGCACTGGGGCCTGTAGACGGGGTTGCCTGTGGCGTCGGTGTTGAGGCCGAGGATTCCGACGTCGTATTCGCCCCCCGCCTCGCCCTCGGCGTCGCCCCAAGTGACCCGTTCGCGGCCGGCGAGGAGCACGCCGGCGGCGTCCTGGTGGTGTTCCATGACCCCCACCTTGCCTCCGCCGATGCCCGCGTAGTAGCCGTCAACCTTCGCGCCGCCCACCGGCATGGTGAACGGGCAGTTGGCGTAGAGGCCGAACTGGGGCTTTGCGGAGAAGGTGAAGCCGACGTCGAACATGTCGAGGGCGTCGCGGCCGCGGTTGCGCAGGTAGGCGCACCCCGCGGTTGAGGCCGCCAGGCCGAGCAGGAGCGCACCCACGGCGCCACGGGTTCCACCATTCATCGCAGCAGGTCCGCCCTGAAAACAAGCCGCACGGAGACATAGTCCCCATCTCATACCACGGTAGATCGTTCGCGACGGGAAGTCAACTCAGCAGTCGTCCTCGTCCCTCGTCCTCGTCCTCGACTCTTCTCCCTCCTGTGAAGGGAATCGAGGCCGAGGACGACAAGAGGAAAGGATGGGCGCTTTACCCGGCGCCAACCGTTTGCTATAGTGGCACGGACAGTTGATCGACCATCCTGTTGCTCGTTGGAGGCGAAGCGATGAGCGCGACGAGACTGGTTGGGTGGGTGGCCGCGGTAGTGTTCACGGGCGGTGTGCTCGCGGGCGAGGGGGCGGCGCCGACGATGGCGGAGCTGGAGGCGTGTCTGGCCAAGGTGCCGGCGTTCAAGTACGGCGAGAGCCGGGCCGCGCTGGCCGACGCCGAGCGGATGATCCCCGTGCTGGCGCTCGACGCGGCGCAGCGCAAGGCCATCGAGAAGCGGCTGATCGCGCTCCTGGACGGTGAGGGGACGAACGACGGGAAGGCGTTCGTCTGCCGCCAGCTCTCGTTCGTCGGCTCTGCCGAGGCCGTGCCGTCGTTGGCGAAGCTGCTGCCCGACAAAGAGATGTCGCACCACGCGCGCATCGCGCTCGAGCGAATCCCCGCCGCGGAGGCGCTAGCGGCGCTCCGCGACGCGCTCGCCAAGGTGCAGGGGGCGCTGCTCGTGGGCGTCGTCAACTCGCTGGGCGAGAGGAGGGACGCGGCGGCGGCACCCGCACTTGGGAAGCTGGCGGCCGGGGCTGACGAGGCGGTGGCCGAGGCTGCCGTGGCCGCGCTCGGCAAGATTGGGGGCGTCGAGGCCGTCAAGGCCATCGCCGCAGTGCGCACCAAGGCGTCGGACAAGGTGCGGCCGGCAGCGACGGACGCCTATCTGCTCGCCGCGGACGGCCTCGTCGCGGCGGGCAAGAAGGCGGAGGCCGCGGCAATCTACAAAGAGGTCTACGACGGCGAGAAGAAGGAACACCTCCGCATCGCAGCGTTCCGCGGCCTGCTCGCCACGGGCGACGAGGCGGCCTGGGCGCTCATCATCAAGACCCTCTCCGCCGACGACCCGAAGATGTGGGGGACGGCGGCGCAGTTCGCCCGCGAGATTCCCGGCACCGAGGCCACCAGGGCCCTGGCCGCGGCGCTCGGCAAGCTCGCCGCGCCCGCCCAGGTGCTCCTCCTCAAGGCGCTGGGCGCGCGCGGCGACCCGGCCGCCTGCCGCGCTGTTATGGGCCTCATCACTTCACGGGACGAGGCGGTCCGCCTGGCTGCTCTGGAGGCCCTCGGCGATGTCGGACATGAGGACCCTACCACAGCGGTGATGCTGGCCCGGTTCGGCGGCCCGGTGGCCCGCAGGAGCCTCGAACGCCTGAGGGGTAAGGGCGCCGACGAGGCCATGGTCGCCGCGCTGAAGGCTGTCGCGGCTCCTTTGCAGGTCGAGCTCATCCGTGCGCTCGCGGCGCGCAACGCCGCTTCGGCGGTCGAGACGCTCCTCAAGGTGGCTGCGGAGGATGCCGAGCCGACTGTGCGGACCGAGGCGATGAACGCCCTGGGCCTGCTGGCAGGAAAGGATGCCCTGCCGGCCCTCCTGAGGTTGCTCACCGAGGCCAAGAGCGACGACGAGCGGGCGAACGCCGAGAGAGCCGTCGTCGCCGCCTGCCGCCGCGTCGCCGACAGCGAGGCGGCGATGGCGTCCGTCCTCGCCGCACTGCCCGGCCCGAGCGCGCCCGTCCGTTGCGCGCTTCTGCGCATCCTGGCCAGGGTGCCCTCGGCCAAGGGGCTTGAAGCCCTGCGCGCCGCCGTGAAAGACGCCGATGCCGCCGTGAAGGACGTGGCGATTCGCGGGCTGTGCGACTGGCCGGATGCGGCGCCCATGCCCGACCTCGTGGCCATCGCCCGCACGGCCGAGAGCCAGGTTCACAAAGTGTTGGCCCTCCGCGGCTTCATCCGCCTGGCTGCGCTGCCGAGCGACCGGCCCGCCGAGCAAGCCGCCAAGCTCTTCGCCGACGCGATGGCCCTCGCCGCCAGCCCGGATGACAAGAAGCTCGTCCTCGCGGCCATCGCGAATGTGAATCACAAAGCCGCGCTCGACCTGGCGATGGCATCGCTGGGCGACCCAGCCCTCGAGGTCGAGGCCGCGACCGCCGCCGTGCAGATCGCCAAGAGCCTGCGCAAGACCGACCGCGACATGGCGAAGGCCGCGCTCCAGAAGGTCGTCGAGGTCTGCAAGACCCCCGCCGCCCGCCAGACGGCTGAGAGCGCGCTCCTCGTGGTGGATGCCGCGCTCAACATCGCCCCCCAGGGCACGGCGTCGAGCAGAGGCGGCTCCAAGCCCGACGGCGGCTCCGGCCCGCCCCAGGCCGCCATTGACGGCGACCCCGGCACCTACTGGGACGAGGACGACGGCCAGAAGCTCTACCGCTACGCCGTCACCTTCAGGCAGCCCGAGAAGATCGCCGCCCTCAGCATCCTCGGCTACCAGCACCACAGCTACGCCCCGAAGGACTTCGAGATTCTGGCCGATGGCAAACTGCTCAAGAAGGTCGAGAACGCCCAGTACGACGACAACTTCCTCGTCATCAGCCTGGGCGAGGGCGTGGCGTGCAAGGAGATCGAGCTCAAGATTACCGGCTACTACGGCAACTCGGCGGCCATCCGCGAGCTCGGCCTCTACCCGCCCGGGGGCAAGATGCTGAAGATGGAGACGCCGAAGAGGCAGTGAGAGTGAGAGTGAGAGTGAGAGTGAAGGGAAAGAGGTAGGGCGTGCATACCTGCACGCGGGATGGCCGCGGAGCGGCCGAAGAGGCGTCCCCACGCGGAGCGTAGGGGCGAGACGAGCGCTGATCTCAGAAGGAGTCTCCCAATGGGGGCGAAGGACTGGCTAACCAAGAGATATGGCCTCCGGACGCGACTTGAGTCGTTGGAGAAAGGCGTCCTCGCGCTTCGGAAGCGAGTTGCCAAGCTGGAAGCGCGCGCGCCGACCATCGTGCCCATTGAGACGCTTGCGCCGGAACCCTACGAGCTGCTCAAGCCATTTCACGCAGTCGTTGAGTTCTGCGACGACTCCTACATTGCCACGTTCTACGACGCCAACATCAGCGCGAGCGGGGACACGCAGCAGGAAGCTGTGGAGAATCTGAAGGACATGGTGGTGGCAGGCGTTGAGACGCTGACGGAGCATGGGGAGGCCCGGTTGGGCCCGGCTATGGTGAAGCAACTGAAAGTGCTCAGGGAGTTCATGGGAAAGAGAACATAGCGCGTCTGAGAGAATGAGGGGGTTCGTAGTGCGGGCTTCAGCCCGTCACGCCAGGATACGGCCTGAAGGCCGCACTACAAACGGGTGCGCGAAAGGAAGGGGAATCCTGCGACCCGGCGCAGTTTCCTTGCGGCTGGCGCGGCAGCGCCGCTGGTCGCGGAGCGCGTCGCATTCGGGCGGACACTGAAGGAGTCGAAGGCAATGACCATCACGGTTCCGGAACAGAAGGTGCCGGTGCTGGCGGAGTGCGACGTGCTGGTGTGCGGGGGAGGGGTGTCGGGGATAACGGCGGCGGTGGCCGCGGCACGGCACGGGGCCTCGGTGGTGCTGCTGGAGCGCTGGCCGATGATAGGAGGGATGGCTACCGCCGCACTCGTGACGGGCTGGCACCGGAGCGACCGCGAGAAGATGGAACGACCGCGGCCAGCGCAACATGGTCCCCGTGGGCAAGAGCTACCACATCCCGCTCGGCATGTGCCTCAACGCCGCCATCCCCAACCTGGCGGCCGCCGGCCGCTGCGCCTCCTCGACCCACGAGGGGCGCTCGTCGGTCCGCGTGCAGACCCACTGCATGGTCATGGGCCAGGGTGTCGGCACGGCAGCGGCCGTGGCCCTTGCGGCCAGATGCGACATGGCGCAGGTGGACATCGCAGCTCTCCAGGCCACGCTCGAGAAGGACGGCGTCTGCCTCGAAGATGTGCCGGAGCAGGTCGAGAAGACTTGACAGAGGCGGCCATGAAGTATATACTCAGATAGGTACAAGGAGAACCGCCCATGGAGACCGCAAAGCTCTTCACGACCGGGGGCAGCCAGGCCGTGCGGCTGCCGAAGGACTGCCGCTTCCGAGGGAAGGAAGTCTACGTCAAGCGGATCGGCGAAATGGTGATCCTCATGTCGAAGTCTGCCCTCATGAAGTCTTTCAGAGAGAGCCTGGACATGTTCACGCCAGACTTCATGGCGACGCGCGAGCAGGGCAAGCAGGAGACACGGGAGCCATTCAGATGGCGTACTTGCTCGACACGAACACGTGCATCTACGCGATGAAGAGGCGGCCGCCGCAGGTGGCCCGGCGTCTCGACGCGGCGCTGGAGTCTGACCCGTCCGAGGTAGCCATCTCCAGCATCACTCTCAGCGAGCTGGAGTTCGGCGTTCAGAAGAGTTCCGACCCAGCCCGCAACTGGCTTGCCCTTGTGAAGTTTCTGATGCCAGTGAGCATCCTGGCGTACGGACCTGCGGCAGCCCCCCACTATGGCTGGCTTCGCGCCTTGCTCGAGGGGCGGGGCCAGGCCATTGGGCCGCTCGACACGCTCATCGCCGCCCACGCCCTCTCCCTCGGTCGGACACTCGTCACCAACAACGAGCGGGAGTTCCGGCGCGTGCCAGGCCTTGAGGTCGAGGACTGGGCGGAGTGAGGGCCGACGCGGCGGCGGGGGCGGGGAGCATCCAGACCTTGACGCCGCGGCGAACGCCGAACTGGCGGGCCAGGAGGTGGGAGGGGAACCAGACGTCAATGCGGTTGCCCACGATGGCGCTCCCGGTGTCCTCGACCACGAAGGTGTGGCCGGGGAAGGCCGAAAGCTCCACACGCGTCCCACGGGGCAGGACCCCCCAGTCGGCGGCGATCATCCCGCGCCGGACACCTTTCCCGCTCGCCGTGATGCCCTTGGCGCCCCGCCCGCAGCACTTCTGGCAGGAACAGTAGGCGGTGGCGGTGAACTGTCCGACGTAACGCCCTGCCAGCGCGTGATTTACCGCGAAGAGGCAGAACGCGGCGAGAGGCAGCGCAATCGTGGGGCGCATGTAGAGTTCTCCGAGCCGGGTTGAAGCCACATCGGTGGTCCTTGCGCATCGGTGCCCCACAATAGCAAACGACATGCCGCCATGCCCCAGCGCATGGGCACCTCTTGCCATAACTGTTGGGCATATCAAGAGATACGTGTGGTTGCCGCCGACGCCACTGGCTTGGACGAGCGATGGCCGGATGACCGGGGTGGGTCAGTCAGCGACATCATGGGGCAGTGGAGCGTAGTCGTCTACTCTCCGGACTTGCCGAAGCAGTAGACCATGCCGTTGGAGGAGCCGAAGATGACTCTCCCGTCCACCACGGCGGGGGACGAGAGGATGCGGGGGTCGGGGGAAACCACAGTGGCGTCGTCACTTGTGTCTACCGCCCAGAGCTTCGCGCCGTCCTTGAGGCGCAGGCAGGTCAGCTTCCCGTCGTCGTCCCCAAAGAGCACGGCGTCGCCCACGACCGCCGGGGAGGAGAGGATTGGCGAGCCAACGTCCGTGCGCCAGAGGAGCTTGCCGGTGGGGGCGTCGAGGGCGTAGCAGGCGCCATCGCGGGAGCCGAAGACCGCTCGCTCCCCGCTCACGGCCACGGCGGTGAGGACGGCGTCCTTGACATCCCGGAAACGCCATATGTCTTCGCCATTCTTGGGGTTAAGGCATCGGACCTCGCCGTAGGGGGGCTTGGCGCTCTCGGTGAACGTGCCCTTGCCCACGGGCACGTAGAGGCGTCCGCCCGCGTAGGAGAGGCCCGACCAGGCGGGCGCCGGCAACTCCTTCTTCCAGACGGGCGAGCCATCCTTGGCATCTACGCACACGACGCCCTGAAAACCATAGCCCGAGCCGATGTAGACGCGGCCTTCGACGACGAGTGGGCAGCCGTCCTCGTGCGGCCCCTTGTGCTGCCACAGCAGCTTGCCGGTGAGGGCGTCGGCGCAGTAGAGGCCGTCGTCGCCTGCCCCGAAGTAGACCTTCCCCCCCACCACGGTGGGTGATGATTCGGTGTGGCTCCTGGTCTGGATTGACCATAACTCCTTGCCGTCTTTGAGGTTAAGGCAATAGAGCTTGCAGTCGGTGTTGTCGTGGAGCCCTTCGCCCACGTAGACCCGCCCGTCGGCGATGGCGGGGGATGAGAAGACTGGCCACTTGGCCTCGAAGCGCCAGAGGGGCTTGCCCGTCGCCAGGTCGAGGCAGTAGACGCGATAGCTGTCGCCGCCGATGACCACGCGGTCGCCGGCGATCGCGGGCGAGGAAGCAAAGGGGTGGCGGTCGAGGAGCTTCTCCTCGCGGAAGCGCCAAAGGAGCCGTGCGGCAGGCGGTGGCACAGGCGTCGGTGGCACAGGCGTCGGTGGCACAGGCGTCGGTGGCACAGGCGTCGGTGGCACAGGCGTCCCGCCTGTGGTCCCACACCGTGCGAAGCCGCCGCGGAACGTCGCCCAGTCAGCGCCAGACGCGGCAGCGGCGAAGGCCGCACATATCATGCCTAGCCGCACCGCGCCGCGGGCAGCGGAGCAGGGTCGCGGGCACCCGTGTGCCTTGCTCCCGAAGGGAGCGAAGTGGGTTGCCGGCGGCTTCAGCCGCCGGGCCCGGGCGCCAGAACCGGCGCAGTCCCGAAGGGACGGCAGAGATGGTGGCGGGACGCGCTGCCACGGAGTTCTGCCGTCCCTTCGGGACTGGCCCCGGGTTGGCCCGCGATCCGGCGGCTGAAGCCGCCGGCAAGCCACTGCTGTCCCTTCGGGACTGAGGAAACTAGATGTGTGGATGCCAACCTCTCCTCTATCGTGGGGCGGCGTCCCCGGTGATCAGACACTGGGCTGGGATGACGTGGCGATGGAAGTGGTCGCTCGACCAGTAGAGGCGGAGGCAGGGCTGAGGGTCCCAGAAGCCCGTGGGCCGGGAGCGGTAGTCGAACTTCACCTCAATGCGGTGGAGGCCCTTCGTCAGGCGGAGCGGGTCGCTGAAGTCCAGCCGCACGCCGCCGGTGGGGTCCTGAACCGCGTCGGTGGGATGAGGCAGCACGGGTTTGCCATCGAGTAGCACAGTGGCAGCCGGCGCGGAGAAGTAGAGGCCAGGGAAGCCGACGCGGCCGGGAGTGACCACAGAGTTCTTGCCCGTCCTGGCCTCGCCGCAGTTGCGGGCGTAGAGGCGGTACTCGCCGTCGCGGGGCACGATGAGCCAGCCCTGCCATTCGACAATGGCGGGCGGGTCGTACTTCACCAACGGGTTAGGGGCGGTCTGATAGCCGCTCTGCCACCAGGCGCCGAAGTCGAGCGTCAGGTCGGTCTCTGGTGTTCCCTCCGGGCCTTTGCGGGCGAGGCCGGCGCGCGGATTGCCGAGCGACTTCCACCAGGCGGCCCAGTCGTCCTTCGGGAGCTTCTTGCCCGTGACGGTTTCGAGGGCGGCCTGGCAGAAGGCGGGGGTCTTTGCGGAGGTGGAGCCGAGGCCGCGAATCAGCTCAGTGATCACCCACGTGCGGGTCAGCGGCTCGTCGCCCGCGGGGGTCAGGAGATGAGCGACGGCGGCTCGGACGGCTGGGTGCTTGGAGTTGAGGCAGGCGCCCCAGCCGTTGGCCCACCTTGCGGCGGCGAGGGCCTCGGCGGCGGCCTGGTGGACGACGGGCGACGAATCGCCGATGGCGTCCAGCACGGCGTCCGTGTTGCCCAGTTGTGCCAGAGTCGCCACCGCCGCGAGGCGCACGTGCTCGTTGCCGTGCACAAGCCCTTCCTCTTTCAGAATCTTCGCCAGTTCATCGGGCGGGAGGCCCCTGGGCTTGTTCTCCTTGTCGAAGAGGCGTGCGCGGACGCCCTGCCAGGAGACGGGGTTGACCTTCTGGGGGTGGAGGCGGAAGTCGCCGAGGGAGCGGTCCGGCCCGCCGAGCCTGGGATGGGCCATGAGCGCCTTGTCGCCGAGGGCGAGGAGGTCGGCCCGTTTCGCCCGCTCCTCGTAGGCGGCCGCGGCCATGCGGTGGGTGGCGGCGAGCGCCTTCTGGCCCGCGGCGTCGAGCTCCTTCGCGCACCGCTCGTGGAATGGGATGGCGGCGGCACGATAGTATCGCGCCTCGCCCCGGCGGCACAGCTCCGCCAGGCGAAAGTCCCCGTGCTTCTCCGCCACGGGCGCTATCAGCGCCACCTCGCAGCGCACCCCGCCGCAGTCCTCGTCCGTGAACTCGCACATCCAGAGGTAGTCAAGGAACTCCATCCGCTTGAGTTGCTCGGGGCTGAGCTTCGCCTGGCCGAGACAGCTCTTGTAGCGCTCCTGGAACTCCTTTGGGAGTTGGACGTATTCCGTGGCGTACTTGCCCGTGGCGTAGTTGCCGGGGTCGCCGTTGAAGTGGAAGGCCACGTAGTTCTCCACGACGCCACGGAGCGCGCGGTGGTAGTACATCGCCGCCAGGTCGAACTTCCCCGCCTTCTCGAACATGAAGGCGGGGTCCATGTTCTGCGACGCCCGGTCGGCGAGGCCCTGGGTGCAGAGGCAGAGCGCAAGCATCGCGGCCGCGAGGCGCAAGAGGGCGGTGTTGGGCGTTAGGTGTTCGGTGTTCGGGCACAGAGGAGAATCGGGTGTTCGCATGCGGGGGAACTCTCCTGGGGCATGGCCCCCCCAATGTAGCTGTTGGGAGGGGCGTTTTCGTTTCGCCGCCTGGCCTCACCTGGCCGCATGCGCGCGCTGCCACTCGAAGATGGAGGGGACGGCGGGCGTGGGGCGCGGCGGGCCTGCCCCGAGCGAAGTCGAGGGGTCGGCGGAGAACGGGGCGAAGGTGTTGTCGCGGTCCGCGAGCGGCTTGCCCGGGCCGCCGACAAGCTGGCCGCTGCCGCCGAAAATGCGGTTGCCGAGAAGCTCGATGCCGGTGCAGTCGGCGGTCGCAAGCTGGATGGCCGGCTGCTTGGGGTCGGCCAGGGCGAAGACGTTTCCGCGGATGATGTGGTCGAAGGAGCAGGTGCGGGCGAAGACGCCGGGGCCGGCCTGCACGACGAAGCGGTTGTGGAGGATGAGCCAGGCCTCGTTCATCCCGCCCATCCAGAGGCCGGCCTTGGGGGAGCGGAAGTCGCAGTTGTAGACCACGTTTCGCGGGCCGTTGGGGCCGTGGGCGGCGTCGTTGGGCGGCGAGGCCCAGGCCCCGAAGCCATACGTGCCCCAGGAGCCGGCCGCGTCCACCACGCATTGCTCGAAGAGGTTCTCGTTGGTCCAGCCGGCGTGCCACTGGGCGTCGCTGCCGCTGAAGGTGCTGCGGCGGATGACGTTGCCCGAGGCCGCCCACTGCACGCAGGGCGCGTGGCGCATCCGCCGCGTCGTCACGCCGTCAATAAGGCAGTCCCACGAGTGCTGCCAGCCGACATAGGCGGTGCCGCCGCCGCCGTGATACCAGGCGTCGTCGGCCACGCAGTCGCGGACCTCGCACCACTTGCCCCACGTGGCGTGGAGGGGGAAGCGGCCGGCCTTGAGGACGGCCACGCCGCGCGCCCAGCACTCCCAGCCGACGCAGAAGTAGACGCCGTTGGTCCAGAGCTTCTCGGTCTGGACGAGGGTGAGGTTCTCGACCCCGCAGCGGCGGATGGGGTAGACCTTCTGCGCGGTCGAGCCGTCAACCACCGGGAAGTCGTAGCGCAGCGGCTGGTTGAGGCGGACGCGGGCGCTGTTCGTAGTTCCGCCTTCAGGCGGTCTTGCATCCACGGCCTCCACCTGGAAGGCGTAGCGGCGATAGTCGCCCCACTTGCAGGCGTTGCGGACAAGGGCGTTCCAGCGCGGCGTGGCGGGGGCGTGGAGGACCAACGCGTCGCCAGGCTTCAGGTCCGGCGTACCCTCAAGTGCGATCTCGACGTCGCCGCGGCGGCCGTCCCTCGCCAGCTTCCAGGTCGGGCCGCTGCGGCTGTCGCCAACGAAAGCTATGGCCGCGGCGTCGCTCGGGAGCCATCTCTTGCCCACGGGCCGGC
>Ga0194110_10008258_pt1 | contig 11847 bp, 5 predicted proteins | sample TA2Kig1200mmetaG_FD_146192 | JGI IMG/M metagenome (GOLD analysis project Ga0194110, IMG submission 146192) | Freshwater microbial communities from Lake Tanganyika, Tanzania - TA2015032 Kigoma Deep Cast 1200m | ecosystem: Environmental > Aquatic > Freshwater > Lake | place: Tanzania: Lake... | reverse complement strand
ATATGCGGGGACATTTGCAGGTTTTATATGGTCTATCGTAAACCCTTTGATGATGATCCTTGTTTTTTGGTTTGTTTTTTCTGTTGGTTTTAAGGTTAGGCCGGTTGGAGACGTTCCTTATATTGTCGTGTTTCTATGTGGGTTTATGCCATGGACGATGTTCAGTGAAACTTTGATGGCCAATACCAGTTCGATCACCGGTAATGTTCACCTGGTTAAAAAGATGGTCTTCCCGACGGAGATACTCTCCATTGTCAACCTGGTTGCAAGTCTGATCACTCATGGGATTATGTTAGCCATCCTCATGGTCCTTCTCCTATTTAGCAAGATTCCCTTTTCCATCTATAATTTCCAATTTCTCTATTATCTTGGTGCTTTGTCGGTGTTTACGCTCGGGCTTAGTTGGTGCTTTTCGGCTTTAAACGTCTTTTATCGTGATACCGGACAGATCATAGGTGTAGTCCTTAATATGTGGTTTTGGTTCACCCCGATCGTCTGGTTGATGGAAATCGTCCCGCCTGATTACCAATTTATTATTAAGTTAAATCCGATCTACTACATTGTGGAAGGGTACAGGTTTTCATTTATTTACCATGTCCCATTTTGGCATAACTTCCAATTAGGGGTTTACTTCTGGAGTATCACCTTGGTTTCTTTCATTACCGGCGGAGTGGTTTTTAGAAAATTGAAACCAGAATTTGCTGACGTTTTATAATGGGAGATTCAATCGCAGTCTCAGTCCAGAATGTTTCAAAAAAGTTCCGGCTCTTCGGTTCTCCAAAGGACCGTTTACGGGAGGCGTTGCATCCATTCAAAAGAAAATACCATCACGAATTTTGGGCATTGAAGGATATAAGTTTCGAAGTTCCCAGAGGGATGACCTTTGGGATTGTGGGGCGGAACGGATCAGGGAAATCGACCTTACTTCAGATTATTTGTTCGGTTTTGAGACCTTCGTTAGGAACGGCCACGGTGAATGGTAGGGTTTCTGCTCTTCTTGAATTAGGGACCGGGTTTAACCCCGAGTTTACGGGCCGGGAGAATGTCTTATTAAATGGAGCGTTAATGGGGTTCTCGCGGGTAGAAATGGAAGAGCGTTTACCTGCGATCGAAGCTTTCGCAGATATAGGAGAATTTTTTAATCAGCCTGTAAAGATTTATTCGTCTGGTATGTTTGTACGCCTGGCCTTTGCCGCAGCCATCAATGTTGATCCTGATATCCTTATAGTGGATGAAGCACTGGCTGTGGGCGATGCTAAATTCCAGCATAAGTGTTATCAGAAATTTCTCGAATTTCAGGAGGCTGGAAAAACAATAATATTTGTGACACATGATACGAATGCGATTGTCAGACATTGTGATTGTGCAATGTTACTTGAAAGAGGAGAAATTGTAGAGATCGGTGAACCTAAATCCATTACAAATTACTACATGGATCTCCTCTTTACAGGAGAGATATCCGGTTACGCTAATTTTCCAGCATTGGTTGAGGAAGGTTATCATGGGTTTAATATTGTTCATTATGGCATGAAATATTATGCCTTTTCCCAATCTCTTGGCCCCATAGACCTTACTCGTCCATATGAAAAGGATCTGAAGGAATATATGGCAGAACACGAGTGTTTCGCTGGGACATCGTTGGAAGAAGTGAGGCAACTTGTGAATCAAATAGTCCTCCAATGCGATGACCCATCAAGTCAGAATATAGAAATATTAAGTGTTAAAAAAGAGAAAACAGAGCTGGAAAGATTTCTTGAGGAGATTCCAGGAGGAGATAATAGTGTTAATAGAAAGAGTTATAATAAGAATGAATATCGTTTCAAAGACGGACGTGCAGAAATTATAGATTATCTTATTGCATACGGGGATGACTACGACCCCGTAACGGTTCATTCCGGAGACTGGATTGATATTTATTCAAAAGTGAGATTCCATAAGCCAGTCGGACAGCCAATATTTAGTTTCGGCGTGAGGACCGTAGATGGTATCATTGTATATGCGAGTAATACTTGGTTTGGGCAGGTTGCGGTGCGTGCGGCAGAAGAGACAGAGGTGATAATATTCAAATTTTCGCTCAAGCTAAATCTGATAGGCGGAGACTATTTTATTGGTTTGGATTGTTCTGAAACAGTTGACGGGAAAATTGTTCATATCGATAAGCGTTCAGGTATTAGTCACATTAAAGTGCAAGATAAAAATATTTTCGGCGGTATTGTAGAACTGGAGACCGTATTTCAAGAAGTTTCCCGAAAAACGATAACGGAGGTTTTGAATGACAAAGTCTCGTGAATGCGGCGGTTTTATATGGGCAGAAGAGCCGCAAAAGTTTCTTGAAATTGCTGAAGAAAAGGGCTGGCAGGAAGCACTTATAAGTGTGCAACAAGAAAACTCACCTGATAAATTACAAGAAGCATTAGCACCGAATCGTTTAGCATGGTTAAATTTAGTTGATATTAAGCCTTCTACGAAAGCCCTTGATATTGGTGCTGGAAGTGGTGGTATTGCATGTCAGCTAGCTAAAAAATGCAATGTAGTTGCCATAGACGGTTCAGATGTTGATGTTGAATTTTTAAAGATACGCGCTAAGCAGGAAAGTCTTCGTAACTTTAAGGTCATTATGGCTAATGCACTTAATCTACCATTCGACAGAAATCATTTTGATTTAGCAATAATGAATGGTGTTTTAGAGTGGATTCCAACCAGTCAGCCCGATAGGAATCCTCGAGATGCTCAACTGAAGTCACTAAAAGAGGTGCGGCGAGTATTAAAAACTACTGGAAACTTTTTACTTGGGATAGAGAATAGATACTACTTAGGTTATTTTTTAGGTGTTCCTGAACAACACGTTAATTTGAAATACGTTTCAATTATGGACAGAGGCGATGCTGAACAATTGTCTCAGAATGTGCGAAGTTTACCTTTCCTTGAGTATACATACACAAGATGGGAATATGAAAACCTTATAAGAGAAGCTGGCTTTAAATATATAGAAGCCTATTGGCTTTTTCCTGATTATCGACTTCCTCAATATATCATTCCCCTAAATAGCCAGAATGCAATAAAATTCTTTGTGGATGAGCTTCTAAGGCCAGAGGACTATGGGAGGGGTATACTTTATTCAATTTATCAATTTTATAAATTCTGTGACCCTAAAATCATAGGTGAGTTTGTTGGGCATTTCGGATTTCTGTGTCGCTAAATTTAGAGGATTTTCTTGATGCTTCCACAATTGATTAAATACATACAGAATCACGCAAATCGTTGGCCGATTAAGTTAAGAGTTGATTCGCAACTTATACCTCTGCTTCGATTTAATAAAGAAGCCAATAGGATTGTAAAAAGTGAGCAAATTGGGGTGGTGATTTTCTGGTTCAATAGAAGGAAGCGTAATCCTTGCTTAGTGACCAAGATAATGGATAGATCTTTATCAGTGGAATATATTAGGAGTTGTGCAGGCCACCAGCAAGAAATAAATAAGAAAATCGGTATATCGGTTTTCCCATCTATTTATGATGTTGCCCAAATTAGCGGGTACCCTGTCATCTTCCAAGAAGCAATTAATACCCAGAATTATGAAATGGAGTTAAGTAAGGCCATTTATGGCCCTACGGGCAATCTTCGTCTTCTTAAAGAAGTGGTCAATTGCCATTTCGAGGAGATTGGGTCTCTTTTTAATAAATTAAAGATGATCGATGTATCAGAGGAAATTACCCAATGGGGTGATTGGGCATATTCCGTAGGTGATGACTTAAGAAATAATTACGGTTTAAGATTGGAATTTCTCACTGACAATTGTTTAGATAGGATGAGAAGAGAAATAAATTCAATGTCTTTGCAAAGAAATTATGTGCTGGTGGATCATTACGCTGCAAATTATTTTAGAGGACCACGAATAGTGGACCAGATAGACCGGTCGCTGTCGAAGCGAATGAGTAATGAGCCTGGCATTATAGACGTATTTAGATTCATAATTGCTTATTTTAGAACATCCCTATTAAATTTTATATATAAGGATTGGCTGGATGCAATAGCCTGTTCCATTATGGACAAGGATGGTTTAATTTTAACCGGGCCTCCAGTGCGGAAATTACTGCGTGATATTGGCCTCAATTTGGACGAACCCAAGAAAATTTGGGCATTGGTTATGGTAAGTTTTTTTCTGCGTGCCATTGATGAACTTACATTCCATCAACACAACATCTTCTTAATCTCACGCCTTAGAACCGAATTCGAACAACTAACGAAAAGATTGATCGAAATTCAAGATTTAATTGAAAAAAATGGGGATTTTGATTTTTCATTTGCTCTAGGCTCTCAAGAGAGTTTTATCCCTCCAAGTAAGCCAGTGCTTACTGATAATTTTATTCAACCCCCTTGTTTAATTGAAGAAGGCTACGAGGACTTTAACATTGTTCTATATGGGGAGAAATATTACGCTTTGGCTCAATCCTTGGGACCAGTAGATTTTACTTGTTTAGGAGAAAACAAAATAAAAGAGTACCAAGATGGTGGTAAATGGTTCATGGGGGACTCTCTTGAGGAGACAAAGCGCTTTGTGGATGAAATAGTTAATCGAGGTGAACAGAAAGAAGCTGGAGAGGCACCAAGGGAAATGGAAATCATAGCAAAGGCCATTTCTAATATGGAAGAGAATATCAGGAAGTTAGTATTTGATATGGGGGAGAAGGATAAGAGAATAGATATCCTGGAAAGGGAGCTGAGTGAAGAGAGGAATTCTTATAGGAAGTTAAGTGAGGATTTAGAAAATAGGGAAAAAACGATAGAAGCCTTAATACGGCACGTATCTGATAGAGATGACAACATCAAAAGATTGATGACCGGTCTCGAGGAAGAGAGTAAAGATCTGAATTCCGTGCAGAAAGAATTGGAGGAAAGGGACAAGAGGATTCAGGTTCAGAATGAAAGGCTAACAGAAAAGGATGAACGAATTGGAACATTGGAAAAAGAACTCGTAGAGCTGGACAAAAGCATAGATTTGCTGAGGGAGGAAGTATCCGATAAGGAGACAAAAATCAATATCCTCCGGGGGGTGAATGTTTCTTTTTCCGCCGTTCCTGTATTTTTGGATTCTTACGAAGGTTACAATCTCATGCAGTTTAAGGATCGTATTTACGGCATATTGCAAGCATTGGGGCATCTGGATCTATTAAAGGAAGGAGAGAGTTTGGCTGAGTATGAGAAGGATGGCAGGTGTGTCGTTAGCGATTCGGTTTCTGAGGTGAAGCATCTGATAGGGAGAATATTGCACCAGGATTTGGAGAAGGGGGTTTTGGAAAGGGATACAAGGATAGAGGTTTTGGAGAAGGAGGTAACAGACAGGAACTTAAGGATAGATGGCTTGCAGAAGGAGCTTTCCGAGAGGAATGGGAATATCAAAGAGTTGACTGAGGAATTGGAGGAGGTGGAAAAGAGAATTGAGGTTATGCAGGGAGAGGTTGGGGAGAGGGATAAGAGCATTGAGGCACTGAGTAAGGAGTTAGAATATAGGGATAAAAGGATAGAGGTCTTGCAGAAGGAGGTTGGAGATAGAGACTCAAGAATAGACGGCTTGCAGAATGAAGTCTCTGAGAAAAATAGGTATATCAAGGGTTTGACTGACGAGTTGGAAATTAAAGATAGAGAAGTAGAAACTTTGAAGAAAGAGGTTTCTGATCGGGACACAAGGATAAAAGATTTCCAGGGGAGTGTTTCAGAAAAGGAAGCAGAGATACACAGTTTAAAGAGTGAGATTTTAGATAGGGATTCAAAGATAGAGGGTTTGCAAAAGGGTGTTTTGGAGAAAGCTGAGAATATTAGAAAATTAAATGCAGATATTTCTGAGAGCTTTGTAAAAATAGAGGGATTACAAAAGGAGATTATTGAGAGAGACTCAAGAATAGACGGCTTGCAGAATGAAGTCTCTGACAGGGATGGGAATATCAAAGTATTGACTGAGAAATTAGAAGGTTACAGCAAGAAGATTGAGACCTTGCAGGCGGAGATTACTGTACGAGAAAAAAATATCGGCGCCTTAAAGCGGGATATTTCCCATCGGGACGAGAACATCGTAAAACTCAATGCGGAGATTCAGGCTCACAGCGAGAGGATAGGGGTTTTGGAGAAGGAGGTAACAGACAGGAACTTAAGGATAGACGGCTTGCAGAAGGAAGCCGTAAAAAAAGAAAATAACATAGCTAAATTAAATATAGAAGTCAAAGAATGCAACAAGAAAATAGAGAACCTTGAAGTTGATATTCTCTCGAAAAATAGAAATATAGAGACATTAAAGAAAGATATCTCAAATAGGGATAAGAATATTGTCAAGCTTAGTAATGATATTGAAGCACATAACAAAAATATAAACACCCTACAGGAACATCTCTTAGAAAAAGACAAGAATATAGAAGCCTTAAACATAGGCATCTCAAAGAAGGAGGAGGAGATAAGTAAATTAAATAATGAATCCGCTGTGATGGGGAGTTATATAAAAGAATTACAGGAAGAATTGGTTGATATAAAGTCAAAATGGTGGTTTAAGTTTCTTAATCGAAAAAGTTAAACATTCGGAATGAGAAACGTAGATTTGGGTTAGTATAATCATGGAAATATTATTTCAAAGTAATCTTGATAGGCCTTTAGTCAGTCTAATACTCCTTGATTGGTCCTGCAGGGAAAGTTTTCATATGTTTCAATATTTAAGCAATCAAACAATATCTCGCGAGCAATATGAGATCATCTGGATAGAATACTACAGCCGCCGCTCTCCGGAAATAGCCGCGGGATTAGAAGAATGCAAGAAGCTCGGTAAACCACCGATAGTAGATAAGTGGATAGTTCTGGGCATGCCAAATGAGGTCTATTACCACAAGCATTTCATGTATAACCTCGGCATTACTTTGAGCAATGGAAGGATTGTAACTATCTGTGATTCCGATGCTATAGTCAGTCCAACCTTTATCGAAAGCATCATCAAGGCATTTGCCGCCGATCCCAACATTGTCCTGCATCTGGATGAGGTGAGAAATACCAGCAAGAAGTATTACCCTTTTAACTACCCCACAATAAAGGAAGTCATCTCTGAAGGCTGCATAAACTTCAAAAACGGCAAGACCATCGGCATTCTTGACACAGAAGACCCCATCCATACCCGTAACTACGGTGCCTGCATGTCTGCGCTCCGAGAAGACCTGATTAACATCGGCGGTGCCGATGAGCATATTGATTACCTTGGACATGTCTGCGGGCCTTATGAATTAACCTTCCGCTTAGTCAATGCCGGTAAAAAGGAAAAATGGCATGAAGAAGAGTTCTTCTATCATGTCTGGCATCCGGGAACAGACGGCCGTGATAACTACTTAGGCCCTCACGATGGTAGGAATATGTCCAGTACAGCACTTGAGATATTAAAGACAAGAAGGGTAGCGCCACTTTTAGAAAACCCTGCTATTGAGATGCTCAGGACAACAAAAGGCGATAAAATAAGTAAAGCATCATTGCTTTCGAGAGTCGTTGACGAAGATAGGATTGTTAACTGGGGAATTGATGAGTTTAAGCGTTTGTGCTCCTTAGGTAGAATAGCCTATTGTAGCGGAGAATACGAGGAAGCCATAAAACACTGGAAAACAGCGTTAGAAATTAAACCTCTCAATACTGATTTACTTACCGATATAGGCTGGGCTTATTATTTGAAAGCAAGCTACTTGGAGGCCATGAATGCTTTTAATGAAGCTATAAGACTTGGCGTAAATAACTACTCGGCTTTTAATGGCCGGGCCTGGACTAATTGTCAAATAGGTAATTTTGACCAATCGATAAACGATTTTCAAGAAGTCCTTCAACATTCTAATCAGCTTGAGAATAAATTATTGCAGGATATTTTTCGCGGGCTTGGATGGGCCTTTTTCCACAAAGATTATTTAGACGATGCACTTAAAAATTTTTTAAAGGCACTTGATAGCATCGATAAATATGATAAAGGAGTTTTACAAGATCTCTATAGGGGAATAGGCTGGACTTATATTAGAAAAAATGAATTTCCAAAGGCAGAATATCACTTTAATAAAGCCATAGATAATATAGACCCAAGTAATGAATCTATCTTAAAAGACGCCATGAATGGTTTAAGTGCAGCTCATAACGCTTTTAAAAATTCACCCCCTGACTTACATGTGCAGAGCGTAAAAGGAAATTTGCAAAAATATTTTCCGGAAACTGATACTATATGGGATAATTCGGCTGAGGTTCCGTTCAACAAAGAGCGCATTGCAAAAAATATAAGGTGTAGTTTACTTAACGAAATGGGCTGGAAGTATTATCTAAAAAGAAACTACGATATGGCCCTAAGTACTTTTAATAAAGCACTAAGATTTAATCCACATAACTATCGTGCGCTTTGTGGAAGAGGATGGGTTTTTCTTCAAAAATATGAGTTCGATGTCGCGATAGATGACTTTAGTATGGCAATGAGAAATAGGAATTTATTGAGCCGGAATGATTTGCAGGAGATATTACGGGGCAGAGGTTGGGCATATTATCATATCGGCAGTTTTTGCGAAGCGATAGATGACTTTGATGAGGCATTAGAAAATACAAAGGAAGACGATTATAATGTGCTTAAGCATATCTATGTTGGAAGGAGCAATACTTATTATAGATTAGGCGAAATAGATAAGGCAATAGAGAACTTAGAAAAGTGCGGAGTACATTTGTCAAAAAATAAATATCTTTTAATTCTACGTTTTGCGTTTCAGGTTTACGGTGCAGCCATACTGCAAGAGCTTACGGGGAAAGAACTTGGTTTGGTACGCCTATTTCAAAATCTTCGTGCAATGGTTTTAAATTTGATTATAAATATAACCAAGATTGAAAAACTGCGTAAAATCCATATTCAGGTTGACTATAAAAAAGAAGATTCTGATGCATCAGATTACCCGATTAATATTCCTAATATTGGCGTTAAGCCGGATTTAGAATTTCTTCTTTTAGAGCTGCCCCCTCGTTATATGCCGATGATGCCGAATGGATTGGGTTATGTGCATAATATCCTTATGAAGTGTGAGATTCGATTCCAAACCATTGATCTGAACCTAATTATTTATCACAAATATCATAAAGAAAGATTAAAGAGAAAACCCGAAACAATGTTTACTCCCTCGGGTTATAAGATGGTCGAGGATCCTTGGGATAGTGCCAATATGGGTGAGTGGGATATTCCGGAAGTCATTGAATACTTCCTACCATATCTTGAAGAAACCATCAATGGAATTGCCTTGTTTCAACCTAAGGCTGTAGGAATTTCTTTAAATGGAAATAACCGCAGCTTAGTTAAGAAATTTACAAGAAGTCTGCGAAAAAAAATTCCCAATTTAGTGATTGTAGTTGGAGGCTATGATTGTTTTTACTATGGAGTAGGCCAGGAACTCTTTTCAGATTTTGATTATATGTTGATCGGCGAGGCTGAACTTACGTTAGAACCATTAGTGAAGGCATTAGCCAAAGGAGAAAGACCCAGAAAATTGCCAGGAATCATTTCTCGTTACGACTCCAGTGGACGTATCTGGAAAGAGCCTCCGTTATTGTGGGATTTAGATTCCATTGACTTCCCCAAATACCAATGGGCAGAAATTCCCTGGTATCAGACTTACGAAAGAAAGCATTTTATCCCCATCACGGCAAGCCGGGGTTGTAATTGGGGCAGGTGCCATTTTTGCGGAGAGAAATTTCCCTTCCGGCAACGTAACCCCGTTAAGGTTGTCGATGAAATTGAATATTATACAAAATACGGGATGCATACGTTCCATTTTAACGAAAGTGATGTTAATGGTAATCCTCAAGCCTTGTACGACCTTTGTTCGGAGATTATTAGGCGGAACATTAAGGTTAAGCTTGTAGGACAGCTTCGCGTAGATAAACGTAACACCGCTGAATATTTTAAACATTTAGCGAAAGCCGGGTTTACGCATTTACGTTTTTGCGTAGATGGCTGGACAGATAGACTGATTAAGTTACAGAATAAAGGCTACAATATGAGCATCGTTTTTCAGAATTTACGCGATTGTTATACCTCGGGCATAACTACTACGGTGAATATAGTCATTGGCGTGCCTGGAGAGACAGAAAAAGATGTCGATGAAACGATTGAAAATATTATTCAATGTAAGGATTTTATCTCGGAAGTGATAAGTTTTAACACTCTTATCTTGACCTGTGGTAGCGACTATTATCGCGAGCCAGAAAAGTATAAAATCCGCTTCCGTAATAATAGAGAAGAAATCTATAAAGAGTATCCCCACTTTATCCCCACAGATCTTTGGTATAGTGAGAACCCTTACATTGATCAGAAGATACGTCTGAGACGTTTAGATAGGATTGCCACAGAACTCTATAAGAATGGGATTAACATCGGGAGGTTATACTGTTTTTAGTTGAAACTTGAAGTGTGGCTCCCTCCGTGGAATAATCCACGGAACCCAAAATTCTTTTAAAGAAAGGAGCCACGATGAAATTAAACACGATTCAAAGGAGAAAAGCAAGAGGAGGATTTGAACAGGCATTAGGGAAAGAGGACCTGGTCAATCGGATGTACCAAATCATGAAGGTCGGCAAACAGGGGTTGGATGGATTCGTCCAAGAAATAGGGACCCTGCTGGTCGAGGCGATCATGGATATGGAACGGGAAGAGCGGTCCGGACCGGCATACCGTCCTTCCCAAGAAGAGCTCTACAAGTGGGCCTACCAAAAAGGATCCGTCTACATGGGAGATCGGAAGATCTCGGTTAGACATCCTCGACTTCGGGGGCCAGGAGGAGAAATTGCATTAGAGAGTTACGAGGCATTAAAGCAACCGGGCGTTTTCTCGGAAGAAGTTCTGAACAAGACGCTACGGGGTCTTTCGGCTCGGAGGTATTCTGAGACGCTGGTGGAAGCGAGTCAAGCCTTTGGGGTTTCTCCCAGTACGGTCTCTCGACATCTGGTAGAGATGACGACCCAGAAGCTCAAGGAGTTCAAGGAGCGCGACCTTTCGGAGATTGCTCCATTTGCGGTCTTTATCGATACCATTCATCGGGGAGGAGAAGCCTTTCTGGTAGCCCTCGGGATCGATGCAGAGGGGCATAAGCGGGTATTGGGTTTTTGGGAGGGAGCGACAGAGAACCATGAGATCTGTGAAGCGCTCTTGCGGGATTTGGAACGGAGAGGTTTGGTGTTATCCAAGAAGATCCTTTGGGTCACCGATGGAGGCAAAGGGATTCTCAAGGCCCTCAGAGACCGATATGGGAAGAAGCTGGTTCACCAGAGGTGTACGATCCACAAGGATCGCAACATTCAGAGGCATCTGGCAAAGAAATATCGGAAGGAAGCGCACCGGCAGTTTCGGACTGCTTTGGAACAGAACAACTATGAAGATGCCAAGCGCACGCTTCAGGAGTTTGAGAAATGGCTTAGACGAATCAATGAATCGGCTGCGGATTCTCTGCTGGAAGCGTTTGAGGACATCCTGACGCTTCATCGGCTCAAGATCCCTGGCCTGTTAAGAAAGACTCTGACTTGCACAAATCCGATCGAGAGCATGTTCTCTACGGTCCGGGACTGCGAAGGCAACATCAAACGGTATCGGGACAGCGCTATGTCCCAACGGTGGCTTGGAACGGTTCTCCTTCATTGTGAGAAAGGGTTTCGAAGAGTCAAAGGATATTTAGGCATCGCAGAAGTGATGGCAACGATTGAAGAGACACAAGAAGAAAAAAGTGTCATGCAGAAAGCGGCATAGCGATATTGGAAGATGTACGCGCCGGGGGGCCACATAAAATTTCAACTAAGAACTTGACAAGCTCGCATTGTTTACATCCT
>Ga0194110_10008254_pt1 | contig 11851 bp, 14 predicted proteins | sample TA2Kig1200mmetaG_FD_146192 | JGI IMG/M metagenome (GOLD analysis project Ga0194110, IMG submission 146192) | Freshwater microbial communities from Lake Tanganyika, Tanzania - TA2015032 Kigoma Deep Cast 1200m | ecosystem: Environmental > Aquatic > Freshwater > Lake | place: Tanzania: Lake... | reverse complement strand
GGCGATGTCCAGATATTTTGGCTTTGGACCACGTTTTTTCTTCGCTCTCTTGGCCATCCTCTTCTCCTTTCCGAATAGAGGATAGCATAAATAAGAATAATTATCAATATATTAAAGGGTCACGACCGAACAATAATTAAGGAGATCAAATTTGAGATTCAGTGAATTGGTAAGGCTATTATAGGAGCATGGTTTCTGATTAGTAAAAGAAAAAGGATCCATTAGATATTATGGCAAACCGGGATGGACGAGGTTGATTCGTGTCGATTATCATGGGTCCAAAGAGGTACCTACAGGCACATGCCAACACATTCTTAAATCAGCGGGTATCAAGCATGAAGGAGGAGCTCTATGATTGAATTACCCTACTCTTTAATAATTGAAGCCACGGAGGAAGCTGATTATTTTGGATTCTATTCTCCCGATTTGGAAGGTTTCACGGGGATCGGCCATTCTATTGAAGATTGCCTGTACAAGGCTAGGTGGGGGATGAAAGAACATATTGAGTTATTAAAGGAGCAGGGGCTTTCCGTCCCCCCTCCGACCCAAAACCCCAAAATAATTGTCCAAAATGAAGAGAAAAAGGCTGCTTAGAGAAAACACCGAACAAGTCAATCAAGGCGACGGGGAATAGCCCCGTCATCTTTTAGCGGAGGTCAGTAGCCCCGCGCCTTATTTATATCCCTACACGATAAAACTTTAATCATAGAACTTGCCAAATATATAAAAACTTATATAATATATGCGTTGATATGAAGTTACTTAGATTTTTAGGATCGAGTCTGGACGATCTGCGAAATTTCCCGGATGAAGCCCGCCGGGCAGCTGGCTTCGAGCTCCGTACGGTACAGACAGATTGAGGGTAACTTATGAGCGAATCCATTGTTAATTCTTCTGGAAACGTGTTCATTGATCTCGGGTATTCTCCGGATGAGGCCGCAATTCTTCAGATGCGTGCCGACCTTATGGCCGATCTCCGGAAGTGGGTCGAAGCCAAGAGGCTAACGCAGGCCAAGGCTGCAGAAATCTTGTCTATTAGTCAATCCAGGGTTTCAGATTTGATCAGAGGCAAATGGGAGAGGTTCAGTCTTGAAATGCTTATCACCCTTGCAACCAGGATCGGAATGCATATCAGTCTTAGAAAATCGGCATAGAGAAAATGGGTAACAAATTACTCCAGCGGATGGCTAATAGCCACCGCTGATTTCAGTCGATAGCCAATAAAATTATAAGAGAAAAGGTGGTATAATTGAATTGAATATTCGTTATTACATCGATCCGGAAACAGGATCGCCTCATATCTACGGACATGATGTTGAGGAAACAGAGGTAGAAGAAGTTCTTTCCAAACCGGGAGAAGATCGACCGGGTCAAGAGGGATCACGAGTTGCAATTGGAAAGACATCAGACGGACGTTATCTTAGGGTAATTTATGTCCCTGATCCAGAGCCAAATAGTGCTTTTGTAATTACAGCGTATGAACTACGAGGCAGACCATTAATCGCATATCGTCGCCGCAGAAGGAGAAAGAAAAAATGAAACAAAGTAGATTTCCGCCAGGATGGGATGCTGAACGTGTTAAAAGGGTATTAGCCCATTATGAGTCGCAGTCTGAAGAAGAAGCTTTTGCTGAGGATGAGGCAGCATTCGAAGCTTTGGGGCAGACAGTCATGGAGGTCCCAACAGAAATTGTACCGGCAATACGCGAGCTTATTGCAAAACACAAAGCAGCTTGAAAATGGCTAACAATCGCATCAACCTGACGCGGATTAGCCGCGTCAGGTTTTGAGCATTGGGGATTGCCCGCGAAGGTTATGCAAATCGTTAGGCGAAAAGGCTAAAATGGCCAGGCATTAATTATGATAATGTATTATTGAAGGAGGATGAAACAATGAAGATTGACATCGATGAACTCAGCGAATCAGAACTTATCGATCTCAATAATAAGATCGTTCAACGTTTGCGATTTCTGAAGCAGAAGCGTGCACATGAACAGATGCTCAAATTCAAGATCGGCGACCGTGTAACTTTTCATCCGGAAGGGCTCCCACCGGTGGTAGGAATGCTAACCCGCTATAACCGGAAGACTGTAACGGTTATTACCGATGACGGGCAGCATTGGAACGTATCACCAATTCTCCTTCGAAATGTAATCTCCGAAAGCGCGGAGATGACTGGCACCAAGGTAGTTCCGCTGAGAAGAGAGTAGATGTATGCTGCCGCCTAACGAATCACTCAAGCGCCTGCCTGCCGTCAGGCAGGGATGGCTTGCAGCCCTTACTGACTTACAACGTTATGCACCCAATTGAATAAAGCGAGGATTACCTATGAAACGTTGTGAATGGGCCAATAGGAGCGAGTTCGAGCGATCCTATCATGATAATGAATGGGGCGTACCAATCCACGACGACAGGCGTCTATTCGAGTTTCTTATCTTGGAAGGTGTGCAGGCAGGACTGAGCTGGTCCACAATCCTTAGAAAGCGAGACGGTTATAGAAAAGCGTTTGACAATTTTGATGCCCGAAAAATCTCCCAATACTCCCAAAATTACGTTTCCCAGTTACTCGCTAATCCTGAGATCATAAGAAACAGGCTGAAGATTAATGCGACCATCACAAACGCTCGAGCGTTCCTGCAGGTGCAGGAACAATTTGGGAGTTTTGACCGTTACATCTGGCAATTCGTTAATGGCAGATCTATTCAGAATTCATGGGAAAAGATGACGGATATTCCCTCCAACACTCCTGAGTCTGAAGCCATGAGCAAAGATTTGCAGAAAAGGGGGTTCAAGTTTGTCGGGACAACAGTTTGTTACGCCTTCATGCAAGCAGTTGGCATGGTAAATGATCATGTCGTAGGTTGTTTCAGACACGAGGAACTCAAGAATAAAGGGGATCATAACGAGTCGGTGCACTGGATCGCCAGTAAATCCGGCTCCCGGTGACCTCTTTGTTAGGCACCGAGAAGAAGGCAGGAAAATCGGTATAATTAATCTTAAAGAGGACGGGGATGTGTGAGTTCTGTGTGAAACACGGTGAGGGGAAAAGGTGGTACTTGCAGGCAAAGAACTACTCTGATGACTTGCTGAGTGATGTTCGCCGGCAAAGGTTCATCGAAGAGTTCTTATCAAACCCGGAAGCACTCGCAAGGGAAACCCGGCGTATCGATCGCCTGAAGAAGGCACCGAAATTTATCAGGAGTTTGGTAACCCGCATCATCACCCAGAGAATGAAGAAAGTCCACTTTGGACAGGTGGTGCCTATTGAAGAGATCGAGCAGATCTTCGGTTTCGTTAATTCTATTGTCCGTGTGGCTTGCATCTGTCGCCATATCAGCATAGGCAAAGAGAAGCGCTATTGCTATGGAATTAGCATGGCCCCTAACGGTGGAAGGCTTGCCGAGATTATCGGTGGTCTTGACAAGAGTTTTCTCAATGGGCCGTATGCCGCTGGATTTGAGACGCTCACTAAGCACGAAGCTATCTCTGCATTTCACACACATGAGCAAGAGGGTCTCTGCCATAGTGTGTGGACCTTCCACACGCCCTTCATTGGTGGAATCTGCAACTGCGACCGCTCAGACTGCCTTGCCATGCGCAGCACCGTCACACATGCAATTCCTGTTATGTTTCGAGCAGAGTATGTTGCCAAGGTCGATCCTGAAGAGTGTGCTGGCTGCAAGGAATGTATGCGAATTTGTCAGTTTGGTGCTGTCACCTATAGCGCCTCAAACAAAAAAGCAGTCATCGATCAAGTGTGGTGCTATGGCTGCGGGGTCTGCCGCTCAGTCTGCAAGAAGAATGCGATCCGGCTTGAGGACCGCATCAATGTCCCGGGTGCTGCAAACTTCTGGTAGAAAACAAAATATTTTTAGAGACGGTGGAGGAATTGGAACGAATAGTTGCCCTAATACTTAGCCTTGTTGATTTTCATAAAGATAAAGAATAGAACCAGACTGCTCACTTTTATCATCGCTATCATGATGCAGGATTCTTTTAGACCCAGAATGGGCAGTAGAAGAACCCCCCCAAATAGTCCACCAAAAAATCCTCCCAAAAGATCTGCCCCATAGAGTAATCCAGCAGTCCTGGCGACGGATAGGCCTTTTGTGGGAAGGCTCTGTTAGATCTTGGAAGCCAGCGGAAACTGAAGTCCGATCGAAGCGCCCGCGAGAAAGGACATCGTGAAGAAGACCCCGTAAAGGGAGAAAAGTCTGTTCGTACGCAGGTTTTGAGGAGAGGAAAGTCCGATGAAGATCATATCGAAATGGTAGATGGTCCTATTCAATATATTTATCCTTTGTAAAGCCCCTCAGCCTTTCCCTCCCCCAGGTAGGAGAGGGATGGGGTAAGGGGGCATTGATTGGGATTAGTCGGGTAGAAAAAGGATGCAAATAGTTATTTCAAACCAGCAATAAAATATGATATATTTTGTAGGGTCTTACACTTATTCACGAAGGTTTTGGCATGAAGAAAAAATGGATCTGTCGGGAGGGTCACGGAGGTGATTTTTGAATGATCAGAAGGGTAAAGATCCTCGATTCTGAGAGATGTACGGGTTGCCAATTGTGTATGTTAGCATGTACGAGAAGAGAGGGAAAGGCATCTTTGGAAGGATCGAGAATAAGGGTAAGATCAGTAGGCGGCATGGAAAGGGGGCTTACGGTCATCGTTTGCAGGGCATGCCAAGATCCATCCTGCATGTATGTCTGCCCAGTTGATGCTTTAGAAAAGCGGGAGAGAGGTGGAGTAGTGTTCCACAAAGAAAGATGTATCGGATGTGGTAAATGTGCGGAGGCCTGTCCTCTTTCGGCCATTGAGATGGATGAGGAAGAGGCAAAACCACTGATCTGCCTCTATTGTGGCTATTGTAAAAATTATTGCCCTTATGGCGTCTTAGAATTGGAGAAGACTTAGAATGGATTCCTATCTCAAGAGAGTGCTCATCATCAATCTGACAAATCATTCCTACCAAATTGAAGAAAGGCAAAATTATTTTAAAGAATATATTGGCGGTGTCGGTGCAGGAATTAAGCTCCTAAGAGAATTTCTAGACCCAAACGTGGACCCTTACCATCCGGATAATGTTATCGTTTTTTCGATTGGGGCGTTAACAGGCAAATTTCCCATGGTTTCGAAGGTTGTCTCCCTATTTAAATCCCCCCACAATGGACTCCTGGGAGAAAGTCACGCCGGAGGAAGATCAGCGATTGCCATGTGGCAAGCGGGTTACGGGTCCATTGTTATAAAAGGAGCAAGCCAAATACCTATCTATGTCACCATAAATGGAAACCAAGTTCGTTTTAAAGAAGCAAGAGCTTTATGGGACATTGCCGATACTGAAACAGTTGGAAGGATCCTCAGGGAAAGAGACGGAATAAGTGGATTGAGAACGATCATGAGGATTGGAAGGGGAGGGGAAAGACTCATCTCCTATGCCAATGTCACCACAGAAACCTACAGGCATTTCGGCAGGCTTGGATTGGGAGCTGTCTTTGGAAGTAAAAAACTGAAGGGATTGATCATCTCTGGGAAAAGAAGCATTTCGATTGAGAATAGAAAGGAATATCAGCACTTGTATGATGAGATATTCGAGTTGTGTACCTCCTCACCTGTTAAAAAATATCATGAACTTGGAACCTCTGAAAACATTTTGCCGCTCAACGCCCTTCATGCCCTTCCGACACGGAATTTTAAGGAAACCTCTTTTGAGAACGCTGAGAGTTTATCGGGTGAGAATCTGGCCATGAATTATCTTGGAAGGAGAATTGCGTGCAGCCATTGTCCGGTAGGATGTATCCACCTTGCTATACTAAGAGAGAAATATCCGGACGATCCCTATTTTTATAAGACCACTTTAGTTTCCTATGATTATGAACCAATTTACAGCTTAGGAAGTGTTTTGGGAATCAAGAGTGTTGAGGACTTTTTAAAATTGATGATCACTGTGGAAAAGGTTGGAATCGATGCCATCACTGCCGGAGTGGTATTGGCATGGGTAACCGAAGCTTATGCAGAAGGATTAATAGGAGAGAATGAAACTGGGGGTCTATCACCCTGTTTCGGCGACACTGAGACATACCTACAGATGATCGATAGAATGATGGAACCTTCCAATGAGTTTTACAGATTGATGGGAAAGGGAGTTGAAGCCCTTGCGGGGAGGTATGGAGGTAAGGACTTTGCTCTTTCCTATTTTGGCAACGAACTTTCAGGATATCATACAGGTCCCGGATCTCATCTCACTCATATTACAGGAGCGAGACACAGTCATTTAGATAGTGCTGGTTACAGTATTGACCAGAAAATATATAAGGATGGGAAATATCCCGGCCCCAAGGAGATGGCCCAAAAACTTTTTGAAGAGGAGGCGATCAGGCAGGTATTAACCAGTTTGGTTATCTGTTTATTTGCAAGAAATGTCTATGTGCCAGAGCGAATTGGGAGATGTCTCAGACTTTTTGGATGGGATTTCAATGAGGCCCAGATTTTTGAATTGGGAAGAAAGATCTTGTTCGAAAAAAACCAACTGAAAAGGGAGATGGGGTTCGATATGGAAAATTTCAATCTCCCAAAAAGGGCAGTAGAAACTCCGTCTCCCTTAGGATCGATCGATGAATCCTACATTAGAGAGACAGTCAAACATTTTAAAACCTTTCTTTTCAATCCATTTTCATCACAATAGAATCTCTCTTAAAAAGGTTTAAGAATGGGGGAGTAATGCGAATCTTCTGATCTTTTAAACGACGAGATATTTTTTGACAATCTCTTCATTCTGCCAGATCTCTTCCATCATTCCTTGATATTGGATCATCCCTTTTTCTAAGATATACCCTCGATCTGAAGTCTTTCGGCAGAATTTTAGATTCTGATCTGCGAGAAGAATGGTCACCCCTTCGCTTCGAATCCGGCTAATAACTTCGGCCAGATTCTTTACTATAAGTGGCCCCAGACCTTCAGAAGGTTCGTCCAGGAGGAGTAGATCTGGATTCTTCATTAAAGCCCGGCCGATCGCCAGCATCTTCTGTTCCCCACCGCTCAAGTGGTGGCCCTTGCGATCCTTTAAATCAACGAAAACAGGGAAGAGATCATAGATCTTTTCATAGGTCCATTGGATCTTGCCCTTGATAGATAATCGACGAGCCAGCTCAAGATTTTCAAAAAGCGTGAGGTCGGGGAAAATCCTACGATCGTCAGGCATATACCCGATTCCCATCTGAGCAATCTGGAAAGGGTACTTCCCTGCGATGTCGACATCGCGGAGAATAATCTTACCTGAGCGTGGAGGCGTAAGGCCCATGATAGAACGGAGAGTGGTCGTCTTACCCACACCATTTCTCCCCAGAAGGCAAACAACCTCTCCTTCACTGATCGATAGTGAAATGCCTTGGAGGACATGACTCTGACCGTAGAAGGTGTCGATTCGATCAATTTTGAGAATAAGACGAGAATTTCCAGCAGTCATGTCTTTTCCTATAGAATTTCTTCGCCTAAGTAGACCTTTCTGACATCCTCATTTTGTTTGATCCCTTCAGGTGTTCCATCAGCAAGGATCTGCCCTCGATTCAGTACGAGGATCCGGTCCGAAAGGGAGAAGACGATGTCCATGTCGTGTTCGACAATCACAAAGGTCGATTGTTTTTCACGTGATAATCTACGAATATTTTCTAATACCTTCACTCGTTCTACAGGATTCATTCCTGCCGTAGGTTCGTCGAGAAAGAGGAGTTTGGGTTCTGATGCCATAGCTAAACCGATCTCAAGCAATCGTTGATCTCCATGTGACAATGTCCCAGCAGGATGGTCTTTTTTATCCATCAAACCGATTTCGTTTAGCAATTTTTCAACCCGCTCATTCACATCGGGATTACCGCGAACGGGTTTGAAGAGACTGAGGCTTTGGTTCAAAAGGGAGAGGATCGGGATCTGGAGATTTTCAAAGACAGAGAGTTTTGGAAAGATATTCATAATCTGAAAGGAGCGGCAGATTCCTTTTTTTACCCTTTTATGTATGGGGAGGTGGGTGATCTCTTCTTTATTAAAAAAGACCTTCCCCGAATCGGGCAGAATGTTTCCGGTGAGGAGGTTGATTAGCGTAGTTTTTCCCGCTCCATTGGGCCCTATGATGGAAGTAAGGACTCCTTCTTCAATACGAAGGTCAATATCATCCGCTGCGCTGACCACACCGAAATATTTTCTCAGTTTCTCCGTCCTTAGAAGTTCCGCCATCCGACCTCACTCTGCCTATGTTCGATTTAACAATGGCCAAATTCGTTCAGTAAAGAAAATGACAACCCCTCCACGAAAGACCAAAACCAAAAGGACAACGATTGAGCCAAACCAGATTAACCAGTATTGAGTAAACCTGACAATGACGTCTTTGATGAGATAAAAGAGAATAGAACCCACAATAGGTCCAGAAAAAGTATGGATGCCTCCTAACAGTGTGACCAACACGGGTTCAGCTGAATTCGTCCAATGGGCGAGCGGAGGAGTAACCGTATTTTCTAAAGGAGGTAGAAGTGACCCAGCGAGACCTGCGTATAATCCAGCGATGGTGAAGGAAAGAAGGCGATAGTTTCTTATTGAAATTCCTGCAAAGGCCACTCGGTTTTCACTATCTCGGATTCCTTTTAGAGTAAGGCCGAAGGGAGAATTTACAATGCGATAGAGAATGAAGATGGCGGCTAATGAAATCACCAAGACGAAATAGTAATAATTCCCCATTGGACTCATATTCAAGCTTAGAATTCCTGGAATCTCAATAGGAGCCCTGGGGATGCCCACCAATCCATCATCGCCACCGGTTACCTCCCGCCATTTCCATGCCAGAGAGTAGATCATCATCCCAAAACAGAGGGTCAGCATGGAAAAGTAGATTCGAGTGTGGCGAACGCAGAGATAACCTAAGATCAAGGCAGAGATCCCTCCAGCCACCGTTCCACAGGCAACACCTGCCAAGAGGGAGGGAAGGATGAGAAGGATCTTCCCTGAGGCATAGGCTCCTATAGCAAAGAATCCTGCCTGACCAAAAGATAGGAGTCCTGTGTAACCTAAGAGAAGGTTAAATCCAAGTGCAAATACTGAAAGAAGAAGGATATGAATAGTCATATAAAGGAGGTATTTTCCTGCAAATGAGGGAAGGAGGAAGAGAAGTAAGATCAATGCTATGAGGATAAAAAGTTTGAGTCTCATGATTACTATTTCAATTTCCAATGGTCATCTATCAATTAGCAATTATCAATGTTTTTAAAAATGAGAATTGACTATTGATGATCGATCATTGACCATTTGCATTGGTTATTTCCCAAAGAGCCCTTCTGGTTTTACCATCAATACGATTGCCATGACGACAAAGATAATAAAGAGTTCAAAGATGGGGAAGAGCAAGATTCCGAAGGAAGTTAAAATTCCAACAATCAATGCCCCCACGAAAGCACCCTTTAGGTTTCCCAATCCACCAATCACAGTGATCACAAATGCCTGAATAATCATGGCTGTTCCAATTCCTGGTGCAACCACTCGGACAGGAGTTCCCAGAGCCCCTCCCAGGGCAGCCAACATGGCTGAAAAAACAAAAACAGTGGTGAAGAGTATGGGAATATTGATTCCAATGGCGTTGGCCATCTCACGATCCGATGCAGAGGCCCGGATCATTCTTCCCCACCAGGTCTTTTCCAGAGTGAGCCAGAGGATAATAGCCACGGCTAAGCCTGCAAAGATAATAAAAAGATTGTAGATGGGAAAGGGCCTATTCAATATGAAAAGATTACCCTCAAAAAAACGAGGCATTGGAGGGATCATAGCCACTCCTCCCCAGACCATTTTTACCAAGTCATCGAAGATCAGAATGAAACCGAAAGTTAAAATTAATTGGTAGGGGAGGTCAATTTCATAGATATAGCGAATAAAAAAACGCTCAAGGATTGCTCCGATGAGGCCGACACTGATGAGGCTAAGTCCAATCGAAACCCAGAAATTGAGAGTGAGTTTTCCATAGAACGTAAATGTTGCATAGGCGCCCAGCATGAAAAGGCTTCCGTGTGCAAAGTTCAACACTCCAAGGACTCCAAAGACGAGGGTCAGCCCAGCGGCGAGGAGCCAGAGGTACATTGAGAAACTTAAACCGATGAGGCTTTGAAATATTAATTTTTCAAGCATCGTTCAATATATATTCCCCTTACCCCAACCTTCTCCCGCAAGGGGAGAAGGGCCCTTTCTCCTGAAAGGGCAAGAGAGGTATATAGCACCCCCTCCCTTGACGGGAGGGGGTGAAGGGGAGGGTGAAAAAAATTATTTCGTTGCAGCCACAGGTGTAAAGGGTGGATGGCGGAAGTAATCTTTTGCCGGAATAACCCTTAAATCTCCAAGAATGGGTAGTGGATAGTCCGGGCTTTTAATCACCCTTCCTCCAGGCACAGTATAGATAGCCTGATGGTCCTCTTTTCTGATCAAGCGTATCCCTCCTGGTGTCTTCAGTTCCATTCCCTCTAAGGCTTCGGCGACTTTGCTCGTTTCCAAGGATTTGGCTTTTTCAACTCCTGTTTTAATTGCATAGATTGTTGAATAACTCCCTTCGGCAGAGTAATTGGGAAATCTACCCCACCTCTTTCTAAAGGCATCAACAAAGGCTTTGTTTTCTGGTGTGACTGGGTAATTATGAATATAACGAGCTGTTGCCCAGAGCTTTCCTTTAAATTTATCTCCTTCGACCTCCCTGGAGACTCCCTCAAGAAGGTCAACAGAGCCTCCCATGCCCTGCCACCAGGCATGGATCTTATCAAACACTCCAAGCATAAGGCCTTGCCTTAATAGCATCACCCCTTCGCCTGCCCATGGGGTTGCAAAGATGGCGTCTGGCTTTTCTGCCATGACAGCCGCAACATGGGAAGAGAAGTCCATTGTCCAGAAAGGTGCCCAGGCCGCTGCAACAAATTCAACATCTGGACGGAACCTTTTAATATTCTCTTTAAACAAGTTCCAGGCGACATATCCGTATTCATAATCACAGTTGATACCTGCCCAGCGCTTGATCTCTGGGTTATCTTTGAAAACCCAAGCAGCAAGGGCATCCTGATAGACAGGAGCCACCATTCTAAAAATCTGTTTAATACCCTTTCCAGCAACCAACTCTTCGGTCAATCGATGTGTAGCAGCGTGAGTGAAGAAACAAAGCCGATTCAGTTCTGGTAATACAGGGCCAACTGCCATTGCACTCCCGCTCGAATCTATACCGAAAAGAAAGTCAGCCCCCCAATCCGTGACCAGATATCTGGCATTCTTAACGGCTGTTGCTGGCTTTAACTCTTCGTCCATGAATTTCAGTTCAAGTTTTCGACCTAAGATTCCACCTTTGGCATTGACCTCTTCGATGGCCAATGTAGCTCCAGCCATCATCTGCCACCCGTAATCAGCATGTGCTCCTGAAATAGCACCCTGCCCACCGATCTTGATGGGACCTGCTGGTTTCTTGGCCTGGCCATAGGTTATCCGTTGGCCTGCCAATCCGGTTCCTAAAACCGTTCCTCCGATAACTACCCCTTTCAAGAACTTCCTTCTCGTGATTCTCCTTTCCATGGTTCGCCCCTCCTTTCTGGTTCATCTCCTGCACCACTAATGGTTTGGTAGCGTTCTAAACAAGAGACCTAAAGCAAAAAACCCAATTTACGATATGATGGAGAACCTATCTCATATCCCGAATTCGGTCAAGTCATCTAAACCATATTTTATAGAGGATGTCAAGCTTTTTTTTAAAAACTGGAACTCCGATATAAGGATTGAAAAAAAATAAAATTTTTTTGGAAAAATTTATGATATTGAAATTTGGAGTAGTGATTGAAAAGCCCTACAAA
>Ga0194110_10008252_pt1 | contig 11853 bp, 7 predicted proteins | sample TA2Kig1200mmetaG_FD_146192 | JGI IMG/M metagenome (GOLD analysis project Ga0194110, IMG submission 146192) | Freshwater microbial communities from Lake Tanganyika, Tanzania - TA2015032 Kigoma Deep Cast 1200m | ecosystem: Environmental > Aquatic > Freshwater > Lake | place: Tanzania: Lake... | reverse complement strand
TCGCGGAACGAAATCGCTCGGCTTCGAGCGTCGCCCGCGCGTGCCGCTCCTTCAGAACCGTGTATGGCCTGACGCGACGAGCGCGCGAGCGGCGCCCGAAGGCGCGCTCGACATGCGCGTGTGCGAGACTTGCGGCTTCGTGTGGAACGGCGCGTTCGACAGCACGCGAAACATTTACGACGAAGCCTATGACAACGACCAAATGCAGTCGCCACATTTTCGAGAACATACTGACGCGATGCTGCGCGCGATCCTCGAGGGCTTGCCGCAACGCCCGGTGCATCTTGTCGAGGTCGGATGTGGACAAGGCGCCTTTATCGCGCGGTTGGCGTGCGAGGCGCGGCCGCGTTTCGCGTCTCTGACGGGGTTTGACCCCGCCTGGCGGGGCGAGCACGACATCTCGGGCGTGCGCCTGCACAATTGCTATTTTGGTCCGCAAGCGCTGCCTCTGATCGGCGCGCCAGCCGAAGCGGTCGTCTCTCGCCATACGATCGAACATGTGCCCGATCCGCTGGCGTTCCTGGAGACGATGCGCGCGTCGATGAGCGAAGATCGGGAGGCGCGACTCTTTCTCGAAACCCCCGACATTGAATGGATCTTCCGGAATTTCCAGTTGCAGGATCTGTTTTACGAACATTGTTCTCTATTTTCGCCGGATTCGATCGCGACGGCTCTGGAAGCGGCCGGCTTCGAACCGATCCGCATCTCGAAAGTATTCGGCGAACAGTATCTTTGGGCCGAGGCGCGGCCGGGCGCGCGGATGGCCGCAGGACAAGGCTCGCGGGAGGCGCCTGGCGCACTCGGCGCCGAAGCCGCACAGTTCGCCGAACGCCGCAAGGAAATCATTGACGCCTGGCGTTCGCTGGTCGAGGCGCGCGCGGGCGTATCAGACGTATGGCTATGGGGCGCGTCATCGAAAGGCGTAACATTTGCGGCGCTCGTCGACCCGGACGCCAGATGGCTGAAGGGCGCGATCGACATCAATCCGAATAAGGCCGGCCGGTTCATGCCCGTGACCGGCCTGCCCATCGCGGCGCCGGAGGCGCTGCGCGGCGGCGATGTGGTGATCGTAATGAATCCGAATTACAAAGCCGAAATCGCGCGGGACATCGAACGGATGGGCAAGCGCGCCGAAATTTTATGCCTCGGCGAATTCTGACAGGAACAGACGATGAAAATAGAGATCGACACGAACAAGCAGGAAATCATCGTCGACGACGAGCGGAGGATTCCGCTTTACTCTGATGAAGGTTTTGCGATCGCGCGCGACCTTTGGGTAAAGGTCGGTTGGAATCAGAAATACAACTATACATTCACCTGGTTCGGCGCCCCGATCATCCAGTTGCCCGACGACATGATCCGCTTTCAGGAAGTGGTGTTCGATCTTAAGCCCGATGTGATTATCGAGACGGGCGTAGCGCATGGCGGATCGCTGATTTTTTCCGCGAGTCTATGCAAGTTGATCGACAAGGGCCGCGTGATCGGCGTCGATATCGAAATCCGACCGAAGAACCGCGCCCGCATCGAACAGCACCCATTGAGCGGGATGATCACGCTGCTGGAGGGTTCCTCCACCGCTCCGGAAATTGTCGACAAGGTCAAGGATATGGTTCGACCGGGCGACAAGGTGTTGGTGGTGCTCGATTCCGATCACAGCTACGCGCATGTCGCCGCGGAGCTTGCCGCCTATAGTCCGCTCGTCACTCCAGGGTCTTATATCATCGCGACCGACGGCGTGATGCGCGACCTGGTGGAGACGCCACGCGGCCATGCGCATTGGGCATCCGACAATCCCGCGAACGCGGCCGAGGATTTCGCGCGCAGCAATTCCAACTTCGTGATCGAGGAGCCGGCATGGAAGTTTAGCGAGTCGACGGTGCACGGCAATGTCACGCATTGGCCGAGCGCTTGGTTGAAACGCGTTTCATAGCCAGGGCAGGCGGATGGGCGGAGCAACAGGCGCATGACCGAACCGCATTTCAGCGTCGTTATTCCCACGCGCGAGCGCGCGGCGACATTGCGCTCGACGCTTGTCGCGTGCCTTGCGCAAGATTTTGACGACTACGAAATCGTCGTCTGCGACAATTGCAGTTCGACACAAACTCGCGAGGTCGTCGAGGCAATCGACTCGCCGAAGATCGTCTATCACCGTTCCCCCGTCGCTCTTTCCATGCGCGATAACTGGAACCTTGCCTACAGCCTCACGCGCGGCAAATACGTCACCTATATCGGCGACGACGATTCCCTCATGCCGTTCGCTTTTTCGACGCTGCGGGGGCTGTTCGCGCGCCAGAACGTTAAGGCGATCCGATGGGACGCCGCGATCTATTCATGGCCGAATATCGCGCGCGCCGATCTTGCGGATCATCTTCAAGCGCCTCTCGCACGTACGAATGAGCGGATCGATGGGCGCAAGGCGTTGACCGACGTTTTAGCGGGTAGCGCTCCGGCGACGATCCTGCCGAACATTTATCACGGATGCGTTGCGCGAGAGGTTCTGGAGACGACACGCGCGCGTGCGGGCCACGTATTTGGTAGCTTCTATTGCGACACATATTCCAGCTTCGCCGTCGCTTATCTGGCGGGAGAGTACCTGTCGCTCTCGGCGCCGCTGTCGATCAGCGGCTTCTCCGCTTCGAGCAACCATATCGCGTTCAGCTTCCTGCGCAGCAAGCATGAAAACGCGCAAACGTTGCGTGACGATAACGACGCCGCCGGCCTGCGCCTGCACCCAAGCGTGCCCGATCTGCCTTCGGGATTCGTTTGCGTCGCGGATTCCTTTCTTCGCGCCAAGGCGGATCTTTTTCCCAACGACCCGGTAACCCTGGATCGCCAGGCGATGATCGAGAGGTTTCTGCTGTCTCCGCCGATCGACGATATTGACGAATGGCCGGGGATTGAACGGGAACTGCGGCGATCCCTGTCCGACGATGCTGCGCTGGTTTCGTGGTTCGACAGGCGCATCGAGAATTTTACGCCCCAGCCGTCGCCCCGCGACAGTTATCGTCCCAATTTGGAAGGCATACACGTCCAGCGTTTGTTTCTCGACGCGCGCAAATATGGCGTGAAGGACATTGCCGGCGCGACGCGACTAACGTCGCGCCTGCTAGGCTATCAGGGAAAGACGCCCGAATGGATTGCCGGCCTTGCCCCCGCCGATTCCGGCGTGAGCGCCTTCTACCGCCAAAAGCGACTTGAGCTGCTGCTGAAACTCCTGAAGGCGCCAAGTCTGTTGGGATCGGCGCGCCTTCCAACGCAAAGCGAGCGTTCCCCGGGCGTCAATCATCCCTGAAGCTTGGCTCGGCGAGCGACGGCGATCCAAACGCCGGCGGTTTTGACACAAACGCGCGCCGCTAAAGGCGGCCTTGGCCTTGCCATGCGTCTCTATAGTCACGGCGTTCGAATTCAAATTCTGGAGCGACTCGCTATGACCCACAACGATACATTCCGGCGAAAATTCAGCGAGAGCGTCGCCCTGCGCCGCCGCGCGATAAACAGCAAGCGACGCATTTACGCCGTCGGACATTGATCGACTTGCGCCCTCATCAAATCTAAAAGCCTCTGCGTCGATTCTTTCCAGGAGAGCACCGGCAACGGATGCGCAAGCTTCTTCGAAGCGAGCATTTCAACAATGCGACTCGCTAGCGACTCGGGATCGAGCGTATCGAAATAGGCAATCGAGTCGCCTCCGACCTCGTGAAAAATTTCAATGTCGCTGGCGATGACGGGCGCGCCGGCATGCGCCGCCTCTATGAGAGGCAATCCGAATCCTTCAGCATAGGACGCGCAGATGACGGCGTGCGCGCTTCGATAAAGCGATTGCAATTCGGCGTCGCTGGCGTCGCTGAGCCAATACAATCGGCGTCCATGCTCCCCGTGCTCGTGCAGGCGCCGCGCCAGAGCAGTCGTATTCCAGCCAGGTCGGCCGACAATCGCCAATGTCGCGTCAACGCCGCTCGCCCATAATTTTTCAAAAGCGGCGAGACACAGCGCCTGACCCTTATTCGGCGCGAGCGTTCCAACGCTGAGGAAGAACGGCCGCGAGGCTTCGCTGATGGCGCGCACGCGCTTCGTCGGCGGCAACTGAACATAATTCGAGAAATCCGCGCCCAGCCACCATACCCGCATCGACTGTCCGTCCTTGCGCACACAATTGTGTTCGGCGCAATAAGTCTCATAGGCGCGTGCAACAGTGTGCGAGATTGCGATGATCTGGTCTGCGCCAAGGATCACGCGCTCAAACCATCTGCGAAAACCAATCTGCAGAGAAAATGGAAAGGCCGAGGCGTAAACCAAGGGAAACAGATCATAGAGACAGACAATGATCTCGCCGCCCTGAGCCCTCACGGAGTCAACGACCGCGCCGTATTCCTCGACAAAGATCCATCCCGCGTCCAGCAATAGAAATCGGTCGCCCGGCTCTATCGCGACTGGTTGGGGCAGCACCGCGCCGCGCGAAAAGAAGCTCAGTTGACCGTCGACGATCGCAACGGGCAGTCCTCGGCCTCCATCGATCGACGCATTGGCGACCTCCCGCACCACGCGCTGAATTCCGGTCCGCATGTCGCTTCGTAACGTCGTCGTTACGTCGATCAACAGCCTTCCGGGGCTGGGCTTCGCCGCACCAGGTTCGACGAGCATCCACTCAGGAGGCCTTCTCTGTTGCGCCTGCGGTGCCGCGCCGAGCCGAGCGCGCGCCATGCGAGTTAAGCGCGACACCGTCCAGTAGAATTCGCGCGCACGGTCATATGCCCATTTGAATCGAGCATCGAGCTGCAAGTCGGCGCGTTCGCAAACCTCTTCATAAAGCTGCGCGAGAAGATAGGCCCTGGTCTTGTCTTTCCATGAAACGACGTCGTCCCTCGCAAGCGCGTCGCGTATGGTCGCTGCATCAAGCTGAAAGGCGTTTTCGCGCAACATCGACACCAGCTTCGCGCATGAGTCGCGCCAACGCAGGACAGGAAGGCCGCAACGCGCCTCGTTCCTTTCCTCACTGACCTCGCCTATGCGCACCGCCAGCGACGCCGCGTCGAGAAGATTGAAATAGACCACGCTGTCCCCGCCGACTTCACGAAAGACCGGGATGTCGCTCGCAATGACTCGCGCGCCGTAGTGCGCGGCTTCAATCAGCGGCATGCCGAAGCCTTCGACAAAGGACGGAAAGATCAACGCGCGCGCCCGCGGATAGAGATAAATAAGATCGGCGTCGCCCGCATTGTCGAGCCAGAACAGACGACGCCCGAATTCCTTATGCTGGCGGATGCGCCGTTGCAGCGCTTGTGTGTTCCACCCCGGCCGACCGACAATGACATAACGCGCATCGCAGCCTTGAGACCAGAGAAGCTCGAATGCGTCCAGAGCGACAGGATAGGCCTTGCGCGGCTCGAGCGTGCCGACGCTCATGAAGAATGGCGTCGGCGCCGCCGCGATGTGCGCCGCCGCCTTTGACGGCGCTCTTTCGGCGCCCGCGCGAAAATCCGCGCCAAGCGGCCACCAGCCAATGCGCATATTGGCAGGCGCCGCAAGCCGCTCTTCGCGCAGATAAGCGACGAGGTCCTGCGCGACGCTCTGCGAGATGCAGACGATCGCGTCGCACCGCAACAGCACCTTCTTGAACCAGGACGCAAAGGGCGCGCTGTTCTTCAGCGCGGTGGCGGCAGGATATCGCAGTGGGATGAGGTCATAGATGCAGCCGACGACTTTAGCGCCGGCCGCGCGCGCCGCATTCAACAGCTCCGGATATTCGTCGACGTAGCCCCATCCTGAGTCGAGCAGGAGCAGTGAGTCGCCCGATTGCAATTCGATCGCGTCCGGCAAATTCTCATGTTTGAACTGGCCGTGGAGCCGGCCGGCTTCGAGATAGACCGGAATCCCCGCGCCGCTTTCAACGCAGGCGCGCGCGATTTCGCGCACGACGCGCTGAACGCCCGAATTGCCGCCGAAGCGATGCGTCGCCGTCATGTCTATGAGCAGCCGATTGCGTTCAGCCGGAGCCGGAATCTCCCCTTCAATTTGCGTGCGGAGCGTCTGCGCCTTGCCGGGATCTGGCGTACGCCAGCGTCCGTCATGAAGGCGGCCAAGCCCGAGCAAGCGCGAGAGCGTCCAATAGAACTCCTGCGCCTTCCCGTAGATGAAGCGGGTGCGCGGATCGACGTCATACTGCTCGAAATCGCTCAGCTCGCTATGCAATTCCTTGAGCAGATAAGCGTCAATTTCTTCCTTCATCCCGCCTCCGAGCGCCAGTCGCGCGCCCCGCGTTATTTGCGCTGCGCAGCGTTGGTACGGCAGGTTGCCGGCCATGACAAGGCTACATCAGCTCTTGACGCAAGCTCTTGGCGCAACCCCCTGTTGCGCGTTTCCGGAGGCGACGGAAGGCCGCGTCACCTAACATCCGGGCCAGCTAGGGCACAAGGCGGCGATTTCAGTTCGATTTTTGGCAGCAGTTGCGTCGCCGAGGCGGTGCGATCGGCGAACGAAGCACGGGCTGAACATCATTGGTGCAAACGGGCCGGCGCGGTCATATAACAAGACCGGCGCCGGCCAACCTTCAGCGCTAAAAGCGATACTTTACGCCGGCATATACCGACGCGCCATTGCCGGGATAGAACGCCTGTGGATTGCCGGGCACCCAGTCATACAGGCCGGTCGCGATTGTGAAGGGCGGCCGAACGGCGTTAGCGACGCTGACGACGTCGCTCACATAATGGACGTTGCCGAGATTGCGCGCATCCACGTACCATTCAAGACCATTGGCCATCTTCAGACCCGCTTGCAGACCAATCAGGGCGTAGCCAGGCGCCCTCAGCGTATTGGCGTAATCCACATATGCGCCGGACGGAACCCAATCAACTTGCGGCGCAACGTATAGTCCGTCCGCCGTGGCATAGCTGACGGTGGTGCGCAGCACATGGCGCGGAATCGCCGGAAGCCAATTGTTCCCATAGGTCGGATCGCCGGCGAATGCGTACAGATTCATATTCCAGATCTGTGCGATCTTGAGTACGTCGCCCGCGCCTTCGCCCAGCAGGTCGCGAAGCACCTCGACGCTGCCGCCGAGCTCGACGCCCTGATGGACGGTATTTGGCGCGTTACGGGTAACGGATACGACGCCGGAAGCGGGATTGGTGTTGAACTTCAGCAATTCATCCCACACGTTGGCGTAGTAGTAGGTAATATCCCAAGCGAAGCGGTCGAATTTTCCCCGAGAGCCGATTTCGCCGGTCCACGCCTTTTGCGCTTTGAGATTATTCAACCGAAATCCGAATTGACCTTCTGAATTTGGAAGCCATGGCGGCTGCGGCGGAAACAGCGTTTGCGTCAGATCGATCATGTCGGGAACGTCGCGCGACAGCGTAACATCGGAGAAGACCTGAACATCCGGGGTCGCCTGGAACATCAGACCGAACTTCGGCATCAAGCCATGGTAGGTCTTGGAAGAGCTGCCCGACATTGGCTCGAAGGGAATTCCGCCCAAGGCCGTCGCGGCGCGTCGATCGCTGATGTATTTGAGACCCGCCATCGCGACAAGATTTTCGGTTAGGTGAAATCTGTCCTCGGCATAGAATTCGACATTGAAAGCATTGTTGCGATTGTTTCGCAGCGCCGGATTCTGGCCGACCGGGATGAACGGAACAAGTGGGCAGTCCTGCAAGATCGCATAACTGAAGAAGCCGCACGCATTATTGCCGTTGTTGAATCCGAATTGCGACAGCGAGTTCCACGACCAGTTCGGGAAGCCAGCGCCGATGACGTTGCCGAACGGCGGCACGCCAAGCGAATTAAAGAGAGTGGGACGATCGGACAAACCATAAGGGTTGGCGATCGCGCCGTTGAAATTCGTCCACCACTTGTCGCTTCCGCTCTGGCCCCAGACGCGCGCGCCCGCGATCACTTCATTCTTGTAGCCGAACAGATCATGGGTCGACGTAAAGCGCGGCGTGAAACCCCAGTTATTGGTGTTCTGCTGAATGATGACGAAGACGGGGTGATACAGATACTGACCGATAAACCAGCTATTGACGTCGAGTTGGCCGAATTCGGTAACATAAGACGTCTTGTTGGCTATGCGGAAGTTTTGCTGATACCGGCCCTGATTGCCGCTAAAGCCCCAGTCGCCGGATGCGGGGTTGATGTAGTTGCCATAAAACGTGCCGTAACCTTCGACGAAAGGCGGCAGCGAGAGCCTCGGGTCAGCCGCGATCTGTCCCAATGTCAACGTGCCGGGAATTTGCTGATGGGTATTGTAATAGCCGAAATACATGCGGGTCTCGAGATTGTTCGAGAATCTGTATCCGGCATTGCCGTTTATGAGCGTATAATCGGACTTTTCATGGCCGCGAAAGCCAAGCGAATGGGTGAAGGATCCATTGAGTAGAACATCGAAGTTGCCGACGATTCTGGACCCCTGCACCTGACCGCGGATTGTCTCGAAGCTTCCGCCTTCGAGATTGAGATAATTCGGCGAAATCGCGGTATAGGCGGTCGGCGAAACGAAATTGATCGCGCCGCCGAGCGTCGACGAGCCATAGGTCAGTCCATTGCCGCCCTTATAGACCTCGATGGCGCGATAATAACGAGGATCGACCGAATAGGTGTCACCGGCGCCGTCGGCAAACGTCATCGGAATGCCGTCCTGCAGTAGCTCCAGCCCTCGATTGTGGTAGTCGCGAGTCAGATTGGATCCGCGCACCGAGAGGCGGAGCTCCGCGCCATAGCGCGATTCGGCGAAGACGCCTGGCGTATCCTTTAGCGCGTCCCGCAGATCCGCCATGTAGCGCGTTTGCTGTGCGGGCGTATTGGAATCAACGAAAGCGACCGAACCGACAGTACGGTTGAGTTGCGCACGCAGGGTGGGAATCGAAGGCGCCACAAGGGAACCTCCACCTGGCGTGAACAGAGCGGGCTCGCCGGTGCCTTGCCCCCCGTCTGCCGCAGAACCCGGTTGAGCGACCGTGCTGGCCCCGCCCGAACTTCGGGGGCCTGAAGGCCGCGCCGCACGTCCGCCCAGCTGTTTTGGCTTGCCAATCTCGATGATTGGAAGCGCTTGCTGAGCCGCAGAATAATGTGGATCGGCGAGGGCCAGAGTGAGGACGGAGACGCCAAGGGCGAGATGTTTCTGCTGCATCTTATCGTTCCTGTTATGGAGGCGGAGGGCGCGCACTCACCTATTTGCCGCGCTCTCGTCGAGCGGGCTTGCGGCTATGCGACTCCAGGTCCGACGCGGGGGACTGAATTTGACTGAGCTTCGCTTGTTCAGCGAACGTGTGCGAGGCTGAAAACGCCGGGCCGCTTGCTATGAAATGCGAGGCGGCGAAGTCGCCGACCAATTTGCAATTAACCCGGGCGGCCTCGCCGAGCCCAGTCGACTTAGAAAAAACGTCGACGGGGAAATGCTCTTCCCAGCCAGGAGAGGGGCCGTTCCCTTGAAACTTGGAGCGTCAGGAAAAATTGAGTCGCGCGCCGCGGACGCACACAAGACACAGCAATCCGAGCAATCTTGGATCGGCCCTCCGCGATCTGACTTGTCCTTCGCCCGGTCGCAGTGATCTTCGATAAAGAGAGATGAAAGAATGGGATTCGCTATGCTCGACGAATCCAAAAATGCGCCGGCAATCCCTAAAAAACTCAATCCACGAAGGACAAGCAGAGACAGCAGCGTCGCCGCAATGATCTTGCGGCTCTGCGAGCGTCCATGAGTCTGCCGGTTGACCATCCGAATTGCCGCCGCCCAACTTGAGGGAGCGGCTCGACGCGCTGCGCGCGCCGCAATCCTGCTCCCAGCGAGAGTAGATTCTTGTTACTCTACCAAACGTGGCGGGGCAATGGCTTGGACAAGGATTGCGGCGCTTGCCAGTTCAATTCTCGGGCGCTGTTGCAATTGAGACACATCGCGGCAACTTCGTTGTTGTCTCCAGCAAACTCGCGGGGACTTTGCTATCGTAGGTCCGGCGGCAAGAGAACGCACTCGAAAGCACTCTTATGAACATCGCGATCGGCACGCAGCAGCGCATCCTCGACGCTGCAATCCAAATTGCGAACAAAAACGGGATCAAAGGGCTAACGCAACCCAAGGTCGCGCGGGCCGCCGGCGTCAGGCAATCACACCTGACATATTATTTCCCCCGCAAAGCCGATCTATTGGCTGCGGTGCTGGAGGCGTCGCATCATCAAGGAGAAGATTCTCCTCCGAAGGATATTGACGAGGCGCTTAGGATGCTCGACTCGCTCATGTTCACGCCCAAGCGAATGCGATTTTTTCTGGGGGCGGTGATTGAAGCCGAAGAGGGCGCCGAATTGCGGAATGTGCTCTCTGATCACGCCAGCGCTTTGACCAATCAGATCGCCCAGCTTTTCAACCGACCGAGCGACGACACAGCTGTTGAAGCTTTCATTGATCGCATACGGGGGATGGGAATTCGGCTACTCCTGGAGCGAAAACGCAGAGCCGACCAAAAAATTGATCTAAAGAAAATTGCAAAGGAATGCGGGCTCGCGTGAACCGAGCGATAGCGCCATCGCCTGACTCATCTTCAACGGCGCGCAGGCTTCAAGCGGATCGATTGGGGCGTCCTCCTTTTAAAATCGCGAAGCAGAATCTCATACTTTTTGAAGACCGTAACTTCTCTGTTGCAGTCGAGCTCCTCCTCGCGAGTTACGCCCCATCATCTGCGCGATCATCCGCGCCCTGTGAGCGCAGACAGATCGAAAAGTAGCGAAAGCGTCATATCGAGGGGTAGAATGCCCTGCACAAGACGCAACCTGCGCCGTTGAGACCGCAACAAAACATGCTGACAAATCAAGATATTAGATTTGCCGTTGCGCCGATGATGGATTGGACGGATCGACACTGCCGATACTTCCATCGGCTCTTGTCGCGCCGCGCCCGCCTTTACACCGAGATGCTCACGACCGGCGCGGTCATCCACGGCGATCGTGGGCGGCTGATGGCCTTCGACCCGTTCGAACAGCCGGTCGCCCTGCAGCTTGGCGGGGCCGAGCCTGCCGCCCTCGCGAAGTCAGCGGCGCTGGTCGAGACATTCGGCTATGCGGAAGTCAATCTGAACGTCGGCTGCCCGTCGGATCGGGTGCAGAACGGCGCGTTCGGCGCCTGTCTGATTCGCGAACCTGCGCTCGTCGGCGATTGCGTCAAGGCGATGAAGGACGTGGTCGGCATTCCCGTCACGGTGAAATGCCGCATCGGCGTCGACGATCAAGACCCCGAACAGGCGCTGTTCGCGCTTGCGGAGAAATGCGTCGCAAGCGGCGCCGACGCGCTCTTCGTGCATGCGCGAAAGGCCTGGCTCAAGGGGCTCTCGCCGAAAGAGAACAGAGACGTGCCGCCTTTGGATTACGCGCTCGTGCATCGTCTCAAGCGGGCGCTGCCGGATGTCCCCATCGCCATCAACGGCGGGCTGACCCGCATGTCGCAAATTGAGGAACAGCTCAAATGCGTCGACGGCGTAATGATCGGGCGCGCCGCCTACCATGATCCGGCCCTGCTCCTTGCGGTCGATCCGCAATTGTTCGGCGAGCCTGCCCCGGCGGCCGACCTCTTTGAGGCCGTCGACGCATTTCTCCCTTATGTCGAGCGACAGCTCGAAAAGGGCGAACGGCTCCCCGCGATGACGCGCCATCTTCTTGGGCTTTTCGCCGGCATGCCGGGCGCGCGGACATTCCGCCGCCGGCTGGCGCTCGACGCCGTCAAACCCGGCTCCGGAGCGGAAACGCTGCTTCGCGCCGTTGGCGAAGTTCGCGCCGCCATGGCGCGCCACTCCGAATTCGCCGAAGCGGGATGACGGCTCATGCCGCCGACAGCGCCGCCAGAATGGCGATCTCCGCAAGCTGCTGCGCGGT
>Ga0194110_10008248_pt1 | contig 11855 bp, 10 predicted proteins | sample TA2Kig1200mmetaG_FD_146192 | JGI IMG/M metagenome (GOLD analysis project Ga0194110, IMG submission 146192) | Freshwater microbial communities from Lake Tanganyika, Tanzania - TA2015032 Kigoma Deep Cast 1200m | ecosystem: Environmental > Aquatic > Freshwater > Lake | place: Tanzania: Lake... | reverse complement strand
AGGTTGTGGCCGCAGGATCGTTCGCTTATGGATCATTTCCTGCAAAGCCTCGTTGCTGATGTTTGCTTCACCGCTGAAGGGAGGTAGTTTGAAATCGGGTATTCGTTTGAGTTCGCCGATAATTTCTACCTTACTGAGGTCATAGTCGCCCAGACCCGCTTCTTTCGCTTTCTGGAGGAATCGTAGTCTGCCCGGTTCACATCCCATCATTGTTGCAATGACGGCATCCAGTGCCACAGCATTATCGGAGGCCAGGATCAAGCCGATATCCCTGAGATCGGGTGATGCCGGGCCGTTGCCCTCCATACCTACCACGGCGTCCACTATAAAGAGATCGGGTACCCGGAGCTGGAATACCTCAACCAGCATTTCATGAAAGCGTTCCGGGGTTCCCGCCGCTTTGTGCAGCTTTGCTTTCTGAGCGCCTGGCAAAAATCCGTAACTGTTTTTAATCGCTCCGGTGATGACGGTTAACCCATGGGTTTTGAATTTCGGCAGGCTGATGATGATATCAGCCTCCATTACGGTTCTGGAGAGACTCACCGAGGACACGAAGTCAGGATTGAAGTCAACCTTCTGTGAATCGTTCCCGATGTTCTGATAATAGCCCAGGGACGCCTCCATCAGCCCCGTTTTTTTAAAGCTTTCCTCGTTTTCTCCGTAGCCGAAGATTCCCGGATTGTCGCCGACAATAATGGATCCGGGGTCCATGGTGCGTACCTTTTCGACAACGGCCCGCAGGACTGAGGGATGGGTTGTTATTGCTTCCTCCTGGTTTGCAGCCCTGAGGACATTGGGTTTAATCAAAATCGTTTTTTCCCGGAGTTCCAAGGGAAATAGTTGAAAAGCGTAGTCCACGGCCTGACGGACATTTTCGTAAGTGGCCGCAGTAATCATTATTCTATGCATAATGCCTCTCTTGTGACCCCCTCACCAACCCTTCGTCCACATCTCATCGTCCTCATAGACCTTCTCTTCTTCGCGCTGGGCCTCCTCGGCATCGCCTTCGATCATGCGGCCGGGGCTGTGGTCATTGAGGACTTCCCGGTAGTATTCGTGCTGAATGAGGAGGTTCATGATTTCGTTCGTGCCCGTCCATATCTGGATGAGCCTGGTATCCCGGATCATCCTCTCCAGGGGATAGACGTTCGTGTAGCTGATGCCGCCGACGATCTGCATGGCTGCATTGCAGATATTCCAGGCGGCGTCCGTGGCGTATTTCTTCGCTTCGCTCACCAGGCGCCTTGCCGAGGGGAGGCCCGCATCAACGCTCCTTCCCGCGGCGAGTGTCAATGCCCGCGCCGCGTCAAGCTCAGTGATGGCATCGGCCACCTTGAAACTGACTCCCTGAAACGAGCGGATCTTCTGGCCGAAGGCCTTTCTCCGGTCCGAGTACCGCACGGCAACTTCCAGGGCGGCCCTGGCCATGCCCAGGGAACCTCCGGCGGAGGTGAGACGCTCTGGCACCATCATGGTGTTGAAGATTTCGGCTCCCTGGTTTATCCCGCCGATCAGATTCGCCTCGGGCACCCTGACGTCCCGGAATACCAGGCGCCCCGTGCCGCCCCCGCGGGTGCCCATGAGTTTATAGAGATACTTGACCTCGACCCCCGGGCGTTCCTTTTCGATGAGGAGGAGGCTGATTCGCTCATGGGGTTTTCCTTCGGGATTGGTATTGCAGTAAACGATGAAGAAATCCGCCCCGTCTGCGGCGACGACGAATCGTTTCTGCCCCCGCACGATGAAATTCCCGTCCCTGAGTTCCGCCCGGGTGGTGGCACCGAAGAAGTCGGATCCACCCCGCGGTTCCGTGAGCGCTTCGGCGGAGACGAGATCGCCCCTAAGGAGGGGTGTGAGGAATTTTTCCTTCTGCTCCTCCGTACCGTAGCTGTGGAGAGCCTGCCCTACGATGGAGGGCATGGAAAAGGCGCATCCCAGGGCAGTGCCCAGCACCCCGATCTCTTCGAGGGCCGCGATTTCGGCTGCCCACGAGAGCCCTCTCCCGCCGTATTTTTTGGGAAACCGGAGACCCAGGAGATTCCTCTCTCCCAGCGCTTTTACGAAATCCCTCGGGTACGTGATCTCATCGCGGTCCATCTTCCGTATCAGATCGGGCGATACGGAATTTTTCACGAAATCCCTCACTTCCTGTTTCAGGGAAATTTCTTCGGGTGTTAAGAGAATGTCCTGCAACATACGAAACCTCCTCGTTCCTCAGGGAATTACATCGAATACGGAAATGTGCTGATATGAACACTGGGTGAAACGAAAGATCAACTGCCCAGGATGGCTCTCATTTCACTGATGGTTTTCAGATAGTCGCCGCTTCCGAACACGGCGGCGCCCGCAACGAAGACGTCGGCTCCCGCGTCCGCGATGGATTTGATGTTCTTGAGTGTGACTCCCCCGTCCACTTCGATCAGCACATGGGGTGACATGGCACTCACCGTTTCCCTAGCCTTTCGTATTTTCGGGAGGACGCCGCTGATGAATCTCTGCCCTCCGAATCCCGGGTTGACCGTCATGATGAGAAGCAGGTCCACGTCGTTCAGGATGGGTTCCACCTGTGTGAGGGGTGTCGCGGGGTTGAGGGATACCCCCGCTTTGATGCCCCTTTCCTTGATGTGTGCAATCGTTCTGTGCAGGTGATTGGCGGCTTCGACATGGACGGTGATCACGTCGCTCCCCGCGTCGGCGAAGGCGTCTATGTACCGCTCCGGATTTTCGATCATCAAATGCACGTCGAAGGGCAGTTTTGTGATCTTTCTGAGCGACTCGATGGGGCCGGGCCCGATGGTGATGTTGGGGACGAAACAGCCGTCCATGACGTCGATATGGATCCAGTCGGCTCCCGCTCTTTCCACGGCGGAGATCTCCTCGCCTAATTTGCTGAAGTCGGCGGATAGAATGGATGGGGCAATTTTTTTCATGGCGTTGCTTCTCCGAGATATCTGTTTTCCTTTGAGATGATCCGATTTTGCAGTCATCATTTTATGTTCCACATGGTAATGGGATGTGAATACATCATTGAAATAAGCATGTCAATACATGTACCGATTGATGGAAAAATATAAATGGTGACATGCGGCATATTATCAATTGACAAACGTCATACAACTGCATTACAATTACTACATGATTGTTCTTGACTCATCTACTATGATTCTCCTTGCAAAAGTTGACTTGCTGGATACGTTTATCTCAAGCTGCCGGCTAAAGGTCGCAATATCGGAAAAGGTCAGAGATGAAACGTGTGTGAAGGGCACAGAAGAGATACCGCTTATTGCCAAATTGATTAGCGATGGGAAAATCGAGGTTAAGAAAGTAAAGAATCAGGAGTTAGTGGGGAAAATCATGTGTGATTTTAACATAGATAGGGGGGAAGCAGAGGCCGTTATCCTTGCTTTGGATAAAAAAGCTTTTGTTGCAACGGATGACAGAAATGCCATAAGGGCATGCAAACTCTTGAAAGTAGGATTTACTACGGCCATCTCCATCCTTGTCAGGGCATTTGAAAAAGGCCACCTGGACAGGGAAGAAGCCCTTATCAAGTTAGAAAAACTTGCAGACATTGCACGATACAGTAAAGCAATAACATCTCATGCGGAGAATTTGATCAAAGGGGGTGCGTGAAATGCCGACAAAAACATTAAGTATACGCATGGATGACGGTGATTATCTCTTTCTTTCCTCCCTCGCCCGGGAAGATAACGAAGATGTTTCGAAAAAAGTCAGAGAACTCGTTGATCTCGGCAGGATTATGTTCGCAATTGAAAAATATAAAAGGAAAGAGGCATCCATAGAACGGGCTTCGAGAATAGCTGGCGTATCCATATCCAGGATGATCGATATACTGAGAGAATACAGTGTGGAAGCGAATCTTGAGTACGAGGATTATCTGCAGGGTTTGAAATCTTTCAGAAAAATCTGGTCATAATGGCAAGGTCGGAAAACGTTGTCCCTTGCTCAGTGTGCCCTGAGGATAAACAAAACGCCTCTCACAGGTATCGCTATGTTCCTAATCCCTTTTGGTAAAGGACTGGTGCGGCAGATTTTTCACCCGGATATATGGTAATGTCGCCGGTGCTCAATGTACGCGTTGTATAACATCATCCTGTTGATCGCAGCTCTTCTGGCCGTTCCCTACTTTGCATTGAAGATGATGCTGACGGGAAAGTACAGAACAAGCCTCGGTCCGAAATTCGGTTTTATCAATCCTGAAATCTTCAGGGGCATGCATGGTTCTCCCCGGATATGGATCCATGCCGTATCGGTAGGTGAGGTAACCGCCGCTGCTCCCGTCGTAGCCTTTCTCAGGGCACGTTATCCCCAATCCTGTATCGTCCTCTCGATAAGCACGGAAACGGGGCAGGAGATGGCCCGCAGGTTAGTCGGGGATTCCGCGTCGCTTATTTACTATCCTCTGGATTTCCCGTGGGTCGTCGGGAAAGTGATAAATCTGGTGGAACCGGACATCTTCGTGTTGACGGAGACGGAACTGTGGCCGAATTTCATCAGAACATGCAGAGAACGGGGCGTCAAGGTCATCATGGTCAATGGCCGTATTTCCCCCCGCTCGTTCAAAAGGTACGCCTTGACGAAGTTTTTCTGGAAAGGAGTCCTTGATCTCGTTGAAGAGCTGGGAGTGATATCGCAGATAGACGCGGAGCGTCTTGAGGCTCTGGGGGCGCCTGCGTCAAAGGTTCGCATCGTGGGAAATGCCAAGTACGACAGTCTCGCCGCGAAGGCATCTCCGGAATTGGAGGAGGAGATCTCAGGCGCGTTACACATCCCGGCAGGAGACAGGGTGTTTGTGGCGGGAAGCACCCACGAGGGGGAAGACAGTATCGTGTTGGACGTCTATAAAAAGCTCCTTGCGCATTACCCCGATTGCACACTGATCATTGTCCCCCGCCATCCCGAGAGAACTCAGGCGGTTCTCTCTCTTGCCGGGCAGTACGGATTCAACGACTGTATTCTCATGAGTGAGATCAAAAGCGGGAGATCCCGTACCGGTGAGCGGGTGGTTATCGTCGATGTCATCGGCGAGCTCTTCCGGGTGTACAGTCTCGCCAGTGTCGTTTTTTGCGGCGGTTCTCTCGTGCCGAAAGGCGGGCAGAACATCCTCGAGGCCGCTGCGTGGGGAAAGGTGATATGCTACGGGCCGTTCATGGATGATTTCCGGGAGGAGAGGGAGCTCCTGGAACAATCCGGTGCGGGAGTAACGGTCGGGAGCGGGGAAGAGTTGTTCGGGGAGATTATGAAGTGCATGTCCGATCCCGGGGAGTGCATGAGGAGGGGAGAGAAAGGACGCGCCGCGGTGCTGGAGAACATGGGAGCCGCTCAGAGGTACGCCGAAATGATCTCACGGCACATACGAAGTGAATAAAAGGAGACAGGTTACTTTTTTAACACACAATCATCTCTGTCTATATTTTAAAAAAGTAGCCTGTCCCCTTTATCCTTTCAATGCCTGGATGCCTATGTCGAAGGTTCCCCCGTCTCCCGCGACGGCAACCACCGTGATATCGGACCGGTTCATCGCGTTCATCCCTGCGACGAGTCCAGATGCGGATGCGGCCGTGCTGGCGAAATGAAAGGGGTAGGATGTCAATAGACAAATTTTCATCGGAGGAGATTGTATTTCAGGATGCAATAAATGGCGTGGAACCCGTCTCTCCATCCGATTTTCTTGCCCTCGGCGTAGGAACGCCCGTGATAGGAGATTCCCACCTCATAGACGCGACATCCTGTTTTTGCCAGCTTCGCCGTGATTTCCGGTTCGAAGCCGAAGCGGTTTTCCTCGATTGTGAGAGCCTTGATAATTTCCCGGCGGAAAGCCTTATAGCCTGTTTCCATATCGGTCAGGTTCAGATCCGTGAACATGTTGGAGAGAAGGGTCAGAAACTTGTTGCCGACATAGTGCCAGAAAAAAAGGACGCGGTGAGGATGACCTCCCATGAAACGGGAACCGTAAACCACATCTGCCTTGCCTTGAATAATGGGTTCCATGATGATGGGATATTCCCGGGGATCGTATTCAAGATCGGCGTCCTGGACGATGATAATATCACCCGTGGCTTCCTTGAGCCCGTTGCGAAACGCCGCTCCTTTCCCTGCATTGGTTTCATGAAAAATCACTCTGTCGACAAGCGGTACAATTTCTGAACGCAGAATCTCCCGTGTTCCGTCCGTGGAACAGTCATCGACGATGATGATCTCTTTCTCGGCCACGGGTGCTGCCCGCACCGCCTGAACGATTTCACGGATCGTGGCTTTTTCATTGTAACAGGGAATAATGATGGACAGTTTCATTTCTTAATCCTGCTTTCTCCTGATAATCCCCCTTCGACACCCTTTATCAAAGAGGGATTGGGTCTCATTATCCTTACCTTCCCTCACTCTTCCTTTTCCCGGGCTTCTCGGAAACGGATCGTGTTTCCTCCCGGCGGCGTTGATCCTGTGGAAACACCATCTCCGGTGTCCGCGCGGCTACAAACGTGATGAGAATAATAGCCGGCCAGAGTTGAATGAACAAACGGTTCAGGGAGGTGATGAGGTGCCATTCCAGGTTGTGTGGTGTGATCAGGTAGATGAGGAAATAGCCGCCCAGCGTGACGAGAGTGACCAGGAGAACATGGAGAATATTTACCTTATCTTTTCGGTTGAACTCCGTGCCGCTCAGGACAAGGTAGAGGGCAAGAAGCGCGATGCCCGCTACTCCCGGGTTAAAACGGAAACCTGTGCGGATATCGGGAATCCCCTGCGTGAATGTCAATCCTGTCTGGATGTATGCTCCTATGATGGTTTTAAACCTTTCGATGTCAGTCAATCTGTCTCCTATGACTTGGATATTCTGACCGGCAAAGATGTCCGTGGTTGGCGCGAGCATCACCTTGAATGAGGCTGTGAGCAGAAGCACAGGCAGAACTCCCACCATCAGCCATGAAACCTGTTTGACCGCGCTTTTCCAGCCCTCTGCACCTGTCACAACAAAGAAGCGGACAAGGATGAGCATCAATGCGATCAATATGCCTTCGTTTTTCGTCCATGCCAGGAGACCCGCCGCGACCCCCGACAATACCAGGAGACGGTGGTGCCCCCCGGGCATTTGATCATACAGGAAAAGCAGGACAATGGATGCGAGAAGGAAAAATGCCAGGGGGATGTCTGCGAGTTGAGAGGCCCCCATGAGGATGAAAAAGGGACTTCCTATCAGTACGAGACCTCCCAGGTAACCCTGGTTTTTGCCGCGAAGCATGGTGAGGGAAGATACAATGAGACCAATAAGGGCGAACATGAAAAGAAAAGACAGCAATATGGGAATTGATGGCGACTCTATTCCCATATATTTCCAGGAGCGGACAATCGACAGGGGAAGCATCAAAGGATAATCGGGGTGTGTCCAGTAGAGGCCGCTTGCAAAATAATCCTGCCAGTGTTCTCCTGCCCTGAAGATAAAACGGGCGTGCATATTCCAGATGAGCCATGCGTCCCACTTACCGTGGGGCTCCCGCACGACGGCAAGGATAAAAGACGCGACGGATGATAGCAGTCCGGCCACCAGAAATGCGGAAAGTATATTTGTATACGCAAATCTTTCTCTTCTTCCAGAAAGAATATCCGCGTCGATGGGTTTCTTCTTCCTGGTCATGAACCACCAGCATCCCAGTGCCAGGAACGTGAGGAAAGATTCAGGCAGGAGCACGAATTGAGCACTCGTCACGAAAAGGGAGAGAAACAGCACGCAGGAGGTAATGCCGAGGCCCAGCCCCGTTCCCAGACAGATTTTAAAGAGTAAAGCGCCGTTCTTCCAGAGGGGAAAACAGATATGAATCAGGGTCAATCCGATAAAAGCGGCTACGAGAAGTGAAACGAGAAAAAAGATCAACTCTCACCTCTTCGCTCAAACAAAATAACGCCGACTCCCAAATCTTTCTTGGAGACAAGACGATGTCGCCGCAGGAAGGCCGGATCAGGAGGGCCGCTGAGAAAAACTCCGACTACCACGGGATGATCGGGGCTGTTGTATACGAAGACCGGCGTCAGTGCGTACTGGGTCACAATGAATTGAGCCAGGAACTCAACATCTCGAAAACTTTTTTCCAGAGAGAAAAGCTTCTCATTTTCTACAGTGGTAACGTACCCCACGGAAGAGACGGGTGGTAAAAAGGCTTTCAGCGATTCCATCCTTTTTTCGTGGGCGGAAACAGGGTCTTCCCAGTTCCGGCCAGGATAATCGCGTATCCTGGAATACAGGAGGTCAAAGTTCCCGTACAGACAGACTGCTGTCAGAAGAAGAAGGGCAATCCCGAAGCGCTGTCGCTGAGAGGAGGCTTTCCTTTTTTCCTGCACTTCGTACCTGCTTGTTTTTGGACGGGAGTATACGGGAAGGGTTCCCGCGTGTCAAGGGGCGCTTGCTGTGAAACTTTGCATAATTGGCTCTCTCGTCATTGCGAGGAGTTCAACGACGTGGCGATCTCACTCAATATCAACTGATTATAAGATTACTTCACTTCATTCGCGATGACTGTTTTGGATTATGCAAAGCTTTCGTAGTTTCTTTTTTCAGCTGGCTCAGCGCAACCTGGAGATTGGCGTATGCTTCCCGGAATCCCGGTTTGATCCACAAGGCTTCACGGAAGTGTTCTATGGCCTCGTTGATTTTCCCCTTGCGGGCAAGGACTATACCCAGATTGTTGTGCGCCTCCGCGTAATCGGGCTTAAGGGTGAGCGCCTTCGAATAATGCGTTATGGCATTGTCAAGATCACCGCTCCTCACGTACGCCTTTGCGAGAGTGAAGTGGATTTCCGGGCTTTCGGGATTGATGCGATTGGCCTCCTGAATATGGAAAAACGCCTTGTCCAGATTTCCCCCGTCTAAAAAGATCTTTCCCAGATTGAGGTGCGCCTTATCAAAATCCGGTTTGTGTTGCAGCGCCCGTGAGAAATATGACATGGCTTCCCCGGTGTTGCCGTTTTTTGCGGAAATAATGCCGATGTTCAGATATGCATGGGGATCGTTCGGCTTGATCCTGAGTGTTTCCTGAAAGTGGGGGAGAGCCTCATTCGTCCTGCCTTCGTGCGAGAGCGAGAGTCCCATATTATAGTGGGCCCACCAGTTGTTGGGTGTGACAGCCGCGGCATGTCCGTAGAGGGTAATGTCGTTTTTCCAGTGCTGTATCTGGAACCAGGTCACAGCCGTCAGGAGAGCAATTATCGCCGTTGCAGAAACGATGAGTGCATTTCGGCGGTAGCGCCATTTCACCAGAAGATCGGGGACTCCGCAGGCGATCATAATGAAGATGCCGATCAGCGGTACGTAGGTGTAACGATCGGCCATGGCCTGTAATCCCACCTGGACAAGGCCGATCACCGGAACGAGCGTTCCCAGATACCAGAGCCAGCCTACTACGAGGTAGGGGTAACGTCTTGCCTTCCAGACAGTCAGAGCGGTGATGGTGAGCAGGAGAAGACCGGCTCCGGCAGCCTGCCATGAGAGAAGGCCATCGTTTCCATACGGATAGAATATGGCCAGCTTTTCCGGCCAGAACATCTTCCCGATATAGCTTACGTATGAGATGAGCGCGTTGGCGATACGGCCACTCAGGGGATAAAGCTCCATCGGTTTCATGACCCGCTGCTGCGCGTAGAGAGTCGTGGCGGAGAAGAGCATTATCAGGAGGAAGAGAGGGATCTTTTCTCTCACAAGGGGTTTGAGGTATGGCCACGAGAAATATCTGAGGTCCGTCAATGCCTTTTTCGCTTCTATATCTGAGGAATCTTTCGGTATTGTTTGTTGTTTTTTCTTTGCCGGTTTCTTCGATTTTTCTGCGTGTGCGGGGAGGTACTCTTCGTGTTTTATCGGGTCGAGTCTGTGTAATGGCCAGTAATCCATGAGGAGAAGGACGAAGGGGAGGGTCACCAGCATGGGTTTTGCCATCAAACCTAAGGCGAACAGGAAAAGAACGGGCAGATACCGCTGAAATCCTGGGCTCTCGATGTAGAATACGTATGCCCCCATTGTGAGCATCCAGAAGGTTGTGGAGAGGACGTCCTTCCGTTCCGCCACCCAGGCGACGGACTCCACGTGGAGGGGATGGAGGGCAAAGAGGGCGGCCACGAAGGCGCTCTGCCAGAGGGCCTTTGTCATCCGGTGGAGAACGAGAAAGAGGAGGATGGTGTTTGCCACGTGGAAGAAGAGATTCATCAGGTGGTGCCACCCCGGTTTCAAACCGAAGAGCTGCACATCCAGCATGTGGGAGAGCCACGTCAGCGGGTGCCAGTTATGGGCGTGCGTCGTGGTGAATGCCCATAACAGACCGTCTATAGTGAGTCCTTTCCTGACGTGGATATTTTCGGTAACGTAATCATCGTCATCGAAAGTGATGAACTGATGCTCCTTCACCTGCCAGTAGACGGCTGCGGTGACTACGATCAGTATGAAGCATATAATCAGTGTCCGGTGGTTCTTTTCGTGATTAAATAAACTCATCGGAAATTATCCCGTTTCAAGTTCACGCTGGAGAAAATTTTGCAAAGCACCGGCCGACTCCCCTCATCGCTTTTTGTGTTGCAGTGTGAGGACATCTCTCAAATTATCCCGGGCAATTTTGTAATCGGGCCGGATACGTAAAGCATTCTGATAATGTGCAATTGCTTCACTCAATCTACCCTGAGTGCGCAAAGCGTTACCCATATTATTATGTGCTTTCTCATCATCAGGGTTAATACGGATCGCTTCGGCATAGTGGGTGACGGCCTTACTTATCATGTTCTGAGATATGAAAATATTCGCCAGATTGAAATGGGCCTCTCCGTAATCTGGCTTTACACGAAGCGATTCCATCAAATGAAAAATTGCTTCCCGGATATTCCCCTCTGACGACATTATAGTTCCTAAGTTATAATGAGCATCGGCATAATCGGGATTAATTCGCAGGGCTTCCCGTAAGTTTGCTATGGATTCCTTTTTCTTTCCCTGTTTGAATAAAGCATTACCCATATTGTTATATGCCTTCTCGTCGTTAGGATTGATACGAATCGCCTCTGTATAATGTAGAATAGCCTTGTCAAGGTTGCCACGGGATGTCATGGCGGTACCGAGGTTATAATGTGCAATTGCATTATGCCTCGTCACGTCGATGGCGCGCGTGAACAGTGTAATACTATCGTGCCAGTGATGCAATTGTAATGAGGTACTGACTATAAGTGCGATAAGAGTAGTACTCGCTGAAAGAACAATAATTGCTTTTCTACGTTGCCACTTTTGCAGGAGACCAGGTACTCCCCAGGCAACGATTATGAAAAGACCAACAAAAGGGATGTAGGTATAACGGTCCGCCATTGCCTGCATCCCCACCTGAACAAGTCCGATGACGGGGACGAGTGTTCCCAGGTACCACAGCCAGCCAACTGTTACAGGGGGGAAGCGTTTTATGTTCCCTATCGTAATGAAAGTAATGCCTGCCAGAATTGCACCCGCACCCAGGACCTGCCAGGGTGGCAGCATCCCTGGATGAGGATAAAAAACTGCAAGATTCTGCGGCCAGATCATCTTCCCAATGTAACTTACATATGAAACCAGGGAATTTTCGATGCGTGTATCCAACGATAGTAACTGCAGTGATGATATAGCCCCTTTTATCTGCTGAACATAAAGCGTTATTATACTTGATACCGCAGAGAGGACAAGGAGAGGAATCTTCTCAACTATAAGGGGTCGCAACACAGACCATCGTATTTCCTGTGTTTCCGGTTCCCCTGCTCCGGTAATACCCTTTTTTTGTGACTCATTCGTTTTCTTCTTTTTACGCTTCCGGTTCTCCGGTGGGGCTGTCAGGACACCGCCTGCC
>Ga0194110_10008242_pt1 | contig 11863 bp, 10 predicted proteins | sample TA2Kig1200mmetaG_FD_146192 | JGI IMG/M metagenome (GOLD analysis project Ga0194110, IMG submission 146192) | Freshwater microbial communities from Lake Tanganyika, Tanzania - TA2015032 Kigoma Deep Cast 1200m | ecosystem: Environmental > Aquatic > Freshwater > Lake | place: Tanzania: Lake... | reverse complement strand
CCCTCTCTACAAGCGATGCTCGTCATCGCCCCTCTCTAAAAGGGAGATGTGAAGGCGGTGAAAGTGTAGGGGGTGGAATAGGGGGCGAACACAAGGTTCGCCCGTACGGGCGATGCTTGCCATCGCCCCTCTCTAAAAAGCGATGCTCGTCATCGCCCCTCTCTACAAGCGATGCTCGTCATCGCCCATCTCTAAAGGGGAGATGCGAAGGCGGTGAAAGTGTAGGGGGTGGAATAGGGGGCGAACACAAGGTTCGCCCGTACGGGCGATGCTTGCCATCGCCCCTCTCTAAAAAGCGATGCTTGCCATCGCCCCTCTCTACAAGCGATGCTCGTCATCGCCCATCTCTAAAGGGGAGATGTGAAGGCGGTGAAAGTGAGGGGGTGGAATAGGGGGCGAACACAAGGTTCGCCCGTACGGGCGATGCTCGTCATCGCCCCTCTCTAAAAAGCGACACTTGTCATCGCCCCTCTTAAAAGCGATGCTCGTCAATACCCAAATCCACTGTGCAATGGTCGCAGACGCACTCTATATAGAGGTTGATGACACCTGTTTTTATACTATAGAAGAAAGGAGCAAAAAAATGAGACCGCATTGTTCAAACTCAAATATCTTTGGTTGTTTCAACGCAATAGCCATAGTTTGCCTGACCTTATGGCTGCCATTTATCAGAGCCAATGCACAGCCGGAGGTCGAATGGGAGCGGACTTATGAGCCTGAAAACGGAGGTATTCCAGCTCCGGTGATTTTACTACGAACAGAGAATAATGAATTTAGATGTGTAGGTCTTTATAGTAATAACGATTTTTATGATTATGATATTGGTATTCTATATATTAATAGTGAATTTGAATTAGTGCGAAGAGTGACTTTATTAGAAGATCATTATTCGGAGGATGTGCCTTATTATATAGATGGATGTGCGGATGCAGTAATTGCTTCTAATGGTGATTTGATAATTACTGGTCGTTCTGAAGTGCGAATCGGGTTAGAGCCTATCCGCTGTAATGGATTGTTAATTAGAGTGGATTTGAATGGTGAATTAGTTTGGTGGTGCCGTGATAATAGAGTAGGTGGATTTTTGAATACCTGTATAGGAAGTGATGATAGAATTTATTTAAATGATGGAAGAAATATATGGCGTTTTCAATGTGACGGAAATAATGGACAAGTCGTTTATAATTGGCATGACGATGAATGGATATTTTCAATAGATGATTTTCTTTTAGATTCAACACAGACCTTAATTATGTCTGGTGCTAGTTTACTAAATGGGGTTTTTATTCCGCGTTATATTTGTTATCAAATTAATAATAGACTACGCTGGTCTTCCTACTTTCAAGATCAGTTTAATTGGGATAACGATTACGGGAATTACATTTGCAAATCGAGAGATGGAGGTTATTATTCAGCGGTTGATCTTAATAATGACGCAGAAACTCGAGTTTCTTTATTTAAAATGAATGAAGATGGTGAATTATTGTGGCGGCGGGAAGTATGGTGGGATGATCACCCTGGATTTCTTAGGCAGATAATAACGACTCCGGATGGTGGATTTGCGACAGTTGAAGAAAGGACGAGACCAGGAGTGCCTATTTATGAATATTTACGATTAAGAAGATATGATAGTGCAGGTAACCAGCTTTGGATGTGGGACTATCCTTTTGGAGAAGGAATTTATGCTACAAATACGAACTTTCTTCTGTTAGCAGACAATAGTTATCTTTTTAGCTGGACTTCTCGTAATCAGGTGCATCTTGTTAAGACTACCCCAGATCCTGTTTCAGTAGCGCAAAATAAAACAGACTTATTAAAAGATTTTCATGTTCGTGGTATTTTCCCTAATCCGACTAACAATACGATAAACATTTCATTTTCCTTACAATCGATGCAAGAGGTGCGTTTCGATTTGTGGTCGAGTATGGGCATATTGCTCGATACACAGGGACCGGTGTTGATGTATCCTGGTTTGCACAGTTGGTCGCGGAGAATGACTGGGCAGCCGTCAGGGGTGTATTTCTTAACTTTAACGGCTGGCGCTACGAAGCATTATCAGAAGTTCGTTTTATTACGATAGAAATTAGAATAATCTTATATATTCTATTGAATTATAGATTTCCAGATTTAGGACGATGACGAGCATCGCCCGTACGGGCGAACCTTGTGTTCGCCCCAAAAGCATTTTATACAATTATGAAATACGATCCTAAAATCCACCATCGCAAATCAATCCGCTTGAAAGATTACGACTACTCAGGAGCAGGTGCATATTTTATCACAATTTCTGCTTTTGAGAACCATTTGCATTTTGGTAGAATAAATAATTCTGTTGTCGAACTGAATTCAATTGGTAGTATGGTGCGGGATGTTTGGTTATTAATGCCTGAAAGGTTTCCAAATATGGTATCAGATGAATACATCGTGATGCCAAATCACTTTCATAGTGTGATTATGCTGGAAGATATTGAAGATGAAAAATCTGATCCAAATAGGGCGATGACGAGCCAGAATTTAAGAAGGGAGATTGCAAACCAGAATTTGGAAAGGGCGATGACGAGCATCGCTGTAGAAGGGGCGATGACGAGCATCGCCCGTACGGGCGAACCTTGTGTTCGCCCACATGGAACTGCCCAAAACTCCATTGGACGAATAATTCAAGCCTTTAAATCGATTACAGCATTAAAGTATATCAAACTAAACAGGTCATTGGGAACTTTGCAGCCAGGTATGAAATTGTGGCACAGAAATTATTACGAGCATATCATTCGAGACGAGAAAGACTATATCGCAATTCGAGAATATATAATCAGCAATCCTGTCTTATGGGAATTAGATCGTTTTTATAGAGCGATGGAGGGGCGATGACAAGCATCGCTGTAGGAGGGGCGATGACAAGCATCGCTGTAGGAGGGGCGATGACAAGCATCGCTTGTGGAGAGGGGCGATGACAAGCATCGCCCGTACGGGCGAACCTTGTGTTCGCCCCTTAAAAGGAATATTCTTATAATCAACCGATTACTCATCCGCCTGCCCGATAATCTATGTCCAACCCGTCGATAGAACAACATATTATCACCTCCCTCACTGAATTAGCCTTGAGCGAAGGGATTAAGCCTGACAATATCACCTTAGAGATACCGCGCCAGAAGGAATTCGGCGAACTGGCGTGTAATGTGGCGATGCACTCCGCCGCTCAAATAGGCATCGCGCCGCGGGCGCTGGCGGAGCGGCTGGCGCAGGCGTTTCCCTGCTCAGGCGACGGTGTAGAAGCCGTGAATGTGGCAGGTCCAGGATTTCTGAACTTCAAACTCGCGCCGGGATATTTCCACCGGTTGTTGGCGGAGATTCTTCAAGATCCGCAAGGCTTTGGCAGTTCCACTGAATCTGCCGCCGACTCGCCGCAGTCGATGGTGCAATCTCCTCAGTCGGTTGTCAACCGCAGAGGGTTGACAGCGGAGTTGGGAGAGAACCGTTGGTTATTCGAGTTTGTCAGCGCTAATCCGACCGGGCCGCTGAATGTGGTCAGCGCGCGAGCCGCTTCGGTCGGCGATGCGCTGGTGCGAATCTTTCGGAAGCGCGGCTATACAGCTCACAGCGAATACTACTTCAACGACGGCGGTAAGCAAGTGTTGCTGTTCGGCGCATCGGTGCGAGCAAGGCTTGCCGAGACAGAAGGACGAGCCGACGAAGCCGTCATTCCCGAAGACGGCTATCAAGGGGAGTATGTAATAGATGTGGCTCGCAGCTGGCGGCTGGCTAATCCTGATGTAACCGAATTCGATGATGCCGCTATAGGCCGCTGGGCGGTCGATTGGATGCTCAAAGCCCAGCAAGCCCAACTGGCGCGCTTCCGCGTCTCCTTCGATCGCTGGTTCCGCGAGAATGAACTCTACGACGACGGACGCGTCGAAACCACAGTCAAGCGGATGACCGAATTGGGCATCACTTATGATAAAGACGATGCCTTATACTTAAAAACCAAGGACTTCGGCGACACCGACGATCGCGTAGTGCGCACCTCCGATGGGAGGCTGACCTATCGCGTGCCGGACATAGCCTACCATCTCGATAAGTTCGCCCGAGGTTACGCGCGCTCGGTGGACTTACTCGGACCTGACCATCACGGGCATATCATCACGATGACCGCCGCGATGAAGGCGCTCAGACTGCCGGACGGCTTCTACACCGCGCTGATAGCGCAGCAAGTCAACCTCAAGCGCGGCGGCGAAGAAATCAAGATGTCCAAACGCACCGGTGTGATGCTCACGCTGGATGAATTGGTCGATGAGGTCGGGGTGGATGCCGCTCGCTTCTTCTTCCTGCGCCGCAAAGTCAGTTCACCGCTGGATTTCGACCTCGAACTCGCTAAGAAACACAACGACGAAAATCCGGTCTATTATGTGCAATATGCCCACGCGAGGATATGCTCGATTTTGAGGCAGCCCAGAGCGAAGGAATTTGGATTTTGGATTTTGGATTTTGGATTGAAGAATGAAGAGGCACATGAGAGACGCGTCATTCCCGCGCAGGCGGGAATCCAGACAGATGGTTTGCAGATTGAAGATTGCAGATTGGATGTTGAAGAACGCTCTGAAACAATCCAAAATCCAAAATCCAAAATCCAAAATCCAAGCGGACTACCATTGCACTTATTGACCGCCAAGGAAGAACTGGACTTGCTTCGCCAGATCGCTCTGTTTCCCTGGACCCTCGCTGCTGTAGTGCGCACTATAGAGCCGCATCCGCTCACGAGTTATTTAGTTGACCTGGCGCGCTGTTTCCACCTGTTCTATCAAAGACATAGAGTCATCAGCGACGATAAAGAGATGACTGCTGCCCGGCTGGCATTATGCTATGGGACAGCGGCGGTCATTAAAGAAGGTTTGAACCTTATCGGCGTGGAAGCGCCTGAAAGGATGTGAGAAGTGCAAATAAATCCAATTAAACTTGCCAAAGGTCCTTGGAATGATGGATTTGCACTTGACCGTTATATGAAATCGAGTGAATTCATCGGTTATGATGAATACGGAAATAAACAGTTCGATAGTCATCGGACAGACTTGGGTGAGTTAGTATATAACTTAAAATACCAAAATAATTTAGAAGTAATTCCTGAGATTGTCGAAGTTTATACAACTTTCATACGAAGTAAAACCGATTGGATATTTGATTTAATCATTCCAATTCCTTCAACGAAGAAGGCGACGCGACTGATTGCCAAAGGTTTAAATGAGAAACTTGAAATTCCAATCGCCATTGACGCTGTTCAACAAGTGACTGGGGTAGAGCTTGCTAAGAATGTAGAACTTGAGGATAGACGAGCATTAGTTAAAAGGAAGTACAGTGTTATATCAGAAATTGTCAGAGAACGCAACATTCTTCTAATAGATGACCTATATGATTCTGGCGCAACTATGAAGTATATCGGCGAGATGTTGGTCAAATCTGGTGTAAAGAGACTATTCGCTTTAGCACTCACGAAGACCGGAGGAACAAGATGAAAATATTTGTCGGAGGTTCAAGAAGCATCTCACATTTAGATTCCATCGCTTTAAGCCATTTGGAGCGCGCGATCGCTCACGGACATACTTTCCTTATAGGTGATGCGAATGGCGTCGATAAAGCCGCTCAAGCCTATTTATATAATAAAGAATATCCATATGTGGAAATTTATTATTCTGGTCTAATATTTAGAAATAATATAGGCTCCTGGACAGCACGGCAAATTGAAACAAAATCGGATAAGGTCGGTTTGGACTATTATACAGCAAAGGACCGCATTATGGCCAAAGAAGCCGATGCAGGTTTAATGATATGGGATGGTAAAAGCGCCGGAACGCTAATGAATGTGATTAGAATGATTCAGATGACCAAATCGGTTATTTTAGTCAATGTGAACTTGGTGAAATCCTTTCACATCCGAACTCAAAAGGATATTGAAGAAATTATTACTGATATTAAGCAGTCTATAAAATTAAAAGTCGATAGACAATTAAGGCGAGAGTCTTTTCAGCATCGAATAGTCAGAAAGGATACATTAGGTGAACTACCTCTACTACGGCGATAACCTCGATGTGCTGCGCGACCACATCGCGGACGAGAGTATAGATTTAATCTACATCGACCCGCCGTTCAACTCCAAACGGAATTACAATATAATCTACGACGGCTCGACCGCCCAAGCCGAAGCCTTTAAGGATACTTGGAGCCTCAAGAGTTGGCAGGAGGAGCGGGAACTCATTTTTCATGAAGAACCACAAAGATATAAGCGGCTGCATAAACTCATTGAAGGATTGGAAACTCTGCGTATAAATGCTGATCCGTCTCTATTTGGCTATCTGGTCAATATGTCTATACGCATAGTCGAACTGCATCGCGTTCTCAAACCAACCGGTAGTTTATACCTGCACTGCGACCCGACCGCCAGCCATTATCTAAAGATTATGCTGGACGATATCTTTGGTAAGAGTAATTATCAAAATGAGTTAATTTGGTGTTATGCCGGTCGAGAGTTAAGTAAAAACCGCTGGAATCGCAAGCACGATGTTATCCTTTTTTACACGAAAAGCAACCAATGGACTTTTAACTGGGACGCAGTAAGTTCACCTCTTACTGAGTCTTCAAGACAAGCCTTATCGCAGTATGTGGATGAACAGGGAAAACCTTACATCATTCGCTATAAGAAAGGCGGAGGCTTTGCCCCATCAGACAAAGATGGCTCGTCGGACACTTATCGCCAATATGTTCCAGAAGGAGTTCCAGCGCGCGACTGGCTGTATTGTGATTACGAAAGGAAAAATAAACGATTAGGTTATCCCACCCAAAAACCGGAAGCCTTGCTCACCAGAATTATAGCAGCCAGCAGCAATGAGAATGATGTAGTCCTGGATGCTTTCTGTGGCTGTGGAACGACTATAACCGCGTCTGAAAAATTAGGTCGCAAGTGGATTGGAATTGACATTACTTATCTTGCCATCGACCTCATCAAGCAGCGCCTGCTCGACCATTTCTACCGAGATGTCTTAAAACTGAATGAAACCGATGCATTGACTCAGTTCGAAAGAGATGTAACCATCGGTGGAATTCCAAAGGACATCGAAGGTGTTTATCATCTTGCTACTCAGATAAAAGGCGACCGGGTTCGCAAGGAATATGAGAAATGGGCGGTGTTCAATGTTGGAGGCGTTTATTCCGAGGTCAAGGGCGCCGACAGCGGCTTCGACGGCTATTTCTATTTGGACGACATAGACGAACAGGGCAAGTATAGACGCGTCAAGGGCTTAGTGCAAGCTAAGAGTGGTAAAGTGGGTGTAGCCCACATCCGAGATTTCGCTCATGTCATCGAACGTGAAGGCGCGGTGATGGGTATCTTTGTAACGCTCGAAAATCCTACCGGGCAGATGTTTCAGGAAATTTCCCGGCTGGGTAAGTGGAACTCCGGCTTAAATAAGACTTACGATAAAGTCTATATCGTTACTGCGCAGGACATTCTCGACGGCGTGCTGCCGAACCTGCCCATCCGCCGCGGGACGAAGCAAGCCAAACCGGCGAGGAAGGGCGGAGAACAGAATAACATAGGAATTTGAAATTGTGAATTGCAAATTGTAAATTGGAAATTAAGAGTTTACAATCTGCAATATACAATCCACAATTTACAATTTACAATGCCCAAATCATCATCATCATCATCATCATCATCATCATCACATTTAACCGTCGTCGGCTCGGCGGCGTTGGATACGATTGAGACACCGCACGGAAGGGCTGACGATGCGCTCGGCGGGTCGGCGCTGTTTATGGGCGCGGCCGGGTCATTATTCGCGCCAGTGCATATTGTCGCGATCGTCGGCGATGATTTTCCAAGGTTGGAGATCGAATTCCTGCGAGCGCGCGGTGTGGATTTGACCGGACTGGAATCGGTGCCGGGCAAGACTTTTCGCTGGCACGGGCGCTACTACGAAAATATGAACCGGCGCGATACCCTTTCAGTCGAATTGGGCGTCTTCGAAGGCTTCAATCCGCGGCTGCCGGCTGCAGCGGCACAGGCTGAAATTCTGATGCTCGCCAACATCGACCCGGCGCTGCAGACAAATGTCCTTAAGCAGACGGTTAAACCGCTGCTGGTAGTGTTCGACACGATGAACCATTGGATAACCGGCAGCCGTCCGGCGATTGTGCGTCTGCTGAAAAATGTGGATATGGCGTTGCTCAACGATGAGGAATTACATTTGCTGGTCGGTGGAAAATCGACCGTTGACAACGCCGCTAAACTGCTCGAGATGGGTCCGCGCTATGCAGTAATTAAGAAGGGCGAACACGGCGCGATCCTCTTTACGCGCGACCAGCCGCCCTTTCTCTGTCCGGCGTTTCCAATAAACGACCCTAAAGACCCGACCGGCGCCGGCGATAGTTTTGCTGGCGGGATGCTTGGCTACCTGGCTGCGACCAACGACATCGGCTCCTATAACCTGCGCCGGGCGGTAGTCTATGGCACGGTTGTAGCGTCGTTCACCGTCGAAGCCTTCGGGATGAAACGGCTCGAAACGCTCGATGCCGATGAAATCGAAGAACGCTTTCGGCAGTTTAGAGCAATGGTCGAATTCTAAAGTGTAAAGTATAAAATGTAAAGTGAATATTATAGAGCCTAAAGTAGTTGAACCAATAGAATGGAAGAACGGATGGGTGCGGTTTCTCGATCAGCGGCTGTTACCGCATAGTGAGAAATGGATTGAGACTAATGATTGGCAGGAGATATTCAAGTCTATAGAAAACCTATCCATTCGCGGAGCGCCGCTTATCGGCATAGCAGCCGCGTTGGCGATTGCAGCTGAAGCCTATCGCGTAGAATACAATTTAGATAGGCGCTCATTGATAATTAAAGCAGTAAATTCGCTTAGATACGCGCGACCGACAGCCGTTAACTTATCTTGGGCTATGGGCAAAATGCTGGATACTTTTAATAATTCAAGTGATAATGACTTAGTTTTTGACTTAGAAAAATGCGCGCTCGCGCTGTGGCAATCGGAAAAGAGACGATGCATCCAAATAGGCAAGTTTGGCGAGAAAATTATTCCCAAAGATGCTTATGTATTAACAATTTGCAACACCGGTGCGTTAGCCACCGGCGGCATCGGGACAGCTCTTGGCGTAGTCTATACTGCTGTCTCGCGTGGTAAGTCGGTCGAAGTCTTTGCCAGTGAGACCCGACCATTGCTTCAAGGTTCGCGTTTAACTGCTTGGGAGTTAAAAAAAGCGGGCATTCCAGTAACTCTAATCGTCGATTCTGCGACAGGATGGTTGTTAAGTCAGAATGCGATCGATTTATGTATCATCGGTGCAGACCGAATAGCGGCTAATGGCGACACGGCTAATAAAATTGGCAGTTATCCACTGGCTGTGTTATGCCAAAGGCATAAAGTTCCCTTTTATATTGCAGCGCCAACATCAACGATAGATCCTGATACGCCCAACGGCGCTGAAATACCTATAGAACATCGACAAAAATCAGAGGTGTTGAATTTCTTTGATCTTTACGCTGTAATTGATGACGCCGAGGTTCTAAATCCAGCCTTCGATATCGTGCCGGCGGAGTTGATTACGGGAATTATCACAGATAAAGGGATTTTTAAACCACCTTATGATTTTAGGTCATTATCGACGATCTAGTATTGAGAAAATCATCTGGAAATTTGTATATTTATACACTGCTGTCCAAAATAAATTATGGACATTCAATCGCTCTTTGATAATTAAGGATTTAGGACAGGCTTTTACCTATATTCAAAATGTGGTTGGACTTTAGTCATCATTTGCTGTCCAAGATAAAACTAACTGTGGAAATGATGAAATCAGCGGCGGAGTATCAAATGGCTCGTCCAGCCAAACTCATAAATCTCGATAAGTGAATAAGTTCCAGCGCAGCATCGCTGCTAAATTAGACAACGACCACGCCAATTTGGATTTCAATTGCAGGAACTTCAACACCAGCATCGCAATTAACGCTGTCCAAGATAATTTGTGGAATCCTATTTTGGACAGGTGTGCTTTCTGATTAAAATTCGCAAGGGAGTCTATAAGTATGACCCTAAATTCATCCACCAGCGCGAATTAAAAGATTTTACACCTGAAGAGAAGGAGGAGATTTTCAAACGCGACAATTATCGTTGCGTCCTTTGTGGTTTAGGTCGAAATGAAGGACTTGAAATCCATGCCGATCATAAAATACCCAAAGACCGCGGAGGCAAAGCTGATATTCATAATGGTCAAACTTTATGTTCGATTCATAATTTTCGGAAAAAGAACTATGGTCAAACCGAATCTGGGAAAAAGATGTTCATACACATATTGTGTTCTGCTGAGAAAATAGGTGATGAGGTTACAGTAAAATTCTGCTGTGATATTTTAAAAACATTTGAAGAATATCATATGAACGACCATATCGAATGGAAGCGTTAATTCATTTAATAACATAATAATCGGAGTAAATATAATGCCCCTTTTAAAAATCATAACCATTTCTTTAATCACCCTAATACTAATCTTCGGCTGCATCTCTCCTGAGCTTCGTTCCGCACGCATCGCGCTTAACGAGAAGGACTACCAGCGCGCCCTTAGGCAAGCCGACCTCGAACTGCAGCGGCTGCCGGGTTCGTCGGAAGCCTTCTACTTGAAAGGCTACTGCTATGGCAAATTAGGCGAACTGGCGCGGATGTCGCAGTTCTACGACTCGTCGCTGGTTTATGCGTCAACCTTCAAAGGACGCATTGAAGATGAGCGGCGCAATTTGGTCGCCCGTTATTACCGCCGCTTCACCGACTACTACGACAAGCAAAGTCTCGATTCAGCGTTAGCATTCATTGACACGGCGATAATTGTTGACCCGCACAACATAATGCTCTACCAGCAAGCCGCCGTAACCGCTTACAGCGCCGACCAAAATGAGCGCGCGCTGACCTATGCTCAAAAAGCCATCGCGCTTGAGCCGGTCGGACAGAAAGACCTTCCGACGCGGCAGATCGTGCTGGAAATTTCATTCAAGAACGAAGAATTTGACGCGGCTATTTATCTGGCTAAGGAGATTATGTCCTTAGTCGCCGATCCGCTCGCCGACACGACCGGCGCCTATCTGCGCGCCTTCGATGTGCAGCTCGCTACATACGAAAAAAAGCAGGACTACGACGCCGCCGAACAAGCCATCGCGGATGTAATAATCCTGTTTCCTGGTCGCAACGATATTCTGCTGAACTACGCGCTGATGAAACTGCGCAAAAACGATTTCGACGGCGCGGCGGTCGTCTATAAGCGAATTTTGGAAACCGCGCCGGACGATTTCACCGCCAATTTGAATCTCGGCACGATTTTAGTCAATCAAGGCAAATGGCTCGACGCCATACCTTATCTGAAGAAAGCGCACGAACTTGACGCTTCAAGCCGCATCGCCGTGCAGAACCTTATGGCGGCTTATTTCAACACCGACCAGGAGAAACTCGGCCTGGAAATGAAAGCCAAACTGGACGCTCTGGATGCAGGGAAATAGGAACTTAAGACCTTAAATTTAAGTTTTTTAAGAAAAAGAGAATTGCTGAGTCGAAAATCTCCGCATAATACCATAGACCCAGATGACGAAGCCGCTCTCAAAGCGGCAATTCTGGAGAAGGGCAATATCCCGCGTCATATCGCGTTCATAATGGACGGCAACGGGCGTTGGGCGCGCGCGCGCGGGCTGCCGCGCCTCGCCGGTCATCGCGAAGGCGTCAAGACCGTCCGCCGGATGGTCGAAACCGGGCCTGAAATCGGCGTCCAAGTGATGACATTTTATACCTTTTCGCAGGAGAACTGGCGGCGACCGGCGATGGAGGTGTCA
>Ga0194110_10008241_pt1 | contig 11864 bp, 7 predicted proteins | sample TA2Kig1200mmetaG_FD_146192 | JGI IMG/M metagenome (GOLD analysis project Ga0194110, IMG submission 146192) | Freshwater microbial communities from Lake Tanganyika, Tanzania - TA2015032 Kigoma Deep Cast 1200m | ecosystem: Environmental > Aquatic > Freshwater > Lake | place: Tanzania: Lake... | reverse complement strand
GCTTCATCTCGGCCTGCCGCTTCGCGGCCAGCAGATCCTTCGCCTGCCATTTGTATTCCGCGGCCTCGATGGCCTCCAGTTGCACCTGCAGCGCCTTCTTGCGATCGCGCATCCGTCGCAACTCGATCTCCTTGCCCACCGCCAACTGGCGTTCGATCTCGGCCATCTGGGAGCGGACCGCCTGCAGGCGGGGATGCTCGGCCTTGAGATTCTCGGACATCTGCTTCTCTTCCTGCTGAAGCTGCAGATAGCGTACGCGCAGTTCGTACCAGCCCGCGCCGGCATCGACGATGTCGTCAAGGTCCTTGGACGGCTGCAGTTCCTCGGGCAAGGCCGCTTCAGGCGGCGCCGCGGCAGGCGGGACAACCCCATCTCCCCCGGGCGCCGGGACTTTGGCGCCGATGGCGCCCGTCTCCCTCGTGAGCCGGTTCATCTGGTTGATGACCACGGCATCCTCGCCCTGGGCCGCCTCGTATTGCGCGTCGAGGATCATCAGCTCCGAGCTGATCTGATTGCGCCGTCCCATGAGCGCGGACAGGTAGGCTTCTTCCGTGGTCCCCCTGCGCTCCACCCTGGCGGTATCGTGCAGTCGCTGATACTCGATCAGATCGTTCTCCGCCTGGTCAATCTTCTCCTCCATTCTGACCAGTTCCTGCTCGAGCATCTCGCCGGCCGACTTCGTGGACTGCATCTGGATCGTGATCCACTCTTTCTCATGCTCCTCAATGAGCTTCGAGAGAAAAGCGGCGCCGTAGGCGGCCACCGGCGCGTGCGCGGCAACGTCTATCGTCATGACCGGACCCCTGGTCGGCGCAGCGCTTACCGGCAGGATCATTGCTCCAATGCCGCCCATGGTCGCGCCCCACTCCGGCAGGAGAAGCTCGGCCACACGCCGCCTGAGGCGATTGCTCTGCAGCAGAATCGCGTGGTTTGTCCTTGTCCATCGCGCCCTTTGACCCGGCAGCGTGAGTTCGGGGTTCGCATAGAGCATGAGCTGGCAACTCGCCTGGTACGACCTGGGAGCCACCTGCGCGAATATCAGCCCGCCCAGCAGGGCATAGAGGAAGCAGACCACGATGATCTGCCATCGGAAGAAAAGCATCCCGACGTAGACGCGCAGGTCGATCTTTTTGACTTCGTCTTCAACCGGGGGCGGCACGGCGGCTCCTTCCCAACTCCCGCGACACGGCGCAAACTGCCTGAAAGGGAGATAAAAATCTAACAGAAGAGCGCCGGCGTGTCAAAAAGCAAAACCCCGCCCCCGAGTAATGGGCCAGTCACGCGATGAACTGGCCCGCGACCTCCGGGCGCGGGCAGACTTCGTTCCCGCCACGCGCGCCTTGTTCCGGTTCGGGATTCGGGTTTCGTCGTTCCTTCGTGCCCGGGTATTTCGTCATTCGTCATGGGCCGCCGATTTGGACCGTCCCTCTTGTTCCCCGTGTCCCGGCGCTGCGCGCCGGGTTGCCGGATGCGGCCGTTTCAGAGTCGCGAAATCGGGCGCCGCCGCACGATCAACGTCCGGACGCGATCCCCGCCTCCCGCAGCAGCGGCAACCCCCGGTCACGTTCCGAGAGCACGGGCGCCTCCACCGGCCAGGCAATGCCGAGGTCCGGATCGTTCCAGCGGAGGCCGCGCTCGTGCGCGGCCGAGTACGGGGCGCTCACCTTGTACATCACGTCGGCGCCGCGGCTGAGCACGGCAAAACCGTGCGCGAATCCGGCGGGAATGTAGAGCATCCGGCGGTTGCCGGCCGACAAGCGGTGCCCGGCCCACTTCCCGTACGCGGGCGACCCGGCCCTCAAGTCCACCGCCACGTCAAAGACTTCGCCCGACACCACCCATACCAGCTTGGCCTGCGCCGCCGGGTGAACCTGAAAGTGCAGGCCGCGGATCACCCCCCGCTTCGAACGGGAATGGTTGTCCTGCACGAAGCGGTCCGCAATGCCGGCCGCGCGGAACGCCTGCTCCCTGTAGCGCTCGAAGAAGAACCCGCGCGCGTCCCGGCGTATGCGCGGCGTGACCAGCACCAGGCCGGCCAGGCCCCCCTCCTCGAAGGTGAAGGACATTCCGTGAGTCTCCACATGCGTTCGCCGCGCGTCAAGGGCGGAGTGACTGTGCTCAACTTCATATTGCCTGTTTCCCCGGCGGCGGCTAGCATAGGTCATGTTCCGCAACGTCAAGCCGTTGCTGCCCGCCGCCCTTCTGGCGCTGGCCGGGCTGGCCGCCCTGCTGTGGTGGTTCTCCGGCGATCCCACCGCGGACCTGACGATCCACGGCCCCGGCCGCGACGATCCGCGCGGCCGCAAGGCCGCGTCCGCCCGGCGCGGACCGGTCGTTCGAATCGGCGAGTTCTTCGAACGTTTTGACGGCACGCCGGCCGGAATCGAGGGCCGCTGGCCGTGGTTCCGCGGGCCGGACTGCGACAACATCGCCAAAGACGGCGTCGAGCTGGCCGAGGCCTGGCCCGCGGACGGGCCGCCCGCGCTGTGGAGCGTGGAGCTGGGCGAAGGCCACGCCGGGGCCGCGGTGGCCGACGGCCGCGTCTACGTCATTGATTACCTCGAAGATCTGCAGCGCGACGCCCTGCGCTGTTTCTCCCTGGAAGACGGACGGGAAATATGGCGCCGCTCTTACCGGGTGCCGGTCAAGCGCAACCACGGCATGTCCCGCACCGTGCCCGCCGTCGCCGGCGGCTACGTCGTCACCATGGGCCCCATGTGCCACGTGATGTGCGCGCGCGCCGCGACCGGCGAGCTGGTGTGGGGCCTCGACCTGGTGAAGGAATACGGCGCGACCGTGCCCGGCTGGTACACGGGCCAGTGCCCGCTCATCGAGGACGGCAAGGCCGTGCTCGCGCCCGCGGGAACGAACACGCTGCTGATGGCCGTGGACTGCGCGACCGGCGCGATCGCCTGGCGCGCGCCCAACCCGCGCGGGTGGAAGATGTCGCATTCCTCGGTCACGCCCATGCTTCTGAACGGCCGCCGCACCTACGTGTACGCGGCCGCGGGCGGCGTGGCCGGCGTGGCCGCGGACGGTCCGGACGCCGGCGCCCTGCTGTGGGAAACGGCCGCCTGGTCGCCCCCGGTCATGGTGCCCTCGCCCGCCGTGCTCGACGGCGGCCGCATCTACCTGACCGGCGGCTACGCCGCGGGCGCGCTGATGCTGCGGGTCGCGGCCGGCGCCGACGGCGCGGCGCGGGCCGATGAAGTCTACCGCCGCAAGCCGTCCGAAGGACTGTCCTGCGAACAGCAGACACCCCTCTTTTACGAAGGGCACCTGTATGGTATCATGACCAGGGATGGCGGCCCGCTCCGCAAGGAGTTCGTGTGTTATCGCCCGGACGGCGAGCGCGTCTGGTCCAGCGGCAAGACCGAGCGTTACGGCATCGGCCCCTTCGTCGCGGCGGATGAAAAAATCTTCATCCTCGACGACGAAGGCGTCATGACCATGATCCGGGCGACCGCCGAAGGCTACGCCAGACTGGGCCGGGCCAGGGTGCTGCCGGGACCGGATTCCTGGGCGCCGCCCGCGCTGGTCGCGGGAAGGATGCTCGTGCGCGACTCCCGGCGCATGGTGTGCCTGGACCTGAGGGCGCGCTGATGATGAAAAACAAGTGGTTCGCACTCGCGGTTGCGCTGTTCGCTCTGGCGGGCGCCGCGGCCCTGTTCCTGTCGTCGCGGGAACGGCGCGAGACCACGCCGGCCGGCCTGGGGCAAAGCTTCGCCTACAGCCTCGACGAGTACAGCCGGACCGATCCCGCCCTGATCGTCGCCCGGGAAACCGGCCGGGTGGCCCTGCCGCTGCAGGCGCCCGCGGGCCTGGCCGCCGACGCGGAGGGCAACCTGTACGTCGTCGGCGACCGGTCGCTGCTGGTCTACGGCGCCAACGGCGCGCAACGCGGCGGCTTCGCGCTTGCCGACAGCCCCCGCTGCGTGTTCGCCGACGAAGGCGGAGTCGTCTTCGTCGGCTTCCGCGACCGCGTCGCCGTGTACGGCGCCGACGGGAAACATCTGGCCGACTGGAAGAGCCTGGGGCCGGATGCCGTGATCACCTCGATCGCGGCCGCGGACGGCCACGTGTTCGTGGCCGACGCCGGCAACCGCATCGTGCACCGCTACGGCCGCGAAGGAACGCGCACCGGCGCCATCGGCGCAAAAGGCGACGGCGGCGGCGGTCCGCCGTTCATCGTGCCCAGTCCCTATTTCGACCTGGCGCTCGGCGCGGGCAACGCGCTGTGGGTGGTGGACCCGGGCCGCCGTCAGCTTCGCAACTACGACTATGACGGCCGGGTCCGTTCGTCCTGGGGCGAAACGTCCATGAGCGTCGAGGGTTTCTGCGGCTGCTGCAATCCGACCCACATCGCCATTCGCGCCGACGGATCGTTTGTGACCAGCGAGAAGGGATACGCGCGCGTGAAGCTCTACAGCGAGCTGGGCGAGTTCAAGGGCGTGGTGGCCGGCGCCGAGTCGTTCGACAAGGACGCGCACGGCCTGGACCTCGCCGTGGACGCGAAGGATCGTGTGCTGGTGCTCGATCCCGCGCGCCGCGCCGTGCGGGTGTTTGCCCTGCGGGAGACGCGATGAACGGCAAGACGGACCGTCTGGAGAACCGGCGGGAGTTTTTCCGGCGCCTGGGGCGCTGGATCGGACTGGGCGCGCTGGGCCTCCTGGGATGGCCGCTGCTCGGCCGCCGCCGCGCCGCCCCGGCCGACACCGTCTGGCAGCTCGATCCCGAGAAGTGCATCCAGTGCGGCAACTGCGCCACCAAGTGCGTGCTCGCGCTCTCGGCCGTCAAGTGCGTGCACGCCTACGACGTGTGCGGCTACTGCAACCTGTGCGGCGGCTACCATCAGCCCTACGTCAAGCGCCTCGACACCGCCGCGGAAAACCAGCTCTGCCCCACCAGCGCCCTCGTGCGCACGTTCATCGAGGAGCCGTACTACCAGTATGACGTCATCGAGGAACGCTGCATCGGGTGCGGCGTGTGCGTCAAGGGCTGCGGATCGTTCGGCAACGGCTCGCTGCACCTGCAGGTGCGGCACGACCGCTGCGTGAACTGCAACGATTGCGCGATTGCGCGCCAGTGCCCGGCGCAAGCCTTCCGGCGCGTGCCGGCCGACCGCCCCTACCTCATGCGCGGGGAGCGGTGGAAGGCGGGATCGCGGAAGGCATGATGTCCGGCGCCCAACGGCCAACGGCGAACGCGGCGAAGAACGCGGCGGCGGCGCTCTTTGCCTTCCTCGCGGCCGCCGTGCTGGCGGGAACCGCCGCGGCGGGGGCCACGGCCGAAGCGCGCTTCCCGAAGCCGCAGTTCGAGTCGCGGTACGTCATGCCGCGCGCCGGGGCGCCCCCCGCGCGCGCCGCCATGCTGGAGTACCTGGACGTGGCCGTGCTGGTCGCGTCCCTGGGCGCCGCCGGCTGGCTGGTCCTGCGCGCGCGGCGCCGCGGCGGGGTCACGCTGCTCACGGTGTTTTCCGTTCTGTATTTCGGGTTCTGGCGCAAGGGGTGCGTCTGCCCGGTGGGCGCGATTCAGAACGCCGCGCTGGCCTTGTTCGACGGCGGCTACCGGGCGCCCGTCGTGGTCGGGCTGTTCTTCCTGCTGCCGCTGGGCGCGACGCTCCTCTTCGGACGCGCCTTCTGCGCCGCCGTCTGCCCGCTGGGCGCGGCGCAGGACCTGGTGCTCTTCCGGCCCGTGAAACTGCCGGCCTGGACCGCCGGACTGCTCGGCATGCTGCCGTCGGTCTATCTCGGCTTCGGCGTCTACCTCGCGGCAATGGGCGCGGACTTCGTCATCTGCCGGTTCGACCCGTTCGTGGGTTTCTTCCGGATGAGCGCGACGCCTTCCATGCTGGCCTTCGGCGGCGCGCTGCTTCTCGCGGGCGTATTCGTGGGTCGGCCGTACTGCCGCTTCCTGTGTCCCTACGGCGTGCTGCTGGGATGGATGTCGCGCTTCGCGTGGCGTCACGCGCGCATCACGCCGGACGACTGCGTCAACTGCCGCCTGTGCGAGGAGGCCTGTCCCTTCGACAGCATTCTCGCGCCCACCCCGGAGCACCATCCCGAGAGCCGGCGGGCCGGCGTGCGGCGGCTGGCGATTCTGCTGGCCGCGCTTCCGGCGCTGGTGGCCGGCGGCGCGTGGCTGGCGGCCTCGCTGCACGCGCCGCTCTCCCGCCTGCATCCCACGGTGCGCACGGCCGAGCGCGTGCTCAGCGAAGACCGCGGCGCGGCGCGGGGCACGACCCTGTACAGCGACGCCTTCCGCCAGTCGGGCCAGCCCGCGCGGGAGCTCTTCGCGTCGGCCCTGGCCCTGCGCGCCCGCTTCCGCAAGGGCGCGTGGTTCCTGGGCGGATTCATCGGCGCGGTCTTCGGCGCGAGGCTCGTGGGCCTCTCCGTGCGCCGCCGCCGCACGGAATACGTGATCGATCGCGCTTCCTGCGTAAGCTGCGCGCGCTGTTTCGAGTATTGTCCGAGGGAACGCGAAAGAGTGAAGAAGACGCGGAACGGCGGGTAGCGGGCGGAAGGAACGAGGCCTTCCCCCGCCGCCCGCCGCGCGCGCCGCGGATACCGAGGAGTCGGGAATGCAGGCTGAACCGCGGGACGACGAAGAACTGAAATCCGCGCGGCTCCTGCCCGCGCTTTCCGCCACGGCCGCGGTGGCGGCGGCGTTCTGCTTCGTGGTGGCGGTCCTGCTGCTCGCCAACGCCGTGCAGCTGCGCCTGTCCGATCCCCTCAACGATCCGGCCCTCGTGGACCTGCGCCGCCGGTATGCGGCCGACGGCGAGAACGAGCAGATCATGCAGAGCATCCGGGCGCTCGACCTGCTGGCCCGCAAGGCCTTCTTCACGAGCCGGGCGCAGGTCCGGCGCGGAAGCTACCTGCTGCTGGGCGGGACGGCGCTGCTGCTGCTGCTGCTCGGCGCCATGGACCGGCTGCGCGTGAAAGCGCCCGACCCGCGCGCCTTCCCAGGACCGGAGACGGTATGGGACCGCGCGCGACGGCAGCGGCGCGCCCTGACGGCCGGCGGCGCCGGGCTGATCGCCGCCGCCCTGGCGGCGGCGGCCCTGTCGCGGAACGAATTGAAGGAAGCGGCGCGGATCGAGCCCCCCGCGGCACACCCGCTCCCTTCGCCGACCGGCAACGGCACGGAGCGCGACGCGGCGGCGGCGGGCGCGGAGCCGGGCGGAACGGCGGAGGAGACCCTGAACCGGAATTCGCCCCTGGTGTGCCCCGGCTTTCGCGGCGCCGACGGCGGCGGCAACTACGGCGCGGCCGGTGTCCCGGCATACTGGAACGAAGCGCAGAAGAGCAACGTCCTCTGGAAAGCGGAAGTGCCGCTGCCGGGGCTCGGCGGACCCGCGGTGTGGAACGACCGCGTCTTCGTGGCCGGGGCCACGCGCGAACGGCGGGAACTCTACTGCTACGACCGCGCCGACGGCCGGCTGCTCTGGACAGGCACATACGCGAGCTCCCCGCGCGCCACGACCGAGTACAGTCTCTACTCCGAGCTGGAAACGGTCCTTCACGCGGCGGCCACCCCCGCGACCGACGGCCGCTTTGTTTACGCGATCTTCGCCAACGGCGAGCTGGTCGCGTTCGACGCGCAAACCGGACGCGCCGCCTGGTCCGCCGTGCTCGGCGACACGGCGAACAACGCCTACGGGCTCAGCAGCTCCCCGCTGGCCTACGACGGGTCGGTCACCGTGGTGTTCGACGGCGCCGAGAGCGTGATCGCGCGCTTCGACGGCGCCACCGGCGCGGAAACCTGGCGCCGCGAGCGCGGCGACGTCACCTGGGCCTCGCCCGTGCTGGCGCGCACGGCCGGCGGCCGCGACCTCGTGATCTCGCACGGCAACCCCGAGACCGCGGCCTGGGACGCGGCCGGCGGCGACAAGGTCTGGGCGGCCGATCTCGTGAGCGGCGAAACGGCGCCCACTCCGGTCTGCCGCGACGGCCGGCTGTACGCGTGCCTGGTCTATTCGGGCATCTTCGCGGTGAACCTTGCCGACGGCGCCAGGCTGTGGACCGTGGACGGGCTCGAGGAAAGCCGCATCTCCGACGCCCAGAGCATGGTCACGGACGGAGAACTGCTCTACCACTTCTGCGGCGACGTGCTCAGCGTGCTGGACGCCGCCACCGGCGCGCAGGTCTACGCCAGGACCATGGACCGCGAGGCCAGCTACGCTTCGCCGTTCATCGCCGACGACCGTCTCTACCTGGTGTGCGGCGACACGGTCCTCGTGGCCGCGACCGGGCGCGAATTCGTTCCGCTGGCCGCGTGCGCGCTGAACGAGCGCTGCGACGCCAACCCCGCCGTCGCGGGCGGCCGCATCTACCTGCGCGGCGACAAGAGCCTCTACTGCATCGGAGCGGCGGAATGAGGACAACGGCCGACACCGCCTGTTGCCGGCCGTGGACGGCGCGCGGGGACACCGTACCTCCGTCGCCGCCGGCGCGCGCGGCCGCCGGCGGCGACAAGCCCGCGACCTCGCAAACCGTCCGCGCCGCGGTGGACGAAATCGTCCGCGACACCGGCCGTTCGCCCGACGCGCTGATTTCCATTCTGCAGGCGATCCAGACGCGATACAATTACCTCCCCGAAGAAGCCCTGCGCCGCATCCCGGAGATCGCCGACATCACCGCGGCCGACATTGCCGGCGTCTCGACCTTTTACAACCAGTTCCGGCATCGTCCCGCCGGACGCCACTTCGTCCGCGTGTGCGTCGGCACCGCCTGCCACGTCAGGGGCGCCGACCGCGTGATCGATGCGGTGCGGCGCCGGCTCCAGATCCCGGAGGGGGAAGACACGGACCGCGACGGCCTGTTCACCGTCACGGCGGTCGCCTGCCTCGGCTGCTGCACGCTGGCGCCGGCGGTGCAGATTGACGATGTCACCTACGGGCACCTGGCGCCGACGAAGGTCGAGGGCATGCTCCGGGACTTCCTGGAGCAGCAGCGGCGGCGGGACGCCGGCGGACCGCCGCCGGCGGCGCCCGCGTTGCCGGAGGGCGAGATTCGCGTCGGCCAGGGCTCCTGCTGCGTCGCCGGAGGCAGCCGCGAGGTGTGGCACGGGCTGGAGGCGGCCGTGCGCGAGACCGGCGCGGCGGTGCGCATCCGCACGGTCGGCTGCGTGGGCATGTGCCACCAGACGCCGCTGGTCGAAGTGGTCGACCGCGCGGGCCGCTCCACGCTCTACGCCAAGGTCAGCGCCGGCGAGACGCGGCGCATCGTCGCCCGCCACTTCCGTCCCGCCGGGCCGGCGCGGAGCGTGCGCGCAATGCTGCGCGCGGGCCTCGAACGCTGCTACACGGACGAGGAGTGGGAGCCGGTGGAGCGCTACGCGATCGACGTGCGCGATCCTCCCGTGAGCGCCTTCCTGGGGCGGCAGCGGTACGTCGCCGCCGAGCACCGCGGAGAGATCGAGCCGCTGGACCTCGAGGACTGCCTCGCCCGCGGCGGTTTCGGCGGTTTGCGCGGCGCGCTGGCCGGCGGCGACCCGGCGGCGGTGATCGAAACCGTGCGGCGCTCCGGTCTGCGCGGCCGCGGCGGCGCGGGCTTCCCCGCCGGCGAGAAGTGGGGGCGCGTGCGCGCCCAGCCGGGAACGGAGAAGTACGTGGTCATGAACGGCGATGAAGGCGACCCCGGCGCCTTCATGGACCGCATGCTTCTGGAGAGCTACCCCTACCGCGTGCTCGAAGGCATCGCCGTCGCCGCCTTCGCGGTGGGGGCCCACGAGGGGGTGCTCTACATCCGGGCCGAATACCCCCTGGCCGTGCAGCGCGTGCGCGCCGCGATCGCGCGCGCCGAAGCCCGCGGACTGCTCGGCCCGGATATCCTCGGCAGCGGCTTCGGCCTGCGCCTGCGCGTCATGGAAGGCGCGGGCGCCTTCGTGTGCGGCGAAGAGACGGCCCTGCTGGCCTCGATCGAAGGCCGGCGCGGCATGCCGCGCTTCCGTCCGCCGTATCCCGCGGAGCGCGGGCTGCACGGCCGGCCCACGCTGATCAACAACGTCGAGACCTACGCCTGCGTGCCGTGGATTCTGCGCGAGGGCCCCGCGGCCTTCGCCGCGCTCGGCACCGCCGCCAGCAAGGGCACCAAGGTCTTCTCCCTCACCGGCAAGGTGCGGCGCGGCGGCCTGATCGAGGTGCCCATGGGCATCACGATCCGCGAGATCGTCGAGGAGATCGGCGGCGGCGTGGCCGAGGGGCGCCGCTTCAAGGCGGTCCAGATCGGCGGGCCCTCCGGCGGCTGCATCCCCGCCGAACAGGGCGACCTGCCGATCGACTACGAGGCGCTCACGCACGCCGGCGCGATCATGGGCTCCGGCGGGCTGGTGGTGCTGGACGACACCGACTGCATGGTCGACGTGGCGCGGTACTTCCTGCAGTTCACCCAGGCCCAGTCCTGCGGCAAGTGCACCTTCTGCCGCATCGGCACCAAGCGCATGCTTGAGATCCTGGAACGGCTGTGCGCCGGCGAGGGCCGCGCGGGCGACGTCGAGGAGCTGGAGCACCTGGGCCAGATCACCCGCGTCGGCAGCCTTTGCGCGCTGGGCGGAACCGCGCCCAACCCGGTGCTCTCCACGATACGGAATTTCCGCGACGAATACGAGGCGCACATCGCCGGACGCTGCCCGGCGCGGCGCTGCAAGCAGCTGATCAGGTACGTGGTGACCGACAAGTGCATCGGCTGCACGCGCTGCGCGCAGCAGTGCCCGGTGAACGCGATTCCCCTGCGCCCCTACCGCAGGCACGAGATCGACGCGTCGCTGTGCAGCCGCTGCGACACCTGCCGGCCGGGCTGCCCCGCGGAGGCGATCGAAATCGTGGATGCCCGCCCGGCGCCGGACGAGGGGCGGGAGAAGGGGGAAGGCTGAGTGAAAGCCGGTAGCGAGCGCGCCCGGCGGCGGACGGCGGGCGCCGGCCGCGAAACGAACGGAAGCGCGGGGCTATGCCGAAACTGAAGATCGACAATCGCGAGACGCAGGCGCCGGAGGGCGCGACCGTGCTGGAAGCCGCGCGGTCCCTGGGGATCGAGATCCCCACGCTGTGTCACGTTTCCGGCGCGCCGCACTTCACGGGCTGCATGGTCTGCCTGGTCAGCGAAGCGTCCTCCGGCCGGCTGCTGCCGGCCTGCACCGCGCCGGCGACGGAAGGCTGCGTCATCGAGACCGCCACGCCGGCGGTGCGGGAGGCGCGGCGCGCCGCGCTGGGGCTCCTGCTGAGCGACCACCTGGGCGACTGCGAGGGCCCCTGCGCGCGGGTATGCCCGTCGGGCATCAACATCCCGCTGATGATCCGGCGCATCGGCGCCGGCGCGCTCGCCGAGGCGGGCCGCGTCGCCGCGGCCAGCGAGCTGCCCCGCTGCTGCGATCCGGAACGCGGGTGCGCGGCGCCCTGCGAGCGCGTCTGCCGGCGCAACCAGATCGACCAGGCCGTGTCCATCCGCCTCCTGTGCCGCTTCGCCGTGGGCCGTCTGCCGGAAGGCCATGAGCCCCCGAACAAGGCCGACGTCCGAGGCGCCAGGCGGTTCAACTCCGTGATCGGACGTCTGCGGGAGGAAGAGAAACGTCTCATGATGGAGGGCGTTGACCCGGCGCCGCGCGTCACGCCGTCCGCGGGCGAGGCCGCCGGTTTCGCGGCGGACGAGGCCGCGCGGGAGGCCGGCCGCTGCATGCGCTGCGATTGCCGCAAGCCGGAAACGTGCCTCCTGCGCCGCTACGCCGGGGAGTACGGCGTGAAGCAGAACCGCTACAAGCCGCGCGAGCGGCGCGTCTTCGAACGCGACACCTCCCATCCCGACCTGGTTTTCGAGCCGGGCAAGTGCATCGGCTGCGGCATCTGCGTGCATACGGCCCGCGCGCAC
>Ga0194110_10008236_pt1 | contig 11867 bp, 4 predicted proteins | sample TA2Kig1200mmetaG_FD_146192 | JGI IMG/M metagenome (GOLD analysis project Ga0194110, IMG submission 146192) | Freshwater microbial communities from Lake Tanganyika, Tanzania - TA2015032 Kigoma Deep Cast 1200m | ecosystem: Environmental > Aquatic > Freshwater > Lake | place: Tanzania: Lake... | reverse complement strand
CACCTCCAGACATTAACGATGTGATCACCCTAAGCTGCAAACGGCCGCAAATCCGTCTGCGGGGCGACATCGATGAGCCCAAGAGGGGGGCCACTCAATTCCAACGTTGAACCTATGACGTGCAATCCTCCCTTGTCGCGCCGAGACTTCCTCCGCGCATCCACACTCCTGCTTGCGACTGCCACATTGCATTCCGCTGAATCCGACGCCCAGACCGCTGAGCCGGTCATCGACATTCATCAACACACCAATTACAGCGGGCGGACGGACGATCAGTTCATCGCTCATCAACGCGCGATGGGCATCAGCAAAACGGTCTTGTTGCCCGCGGGCACGCCGGTCGAGCGCGCCTCGACGCACATGGGGAAGTCCAACGGGCTCGCCGCGCAGTGCGGAGGCAATCAATCGGTCGTGGACCTCGCTCGCCAATATCCAAAGGAATTGCTTTTCGGAGCGAATGAGGTGACGGATTTGCCGAATGCGCGTCAGGAAATTGAAAAGCACTTGAAACTTGGGGCGGTAATGATTGCCGAACAGAAATTCAGTTTGGATTGCGATTCCGAGCACATTCAGATGTTAGCCGGTTTGGCCCAGGAGTACAGCGTTCCGGTGCTGATGCACTTTCAGCACAATATGTACAATCTCGGCATCGAGCGATTCCACACGATTCTCGCGAAGTATCCGAAAGTGAGTTTCATCGGCCATGCGCAAACCTGGTGGGGAAACACCGACAAGAACCATGACCAAACGATCCTGTATCCGACCACGCCTGTGACGGCAGGAGGCATCACGGATCGCTTGCTTTCCGATTATCCGAACATGTTTGGCGACCTCTCTGCCGGTTCGGGATTGAATTCCATGCTGCGCGACGAGAATCACGCCCGCGGTTTCCTTGACCGTCACCAAGACCAACTGCTGTTTGGCAGCGACTGTAATGACACGATCGGGCGGGGACCGGGTTGCCAAGGCGCTCAGATTCTGGCAGCGATTCGAAGACTTGCGCCAAATCCGAAAGTCGTTCGCAAGATCCTTTACGAAAACGCGGCGCGCTTGCTGAAGATTTCTACGAAACCGGCGGCCACAGCAGTGGTGAAATAGAGGCGACCGCAGGCGCTGCCCCGTTTTCGCAGCGCAGAGTTTCACTCTGCCGTAGAGTTTGGAGGTTTTGCCCGCATAATCCCAACGGCATTGCAATCATTGAGCCCGTTGGGATGACAACGTTTTCGCCGCTTCTCCGGGATTCGCCAGGATTTCAGAATGTCCAAACTCTTCGCTACGATTCACAGGCGCGCTTTACTTCTGCGCCCAGAAGTCGATCACGAAGACATCGGCCAGCAGTGGGCCGACCAGTTTGCCAAATTCTTTGTGGGCGGGGTGCGGCAGGTACGCATCGCGATCCTTTTCGCTCTTGAACGTCAAAATGAATCCGTGCGTGAATCCTTTGTCATGCTTCTCGGGACTGTTATTGATGCCCCACTCGAATTCTGAAATCTCGGAAATCTTTTTCTTGAGATCCCGAAACGCGTCTTCCACCTGCTTGATTTGTTCTTTCGTTACGGTCTCCTTAAACTTGAAGGCGACGACGTGCCGAAGGCTGGACTTTTGAATATCGGCCGGCTTGTCAGCCGCGAACGCGGCCGTCATGCATCCGATTGTGAGGAGTACTGCGGTTAAGCGTGAAGCGAATTTCATTTGCAACCTTTCTGGTTCGTTGGTGCGAGGAAAATAGAGGCCTTCGACTGCGATGACAAGCCGGCTTGTAATCCAGTGCATCCCGAAGTTGTCGGTAGCGGCGGGCATCCTGCCTGCCGTAGAGGGCGTGCATCTTTCCGCCCGGAGCAACGCTTGCAACGAGGAGGCTGCGTTCTAGTGCGTGCGCGTGATCCGCCGGGCGGGATGCCTCGGCTCTACGGCAGGCAGGATGCCCAGCCGCTACGATTCTGCCGACAACTTAGGGATGCACCGCTTGTAAACTGTCGCTTGATAACCGCGTTGCATCTCAGCATGGAAAGTGCTCTTCTCTCGAACTTAATATGAGTTATCGCAGAACCGGGAGATCGTCCTCGCCCCGTTACCTCCCCATGAACCTGGCTCCAGGAGCGCGTCGTTTACGCCGCTTCAGCTTCCGGCGTGAAAGGAGCTTAGCGAACCGAGGCGGCGTACACGCCGCGCTCCTGTGGTTCATGGGCGCAAGGCGCGAAAATGTGTTTCGGAGAGCTCTCTCTCCGAAACCAATGTCCATCATGCTTTGGCCGCCCCTGCTGCTCATCGGTATTCTCGCGACAACGGCTGTCTATTCCACGGCCGCCGAGTATGCCGCCATTGACATTGGCAGCGTAAGCCGTGGCGGCGCAATCGCAGCGTCTGGCGGCTATGATGTGACTGGCGGCGGCAACGACATCGGCGGCACGAGCGACCAATTTCACTTTGCCTATCAGGAGCGGACTGGTGACTTCGATGTTCGCGTGCGTGTGGCCGATCTGACGATCTCTGACCCGTTCGTCCAGGCGGGTTTGATGGCGCGGGCGTCGTTGGATGCAAACTCCCGATTCGCCGGCGTATTTGCGTCGTCACCACAACTCGGTTGTTTTCTGGAATCGCGAGCCACGAATGCGGGACCATCGCAAATTGCTGCGCCGCCGGGTGGCTTTCCGGCCAATTATCCCCAAACATGGCTGCGGTTGCGTCGCACCGGCAATCAACTCATCGGCTACGGCGGTTTGGATGGCGTCGCGTGGCAACAACTTGGCGCCGCAACATTGGCGCTTCCCGACAAGATTCTCTTCGGCATGGCCGTTTCGAGTCGCAGCTCGAATGCCGTCGCCACCGCGCAATTCCGCGATCTTTCGACAGCCGCCAATCCGGCCACTCTCGCATATGCACCGACGCTCGAACCACTCGGTCCATCCAACCGCCGCACTGGCTTGATCTTCTCGGAGATCATGTATCATCCACCGGAGCGACCCGACGGCAAAGACCTTGAATTCATCGAAATTTACAACGCCGAAGCTATTTTCGTGGACCTCACGGGCTGGCGTTTGGCGGGTGCGATCAACTATACGTTTCCTAGCGGCTTCAAACTTGAAGCCGGCGAATTCGCGGTCATCGCCGCGGACCCAACGGCCATCGAAGCAAAATATGGTGTGCGGCGTGTTCTCGGTCCGTACGACGGTCGGCTAAACAACGCGGGTGATACAGTGCGCTTGCTAACACAGGCTGGCGCAGTCCGTCTTGAGGTCGAGTATTCGCCCAACCCACCCTGGCCGGTTTCTGCGGATGGCGCCGGACACTCACTGGTCTTGGCGCGGCCGAGTTTCGGCGAAGACGATCTTCGCGCATGGTCGGCCAGCGAACGCATCGGCGGCTCGCCGGGTGAAGTTGATACGATGACAGCCAATCCATGGAGCGGCGTTGTCATCAATGAATTCCTCGCGCATACCGATGATCCGGTCTTGGATTTTGTGGAGTTCTACAATGGCAGCAGTCTGACCGTCGATCTGTCCGGATGTTTTCTGAGCGACGATGCGAGCACGAACAAGTTTCGCATTCCGGACGGAACGCAATTGGCGCCGCGAAGTTTTGTTTCATTCGACCAGAACCAGCTTGGGTTCGCCCTCGGTTCCGAAGGAGAAACGATTTATCTGGTGTCGGCGGACCGCACGCGAGTGCTCGATGCCGTGCGGTTTGGCGGCCAGGAAAATAACGTCAGCACCGGCCGTTACCCGAACGGAGCGCCCGCGATACGCCGGCTCGCCACGCCAACGCCCGGCACAGCAAATACCTCCGTGCGCGTCGAAGACGTGGTGATCAATGAAATCATGTATCACCCGGTTTCGGATGATGACGAGGATCAATATGTCGAGCTGCACAATCGTTCTTCCGCGAGCATCGACCTGAGCGGCTGGCGATTTACGGCGGGCATCGATTTCGAATTTCCTTCCGGAGCAAGAATTCCAGCCCGCGGTTACGTGGTTGTCGCCAAGAACTTGCCTCGTTTGCTGGCCAGTCACGCGCAACTGAATTCGGCGAACGCGTTCGGTGACTTCGGCGGCGCCTTGAGTCAAACCGGTGAAAGGATCGTCCTGGCCAAACCCGACCTTGTGGTTTCAACGAACGAACTTGGCCGCCTGGAGACAAACACCATTCACATCGCCTTCAGTGAAGTGGCCTACGCCGACGGCGGACGCTGGCCGATATTGGCCGACGGCGGCGGCTCCAGTCTGGAATTGATCGATGCGCGAGCAGATTTGGCGCGCGCTTCCAATTGGGCCGCGAGCGACGAAACACAGAAAGCCCCGTGGACATCCTTCGATCTCACAGGCCGGACCGATTTGGGCGCCAACACGCCTGCGGCCAATCGATTTCAGATGCTTCGGCTCGGCGCCGGCGAGTGTTTGGTCGATGATGTGGAAATCTTCCGCGTCGGCAGCACGAATCTGATTGCCAATGGCAGCTTCGAGACCGGCACGAACGGCTGGAGTTTTTTCGGCAATCACAGCCGAACCACGCTCGAGACAGCCGGAGCGTTCGCGGGACAGGCATGCTTGCGCGTGCGTTCGCTCGGGGATGGCGACACGGGCAATAACGCCATCCGCACGAGCATGGGCACGGCGTTGGCATCGGCTCAGACGGCGACGATTCGGGCCAAAGTCCGTTGGCTCTCGGGTTGGCCCGAAATGCTCTTTCGCGTGCGCGGCAATTCGATCGAATTGCCCGTGCGGATGGAAGTGCCAAAGAATCTTGGAACGCCCGGACTTCCCAATAGTCGAACTGTTCAAAACGCGGGACCTGCGATCTTCGATGTGAACCACGCACCCGCATTGCCGCGCGCGAATCAACCGGTCGTCGTGACTTGCCGCTTGGATGATCCAGACAACATTGCTTCCGCTCAACTGCGCTTTCGAGTGGACCCTGCGGCAACGCTCACAAGCGTGACGATGCGCGACGACGGAACCGGCGGTGACGTGATCGCGGGAGATGGCGCCTATTCGGCAACCATCAGCGGACGCGCTGCTGGCACACTCGTCGCGTTTCGCATCGAAGCCGGCGATGATGCCTCGCCTTCAGCCAGCACGATTTTTCCCGACGACGCTCCCACTCGGGAATGTCTCATTCGTTGGGGCGACCCCATTCCTTTCGGCACCTTCGCGCATTACCACATGTGGAGCACCGCAGCGACGGAACAAGCGCGCAGCCGATCCCGTCCGTTCGACAACACATTCCGTGATTGCACCTTGGTCTATGGCGATTTTCGCGTCATCTACAACGCAGGCTACCGCGACAAAGGCAGTCCTTATCATGGTGGGTCCGGCGATTATGCCGCGACAGTTCCGCGCGACGACATGCTGATGGGAATCGACGATCGTGTGTTCGGCTCGACCGGAAACGGCGGCAGCGAGCAGACCGGCATGCGCGGCGATGTTTCCGCCTGGATCGCCCAACAAATGGGTGTGCCCTATTTGCACAGCCATTTCATGCGGCTTTACCGGAACGGCGCGCCTTTCCGCGAAATTCTTTACGATATGGAACAGCCCAATCGTTCTTACGCGCAGGATTGGTTCGGGGACGGGCGCGGCGCGGATGACCTCTACAAAATCGCGGTGTGGTTCGAGTTTGAAGACAACAACACCAGCTTTCAGGCGAACGGCGCCACGTTGCAACCGTTTCGATCAGGCACTTCCTACAAGCTCGCGCGTTACCGTTGGAATTGGCAGCCGCGTCCGAGTGGAATCACGGTCAATGACTATACCTCCATTTTCAATTTGGTCACCGCCGTGAACAGTCCCACCGAGCGCATCAGCGGCCTGATGAACCTCGCGGACATGGAACAATGGATGCGCGTCTTCGCCTTCAATCGTGTGACCGGCAATTGGGATGCCTGGACGTTTAACGTCGGTCAAAACATGTACATGTACACGCCGCTCGGCCGGCGCGCGGTGTTGATGCCATGGGATGTGGATTTCGTTCTTGGACTCGGCAACGGGACAAGCGATGCCATTGCGGGCGGACAAGACCCCGTCATGAATCAGATATTCAATCTGCCAGTCTATCGCCGCATGTTGTGGCGCGCGTTTCAGGATGCCATTAACGGGCCGATGCAGCCTGAAAAGTACAACCCGCAAATCGACGCCCGCCGGGCCGCGCTTCTCAAGAATAACGTCACGGGGCTGACGGATCCGCGCCCGCTCAAAACGTATCTCGATGGCCGCCGGACGAATCTGCAAAATCAAATGCGCACCAACGATACGCCGACGTTTGCGATTACCACGAGCGGCGGAGCAGAATTCACCACCGCCAATCCACTCATCTCGCTCTCGGGCACTGCGCCGCTTGCCGTGGCCACGATCGAAGTCAATGGCATTCCTTATCCGGTCAGTTGGACGGCGCTTACGACTTGGACAATAAATGTTCCGGTTGGGGCGGCGGTTAACCGGTTGGGCTTCGTCGGACGCGACGTGCGCGGGCAACCGATCGCCGGCGCCACCGATTCGATCACCGTTCGATATACAGGCACGGTGCCGCAAGCTCAGGATTGGGTCGTGATCAACGAGATCATGTACGATGCTGCAGCGGCCAATGGCGAGTTCCTCGAATTGCACAACCGCCATCCGAGCGTGCCGTTTGATCTCTCCAGGTTTCGGATCAATGGACTGGGTTTCACCTTTCCAGCCGGCACGCTCATTGCGCCAAACGGATACGCCGTCATTGTGGAGAACCGAGTCGCGTTTGCGCGCGCGTATGGCGCCAACGTTCCTGTAGCTGGTGAATATTCCGGACGGCTCGATAACAATGGTGAAACGCTCAGCCTCATTAAGGCGGGTCCTACCGAGGCTCAGGATATCATCATTGATGACGTTCGTTACGACGCCACATTACCTTGGCCGTCCGAGGCCGGCGGCTTTGGTCCTTCGCTTCAACTCATCGATCCGGCGCAGGACAATTGGCGCGTCGGCAATTGGATTGCGACCGGGACGAATGACATCAACCGTGCGACTCCGGGGCGAGCCAATGCCATTCGCAACAACCTCGAGCCGTTTCCAGCGCTTTGGATCAACGAAGTTCTGCCTGGCAATCAAAGCGGCGCGACGGACAACTTCGGCGAACGCGAGCCGTGGATCGAATTGTACAATGCCGACACCGCGCCGCTGGATTTGAGCGGATATTATCTGAGCGACGATTACCGGAACCCCACGAAGTGGCCGTTTCCCACCGGGACAACACTGGGCGCGGGGCAATTCTTATTGGTGTGGGCGGACGGTGAGACTAGTGAATCTTCAGGCGCCGCGCTTCACGCTAACTTCCGAATCAGAGCGACCAACGGCGCAGTTGCTCTCAGCCGGCTTCAGTTCGGGACGCCTGCTGTGATGGATTATATCAACTATACCGTCACGTCAGCGGATCGCGCGTTTGGATCGGTGGGAGATGGCGAACCGCGGGGGCGGCGATTGATTTATTTTCCCACGCCCGGTACGGCAAACAATCCCGTGTCGCCTATTGTTCCGGTCTCGATCAATGAGTGGATGGCCAACAATCGTTCGACTCTTCCCGATCCAGCGGACGGCCGGTTCGATGACTGGTTTGAACTTTACAACGCCGGGACCGCGAGCGTCGATTTGAGCGGCTTTTACCTGACCGACAATCTCACCAACAAGACGCAGTTCCGAATTCCAGATGGGACCATCATTTCGCCCGGCGCCTTCCGCCTTTTCTGGGCCGATGCTGAGCCGGGACAAAACGCGCCGGGCCGCGATGTGCACACGAACTTTCGTTTGCCTACGGATGGCGGACAAATTGGATTGTATGCGGCGGACGGTGCGCTCGTAAGCGGCGTGTCTTTTGGTCCGCAAACTGTAGACTATAGCGAGGGACGATTGCCGGACGCGAGTGAGCCGCCTTTTCTCGCCTTTACGGTGGCCACGCCAGGAAAACCAAATTCCGCGTTGATTGCGAATCGTCCGCCGGTGATCGATTTGCTGAACGAGCGTACAACCAACGAAGGCCAAACAATTGCCTTCCGCGTGAATGCCTCGGATGCGGACACACCTCCGCAAACGCTGACCTTTGCATTAGCCAATGCGCCGGCTGGCTCGACGATAAATTCGGCGACAGGCGAATTCTCGTGGACTCCCAACGAAACTCATGGGCCGGGCCTGCATGCCGTAGCGGTTCGAGTGACGGACAGCGGAAATCCGCCGCGTTCGGCTTCGCGTTCTTTCAACATTCGCGTTTCCGAAGTCAACCAACCTCCCGTGCTCGCACCAATCGCTGATGCTGCTATCGACGAGACCAATCCAATGTCATTTCGTGTGACTGCTACTGATCCCGATCAACCGATACAGAAATTGACTTTTTCACTTGGCGCGGGCGCACCGACTGGCGCAGCGATCGATCCGATAACCGGTGAATTCACCTGGACGCCCGGCGAAGAACATGGCCCGGCAACACACAATATCACAGTTCACGTGGCCGACAGCGGGACGCCCGCGCTTTCGGTCGCGCGCACGTTCAATGTCGTCGTCCGGGAAATTAATAATGCCCCGATGATCGTCGAGGTTACGCCCCAATCGATCGATGAAGGCGCCACTCTGCGAATCCCTATTGACGCGCGCGATCCAGACAATCCGCCGGCTCAACTTAATTTTGCGCTCGAAAACTCGCCGGAGCGCGCCACGATTGACGCAAACAGCGGGATCCTTACCTGGACGACGCTGGAAGCTGATGGACCGCGCGATTACAACATCACGGTTCGCGTCAGCGAACCCGGCGGCCGCCCGAGTTCGACCACGAGCTTCTTGGTCGGAGTTCGCGAAGTCAACGCGGCGCCCGTCTTGGAGCCGATTCCAAATTTCACCGTGCGCGCCAACGATCTTCTCACGTTCACGAATCGCGCGTCTGACCAAGACTTGCCGCCGCAGGCGCTCACCTTCAGCACCGTCGCGCCATTGCCTCAGGGCGCCAGTCTCGACCCGCTGACTGGCATTTTTTCATGGAAGCTCTCGGATGATCCGATTGCGGGCACAAACCTGATCACGATTCGCGTTACGGACGGTGCAACGCCCGAGCGTTCCGCCGAACAAAACTTTCAGATTGTCGTTCTGCCCTCGCTGCCGCGAATTACCATCAACGAAATCATGCATCGCCCAGCCGCGGCCAATGCGGAGTTTGTCGAGCTGCACAATCATTCGGCAGTCAATTCCGCGGACCTCAGTGGATGGCGGCTCGAAGGTTATGATTTTGTTTTTCCGAGCGGGACTCTGCTCGATCCGAACGATTATGTTTGTGTGGCGAGAGATGCCAGCGCTTTTCGCTCCGCCTACGGCAATTCCGTGCGAGTGGTTGGAAATGCCACCGTCAATTTGCCCGCTGATGGCGGCCGCGTGCGCTTGATCAAGCCAGCGGTTGGCGACGGTCCGGAATTGATTGTTGATGAGCTTCTCTTCTCTTTGAGCGCTCCCTGGCCTCAAGCCGCGGCGAGTCAAGGGGCGTCGCTCCAAGTGATCGATCCGCGTCAGGACCGTCTCCGCGTTGCCAACTGGGCGGCTGGCCAAAGCAACACCACCAATGCGCCGGTCACGGTCATTCCGATGAATGCGACTTGGAAGTATTGGCAGAACGCGACAAGTCCGGGCGCGACGTGGAACAGCCCATCCTTCAACGATACGGTCTGGCCAGCCGGGGGAGCGCTGCTTTCTGTCGAGACCGCGAATTTGCCCGGGCCGAAGACGACGCCGCTCACACTTGGCCGAACGACTTACTATTTTCGAGGTCGATTTGAGTTCCAGGGCAATCCAACGGGCGCGAAGCTGCGGCTCACAACCATCATCGACGACGGGGCAGTTTTTTATCTCAACGGCAACGAGATTTATCGTCTTGGCATGCCAGCGGGCACAGTCACATCGGCGACGTTCGCCTCACGCACCGCCGGTGACGCAATCGCTGAAGGGCCATTCGAAGTGCCTGCGACCGGTTTGCGCCAAGGCGAGAATGTTCTGGCAGTCGAGGTTCATCAGGTAAATGCGACGAGCAGCGATATTGTCTTTGGCGCGGCCGCCGACTTGATTTCGGTTTCGGCGGCCGCCTTCACTCCGGGCGCTCCGAATTCAGTCGCCCGCACGCTGCCGCCGTTTCCGGCGATTTGGATCAACGAAGTTTTGCCCAACAATATTTCCGGGCTCGCGGATAACGCGGGCGAACGTGAACCGTGGATCGAGTTGTTCAACGCGGGAAGCGAGGCGCTGAACCTCACGGATTGGTCGCTGACTGATGACTACGGCTTTCTGGCTAAATGGCTGTTTCCGCCGAACGCTATCATTGCACCACGCGGCTATCTCCTGATCTGGGCTGATGGCGAGCCCATCGAGTCCATCGCAGGCGTGCCACATGCCAACTTCCGTTTGCGAGCCGAGAGTGGCTCGGTTGCTTTGGCCCGCGTTCAGAACGGCCGACGCGCCATTGTGGATTATCTCGGTTATGCGGTGGCGGATGGGCAATCGTTTGGTTCGTTGCAGGATGGAAACCCATTTCAGCGCGTGACAATAGCCAATCCAACTCCGGCTGCGCCCAATCAAACAACCGCAGCGCTTGAGCCGATTTTGCATGCGGAGCTGCTGAATTCTGCCCAAGTCAAACTTACCTGGAATACAAAGGCAGGTTCACGCTACGAACTGCAAGTCACGTCGAACTTAGCCGCGCCCGCCTGGAGAGCTTTAACCGAAGCCGTCGCCACGACCGCAACCCACTCCTTTGTTGATACGATTCCCAGCGCCGAGGCCGAACGATACTATCGCGTGATCGTGAAATAGCATGAGGGGGGCGGGGACGGCCCGCCCCCGCATTGGATCCGCCGCGGCACAGCCCAAGCTCCAGCACACGCACAACCGCCATCATCGCTCGTGCGCGGGCTCGCGCTGCGGATGGGGACGGTCCGCACCCGGCAGGACCGGCAAATGCACTCGTCCGGTTCGGTGCATCCCTAAGTTGCCGGCACACTCGTAGCGGCCGGGCATCCTGCCGCTACCGACAACTTCGAGATGCGCTGATGATGATTGGCATTCGGGAGATTCGGCGCATTGCGTTTGCCGTCGGAACGATTGACACGTTTGGACATTTCAAAATCAAAGTGGATTGGAAGCGGTTCTGGCTGCGTGCATCGCGGTGGCAGATCGATTGACCAACATCGGCAGCACCTACTTGCCTGACGTGAAAACACTCAATCCGCCCGTCGAAAAATCAGCCGAATGGTTTTTCCTCAGTCAATTCCCAACCGAAAAACCGTTCGATGTGGATTTGAAGGCGGAAATCGAGAGAGCGGAGCAAGATTTGAACGCGTTTTCCGCCAAATAGCGCTTCGTGTCGCTGCGCCTGGTGAAGGCCTGTGAAGCCGCGGGCTAACTCTCTTCGCATTGGTTAATTCTCAGGCCATGAATTTGCCGCGCCTTCACAGGCATGGCTTCCGCCGCCAATTACGGTGCGATGAAGACTGTCGGTCAGGGAGCACAGCGTAAACGCGCGCAAGCGCTGCGGTCCCTGCACCTATGCACGTATCGGCTTTCGTTCCGCCAACTACGGTTTCAGCCGGTAGAATTTGCGGTTTCCGCTTGGAGTGACAGTTCGCGGACTGGTCGCGCCGGCCTCTGTGGTCCAGGGCCCCGTCACTGCATCCGCAGATTCCAGCCTCGCTGTGCCCTGCCAAGAGAGGGTCACACCTGTGGAAGAACGCGCGATGGTTATTGCGCTCGGAGTCGAAACCCCGAGGCCATATTTGTTCTTCAGATAATCCACCACTTGGTTGCGTTCCGCGTCGGGGAGGGCGCGGTCATAGATCACCAATTCGGCGAGGTCACCCTTCATCTTGGTTACGAAGTCCT
>Ga0194110_10008234_pt1 | contig 11869 bp, 8 predicted proteins | sample TA2Kig1200mmetaG_FD_146192 | JGI IMG/M metagenome (GOLD analysis project Ga0194110, IMG submission 146192) | Freshwater microbial communities from Lake Tanganyika, Tanzania - TA2015032 Kigoma Deep Cast 1200m | ecosystem: Environmental > Aquatic > Freshwater > Lake | place: Tanzania: Lake... | reverse complement strand
TAATGAAGATTTTCCTACATTTGGTTCGCCAACGAGAGCAACATTGACGCCATCTTTTAATACCCTTCCAAATGAATAGCTGCTAATTAGAAAATCTAATTCTTGGATAATTTCTTTAATCCTTTTCTCAACTTCCTCATAAGATAAAAATTCTAGATCCTCCTCGGAAAAATCTAATTCAAGTTCAATTAAAGATGAAGTATTTATAAGTTTTTCTCGAAGTGAATCGACTTTTTGTGAAAGCAATCCATCTAACTGATTTCTCGCTCCCCTCAATGATGCTTCTGTATTGGAATTAATTACATCTGCTACAGCCTCAGCTTGAGCTAAATCAATTCTGCCATTCAAAAATGCACGTCTGGTAAATTCGCCGGGATCTGCCAGACGGACATTTTGAGAAAGGATAATTTCAATAATTCTTTGAACTATATAAGGACTTCCATGAGTACTAATTTCAACTGAATCTTCTCCAGTATATGAATTTGGAGATCTAAAAATGGAAATGAGAACATCGTCAACAAGCTCTTTGTCTACACTATAAATCTTTCCATAGTGAATGGTATGAGTAGTGCTATTTACTAACTTTTGTTTTCCTGAAAAGATATTGTCGATTGCACGAAAGCTTTCTGGTCCGCTGACTCTAATAACAGATATAGCACCAATTCCACCAGGAGTTGCAAGGGCAACAATTGTCTCTTCGTTTTGTGATAAAAGCATAATAAGTTTTTATTATAAAGGATACAAAAATAAACTAATTGATCGGCAGTAACAACGCACTGTCTGGTTACTTGTTATTAATAATTAGTATAATACGAATTCGTTATATTTGAATTAATTATACATATTTTTGAAACTTTTGATGAAAATATTTTGTATGAGCGGTAGATTTGTAATAACAAAAAATGAAAAGTTATTATGACCTTTAATTTTAACAAGTTGACTGTCAGAGCAAAAGAAACAGTTCAAAGTGCAATTGAAATTGCACAAAATTATGGAAATCAAATTGTAGAGCCCCAACACATTATGGCTGCATTGTTTGAAGATGCTTCCGGTGTTGCTTCTTCTTTAATTCAAATTGCTGGCGGAAACATCGACAAATTAAAAGTAAAAATCGGCGGACTTTTAGAAACCCTTCCAAAAGTTTCTGGAGCCGGAATTGGAAACCAGCAAATATCTCAAGCTACTGCTCGCCTCTTTGATAAATCATTTGAGGAATCGAAGACCCTAAAAGATGAATTTATTTCCAATGAACACATTCTTCTTTCGCTAACCGAAACTGAAGGAGAATGCGGAACTCTTTTAAAAGAGTTTGGAATTAGTAAAAACATTCTCCTATCTGCATTAAAAGAAATTCGCGGAACACAGCGTGTAACATCTCAGCATTCAGAAGAAACTTATCAGTCTTTAAAAAAATATGGAAGGGATTTAAATGAGCTTGCCCGCTCAAATAAACTTGATCCAGTTATCGGTCGAGATGAAGAGATACGGAGGGTATTACAAGTCCTTTCAAGAAGAACAAAAAATAATCCGGTTTTAATAGGCGAGCCGGGAGTTGGTAAAACAGCAATCGCAGAAGGAATTGCATATCGCATTATATCGGGAGATATTCCTGATTCATTAAAGACTAAACGAATAATTGCACTCGATATGGGCGCCCTCGTTGCCGGCACACAATTTCGAGGTCAGTTTGAAGAAAGACTAAAGGCTGTTGTTAAAGAAGTTCAATCTGCACAAGGCGAGATAATTTTATTTATTGACGAACTTCATTTGCTTGTTGGCGCTGGAAGAACTGATGGCTCGATGGATGCCGCAAATATTTTAAAACCGGCACTTGCAAGAGGCGACCTTCATGCAATAGGGGCTACTACATTAGACGAATATCGAAAATATATTGAAAAAGATGCAGCACTTGAAAGGCGGTTTCAGCCAGTTTTTGTTAATGAGCCTTCTGAAGATGATTCAATTTCTATTTTGCGCGGATTAAAAGACAGATACGAGGTTCATCATGGAGTTCGAATAACAGATAGCGCTATCATAGCATCCGTTCAGCTTTCAAATCGTTATATAACTGATCGCTTTCTACCGGATAAAGCAATCGACCTTATTGATGAAGCTGCTTCAAAACTAAGAATCGAAATTGATTCTATGCCGGAAGAATTAGATGTAACCGAACGAAAAGTAAAGCAATTAGAAATTGAGCGCGAAGCTTTGAAACGAGAAAAAGATAAAGATTCCGCAGAAAGACTCTCAGCCTTACAAAAAGAATTAATTCTTTTAGAAGAGGAGAGGAATCAATTGCGAGGCCACTGGCTTTTAGAAAAAGAAAAAATTAATAAAATCCGCTCTATGAAAAGTGACATTGAAAACACTAAAATTGAAGCAGACCGTTTTGAGAGAGAAGGGAATCTTGGTAAAGTTGCAGAGCTCCGATATGGAACAATAAATAATCTCGAAAGAAGCTTGAAAAAAGAAACTGAGGATCTTTCAAAAATTCAAAAACAAAATAAAATGCTAAAGGAAGAGGTTGATGCTGAAGACATTGCCGAGGTTGTTGCAAAGTGGACTGGAATTCCAGTTAGTAAAATGTTGGAAAGCGAAAGAAGCAAATTGCTCCGCCTAGAAGAAGAGTTGCATAAGAGAGTTGTTGGACAAGCTGATGCTGTTTCTGCTGTAGCAAATTCAATTAGAAGATCACGTGCTGGACTGCAAGATTCCTCTAGGCCAATTGGTTCATTTATTTTTATTGGGACTACTGGGGTTGGAAAAACCGAACTTGCAAGAACACTCGCTGAATTTTTATTTAATGATGAACATGCAATGATCAGAATTGATATGAGCGAGTATATGGAAAAGTTTTCTGTATCAAGATTAATTGGCGCGCCTCCTGGATATGTAGGATATGATGAGGGGGGACAATTAACAGAAGCAGTAAGGCGAAGACCATATTCAGTTCTTCTTCTTGATGAAATTGAAAAGGCTCATCCCGATGTTTTTAATATTCTTCTTCAAGTGCTTGATGATGGGAGGTTAACAGACAACCAAGGAAGGACTGTTGATTTTAGAAATACAATTATAATTATGACATCAAACATTGGATCTCATTTAATTCAAGAAAAACTCTCTGAAATCAGTGAAGAAAATTTTGAAGAGGTTTTAGGCGAGCTGCGAATTTCATTATCCGAGCTATTACGAAGAACAATAAGGCCGGAGTTTTTAAACAGAATTGACGAGATAGTTCTTTTTAAACCATTACTAAAATCTGAAATTAAAAAAATAATTGATTTTCAAATTAGCCGTGTTGTAAAACAGCTAGTAGAAAAAAATATAGCTGTTGAAGTCAAAGAAGAGGTAAAAGATTTTCTATTACAATTGGGTTACGATATTTCATATGGAGCTCGTCCGTTAAAACGAACAATACAAAAGTATTTAGTAAATCCACTTTCAGCTGAATTGCTAATGAATAAATTTAATGCTGGGGATACAATTATCATTCAAAATGATAGTTCCGGAAGAATTGAATTTATTAAGAAATAATTCGTGGAGATTTCCATTTGAAAGATTATTCTTCGTTCATTCTTATACTCTTTCTGCTTCTCGTTCTCGAATCAATGTGTGTGTTCGCACAAAGAAGTCCGCTAAGAACTATTTATGCAACTAAAGTTGAAAGTGCTCCTCAGATTGATGGATTATTAACTGATAATGTTTAGATAAAAGCAATTTCAACAACTGGATTTACACAACAAGAACCAAATGCCGGGGCAAAACCAACTTATCGAACTGAAGTAAGAATGATTTATGACAACGACAATCTATACGTTGGCGTTTATTGTTTTGATGATGATCCAGAAAAAATAATTGCTAGGGAAATGAAATGGGATGGAAGAATAAGTTCTGACGATAACATTAAATTAATATTTGATACTTTTAACGATAATCGTTCTGCCTATTGGTTTGGAACAAATCCTCTCGGCGCACAAAATGATGCTCTTCTAACCGGATTTGAAATGAAAGATTTTAATGAAGATTGGGATGCGGTTTGGGATGTTGCTTGCAGCATTAATGAAGATGGGTGGAGTGCTGAATTTCAATTTCCGTTTTCCTCATTAAGATTTTTCGATATAGAAAAACAAGTTTGGGGTTTTAATATTGAAAGGGGGATAAGACGTTTAAACGAACAAGTTATTTGGACTTCAATTGGTCAAAATTTAGGATTGTTAAAAATTGCTGAAGCTGGGGACTTATTAGGGTTAGAGAATATTAAAAGAGGAAGTCCAGTTTATTTAATTCCGTATGTAACCGGCGGTGCTCAATCAGTTGATGGACAAAAAAAATATGTGGCTGAGCCTGGCTTCGATCTTAAATATGGAATAACAGAAACTCTTTCACTTGATATTACATTGAACACAGACTTTGCACAAGTAGAAAGCGATAGAGCGAGAATTAATCTTACTCGCTTTCCTCTTTTCTTCCCAGAAAAAAGAGATTTCTTCCTTGAAGGGGCAAAGACTTTTGATTTTAATTTAGGATCGAGAAACTATCTGTTCTATAGTAGAAGAATTGGGATTTCTGATGGAGAAGAAGTACCAATAATTGGAGGGGCAAAACTTATTGGCAGAGTTGGTGAATTCGAAATGGGTTTCATAAATATGCAAACAGCAAAAAGGGGAGAGATACCAACTACAAACTTTAGCGTTGCTCGTGTTAAATACGATTTGTTCGATCAATCTTATGTTGGCATTTTATTAACTAACAAAACTTCTGAAAAAGGTTTTAACAGCAGTGTTGGTGCCGATGCAAGATTTTCTTTCAATGATTTTTTGGATGACAAAAATTTGGTTTTAGGTGCAAGTATTTCAAAAACTCATCAGCCAAATGGCCCAGCAGATTCTTGGGCTGGAAATTTTTTCATTGATTATCCAAATGATTTAATTGATATGTATGCCGGGTATCGTTTTGCAAATGAACACTTTAATCCCGAAATGGGTTTTGTTTCAAGAAACGGAGTCAAAAGTTTATCATATAGATTTAGTTTAACTCCTCGTGTTAATTGGAACGGAATAAGAAAACTTGATTTTGAACCCTTGACTGCAAATTATACTTTCAACGAACAAAATGTTTTAGAATCAGCAAATCTTTCAATTTCTCCGTTTGGATTTCAAACTGATGCCGGAGACCGTTTTGGTTTTGAGATTGAAAGAGAATTTGATATGCCCGAAGAAGATTTTGAAATCTTCGAATCAATAATAATTAAATCTGGCAAATATTGGTTTACTAATTACGGCGCCGATTTCCATTCATCCGGATCGAGAACTATTTCCGGCGGTGCTAGCTTCAGCATCGGCGATTTTTACGGTGGCACTAGAAAATCTTTTGGGGTTTCTGGCACAATTAATACAAATAAAAATTTTGCAATTTCAGGAGATTATTCTGTAAACAGCATTACATACGGCGGAAAAAATTTTGTTACTAACGAAGTGGGCGGAAGATTAATTTATGATTTTTCAACTCGCATTAGCTCTTCTGTTTTTGCTCAATGGAATAACGAAGAAAACGAGATTAATGTAAACTATCGTTTTAACTGGAAGCCAAAAATTGGTAGTGATTTTTATTTAGTTATTAATCAAGTTTTATCTACAGAAAATAAATTACAATCGAAAGATTTTGCTATCCTCGCAAAATTTGTTTGGTTGTTTATAATCTAGATAATTGCGCTGTTTCTTCAGCAATGCATTGTTATTATATATCGAGCAAAACTCAATAATTTTATGAAAAAATTTTTTCTCCTCAGTAACCAAATTTTTTATGGTCAAAAAGAGTTTTATCTTTTTTAGATATTTACCCGTGGAATATTTGCATTAAATTGCGTGCTTTAATATACATTATTAAGTTTGCCCTAATAACTTTTTGATTTAATGAAAACCTTTCTTCTTCTTATTGCAATTTCATCGGGGGCCTTATTACCGTACGGTCACGAGTACACTTTTCTCATTCGTTATTTTTTAATGATAATGTTATTCTTTTCTTTTTTGGATGCAAAATTTGACAGAAAGATAATTTCAAAAAAACATTTCGTTATTGTTGGTATAACACTCACGCTTTCTATTGCACTTTTTATTTTATTAAATCCATTCAATCAAGAATTAGCCCAAACAGTTTTTATCACTGCTATCGCACCAACAGCAATTGCCGCCCCGGTAATTATCAGTTTAAAAAGAAAAAAGGTTGAGTTTGTAGCTTTCTCACTGCTCCTTAGCAATTTTACTATTGCATTAATAATCCCATTTATTCTTCCTCTTGTAATTCAGAATCAAGCAGAAATTTCCATCGGTGATGTATTGTTTCCAATATTAGTAACTTTTTCAATACCGTTTGGAGCGGCACAACTATTAAAAATTTTAATTCCTCAATTCTGGAAAAAACTGGTTAATCTCAAAGATGTTTCTTTCTATTTGCTAATTATGAATATCTATATTGCCACTTCCGATGCATCAAACTTTATCCGCTCGGAATATAATTCCAACCTTCAGTTTATTTTAGTAATTGCATTTTCTTCTGCACTGCTTTGTATTATATTCTTTCGATTAGGATGGCTTATTGGAGGTAAAGATTTGAACCATGAAGCAAGTCAATCTCTCGGTCAAAAAAATAATGCTTTTACTATCTGGCTTGCGATTACTTTTATGAATCCAATTTCTGTAATTGGTCCCGTCTTTTATGTCTTTTTTCAAAATATGTATATCTCCTGGGAACTTCATAGACTGCACAAATCTTAGTGATATTTTACTGCTGTCAAGAACCGGTTCTTGACAGCAATTTATCAGTTCAAAAATTATTGTGGATAATTTATCTTTTTTGATTAATTTATCATTCATTATCAAAGAAAGGCAGTTATAATGAAGAGGGTTTTAAAAATTTTAGCATCCATTCTTGGAGGATTTTTAGTATTAATTGTTGGTTTCTTAATCTATTTTAATTCAACTTATCCGAAAGTTGATCCGCCGTTAAATGATAAAGTTGAAATTACTCCCGCTCGCCTTGAGCGCGGAGAATATCTTGCTAATCATGTTGCTGTTTGTATTGATTGTCATTCAACCCGCGATTGGTCAAAATTTTCTGGACCAATAACTTCAGGCACCTTTGGAAAAGGGGGAGACGTATTTAATGAAAATATAGGATTGCCCGGAACTATTTATGCAAAAAATATAACTCCGGCCGCTTTATCAAACTGGAGCGACGGAGAATTGATCCGCGCTATTACATGCGGCGTGAGCAAAGACGGCTCTGCCTTTTTTCCTATTATGCCTTATAACTCATACACACACTTAACAAAAGAAGATTTGTATTCAATTGTTGCTTATGTTCGTTCACTCGCTCCAATAAAAAATGATGTGCCAGCAAGTGAATTGAACTTTCCATTAAATTTAATTGTAAAAACCATGCCGCTTAAATCTTACAATCCCTCTCCGGAACCGGATAGAAATAATCTAGTTCAGTACGGCGAATACCTTGTAAAAATTGGAGGATGTTTTGATTGTCACACTCCTTCGGACAAGGGGGAATATTTTATGGATAAGGCTTTTGCTGGTAGCGCTGAATTTATTTTTCCGGGCGGAATAGTTCGAAGTGCAAACTTAACTCCCGATATAGCAACTGGTATCGGAAACTGGACTAAAGAACAATTTATTGCGCGGTTTAAAATATATGATCTTGATAGCAATTCGGTTACTTCAACTTCAATGAATGATTTCAATACTCCAATGCCGTGGACAATGTATGCTGGAATGACTCCAGAAGATTTAGGAGCTGTATTCACATATTTGCATTCATTAAAACCAAATCGAAATGCTGTTGCTAAATGGAGCCCTCACAAATAGTAGAATATTCTGCTGTCAAGAACCGGTTCTTGACAGCAATTGTTTTTTTCGCTCACAAAACACTTAGGATGCAATCCAAATTTTCATAGTTGGCAAGGACTATTCCTTGACAGAAATTATTTTTTTTGAATTACAAATCGATTAGATTGCAAACCAAATTTATCTTGGTTGCTCATTGACTGAAATATTTTACTCTTTGCTTCTATTTGTTGTTGGCGCCATTGCTGCAATTATAAATGTGAACGCCGGCGGCGGCTCTTCGCTTACATTGCCGACGTTGATATTTTTGGGACTTGATTCTGCAACTGCAAACGGAACTAATAGAATTGCAATTATCATGCAAAGTGTAAGTTCTGTTTATGCTTTCAAGCAAGAGAAGTATGAACAGTTTAAGCTGAGCATTAAACTCTCTTTAATAACTCTACCCGGAGCAATAATTGGCGCATTGATTGCAATAAAAATTGATGACGATCTCTTTCAATCTATTTTAGGAATTGTAATGATTGGTTTAATAATTACGATTCTATTCCCATCTAAAAAATCAAAAATTCAAGATGACTCTGAGGATAAAAAGATTACGCTTCCTTTATTCATAGCATTTTTAATAACCGGGTTCTATGGCGGTTTTATTCAAGTTGGAATTGGATTTATCTTAATGGCGATTCTAAACAAAGCAATGAAGTTCGGTTTAATCTATGTAAATATGCACAAGGTATTTGTAGTTCTGATACTAACAATTCCAGCGCTTTTAGTTTTTATTTTGTCAGGAAATGTAAATTGGTTTTGGGGTGTAAGTCTTGGTCTGGGAAATGCCGCTGGCGGCTGGTGGGCAACTAAAGTGTCAGTAAAAAAAGGAGATCGGTTTATTAAAACTATTCTTGTTGCTGCAATTTTTATTATGGCGCTAAAACTTTTGCGAATTCTTCCCTAATCATTTTTCAATTAGATCAATAATGTAATAATGATAATCGGAATATGTGCTAATGTTAATATTCCAAAACGCAGAAACGCTTCTTTTCTTACAGTAGTAGCCAGATACCCAAAATAAATTCCCTTCATTATTGTGTTGCTTAACATTGCCAATAGAATTGAAGAGGCAATTAATTTGATTTCAATAGTTGATGAGTTGATTAAAGAAAGTATAAAAGGATCAATATCAACAACACCGACAATTGCTGATAAAGTTAAAATTCCCGAATCGCCGAAATATTGTTTAACTAATCCGGTTGCAACAATTAAAACAACAAATAAAATTGCAAACAAAACCGCCGGTCTAATTTCAAATGGGTTCTGAAGTTTTTCTTGTTCTTCGGCAAGCTTCACTTTAGATTTTTTTATCTTGAATTTAAGCAGCGACAAACCAAAACCCACAGCACTCAACAAAAGAAGCTGCCATGTTACCGATAATACAATCGACGGATTAATTATAAAAATCAATACAAGTATTCTTAAATACATTACGCTTGATGCTGCTATTGTTCCTTGAAGTGCGTTGATAGAAATCTGTTCATTATTTTTTGCCATTCTTCCGTATGCAATTGAAACTGCAGTGCTCGAAACAATTCCGCTCACAAAGCCCGAAACCCAGAAACCGACTTTCTTTCCCAGCTTTTTAGATAAGTAATAACCAACAAATCCAACTGTTGAAACAATAATTACAATCAACCAAACTTTAGATGGATTTATTTTGAATTGTGTGTATTCAACATTGGGTAGAATGGGTAAAATTATCATTGTAACTAATAAGAATTTAAGCACTGCTAGAAATTCAACTCTATCAAGTTTATCAACATAATCTTCAAGCAAAGCTTTTTCTGATAGCAACATAGTATTAATTACACCAAGTGCCATTGCCGCCCAAACATCAACAAGAAGTGCTAATGCGCCTATAATAAAAGTTAGTATTGCGCTTATTTCACTTGTGAATCCATACTTCTCGGTTTGAATTTTTGCAAAGTATGAAATAGCCGTAAGTGTAGTAATACTGATTAACGCAATGGGAAGAATTGCAGAAACTCCAACTTGATGAAGCCATGCGCTGCCGAAACCGAGCATGCTTATGATTGGATAAGTTCTTATTCCGCCGAGAACAACTTTTTTTTGTTCTCGTTTGCTGCTTTCACGCTCAAGCCCAACAAGAAAACCGAGTACCAGCGCTACAACAAACCTTAATTCTGTTGTCCATTCAATGTAACCCATTTTGCTCTCACTTAAATTGGTTCAATTAACTGCAAATGTAAAAAAGATTTTGTTGAATAGATATAAATTTATAAATAGTCAATTCTCTTGAAAGCACACTATGATTTGTAAATCATCATAATCAGAGAAGTCAAAAAATTAATTATAACTCCATAATAAAAGATTGATCATAATAAAAAGATCAATTATACTTCAGTGTAATTAATACTTTTTATGATATATAGTCACGAGAATTAAGTTTGAAAATAATTCCAATTGAACCTTTTCTAACTGGAGAGAACGCCATGAAACAATATGAAGCAGTAATCGAAGTAATGAAACAAAAAGGTGGATATTCAACATTAGGTAATTTATATCGTGAAGTTTTTAAAATTGAATCGGTGGCATGGGGAACTAAAACACCTTTTGCATCAATTAGAAGAATTGTACAAAATGAAAGATTCTTTTTTAAAATTAAACCTGGACTTTGGGCGTTAAAAGCGTACAAAAATGAAGTGCTAAATCTTTTTGATATTAAAGAAGAAAAAAAATCAGCCGATTCCGAATTCAATCACGCTTACTATCAAGGATTACTACTAGAAATTGGAAAGTTAAAAAATTTTGATACAAGCGTGCCGTCACAAGATAAGAATAAAAGATTTCTTGAAATTCCATTAGGAAATATAGCGACCGTTCGAAAATTTTATCCATTTACATATAACCATATTATAAATAGAGCAAAAAGTATAGACGTAACTTGGTTTAACGAAAGAAAAATGCCACACGCTTTTTTTGAAATAGAACACTCAACAGATTTTAAAAATTCTATCTTAAAGTTTGTTGAATTGCAAGATTTTAATGTTGACTTTAGAATTGTTGCCGATAAATTAAAAGAGAAACAATTTCTTTCGATTATTTCCATGACCGCATTTAAATCAATCTCTCACAGAGTAAAATTTTTAGCTTATGATATTTTAGCAGAACTTCATACTAAAACAGTTGAACTCAACTTGATTGAATCTAATATATAAGTTTCGAAGTGACACAAATTAAATCTGAAAGACTTATAAAGGATACTTTTAATAAACCAAAAATCAATTCTGGTTTATTCTCAAGCAGATCGGAGGAATGGGAAACTCCACAATATGTTTTTGACATTCTGAATAATGAATTTCGTTTTCAAGTTGATGTTTGTGCAACTTCAGAAAATTCCAAGTGTGCAATTTATTTTGATAAAGAAATCAATGGTTTAAAACAAGAATGGAGCCCATTCAGATGCTGGATGAATCCTCCTTATGGAAGAAGTATTTCTCGTTGGATTAAAAAAGCGTCGGATGAAAGTACTCATGGAGCGCTAGTTGTATGTTTAATCCCTTCAAGAACAGATACAAAATGGTGGCATGAATGGGTAATGAAATCAAGTGAAATTTGGTTTGTTGCTGGTAGGTTAAGTTTTGGAAATGAAAAACAATCTGCACCATTTCCGTCTTGTGTTGTAATTTATTACCCCGAACTAGATAACCCAATTAAGCTTGCTGTTCCAATTATTCGCTCAGTTAAATTCGAAAAGAGAACTCCACACTTACAATTCATTGGCCAGAAGAATCCACCATTATTTTAGAGTATAGCTATTCTATTATTTGAGAATTTAATAAAACCCCCTCATTTTTCACTCATTTTAAGGAATTTCAAAAATTTCTCTTGACTTTAAGCTATCAATATGATATCATTACGATAGCAATTAATTGGAGTTCTAAAATGGAAGCAATAACCGAAAAAAAAGCACACAAATTAAATGGCTTTTTAATGCTCTTTGT
>Ga0194110_10008233_pt1 | contig 11870 bp, 6 predicted proteins | sample TA2Kig1200mmetaG_FD_146192 | JGI IMG/M metagenome (GOLD analysis project Ga0194110, IMG submission 146192) | Freshwater microbial communities from Lake Tanganyika, Tanzania - TA2015032 Kigoma Deep Cast 1200m | ecosystem: Environmental > Aquatic > Freshwater > Lake | place: Tanzania: Lake... | reverse complement strand
GTTCATTCAGAGCCGTGGGGGCCAAGTGCGGCTGCGCACGCGGGTGGAGAAGATCGTCTTGAAGGACGGCGCCGCCGTGGGCGTCAGAACGGCGGACGGGCAGGAGTACTCCGCCCGGGCGGTGGTCTCGAACGCGAACGCCTGGGATACCTTCCACACGCTGGTGGGAGATGGCGAGGCGCTCAAGGAATACAAGGCGCGCATGGCGGGCTTCAGCGTGAGCCTCTCGTGTTTTCAGATCTTCCTGGGGCTGAAGAAAGACCTCGTGGGCGAGCTCGGCATCAAGGATTCGGAGATCTTCCTCGAGCCCGGCTACGATTCCGATGGCAGTTACGCGGCGGCTCAACGCGCTGACGTCGAGAACTGCGGCCTCGGCGTCTCGCTGTACGACAACCTCTTTTCGGGTTACTCGCCCAAGGGCAAGAACACGGTGAATATCCTCGCCCTCCAGGGCTTCGACCATTGGGAGAAGTACGAGGCCGACTACCGCAAGGGGCAGAAGGCAGCTTACCGTGCCGAGAAGGAGCGCATGGCGGAGGTGCTGATCCGGCGGGTCGAGAAGGCGCTGCTTCCGGGGTTGTCGAAGGCCATCGAGGTGAAAGAGATCGGCACACCGCTGACCAACTGGCGGTACACGCGCAACTACCGCGGCGCCATCTACGGCTGGGACCAGACGGTGGAGAACTCAGGTCCGCGGCGGGTGGGGCACGCCACGCCCGTCAAGGGCCTCTACCTGGCGGGGGCCTGGTCCAGCCCCGGGCACGGCTATGGCGCGGTGATCCCGAGCGGCGTGAGCTGCTTTGCGGAGATCGCGCGGAGCTGGGCGTAGGGGCCGCAATCGGCGCTGGCGGGCACGGCGTTTTATAATCGCAGGGTGCAACTGACCACGCTGGACTGGGCGGTGCTCGCCCTCTACTTCCTGATCAGTCTGGGCATCGGCCTGTACTACAAGGCCCGCGCCTCCAAGAGCGTCAACGAGTTCTTCCTCTCCGGCCGCAACGTGCCCTGGTGGCTGGCGGGCACCTCGATGGTGGCCACCACCTTCGCCGCGGATACGCCGCTGGCGGTCACCGGGCTGGTGGCCAAAGGGGGCATCGCCGGCAACTGGTTGTGGTGGAACTTCGTGGCCGGCGGCATGCTCACCGTCTTCTTCTACGCCCGGCTGTGGCGCCGCGCCGGGGTGATGACCGACGTCGAGTTCGCCGAGATCCGCTACTCGGGCCGCCCGGCGGCCTTCCTGCGCGCCTTCCGCGCACTGTACCTGGGCATCCCCATTAACTGCATCGTGATGGGCTGGGTGAACCTGGCCATGGTGAAGATCCTGATGCTCACTCTGGGGGTCTCGAAGCTGACGGCCTTGTTCATCGTGATCGGGTTGATCGCGCTGACTTCGTTGATCTCGACTCTGTCCGGGCTGTGGGGCGTGCTGGTGACCGACCTGTTCCAGTTCGTCATCGCCATGGGTATGGTGACGGTGCTGGCGGTCTTCGCCGTGGGCGCGGTGGGCGGCATCGACGCCATGAAGGCCCAACTCGCGGTGGTGGACCAGGCCGCCGGCGGGCGCGGCTCGGCGCTCAGCTTCATCCCTGACCTGGACTCGGCCTGGATGCCCATGCTCACTTTCCTGGTGTACATCTCGCTGAACTGGTGGGCCACCTGGTATCCCGGTTCCGAGCCGGGAGGCGGCGGTTTCGTGGCCCAGCGCATGTTCTGCACCCGCGACGAAAAGCACTCGCTGCTGGCCACTCTGTGGTTCAATGTGATGCACTACTCGCTGCGGCCCTGGCCTTGGATCCTGGTGGGGCTGGTCTCGCTGATCCTCTACCCCGGCTTGAGCGACCCCGAGACCGGTTATGTCCGCGTGATGATCGATCACCTGCCCGCCTCGCTGCGCGGCCTGATGGTGGCGGCCTTCATGGCGGCTTTCATGTCCACCATCGCCACACAGCTCAACTGGGGCGCCAGTTATATGGTCAACGACTGCTACCGCCGCTTCCTGCGCCAGGACGCCAGCGAGGAGCACTATGTCTGGGTCTCCCGGGCGGCCACGGTGTTGCTGACGGTTGTCTCCGCCACGGTGACCTTCTTCATGACCTCGATCGCCGGGGCCTGGAAGCTGCTGATCGTCACCGGTGCGGGCACCGGCCTGGTGCTGTTGCTGCGCTGGTACTGGTGGCGCGTCAACGCCTGGAGCGAGGTGTCGGCCATGATCGCGGCCTTCGTTGTTTCGGTGGCGATGCAAGTCGGCGGCGGGCTGGATAGTGATGATCCCCGCGGGTTTGCGTGGATAATGATCGTCACTATCTCGATCACCACTATGGTGTGGCTCACGGTTACGCTGCTCACGCGCCCGGAGCGGGAGGAGACTCTGCGCGCCTTCTACCGCCGGGTGCGGCCAGGGGGCGCCGGTTGGAGAGCGGTGGCCCGGTCAATGCCGGAGATCAAACCCTCGGGCGGCGGCTGGTGGAGTCTGGGGGACGTGCTCTGCGGCTGCCTGTTGATTTACGGCACGTTGTTCGGACTGGGAAAGCTGCTGCTCAAGGAAACCGGCATCGGGCTGCTGATGCTGGCCGTGGGCCTGGCCGCCGGAGCCGTCATCTACTGGGACCTGACGCGGAGAGGCTGGCGTGCGGTGGCCCAGTAGCGCCCTTGTGCTGTGGGCCGCGACGCTTCCCGCGCTGGCCGGGCCGGTCGAGTTCGGCCGCGCCGAGCTGGACCGGGCCCTGGGGGCCCGCCGCATCGACCCGGCGAAGTTCCGCGTCCGCACGGAGGTCTCCTCGGAGGCTCCGGAATCCTACCGCATCCTGCCGGGGCTGATCACCGGCGGGGACCTGCGCGGACTGATGTACGGCCTGCTCGAGGCCGCCGATCAGATTCGTCTGCGGGGTTACCTCGTGCAGGCCCGCGGCGTTCCCGCCACGCCCATCCGCGGCATCCGGCATTTCATTCACAACCAGGATCTGGAGCAGGGCTGGTATTACTCGCACGAGTACTGGCGGGACTTCTTCGCCATGCTGGCGCGCTGCCGCTTCAACCGCTTCAACCTGGTCTTCGCCCATCAGACCGCCTACCTGGCCCCGCCCTATCCCTTCTGGGTGGCTCTGGACGACTACCCGCACATCCGCGTTCCCGGCCTCACCGAGACGGAGCGCGAACGAAACCTGGAGACGTTGCGCTTCATCTCCGACACCGCCGCCGAGCACGGCCTCGACTTCACCCTGGGCATCTGGGAACACAACATCCAGACGGGGATGAAGCCCAGCGTAGAGGGGCTGACCCGGCAGAACATCGGGCCGTACAGTTACGCGGCGCTGAGGCGGGTTCTGGCCGCCTGTCCCTCCATCCGCAGCGTACAACTGCGCACCAATTCCGAAAGCGGCATCCCCGCGGACCAGCAAGTGGAGTTCTATCGCGACCACGTCTTCCGCGCCATTCGCGACGCCGGGCGCCGCGTGGTGCTGGACCTGCGCGGCTGGGTCATGGCGGGTGGCATGATCGAGGCCGCGCGCGACGCCGGCGTGCCCCTGCGCCTGTCGTCGAAGTATTGGGCCGAGGATCTGGGACGGCCCTATCAGCCCGCCGAGACTTACCCCGGCTACAGCTTTCTCAACTTCCTGGAGAAACCGCGGCCCTACGATTTCTACTGGGAAGTCTGGGGGCTAGGTTCGCATCGCTTGCTGCTGTGGGGCGACCCCGGCTTCGTGCGCCGCATGGTTCCCACGTTCACGCTTTCCGGCTCGCAGGGCTTCGAGATCGACGCCCCGCTCGCCCAAAAAGGGTTCGGCAACCGCCCCGGCCAGTGGGGCGTGTTCACCGCCGCCCACCAGGACCGTGTCTTCTGGAAATGGGAGTTCGAGCGCTACTGGCTTTTCTACCTGCTGTGGGGCCGGCTCAGCTATGATCCCCGAACGCCCGAAACGGTGTGGACGCGGGAGCTGCGCGCGCGCTTCGGCGCCGCGGGTCCGGATATGCTGGAAGCATACCGGGCCGCCAGCGGCGTGCTCAACGAGATCGTGGCGGCCCATCTGGCCGATCCCAACATGTACATCTGGCCGGAGATCAACCCCGGCGGCCTGATCGACGCCTACAAGGACGTGCGTTCGAGCGACTGGCGCTTTGTGGCCTCGCCCGCCGAGGCCGCGCGCGACCGCGCCCGAGGCGTCGCCTCCGCCCGGCAGACCCCGGAGCAGACCACCGAGCGATTGCGGGAGCTCGCCGCCGCCGCCGAGAAGGCCCTGGCCGCGGCCCGCGCCAAGGTGTCCCCGGGCCACAAGGAGTGGCGCTCTTCGGAGGCCGACTTCTCCGTGCTCATTCACCTGGCCCGCTATCACGCCCATAAGCAGCTTGCCGCCGAGCGCCTGGCCTGGTTCTACGAGACCGCCCATGCGGCCGCGCTGGCCGCGGCGCACCGCGAACTCTCGGCCGCGCTCAACGTATGGGAAGACATGGTGCGGCTCACCGAGGGGGTCTATCCCGCCGAGATGGCTTTCGGACCGGACGACGTTGGCCACTGGAAGGACAAACTGCCCTATGTACGGCACGATCTCGCTCTGATCGAGGAGCGGGAGCGCGTGTGGCGGCAGTTCGGGCGCTTCGCTTTTGGCTTCGATTTCGGCGGGTCCGGGGGCGTGCGGCGCGGGTCGTCCTACCGCAACGATCCCTATGTGCTGCGCAACAACGTCGAGCCGCGCTTCGAGCTGGTCGAACCGGGCACGAAGTTCACCGAGAGCGCGGGCTACGGCTGGATCAGCGACGGTGAGCGCGAGGCCCATGCGCTGTCGCTCACGCCCTATCACGAGGTGCGCGCCGTGGCGCGCAATCCCAGGAACCTGCCGCGGAACGTCCTGTTCGGAGACTCGATTCGCGGCCGCGGCGCGCAGACCTTCCGCGTGCGCACGGGCGAAGGCGATTTCACAGCGCTCTTGCTGCACCCGGATGGCTCCACCACCCCCCAGAAGCTGCACGCGCGTGACGGTCACCTCGATATCGTCTTCCCGGCGGGCGAGTGGACAACAAGCGGCCTGGTGATCAAGGCGGCGGGCGAGGCGCCGGATCCCCCCGCAACCAAGCGCGCGCGGCCTGTGCCGCAGCCGAGAATCAGTCACGTTCCGCCCAAGGCGGTGGTGGCCGGAAGGCCGCTCCAGCTCAGCCTGAGCGTGGCGCCGGCGACCGCGGCCAAGACCGTGCGGCTGCACTACCGCCCGGTGAATCAGCTCGTGCCCTTCAAGAGCCTGGAAGCGCCCGCCGCCCGGCGTGTCTTCACCATCCCCGGTGAGGACATCTCCCCAAGCTGGGACCTGATGTACTACTTCGAGGTCCTCACCGCCGGCGGCTCCGGCTGGTTCCACCCCGACCCGGCCACCGCCACGCCCTACTACGTAGTGACGGTCAACGCCAGTCTGCGGTGAACCTTGAGCCACACTCAATACTGTTCACTCAGCAGCGCCCGGACCGCTCGCTCACGCTCGCGGCTCGGCAAGTGCTTATGACGCGGGCCGAGATGCAGCTTGGCGCGCGGCTGCGGAAGTGGGGACCCGCCAGATTGGCCTCCCTGGAACGGTACCTGGCCCGCTTCGGGATCTGTCACCCGGATAGCGCGCTGTGCGACTTGTGAACAGAGGTCATGGCCCATGGCCTGCGGGCAGGCCGTCCCATTGGCCCCCAGGACGCCTGGATAGCCGCGACCGCCCTCCAGCTTGCGGCGCCGCTGGTGACCGGCAACGTGCGGCACTTCCGACACGTCCCCGGTCTGGAGATTCGGTCAGCGGGCAGCCAGTAGGTGTACCCTGCTCTCTTGAAGATTTCGCGGACGATCTCGAGGCCCTTCAGGCAAAGCTCCATCACGTCTGGCTCATCGTCTGTGCTCCAAACCCACCGTTCCTGAACCGGGAGCTTCTACCACCAATCCTGGAACCTCGGGTCTGCGGAGTGGAGCCGGTTGTGCTCCGTACGGCTACAGAGGGCCGACAGAAAGGCGCTCAGGAAGTACCTGAACTCGTACAAATCGAAGTGCTTCCCCATGAGAATAGAGAAGAACTCTGCTTCGCGCAATTTGCCGTTTGCAGGATTCGGCGCCACTGAGTCGCCCTTCCCTTCTTGAGTCAATACACCACCACGTCGCCTGCCTTGGCCAGCGGGGTGCCGCAACCGCGCCGGTCCGCCGAATGCGGCGAAAGCATTTGTGGGACCCAGGGCCCCCTGGAGGCGCCCGCCACCCGGCGCGTCTTCACCATTCCCGGTGAGGACATCTCCCCAAGCTGGGACCTGATGTACTACTTCGAGGTCCTCACCGCCGCGGCGGCAGCGGCTGGTTCCACCCCGCTCCGGCCACCGCCACGCCCTACTTCGTGGTGCCAGTCAACGCCGGAGGGCAGCGGAGTGCACCCCAGAAGTGAGACAGGGAGTCAAGGGGCCAAGTGCATTGAATGGAGAGAGGTATGGACTTGGCCCGACGAGTCTACAGCCGCGACCTGAAGGTGGCGGCGATGCGAGAGATCGATGGGGGGCGGACGATGGGCGAGGTCGCCCGCCTGCTGGAGTTGAGCCCGAACCTGTTGCAGCGGCGGCGGGGGGAGTGGCAGGCTCGGGGTGAGCTGGCGTTTCCCGGCCTGGGCTGGCGGGGTGTCAGCCGCGCCCTGACGGAACTACAACGGATTGCGGAGCTGGAGCGCAAGGTGGGCCCACTGACCATGGAGAACGACTTCTTGAGAAAGGCCTTGCAGCATTTCAGGGATCATCATCCGCCAGCCGTTACCGTGCGCGTGCGCCGCCCGCCCTGGAGCTTGTGCCGGCGGAGGCGCGGAGCGTAGTACAATCCCCGCCATGGTAGGAAACGGATCCCGCTCGCTCTGGTGGTACGTGGTGTTCCCCGGGCTGGCTATGTCGCTGGGTTGGGGACTGCGCGGCAACTTCGGACATCCCATGGGCGCGGCCATCGCCGGAGCGCTGGTAGTGATGGCCATCTGCCTGCTGCTTGATCGCGAGGATTTCTCCTACGGGCTGATCGTGGCTTTCGGCGCCGTGGGAGTGGGCTTTGGTGGGCAGGAGACCTACGGGCAGACGGTCGGGTTCGTCGCCCGCGCGCCCTTCCAACTGACACTGGGTTACGCCGGTCTGGCCGTGAAGGGCGCCTTGTGGGGCCTGCTGGGAGGCGCGGCCATCGGCATCGCGCTCCGCCGGGAACGTTTCACCTGGAAGGACATCTCCGTGGGCGTGGCGCTGATGATCGCGGGCACCTGGGCCGGCTGGCGGCTGGTGCACGAGCCACCGCGGGTGAACTTCTCGGTCAACCGTCCGGAAGTGTGGGCGGGATTCATCCTGGGCGGCCTGCTGCTGGCGGGGTGGGCGAGTTGGCGCGGACGGACGTCGATGCCGTGGCGTTTCGCGGCCTGGGGCGCGCTGGGCGCCGGTGCGGGTTTTCCGCTCGGCGCCGGGCTGATGGCCGGCGGTCTCGGCACGTCCTGGCGCGGCCCCTGGTACGACTGGTGGAAGCTGATGGAGATGACGCTGGGGCTGCTGTTCGGCGTGGGCCTGGGCTGCTGCGCCTGGCTGAATCGCCGCCGCCTGGCGCAAGGGAAGGCGCCCGCCGTCACCGCTGCCGGCCTGATGTGGGGCGTGGCCGTATCGGTGGCCGCGGTCGGGTTGTACTACTGGGGTGGGCTCCACCCGCGATTCCCGTTTACGCTGCTGGGAGGCGCTCTGCTGATCGCGGCGTTCGCCTTCGAGCGGCTGGCCTGGCACATCGGGGTGAGCCTGGTCTACTGCGCCACGGCGGCCAACGTGGCGCGGCACTGGCTGGGGAATCAGAAGATCTTCGAGCCAGTCGTGGTGTGGACGCTGGCGGCGTTGACTACCGTGGCGGCGGCCTGGTGGGTGGCTCGCGCGGCGCGCGACGACAAGAGGACCGTGCGCGGGGCGTTCCTGGCGCTGATGTGGTCCACCACGTTGCTCTCCCACTTCAAGACGCTGCTGAGCGCGCGGGCACTCCAGGCGGGGCCTGGAGCGAGTATCGTCCAAGCCTGGGGCGCCGCGCTTACGGTGGCGGTGGTTTTCACCGTGATGGCGGCGGCGCTGACCTGGATGACGCGGCGCCTCTCCCGGTGATACGATCAGCCTGGTATGACTGTCATTGGAGTCCGACTCGGAGTGGTGGTGTTGTGTCTGGCGGCGGTGGCGTTCGCCGCCGAGGCGCCGGACGAGCGGGTGCGGCGCTACATGAACTACAAGTTCGGGATGTTCATTCACTGGGGGCCGTATTCGCTGGCCAGCGTGGAAGCCTCCTGGCCCATCATGCGGCCCGAGCGCAAGGAGCGGGGAGTCATCAGTGAAGCCGAATACCGCCTGCTGCCCTCGCGGTTCAACCCGGTGAAGTACGATCCCAAGGCCTGGGTGCGGCTGGCCCAGGAAGCGGGGCAGCGTTACATGGTATTCACCAGCAAGCACCACGACGGCTTTGTGATGTTCGATACGGCATACACCGACTACAAGATCACTAACACGCCCTATAAGAAGGACATCGTGGCGGAGCTGGCCGCGGCCTGTCGCGAGGCGGGCATGCCGCTGGGTTTCTATTACTCGCCGCCGGATATGAACCATCCGGGCTACCGCGACACTACAAAGCCTTCCAGCGTCAACTGGCGTGGCGAGCCTGCGCGGGCGGAGTGGGTGACCTACCTGGACTACATGGAAATCCAGGTGCGCGAGCTGCTGACGCGCTACGGCGAGCTGGCGGTGGTGTGGTTCGACGGCCTGGGCGGGAAGTTCTACGACGGCCTGCGCTTCGAGAAGATGATCCGCGAATACCAGCCGAAGGCGGTGGTCAACAACCGCATAGGCATCCCGGGCGACTTCGAGACCCCCGAGCAGTTCATCCCCAAGACGCCGCCGGCGCGGCCCTGGGAGACCTGCATGACCATCAACCGTACCTGGGCCTACAACCAGAACGACACCAACTACAAGTCCACCACCCAGTTGATCCGCATGCTGATCGAGGTGGCGAGCAAGGGCGGCAACTTCCTGCTCAATGTGGGGCCGACGCCGGAGGGGACCATCCAGCCGGAGTTCCAGGAGCGGCTGCGCGGCATCGGGGCCTGGTTGAAGGTGAACGGCGAGGCCATTTACGGGACCACGGCCGGGCCGCTGCACGATCTGCCCTTCGGTCGCACCACGTCCAAGGGGAAGGACATCTACGTGCACGTGTTCGACTGGCCCAAGGGCGCCCTGGAAGTGCCGGGCTTGCGCGCGCGGGTGCGGCGGGTGTCGCTTGTGGCCAGCGGCCAGGCGCTCAAGTTCGAACAACAAGGCGACCGGCTCAGCATCCAGGTGCCGGCGCAGATGCCGGACCAGCAGGCTACGGTGCTGGTGCTGCGGGTGCGGTGAAGTGGCGGGCGACACGCCGGGAGCGGAGGGATTATGAACAGAGGCCACGCTAAGGCGGGGGCAGCCGGTCGGGTTGATCTCGACGAGATACTCCCAGAGTACGACTTCAGTCGTGCCCGGCCGAACAAGTATGCCTCCCGGTACGCCGCGGGCAGCATCGTGGTTGTGCTTGAGCCTGATGTGGCAGCCATGTTCTCGAGTGCGGAAGAGGCCAACGAGGCCCTGCGCGCATTGGCGGGAATCATCCAGAAACATCGCCCCCGCCGGGCAGTCTCTCGCCGCAGCGTCTAAGGGGTTGCGTCGGGCGGCCGGAGCGCTCCGCGACTTGGGCGCACAGCGGGCTGGGACTCGCAGAAACCAGGGGCACGCGGAATCGCGGGGAACGTTCCGTCTGTCCCCGTCAGAAATCCAGCAGGTAGTTGAATTTGATCAGAAGGGCGCGGCTGAGAGTGCGCCGGCGGATGGAGTGAGGATCCAGGAAATCCTCGGTGGCGCCGCGTGTGTTGTACACCACGAAAAGGCCCGTGCTCGAAGTTGAAAGGATCGCCAGACGGATGTTGGCGCTGATTTCCCTGGTCTGGTTGCTGTATTGGGTGAAAGCCTGCAAGTAGCTCTTGGGGGTGAAAGACCAGTTGAAACGCAGGCCGAACAGGTCGGTGTTGAAGCGGCCCTCGGGCACGCGGATGTAGTTGCGCACCCAGCCGCCCGTCCAGGTCAGGTTCTGGCCGCGCCGGTAGCCGCCGCCGAGGTTGACGGTGCGGATCGTGCCGGCGTAGAAGTTGCCCACGGCGAAGTTGCCGTCGGCGAACAGCGGCGCCGTCGGGTCGGTGATGTAGTTGGCCACCATCTCGCTGAAGCCGTAGCCTCCGGGGGCGATCTTGACGTTCGAGGCGATCTCGAAGGGCTCGTCCAGGCGCTCGAAGTTACGGTTCAAGGCGATGCCCAACCGGCCGCCATTCTGCCAGCGAGTGTCGAAGTGGTAGTGCTCGAAGCCGGATTCCTTCTGGTTGGTGCCCAGCGTGTACCACCGGTTCCACTGGAAGTGCGGTGAGATGCTGCGCACGTAGCGGCCCTCGGGGCTATGCGTGTAACGGTAGCCGAAATTCGGCTTGCGGTAGCCGGCCCTCCGGACGAAGCCCACTTCGGGGTTGAAATGGTGGCCCACCTCCATGTATCCGGCATCCACGCGGTGGTGCTGGTTGTCGAACTCGAGAATGGAAACCGCGGCATGGGTACTGCCCTTCAGGCCCGGGGTCTGGGTCTTGGCGGCGTAGCTGAACCAGTTGGTGTAGCGGCCGATGCCGATGTTGGCGTCCGCGCCGAAGGTGCGATTGAAGGCCGCGACGGTTCCGGCGCGGGTCAGCGACTGGCGGTTCACTCCGATCACGCCCACCGAGGAGCGGTTGGGCAGCTCGCGGCTCACCCGCACCACGCTGAAGTTGTTCGACGGCGCGAGGTCGCCTAACCGCCGCGTCTTCATGTTCAGCGTCCCGACCTGGTAGGAGCCTACTTTACCGCTCAGACGCAGTCCGGCGTCGATGGGGATCTCCTCCCCGGTCTCCTGGTCGATGCCGATGCGCCGGGAAAAGAAGATCTCCACCTCCCGCGGGGTGCCGAATTCGAAGATGCCGGAGTTCTCCAGGAAGAAGGGCCGTTTCTCGGGGAAGAACAGATCGAAGCGGGTGAGGTTGACCTGCTCCTCATCCACTTCGACCTGGGCGAAGTCAGTATTGAAGGTGGCATCCAGAGTCAGCGAGGGGGTAAGGCTGTACTTGGCGTCCAGGCCGCCGGTGTGCGCCATCCTGGACTGGTCTCCGGCGCGCTGATAGTCCTGCTTGAGGCCTCCCATTACGTAAGGCAGGAGTTGCAGGTTGCGGTGCACCTTCAGCTCCAGGCCCTCCAGTTCGCCCGCCAGCTCCAGTTGGGTGAAGTGGAAGGCGCGCGTCAGCGGCGCCCAGAAGGACTGCTCGTTGCGGCGGCGCAGGTTGCGGCTCACATTCAGTCCCCACACCTGCCCGCCGCCAGGCTGGTAGCGCAGGGTCTTGAAGGGAATGACCATTTCGCTCTCCCAGCCCCGCTCGGTGATCTGCGAGCGCACGCGCCACACGCCGTCCCAGTTGAGGTTGAACGAGGACGCGCCGCCGCGCTGGACGCCCCCGGTGCGGCTGCCCTGGCCCCCGGCGCGCGCCGGCATGCCGGAGCCGCCGCGTCCCTGTCCGGCCTTGGACACCTGCCCGTCGTACTCGATGCCGGTCGGGCTGGTGCCGAAGATGAAGGCGGCCTGGTGGTCGTGGAAAGTGTCCAGCAGGATCTGTACCGAGTCGGTGTCGGTCAGTGAAGCGTCGCGGCGGTTCTGGGTCACCACGATGCGGTCGGGCTGGGAGTCGAAGCAGATGATGCCGATGTAGAGGTGGTTGTGATCGAAGCCGATGCGGACCTCGGTCTGCTCGGTGGCCGGCGCTCCCTCGTTAGGCTCCTGCTGGATGAAGCCG
>Ga0194110_10008214_pt1 | contig 11889 bp, 16 predicted proteins | sample TA2Kig1200mmetaG_FD_146192 | JGI IMG/M metagenome (GOLD analysis project Ga0194110, IMG submission 146192) | Freshwater microbial communities from Lake Tanganyika, Tanzania - TA2015032 Kigoma Deep Cast 1200m | ecosystem: Environmental > Aquatic > Freshwater > Lake | place: Tanzania: Lake... | reverse complement strand
GTCACGCGCGATTGGGTGATGATGTTTTCCGCAATTGGCGCGGCGTCAATCGTGCTGGTCACACTCGCGGGGCTTGCGGCGACGGTGAGCGCGCCCCTTTGGCTGGTGCTGCCCTTGCTGGTTGGCTTTGGCTTTGCGTGCGTGTTGGGAATGGTTGCCTTGCGTGCGCTCGAGTACGCGCGCTTTTGCGTGCAAGAGCGTTTCAACCAATGGACGGAAAACCAGATCGCGGCGCGCGAGATCGCCAAAATGCAAGCGGCGCAAATAACACAGGTGAGCGTCAAAGGGCGGTCCAACGTGGTGAGCGTCAACAGCGCGGGCGCGGGGGTTGAATCGGTGCGGTTGGTGGGCGTCAATCTGAATCGCCCGGCGCGAATGATCGAGGGTGTTGACGAACGCGATTTGATTTTCTTTTGCGAGCGCGCGCCGGTGATCGGGCACGTCAAGCGCGCGTGGTTAGGCGCAACGCTGCCAAGCGGCAAAGTGGTCACAACGTTTGAGGACTATAACCAGATGATCGCGCCATTGCTCAAAGCGGGTTGCATTGTCGGGCGTGGTGAGCGCAGCGCGGGCAAGTTGGTCACGGGCGACGTGGGCGAACTCAAGCGCGCGCTGGGGCTGCCCGGCGGCGCGCCGATTCAAAACCAGAGCGCCCAGATGATCGAGGGCACGGCGCAAGAGGTGGGCTAAATCTGGTCTGGTTTGGTCTGGGTGGTTCTGGTTCTGTGTAAATGGCGTGGTTTTTCGGGCGAGAGATCGCCGAGCGAATAGGGCGAGCGACGCGGGCGAGGGTGTGCAACTCTCGCCCGTTTGATTTTGGCGTACGTACGCGCGCGCCAGGCGGACGGCGGATCGGCTGCCCGGACCGGCACGCCCCTACCCTACGGGCAAGGATGCGCCCCCAACAAGTAACACGGGGGCAATAACTACAGAGCGCCCAAGCCATTGGCGGGGCACCCTTTGGGCGCGCCAATGGCTTGGGCGGTGCCAAAACTCGCGGAAATTGACCCCTTGACAATTGTCGTGAATTGTCGTATAATACAGACAGTAAGCAAGTGGTGGGCTGCCACTCGCAAAGCAAATTAACAAAAGGGGGTTGCAATGTGTGTGCGATGTAGAACGCGACAAGCCGAACGCGGGCGGGCATTGTGCAACGTATGCCGGGGGGATTTGGAAATCCAAACGGCGTGCGAACGTGAGCAAGCCAACGCCCAGATGATCGCCGAACGGCAAGCGGTGACGATGCGAGCGCAAGCGCCAAAGCGCAAGCGGTCAGAATGGCGCGAGGCAGTTTGAGAAAAGCAGGGGCGCGTACGATGCGCCCCCATTCAAAAACGAGGTGACAAAATGCAAAATCAAAAATGGTCAGACTTTGACAAATTCGTGCGGGGCGAGCACTTGCAAGGCAAAGCGGTGACGGTGACGATTGAGCGCGTCACGGTTGAAAAATTTTACATCGGCGGCGGCAAGATCGCCAAGCCGTGCCTTTGGTTCAAGGGCACTCAAAAGGGCTTGCCTTTGAATGATGGCAATCGGCGCACACTCGCCCGGCTATTCGGCGACGATGTAAACGCGGTGATCGGCAAAGCGGTGACACTCGCGGCGATTCCGAACGGCGAGGGCTTGACGGTCAAGATCGGCGCGGTGAGCGCGGCAAATTGAAACGACACGGGGCACGGGTGCGACGTGCCCCAGATTCAAAAACGAGGTGAGGCAATGGCAAAGAAAAAGACGACGAAAAAACTTGATGACTTTGCGCGTGACGCCGGTGCCCAGGTCTATGGCGAACGCGACTTGATTACCTTTGACGACGCGGCGCAAATGCTGGGTGTGACGCGGCGCACGATTGAACGCATTTGCGAGCGCGGCGAACTCAAAACCTACAAGCGCGCGTTTGGTGTAGGACGTGGGCGACGCCCCCGGCTGCTAGATCGCGCCGAGGTGCAAATACTCGCCGGGCGCGTGGACGTGGTGAGCAAATAAAAACGGCGCGCATCTTGCGACGCGCGCCGGGGCTGCCACTCGCCGGGGGTTGCCGGCGAGGTGACACCCAGAGTATAACACGCATCGGCGCGGCGCGTCAAGAGATCGCGAGCGATGCGCCCACGGGGCTTGTAGGCGGGTTTTGTGTTTCAAGGTCAATTATGCCTTAGAGGAAAAAACGGGGCGCACAACGCGCGAGAGCGCAAAAACTGTACCATTCCTCACTAGGGCAAATGACGAACTTCAAACTTGCGGCGGAGATCGCGAGTTGGTGTAAAATGAGGGCTGCCAAAATGACAAAAAAAGAATTTCGATTCACAGCGCGCGACGTGCGCGCATTTCGCAAAGCGCAAGGTTGGAGCGCGGCGCGGCTGGGTGTTGAACTTGGCAACGGGATCGAGAGCGCACAATACTCGCGATCGTACGTCAAACACATCGAGGGCGGATCGCTGCCCTTGTCGCGTTTTTTCCGTGAGCGATTCGCAACGCTGCGCGCGCGCATCATCGGCGAGCAAGTGCAAAACAAAACTTGGATTATTCGCGGGCGAGCGCCCAGGCGTTTGGTGATCGCCGGCAAATTGCGCCGGTGTGACGTTTGCGGTTGGCACTTTCCGCCAAGCACGCCCACACAAAAACGGTGCGGACCCGAGTGCGCCAAGATCGCGCGCGCCAGGTGCGCCAAGCCGTAAAAGCGTAAAGACAGAAAACCTAAAAGCCGTAAAGCCGTAAATACGGCAAAGACAGGGGGCAACGGTGCGAAAGATCGCGATTGCAAATCAAAAGGGGGGCGTGGGCAAAACGACAACGGCGGTAAACCTTGCCACAGGATTGGCGCGGGCGGGCAAGCGGGTGCTGCTGATTGACCTTGACCCCCAGGGCAATGCTACGCTTGCGATGCTGGGCGCGCGTGAGATCGGCGCGACGGTGTACGATGTGCTGATGGGCAAAGCGACTTTGCGCGCGGCAATTGTCGCGGTGCGTGATCGGCTCGACGTGCTGCCGAGCGTCATAGACCTGGCGGGCGCAGAGGTTGAACTATTGCAAGAGGTGGGCGGGCAAATGCGCTTGAGGACGCGGCTTGAGAGCGCCGGACGGCTGCCCTATGATTTTGTCTTGATTGATTGCCCCCCAAGTTTGGGGCTGCTTACGATCAACGCGCTTGCGGCTGCCGGCGAGGTGTTGGTCACGGTTGCCCCCGGTGTGTTTTCTCTCAAGGGCTTGGTGCAATTGCAAGCGACAATCGAAAAGGTGCGCGCGAACTTGGGCACCAAGTTGGAGATCGCCGGCGTGCTGCTTTGCCTTGATGATCGTACGCGCGTAAGCGGCGACGTGCACGCGGCACTTGTCAAAAAGTTTGGGCGCGCGGTGTTTCGCGTGACGATTCCGAAAAATGTAGCACTTGAGGAAAGCCACTCACGCGCGAAAAGCATTTTCGATTATGCGCCCAGGTCAAGCGGCGCGCAAGCGTACGGCAAACTTGTCAAAGAGGTGGTGCGGAATGGTTAAGACAAAACGCGGCGGGCTGGGTGAGGGGGTGCTATGGCAAACGACAGGACGCGCGCCGAGCGCCGAGAAAAAGACGAACGGCAACGGGGGCAACAAAAAGCAACAAAAGGCAACGCCCAGGACACCAAAAGAGAAAAACGTAAAACTCACGGTGCACATTCCGCCGTCGCAACTTGCCGGGCTTGAAAAGTTGAAAGCGCGCGAACGTGCCCAGGGCAAGCGGCGCAATGCGGCAACGGTCACGGCTTTGGTGATCGAGGCGATTGACTTGCTACTGAAAAAGCGCGGGGCGTGATCGGGCTGGGGACTTGACTTCGATGCGCGAGTGGTGTATACTATGGACATCAAGCGCTCGAGCCCGGCGCTCAAGATTCGCTATGTTTCAATTTTCAATTTGCCGGGGACGCGCACACATTGCCAGGGGGAGAGCCAACCGGCGGCGAGATCGTCGGGGTTTGGTTGTCCCTTTTTTGTTAGGCAAACTTTTTAAGGTGTTCGGCTTGATTTCGTTTTCAAGATCGGTTATAATATTGTCGTGAATTGTGGTTAAAAAGAAATCGCCCCAAGACTTGGCGGTCGGAGGGGGCGATTTCGAGAGACATCGAGCGCGTGATCGGCTTTTGGCTTTTCACCACACCCTTTGATTTATTATATAATCAATTATACAATTTTGCAAGTGGGTCTTTTGGCTTGAATCGTTTACGTGGTGGACACACGACGATTCACAGAGCGCGGCGCAATCCTACGCGCGCATCATAGCGCGCAACAGACGCCCCCCGGTGTGTCCACCACTTGGGGGGCTTTTGCTTTTGCGGCAAATCGAGATCGAGGTGAACAAGATGCAGAAAAAACAATCGCCCCCGGCGAGGGGGGCGACAGACGGAACGAGCAAACACGGGCGGCGAAACCCTGCGCTTGCAATTCAGAGTATAGCACAACTTGGGCGCGCGGTCAATCGGCTGGGGGTGCAACGTGAAAACCTTGCTTGACGATGCGCTTCGGGCGCTTGATCTGGGCTGGGCGGTGCTGCCATTGCATACGGTCAAAAGCGGGCGCTGCACGTGCGGGCGCGCAGATTGCACGCGCAAGGGTAAACACCCACGCACGGAGCACGGCATACACGATGCAAGCGGCGCGCGCGAGATCGTGCGCGATTGGTGGGGCTTGTGGGGTGATTCAAACTTGGGGCTTGCAACGGGCGCGCGGTCCCAAATTTTCGCGCTGGACGTGGACAAGGGCGCGGGCGGGTTTGATTCGCTTGCCCAGCTCGAGCACACTCACGGGGCTTTTCCCCGGACCGTCACGGATCGCACACAAAGCGGCGGCAGGCATTTTCTTTTCAAGTACCCGGGCTTTGAGATTGGCAACGGCAAACTTGCCCAGGGCATAGACTTGCGGGGGGATCGCGGTTTGCTTGTGATTCCGTCAAGCATTGGCGAGCACGGGCGCTATGAATGGATCGCACACCCAGGCACGACGCAGATCGCGCAAGCGCCGGATTGGTTTCTAGATTGGCTTGCCCAGAGCAAGACGCACGCGGGCGAGATCCCGGCGGCGATTCGGTACGGCACAAGCGACGGTTTGCCGCGGGGTGTGTGGGCGATGTTGCACGGGGCGCGCGTAGAAAATTACACACTCTCCAAACGCAGCGGGCACGAGCAAGCCATAATCACGGCGCTGGTCAATCGCGGTTGGTCATTCGAGCACGTGCGCGACTTGTTTGATCGGCACTTGTACGACGCAAGCCACTACAAGGAATTGCCGCGGCGCGAGGCGCTGCGCTGGTTAGACTTGTCGTACAGGCGCGCGGTTGAATTTGCCACAACCCACGAAAGCGCAGACTTGCGGAAAGCGCGCGACTTGGCGCAATCTCAAAGGGTGTGGGCGATTCGCGTGCCCTGGGCTGGGCGCACGGGCGCAACGGATCGCGCGGTATACATCGGTCACACCTTGATCGTAGAGTATGCGGGCAAGACGGAATACCACGCGAGCGCGCGCGACTTGGCAGAACTTGCCGGTGTTGACAAAATCACGGCGGCAAAAGCGAATCGGCGATTGGCAAAGCCGGAGCGCGGTTTGATTCGCGTGATCAAAGATTCGGGCGCATCGCTTGCCACAAAATACGAACTTTTGCCACAGAATCAAAGTGCGGCGAAAGTTGTACACTCCCTCACAGGGGGGGGTTTGAGTGAGTGTACAAAGATTCCGTCCTTTCTCTCGCACGATGCGTTTAGGCGCAAGTCACGAACGCGCGACGGGCGCAAGCGCGACGGGCTGGGCAAGAGCGCCGCGCAAGTTTTCGCGACGGTGAGCGAATCGCCGGGCTTGCACATCGGCGAGATCGCCAAGCGGTCCGGGCGCAATCGTGAGACGGTGCGCGACGTGCTGGGGCGTATGCTGGGGCTGGATTTGGTGCGGTGCGAGATCGTGCCAGGCAATCGCCGGGCGGTGTGGTTTGTGTGCGAGGGTGTGAACTTTGATTCAATTGCACAAGAGATCGGGACCGCCGGAGCGCACGAACGGCAGCGATTGAAACACAAGCAAGAGCGCGCCAAGCATCGCAGCGATTTAGATCGCGGCAAAGCGCGCCATTGTGCGTAGGGTTGCACTATTCCAAGCGCATCGAGCGCAACTTGAAAAACCGTTTTTCAAAGGCAAATCAAATCGGCAATGCTGATTGAACTGAATCAAAGCGAATGAGGGGGCGGCTTTGCGGAAATTACTAATTTTGTGAGGTGACAAAATGAAACGGAACGGCAACAGATCGGCGCGCACATCGGCGAGGGTGTGCGGGCAATGTGGTTTGAATCATCGGCGGCTTGGCGTGGTGGTCGAGCGTGACACGATGCGCCGATGGGTGCGAAATGACAACCAGGTGCTTGGCTTGGCGGGCGGTGCGCTGGGAATGATCGCGGCGCTATTCGACAGACACCCAGAGGTCACGCACTTTGAGGCAGAGATTGAGACAGGCACGCGACGCGAGCACTTGCGCGCAGATCGCGCAGCATTTCGGCGTCATTCATTCCGGCAAGACCTGGGCTGGGACTCCCAGGTGATTCTACGACTAAAAGATTGGCGTGAGATCGGCGACGTCGAGCGTGAGTCACCGCGCGGTGACGTGGTGACGCCCCAGGTCAAGCAATTGGATTTTAACGCGATGCTGGGGCGCGCGGGGCGCGTGTGGGCTTGATTGAGCAATTCGGGTAGGCAGAGGTCTACACGCGGCGCGGTTGGCGCGATTCAATTCGACACGCGGCGCACGATGCGCCGATTCAAGGGGCGAAATCGCGAGCGCGACACAGCGGGGCGCAGGCGTGAGAATGTAGACCTTTTCCTACACGCAAATAAATAGACAGGTGTATAAAAGGTGAGCGACAAAATCAAGTGGGTGCTTGCCTGGGACTTTGCCAAGCGCCCCCAAGCGACTTTTTACAACGTCTTGCGCGATGAATTTGCGGAGATCGAGCGCGTGCAAAGATCGGTTGCGCTCGTGCGCGACGACTTCACGGCGCGGCGCTTGCGCGCGCTGTTGGAATACTACGGGGCGAACGTGTGCGCCTGGGCGGTGAACGGCGCGCGCCTGGACGATGCGCGCGCAGATCGCGAGGCGCAAGATTTTGTAGAGCGCGTGCACAAGCAAAGACTTTCGCGCCGGGGACGCCGGGCGGGGTGATCGAGCGCCAGCGCCGGCGCGCGCCGTGCTGGGTGCGCCCATTTCCGCGGAAATGCAATCGCGGCGCGAATGGCAGAGCCAACGCGCCCGGAGACACAGGCAGAGAAACGTAGGCAAATGGCTACTCCAAGACAGTGCAAGGCGAAAACCAAAAGCGGCGCGCAATGCGCGGCGTACGCGGTGAAAGGCAGTAAATTTTGTCTGACGCACTCCCCAGAGCGCGCCCGTGAGCGCGCCAAGCGCAACAAGCGCGGGGGTGAGGCGCGGCGCGCCATTCCCAAATCGAGTGAGGGCGTAGACGCGCCCAGGATCGCGAACGTGGGCGACGTGCTGGGGCTGGTCAATTGGGTGATCGCAGACACTTGGCACTTGGAGAATAGCGCGCCCAGATCGCGCGCCCTACTCGCGGCGGCAGATCAAGCCGTAAAGGTTTTGCAGATCGGCGAATTAGAGGAACGCGTGAGCGCGCTTGAAAAATTCTTGAGTGAGGGCAAAAGTGAGCACACTTCAAACACGAATTGAAAGGATCGAATCGAGAACGCCCGGCGCGGCAAGCGGCTTTGGTTGTGCAATATGACGACGAAAAATCTAACCAAGCGGCTTGAGGCAATGGAAAACCAAACGAACGCGCAAGAGCAAGGCACTTGGATTATTTTAGACAACCCACACGAAAGCGACAAACCAAGCGCCGATGACTTGGCGCGTTTGATCGGCGAGCAAAGACGCAATCGCCCCGGCGTGATGATTTTGGCGTACGCGCGCAACGCGGCGGGGGTGTGGCAACTTGAGTAAAGGCAGGCGCAATGAGCATCCTACGAAAGAGAATTGACGCGCTTGAGCACACCCAGGCGCAGCGCGAACAGGAACTAGCCGGACGGTTGCACGCTTTTTTGAGTAGCCACACGCAAGAGCAAATAGAGCACATCCGGCAATACACACCCACGGCGCAAGAGATCGAGGACTTGCGCGCGCTTGCCCAGCGGCTTGAGCAAGAGCGCGCCCAAGAGCAAGCGCGACAGATCGAAGAAATCAGAGCGCGCAACGCGGCATACCTTGCGCGCCCGGCGGGTAGACGCCACGCGGCGCGCCTTATGCGCGCGGCGTTCCCATACGTTCACTTGAATTGGGAAGCGGTATTCGCGCTGGGGACCGGCGGGCGCGTACGATCGCGGCGCAAGCGTTTTCACTTGTAGGCAGTAGGGCACGCCAGGGCGCGTAAACGCGACAAACGCGACACATTCCCCAGATCGGCGGCGCGCGACAAGTACGACACATTCCCCTAAGGCGCACCAGGGCGCGCAATTACGACACACCCCCCAGAGAAAAAGGCGCGAAAAGGCGCGAAAAGGCGCGAGTTCGGGGCTTGACTTTGCCCGTTTTCGGGTGTATATTGTCTATTAGAATTAGACTTCTAGCAGATTACTTGTTTCTGGGAAATAGAAGGGAAATAAAGGGGCGCACACGTGACACCACAAAGACAGATCGCAAGGCAAAAAGACGCACGGGCGCTGGTGCGGGTGAATCGCGGCGCGCTTGATCGCAACGCGGCGGCGGTCTACATCGCGCAACTTGCCCCCGGTTCGCGGCGCACGATGCGCGACGCGCTGAATGAGATCGCCGGGCTACTCACGGCGGGCAAGACGCACGACGCGCTTTTGATCGAATGGGGCGCGGTGCGATTCCAACACGCCGCGGCGGTGCGGTCCAAATTGGCAGAAGCGCAGAGCGCGGCGACGGTCAACAAAAAACTTTCGGCTTTGCGCGGCGTTCTCAAAATGGCTTTTCAGTTGGAGCAAATGAGCGCCGAAGATTACACACGCGCGCGCGCCGTTGAACGGGTCACAGGCAAAACGGTGCCGGCGGGGCGCGCGCTCACACCGGGCGAGATCGAGGCGCTCTTTAGCGCGTGCGCCAAAGACCCGGACGCCGGCGGCGCGCGTGATGGCGCGGTGATCGCTTTAATGCGAATGGGACTTCGGCGCGCCGAAGTGTGCGCGCTGGGCTTGAAAGACTATAACCCCCAGGATGGGGCTTTGCGGGTCCTGGGCAAGCGCAACAAGGTGCGCGTGGTCTACATCAAAAACGGCGCGGCGCGCTGGTTGGCGGATTGGTTGAAAGCGCGCGGCGCGGCGACGCCGGACCCACACTTTGCAGAATCGCTAAAGGACTTGCCGGAGAAAGAGCGCAAAGAGAAGAAAGAGAAAAACGCGGCGGCGCTGTTTTTCCAAGTGCTGAAAAATGGCAGGGTTGTCGAAAAGCGCATCGTGCCCCAGACGATTTTTGATTTACTCACGCGACGCGCCAAGCAAGCGGGCGTCAAGGACATTTCGCCCCACGATTTTCGCCGTACGTTCGTCGGCGACTTGCTGGACGCGGGCGCGGACATTGTGACGGTCAAAGACTTGGCGGGGCACGAGAGCACAGACACCACGGCGCGGTACGATCGACGCGGCGAGATCGCCAAGCAAAAGGCGACGGAACTTTTACACGTGCCCTATTTCGGGCGCGGTTAGATCGGCGAGGGACGCCAACACACAAAGGGGGACACAATGCACGTAGACGAATTTACGCGCTTGATCGGCGCACTGTTCATCATCGCGGCAATCGGCGCGGCGGCTTGGATTGGGGCGCAAGCCATACCCCAAGTGCAAGCGGTCGCGAACTTGCCGGCAAAGATCGAGGCAGAGAACGCGCGGCTTGCGAGCGCGGCAGAGATCGAGCGCGCCAACGCGCAAGAGAAAATAAGAACACTACCCACACTCACGGCGCTTGACGTGCAAGCCAAGCAAGCGGCAATCGAGGCGGAGCGCGTACGCGCCCAGGCGCAAGCCAACGCGCAACTAATCGAGGCGCAAGGCAAAGCGGACGGGGCGCGCGCCCAGGGACAAGCGTTCGTCATTTTCGCGTCTGCGTTTGTGATCGCGGTCTTGGTGGTGGTGGGTTTTTTGGTCTTGCGCGAGGGAATGAGCGCGCGCAACTTTCGCCAAGTGATCGAGATTGCGGCAAAGCAAGGCGGGCGCTTGGAATTGCCCAACGGTCACGCGGTCACATTCCCTACGGCGAGCGCACGCGCGCAGATCGGCGCGCCCCAAATCGCCGGCGCGCTGGGGACTGGTTCAGGGATCGGCGAGCGTATGAGCGTGAGCACGCCAATTGACGCGCGCCAAGATCGCGCCTAAAATGGGGTTATGGATTTTCTCTCTACCCCAATTTTCTGGGCGTTCGTTCTCGCGATGGCGGCGGGCTTGGTCGCGGCGTACTTCATTATGCGCCAAGCGATTTTGGACGCGCTCGACGAGCACGCCAAGCGTGAGCGCGAGCGCGAGAACACGCGGCGGCGGGGGGTGCGGTAGAAATGATGCAATCATTTGACCCAAACAAAGCACTTGTAGCAACGCACGACTTGACCCAGGAAACGCACAACGAGCATTTGAAAGTTACGCGCGACTGGGTTATGATGTTCGGCGCAATCGGCGCGGTTTCCATCGTGCTGGTTGCGGCGCTGGGGCTTGCGGCGACGGTGAGCGCGCCCCTTTGGTTGGTCTTGCCCTTGTTGGTCGCGTTCGGGTTTGCGTGCGTCTTGGCGCTGGTGGTCTTGCGCGCGCTCGAGTACGCGCGCTATTGCGTGCAAGAGCGATTCGAGCAATGGGTAGAGAATCAAAAAGCGGCGCGCGAGATCGCGAGAATCCAGGCAACCCAGGCGACAATGGTAAGCGTCAAAGGGCGGTCCAACGTGGTGAGCGTCAATAGCGGGTCGCAAGTCGAAAACACGCGGCTGGTGGGGTTGAACATTCATCGCCCGGCGCGGTTTATTGAGGGCGTCCCAGAGTGCGACTTGACGCACTTCTTAGAGCGCGCGGTGATCGCCGGTCATAGCAAAAGGGTTTGGCTTGGGCAAACTTTGCCCAGCGGCAAGGTGGTGACGACTTTCCAGGACTATGACCAGATGATCGCGCCCCTTTTGAAAGCGGGCTTGATCGTCGGGCGCGGTGAGAGATCGGCGGGCAAGTTGGTCACAGACGACGCCGGCGAACTCAAGCGGGCGCTGGGCTTGCCCAGCGGCGCGCCGAATCAAGACCAGATCGCCCCAGAGATCGAGGGCACGGCGCAAGAGATCGGGTAAACTGGTCTGGTTCTGGTCTGGGTGGTGCTGGTTCTGCGTGATCGGGCTGGTTTTTCAGGCGAGAGATCGCCGAAAGAATAGGGTGAGTGATCGGGGCGAGGGTGTGCAACTCTCGCCCCTTTGCTTTTTGGCAGATCGCGGACGGGCGGGCGCGGGGATCGGCGAGATCGAGCACGGGCACGCCCCTACCCTATGGGCAAGGGCTTACCCACGCGAGCGCGGCGGTAGTCAAACTGGCGCTGAGAACAGCGCCAGAAAAGAAGCGCGCGCCTTGCGTGTGTTGGGTTGGCGGGATTTTAGAATCAAGAAAAAAGGCGGGCAAGGTCAACAAGCGGCGTCTGGTTTTTCGTCGAAAAACGAATAGAAAAACGAGTGCGCTTTGCCCGGTGTTCGGGCGAACTGGGGCGCGTTCATTTCCGCGGAAATGGCTTGCGGTTTACGGTTCGCCGAAGCGCGCCCCTTGCAAGCGGCGCGGCGGGGTGCGGGTGCGACGCCCATCGGTCAATCAGTGGTAAAATTTTGGGGGCTTGACAAGACTTGTAAAAAGATGTATAATCTAGGCGCAAGGTTGGAAGGGACGCCAACCAAGAAAACACAAGGGGGC
>Ga0194110_10008210_pt1 | contig 11890 bp, 10 predicted proteins | sample TA2Kig1200mmetaG_FD_146192 | JGI IMG/M metagenome (GOLD analysis project Ga0194110, IMG submission 146192) | Freshwater microbial communities from Lake Tanganyika, Tanzania - TA2015032 Kigoma Deep Cast 1200m | ecosystem: Environmental > Aquatic > Freshwater > Lake | place: Tanzania: Lake... | reverse complement strand
GTCGGCGTCCGGCTCCGCCTGGATCGTCGCGGAGCGCGGCTCGCGGTCGAAGAGGCTCATCTCGCCGAAGAAGTCGCCGGGGCCCATCCGCGCGAGCACCTGCTCCATCGGTCCGGTGGCGGCCTTCGAGACGACGACGGTCCCGCGCCGCACCACGAACATCTCCTCGCCGGGGTCGCCCTCGCGCAGCAGGACCTGCCCCTTCTTGACGGTGCGCTCGCGCAGCGCGCGGCCGACGGCCTCGCGATCGGCATCGGAGAACGCCTGGAAGATCCGGACGTCCCGCAGGAACTCCGTGACGTCGTTTGCCACAGGACGCCTAGACGCGCATCACGTTGCGACCCGCTTGAGCAGCACGGTCCGCAGCGCATGCGCCCGCCGGTTGGGCGGGGTGTCACCCAGGCGCTCCACCGCCTGGCGGACGGCCGCGCGCTCCTCGTCGGTCAGCTCGTACTGGGTCAGGACCGACTCGGGCGCGCGCTGGAGCTCGGCCAGGAACTCCGGATCGATCATGAGGCGCCCGACGAGCTCGGGAAGACGCGGCGGCATCGTGCCCGGATCATAGCAGAGTGGTCCAGCCCGGAGTATTCTTCGCCCGCGAAAGAGAGGAGCCGGCGATGAAGCACAGCACCGAGCGCATCCTCACGACCCACACCGGCAGCCTGCCACGTCCCGCCGACCTCACCGCGCTCCTCGAGGCGCTCGACACGGGCACGGGCGTCGACGCCGGCGCGTTCGACGCGCGGGTGCGGCGCGCGGTCGCGGAGATCGTCGGGAAGCAGGTCGAGGCGGGGATCGACATCGTCAACGACGGCGAGCAGGGCAAGGTCGGCTACTCCACGTACGTCCGGCATCGCCTCACGGGCTTCGACGGGCAGAGTGCCCAGCCGCGGCGCGCGGACTGGGCCGATTTCCCGGAGGCGGCGGCGCGCTCGGAGCGGCGCTCGACAGTCGCGCGGCCCGCGTGCAACGGGCCGATCGAGTGGAAGGATCGGACGGCCGTGCAGAAGGACGTCGGCAACTTCCGCGCGGCGCTGGAGGGGGTCATGCCCGCCGACGCGTTCATGACCGCGGCCTCCCCCGGCGTCATCGCGCACTTCCTGCCGAACACGCACTATCCGAGCCGCGACGCCTACCTCGCGCGGCTCGTCGACGTCATGAAAGAGGAGTACGACGCGATCCATCGCGGGGGCTTCCTCCTGCAGGTCGACTGCCCGGACCTCGCGATGGGCCGCCACCTCGCGTTCCCCGACCTGAGCAACGCGGAGTTCGTGAAGATCGCCGCGGCGAACGTCGAAGCGCTGAACCACGCGCTGCGCGACATTCCGCCCGACCGCATGCGGCTGCACCTCTGCTGGGGCAACTACGAGGGTCCGCACCACCGCGACATCCCGCTGCGCGAGATCATCGCCGTCGCGCTGAAGGCGCGGCCGCAGGCGCTCTCGTTCGAAGGCGCGAACCCGCGGCACGAGCACGAGTGGATCGTGTTCCGCGAGGTGAAGCTGCCCGACGACAAGGTCATCATCCCCGGCGTGCTCGACTCGACGACGAACTTCATCGAGCATCCGGAGCTGGTCGCGCAGCGCCTCGTCCGCTACGCGGAGGTCGTCGGGCGCGAGCGCGTCATCGCCGGCACCGACTGCGGCTTCGCCACGTTCGCGCGCTCGGTCGCGCAGGTGGAGCCGGAGATCGCGTGGACGAAGTTCCGCGCGATGGCCGAAGGGGCGAGGCTCGCGTCCGCTCAGCTCTGGCGCTGAGGCAGGGCTTTGCCGCCGCAGATGACCTCGACGGTCTCGAGGTGCCGCCGGAGCGCGTCGGCGAGGGCCGGCAGCCCGTCGACACCATCGCCCTCCGCGCCCCGCTCGATGCGGCGACTCTGCTCCGCGGCCCCGCGGAATCCGTAGAGGCTGAAGCTTCCCACCAGACGGTGGGCGAGCCGGCGCAGATCGCTTCGAGCCCCCGCGTCGATCGCCCGTACCATCGCGTCGACCGCCTCGCGACGAGACGCGAAGAAGGTGGAGACCGCGTCGATCAGATCGGGGTCGATGACGACCGGGTCCTGGGGCCCGGGCATCCCATCACCGGTGGCGGTCGGTGGCGGCACGACGCCGCCCGATCGCAGGCTCTCCGCCAGCGCGCGTCGGAGCGTCGCGCGCACGATCGGCTTCGTCAGGTACGCGTCGAACCCGGCCGCGAGCGCGCGCCGCCGCGTGTCGTCGTCGTCGTGGGACGACAGCGCGATCAACACCGGTTCCCGTCGTCCGCTCGCCTCGCGGCGCAGCGTCGCCGCGGCCTCGAAGCCACCCATGACCGGCATGTCGAGGTCCATGACGATGACGTCGGGCGGGCTCGCGCTCGCCACCGCCAGGGCCTCGCGGCCGTTGACCGCGGTGTCCACGGGCAGCGCCGGACTCGCGAGGTAGCGGCGCAGGACGAGGCGGTTGTACTCGTCGTCGTCGACGATCAGCACGCGCATCGACGGCAGCTCGTGATCCGGCATGTCGACGACGGCCTGGTCGGCGCTCGTCGACGCAACGGTCGCGGTGGCGGTATCCGGCGCGCGCGGCAACAGCAGCGTCAACGTGGTCCCCTCGAGATCGGACGTTTCCATGGCGAGCTCGCCGTGCTGCACGCGGGCCATCAGCCGCGCCGAGTAGGTGCCGAGGCCCGTGCCGTCGGACTTGCGCGCCGTCGTCCATCGAGACGGTGACGACGCCGCCGTCGGGGGACGCTTCGACGGCATTCTTCAGGAGGTTGGCGAGGATCGAGTAGCAGAGGAGCTCTTCACCCAGCGCGAGGGCACCCGCGCCGCCCTCGACACGCACGGTGACGTCCTTGGACGCCGCGTGGCGCTCGAGGTCCGCCACGACGCTGTCGACGACGCGGGCGAGGTCGATTGTCTGAGGATGCAGGGTGTACGTCTCCTGCTCCATCTTGAACAGATCGAGCGAGAGATTGACCATGTTCAGGAGGCGATACCCCGCGCGCTCGACCATGCTGAGGAGCTCCGCATCCTCCGCGCTCGGCGTGCGCTCCTCGCGCAGCAGGCGCGACACCGCGATGACGGTGTTGAGCGGCGTCTTCAGGTCGTGGCGGGAGATGCGATCGACCTCCTCGCGCAGGCGCACGCTCTCGCGCAGCGCTTCCTCCTGCGCGCGCCGCTCCGTGATGTCCGTGATCGACGCGATGAAGCGCGTCGCGAAGCCCTGCTCGTCACGGACCGACACGCCCATGCCCTGCACCCACACGTACGAGCCGTCGGCGCGGCGCAGGCGGTATTCGATCGGCTCGTGGAACTCCCGGCCGTCGCGCGCGAGCACGTGGGCGCGGAAGGCGCCGTGCACGCGCGTCTTGTCGTCGGGATGGACCATGTCGAAGTAGTCGGGCCAGCCGGACGTGTCCGCGTCGCCCGGATAGCCGAGAAGCTCCTTGAGGCGGGACGAGTAATACGCGGTCCGGGTCGTGCCGTCCCAGTCGACGATGCCGGCTTTCGCGGCGCGCACGACGAGCCCGAGCCGCCGCTGCTCGGTGGCGAGCGCCTCCTCGACGGCGCGCTGCTCGGTCACGTCCACGGTCGCGACCACGACGCCGATCGGGCGGCCGCGCGCGTCGGTCATGGCCGTCCGCCGCGACGCGTAGCGCCGGCCGCGATACCGGAAGTCCGGCGTCTCGAGCGGGTTGTCGGGGCCGCGCTCGAGCGCGGCGCGGTCCAGCGCCTCGCGGGGCGCCGCCTCTTCCGGCGTGATGCCCAGCACCTCGCGCGCGACCGCGCCGACGGCCCGCTGCCGCGTGATGCCGTAGTACTGCTCCCACTTGCGGTTCACCAGCGTGTAGCGCCCGTCGATGCCGCGCACCGAGAGCGCCAGCGGCACGGAATCGATGAGGTCGTTGACGAACTTCGTCCGGTCGGCTCGCCGGAAGGCGCGAGCCAGCCGCGCCAGGAGTCGCCGTGGGCGCAGCATGCCGCTCAGTCCGGGATGCACGCGGTGACGGTGATCTCCACGAGGAGCTCGGGCGCGTTGAGCGCCGCCACGGTCACCGTGGTTCGCGCCGGCTTGTTCGTCGGGAAGTACGTGCCGTATTCCTCGTTGTACGCCGCGAGATTCGCGACGTTCGTCAGGTGCGTGGTGACGGTCAGCACGTTGTCGAGCGACGTGCCCGCCGCGGCGAGGACCACCTTGATGCGCTCGAGGACGTTGCGCGTCTGCTCGCGGACGTCCTTGCCAAGCTCGCCGGTCTTCGGGTGCCGTCCGGTCTGGCCCGCGACGAACACGAGGTTCCCGAAGCGCGTCGCGGGCGACAGGTTGGGATTCGCGTTCGCCAGCTCGGCCTGGATGATCTGTTTCTTTGGCATGGCGGTCCTCGTGATGGTCAGGGTTTCTTCAGACGGATGTCCTCGTACGGCGCCGCGAAGTAGAGCTGCGCGTTCAGGCCGATCGCCGGCTCTTCGACGCGCGGGCCGACGCCGTGCAGCGTCGCCGGCTCGAAGATGCCCGTGTACATGATCCGCTCGGCCATCAGGCGCTGGATCTGGTGGAGCAGGCCTTCGCGCTTCTTCCGGTCGCGCTCCTGCGCCTGCTGGCGGAATAGGTCGTCGATGTCCGGATATCCGCCGGCCGCGAACGGCGCCCCGGTGATCGTGAACGATTCGATGCGCGTCGCGGCATTGCCCGGCGCCGCCGTCACGGTGACGACCACGCCGCCGAGCTTCTTCGCGCGCCACGCCTCCATGAACGTCGCCCGCTCCATGCCGCGGACACGCGTGCGGATGCCCACCTTCGCGAGGTCGTTGGCGACGGCTTCGCCCATCGTGACGAACGGAGGCAGCGGCGTCAGCTCGCCCGCGTCGAAGCCGTTGGCGTATCCCGCCTCGGCCAGCAAGCGCTTGGCGTGCGTGGGATCGTACGGATGCGGATCGACCTTGAGCGCGAAGTCCATCATGCTCGGGATGATCGAGCCGGTCAGGCGGGAGAAGCCGAGCCGCTCGGCTTCGTTGATCCCCGCGCGATCGATCGCCATGCTGGCCGCGAGCCGCACGCGCCGGTCGTGCCACGGCGACTTCGGATTCCACTGCTCCGGGAACTCCACCCACCACGCCGCGGGCGAGATCGTCTTCGCCAGGCGCAGCTTCGGGTCGTTCTTGATCGTCGCGGCCTCGACGCCCACCATCAGATAGCCGATGTCCGCCTCGCCGGTCTTCAGCATCGCGAGCCGCGTGGTGCGGTCCGGCACGCCCTTGATCACGACGCGCTTGATCGACGGCTTCTTGCGCCAGTATTGCTCGTTCGCCTCGAGCACGAGCTCCTGTCCCGGCACCATGCTGACGAAGCGGTACGGCCCCAGCCCGACCGGCTGCTTCTTGAAGCCGTCCTCCCCGACCTTCTCGATGTACCTCTTCGGCACCACCCACGCGGCGCCGGTGGCGGGGGTCGCGTAGAACACGAGGAAGTCCGGCCACGGCTTGTGGAGCACGAACCGGATGCGCTGCGGATCGAGGACGTCGACCGACTTCACGCGCTCGTGCAGAAGCTTCGCCGAGACGCCGCGATAGCGGTGGAAGCTGAACTTCACGTCGTCGGCGGTGAACGCATCGCCGTTGTGGAACTTGAGGCCGCGGCGCAGCCTGAACTCGTAGACGAGCCCGTCCGGGCTCTCGGTGGACGACTCCGCGAGACACGGCGCCATGTCGTTGCCGGGCAGCGGCTTCATCAGCGCGTCGTGCATCGCATAGAGGAAGACGAACGGCGTGCCGACCCCGGGCGTCTCGGCAGGATCGAACCACGTCGGCGCGATCGCGGCGTCGAACGCGACCGTGAGCTGGCCCTCGGGCTGGCCTTGTGCGAGGGCCGCCGGACTCGACAGCCCGACGAGGACGGCGAGGAGAACGACGGGGCTCCAGAATCTCTTCATGGCGACCCTCCCAGTGCCAGACGGCCGAACGTCTCCGCGGACGCATCCCACCCGAGGGCGGCGTGGTGCGATGCCGCGTGCACGTCGCGATGGAAGCGCTGGAGCGGCTCCGCCTCGAGGATGCCGCGCGCGCCGCTCGCCTCGAATAGCCGGTTGACGGCCTGCACGCAGAGCTTCACGACGAACGCCTTGTCGCGCTTGTATCGCGCGCGATCGACCTCCGTGAACGGCTCCTCGCGCGCGGCCTTGTCGAGGATCTCGCGGATGTCGGCGCGCTGGAGCGCGCGCGCCGCGTCGATCTCGGCCGAGGCCTCCGCGACGCGGAGCTGCAGCGGCACCGACTGCGCCGTGCGTCCGGCGCCCGTCGTACCACGAAGACGCGCGGCGAACTCTTCGACCGCGCCCTGGGCCATGCCGACGATGGGCGCCGCGAGATCCCATCCCGTCAGGCAGCGGAGCGGCGGGCGATAGCTCGGGCGGCGGTGCAGGTCCCAGCCCGTCCAATCACCGTCGCCCGACCGATCCGGAAGAACCGCCCGGTGCGCGGGGACGAAGACGTCCTTCACGAGCACGTCCTTGCTGCCGCTGCCTCGCAGCCCCGAGGCGAACCACGTGTCGACGATCTCGTAGTCCTCGCGCGGCAGCAGCAGCCAGAGCATCGCGCTCGGCGTGGTCGCCACCATCGTCCACGTGGCCGCGTCGCAGCCGCTCGAAAAGCTCCAGCGCCCCGCCACGCGAAACCCGCCGGGGACCGACGTCGCCGTTCCGCGCGTCGGATCGAGCCCGCTCGAGAAGAGCGTGTCCGGTCCCGTCGCGAAGAACTCCTCCTGGGCCCGCTCGGGAAAGTGGCCGAGCCACCAATTGTGCGTCGCCCAGAGCGAATAGCACCACGCGGTCGCGCCACACCCGCGTCCGAGCTCGAAGCCGACCTCGTGGATGGTGTCGAGGTCGGCGTCGAGGCCGCCGTAGCGGAGCGGGTTGCCGATGCGGATGAGGCCGGAGGCGATCAGATCCTTCACCGTCTCCTCCGGGATCTGCCGGAGCTGCTCGGTCCGCGCCGCACGCTCCTTGAGCGTCGGCACCAGCTCGGCGGCGCGCCGGAGGAGCTCGGCTCTCAGCCCCAGACCTCGTGCGCGAGCTCCACGCAGAGCGCGAGCTTCGCTTGCTGCTCATCGACCGTGAGCACGTTGCCCTCGACGGTCGACGAGAACCCGCATTGCGGGCTCACGCACATCTGCTCGAGCGGCACGTACTTCGCGGCCTCGTCGAGCCGGCGCTTGAGGTCGTCCTTCGACTCCAGCGTGCCGGCCTTGGACGTCACGAGGCCGAGCACGACGCGGATCTGCTTCGGCACGAAGCGCAGGGGCGAGAAGTCGCCGGAGCGCGCGTCGTCGAACTCGAGGAAGAAGCCGTCGTACGGCAGCTCGCTGAAGATCGTCTCCGCCACGCGCTCGTAGCCGCCCTGCGCCCGCCAGCTCGAGCGGAAGTTGCCGCGGCAGAGGTGCGTGCAGACCGCGAGGTCCTTCGGCTTGTCTCGGAGCACGCCGCGGATCATCGTCACGGACAGCCGGAGCTGGGCGTCCGGATCGTCGCCCATCGCCCGGTTCTGCTCGCGCAGGCTCTCGTCGCAGAGATACGCGAGGCTGACGTCGTCGAGCTGCAGGTAGCGGCAGCCCGCGGCGTAGAGGTCGGCGATCTCCGCGCGATAGGCGGCGGCGGTGTCTTCGGCAAAGGCGTCGAGATCCGGATACACCGCGCGGTCGATGTTCGCGCGGCCGACCTGCGTGTAGAGCATGGACGGCGACGGCATCGTCAGCTTCGGCGTACGCGAGACGACCGACGCGAGGAACGCGAACGGCTCGACGAAGATCGGCCGCGGGCGGCTTACCCGCGCGGTGATGGCGAGGTCGGGGCGCGTGAAGCTCACCTCGCCGTCGCGGCCGCGGAACGTGACCGGGATCGCCTTGCCTTCGCTCGTCAGCCCGCCGAGCTGCGTGAGGAAGTCCATGTGCCAGGACGTGCGCCGCAGCTCGCCGTCGGTGATGCCCTGGAGCCCGACGGACTCCTGGAGCGCGACGACGTCGCGAATCGCCGCGTCCTCCGCCGCGCGCAGCGCGCCGGCGGTCGCGCGGCCCGCCGCAACGTCGTCGCGGAGCGCTTTCAGTGCCCCCGGGCGCAGAAGGCTGCCGACGTGATCCGCGCGAAACGGCGGGCGGTCGGCAGCCGCCACGGTCAGCGGCCGAGGGGTGTGTAGCCGGGCGGCCGGCCCGGCTCCCAGACGTGCTTGCGCGCGACCGCCTCGTTGAGGTCGGCGCCCCACCCGGGCCGCGTGGGGATCACGAGCTCGCCCTGCTCGATCACCGGGGGACGATCGACGAGCTCGTCCTTCCACGGCACGTCGTCGATGTCGATCTCCATGATCCGCACGTTCGGCACGGTCGCGCAGAGGTGCGCGGAGTGCAGCGTGGAGAGGTGGCTGTAGTAGTTGTGCGGCGCGACGTTGAGCTGGTAGCTCTCGGCCAGCTCCGCCACCGCGCGCGAGCGCGCGAAGCCGTTCCACGGGACGTCGATCATCACGACGTCCATCGCGCGCGCCTCGAAGTACGGCCGGTACTCGCGCAGGCCGTACAGGTTCTCGCCGGAGCAGATCGAGATCGACGTCGCGTCCTTCACCTCGCGGAGCGCGCGCTCGTCGTACATGTCGACTTCGACCCACATCATTCCGAGCGGCTCGAGGGCCTTGCAGATGCGCCGCGCCGCCTCGGCCTTGAAGTTGAAGTTCAGGTCGAGCGCGAGGCCGACGTGCGGACCCACCGCCTTGCGGAACGTCCCGAGCAGCGTCGCGATGTGGTCCACCATCTCGGACGTGACGTTCTGGTCGGTCGTGCCCGGACCGCCGCCGAAGCCGGCGAAGTACACGCGCGCGGGATCGCCGGGATAGACGATGTTGGTCTTCAGCGCGCGGAAGCCGCGGCGCACCACTTCCTCGCCGAGCCGCGCGATGTCGTCCATGGTGCGGAGCGGATCCACGCCGATGAGCTGGTAGCTGCGCGCGCGGGACGTCCCGCAGTGCGACCAATACACTTGCTGCCGCTCCCGGACGGGGCCGCCGAAGAGCTCGTACACCGGCACGCCGAGCGCCTTCGCCTTGATGTCCCACAACGCGAGCTCGATGCCGGCGATGGCCTTGGCCGCGATGCCGCCCGCGCTCTGCCGCGCCATCCGGTACATGTCCTGGTAGCGCATCTCGACGGGGCGCGGATCCTTGCCGAGGAGGATGGCGGAGAAGTCGCCGACGGTCGCGACGACGCCGTACGGATTGCGTCCGTCCGAGCACTCGCCGTAGCCCGTGATGCCGGCGTCGGTCCGCACGGCGACGAACTGCCAGGGCCGCCAGCCGGCGTCGACGACGAAGGTCTCGATGCCCGTGATCTTCACGAGGTGCGCGCCACTATATACCCGCTCAGAACCCTTCGAGCACGAGCTTGCCGATCACCCGCCCGCCCTCGAGCAGCGCGTGCGCGCGCTTGAGATTCGCGGCGTCGATCCGGCCGAGATTCGCCGTCATCGTCGTGCGGAGGACGCCCTTCTCGACGAGCGCCGCCGCTTCGTCGAGGATCGCGTGCTGCGCGATCATGTCCGCCGTGTGATACGCCGGGCGCGTGAACATCAGCTCCCACGCGAACGTCGCGCTCTTCGCCATCAGCGGGCCGAGGTCGAGCGGCTTCGACGTGCCGACGATCGCGCAGATCTTGCCCTGCGGCGCGACGATGGCCGGGAACTGCGCGACGTACGGCTCGATGGCGCTGAGACACAGCACGTAGTCCATCTCCGCGGTGCCGAGCGCCGCGAGCTGCGGAGCGAGCGGCTGCGTGTGATCGACCACGTGATCCGCGCCGAGGTCGCGCACCCATGCCGTGGACTCCGGCCGTGACGCCGTCGCGATCACCGTGAGCCGCGCGAGCTGCTTCGCGAGCTGGATCGCGATCGAGCCCACGCCGCCGGCGCCGCCGATGACGAGCACGGACCGGCCCGCGTGCGCGCCCGCCTTCGAGATGCCGATGCGCTCGAACATGCCTTCCCACGCGGTGAGCGTGGTGAGCGGCAGCGCCGCCGCCTCGGCGAAGCTCAGCGTGGTCGGCTTGCGTCCCACGATGCGCTCGTCGACGAGGTGCAGCTCGCTGTTGGCGCCTTGCCGCATCCGCGCGCCGGCGTAGTGGACGGCGTCGCCCGGCTTGAACAACGTGACGTCTCCGCCGGCGGCCCGCACGACGCCGGCGACGTCCCAGCCCAGGATGCGGGGCGTCGTCTCCACCTGATCCTTCGGCGCCCGCATCTTGTAGTCGACCGGGTTGACGGCGATCGCCTTCACCTCGACGAGGAGGTCGTGTCCCGCCGCGGTGGGCGCGGGGACGTCGAGATCGAGGAGCGCTTCCGGGTGATCGATCGGGAGGTAGCGGTAGAGGCCCACGGCTTTCATGGCGCGGACGCTATCACGAGAGAGCGGACGATTTCTCACCGCTCCCCAGGGCGGAAACCCTTTCCCACTGAACGGCGTCCCGCCTGAGCCGATAAACACTTACGTGAGGGAGGCGATGTGGCCCTGCTCTTGCCTTCCTCCTCGCGAGCCATCGACTCGCAGACGGGAGGTGAGCGCAGCTGGACCGGACGGTGCTCAATGTGCTCGTCGTCCGGGGCGACGGGCGATTCATTCGCTGGATCTCGCTGCCGCGCGGCGTGGCGAAGCTGCTGCTCGTCGTGGCCGTCATCGGCTCCATCGCGAACGTGGCCGCGCTCGTCCACTACGCGAGCCTCTATCGCCATCACGCCACGCTCGTCGCCACCAACGGCATCCTCGAGGAGAACGCGCGCGTGCTGGCGCCGCTGCGCCGCCGTCTCGCGGAGGTGCGCGAGGAGATGGGCACGTGGGACAGCCTTCACGCCGCGGTCTTGAAGCCGCTCGGCGGCCAGCCGCGTGGCGCCGCCGGCGTGGGCGGGCCCGCGCTCGCGATCCCGAAAGGCGGCAAGACGCTCGACGAGATCGACGTGCTGCTCGCGCACGTGCGCGAGGAGAGCCGGCGCCTGCGGACGCTCGGGCAGATGGCGCGCGAGGCGGGCGGTGTGCTCGCGGCGCTGCCGCAGCGTCTCCCGCTGCGCTCCGGGATCAACTCGGGCTACGGCCCGCGCCTGTCGCCGTGGACCGGAAGGCCGGAGTTCCACGCCGGCATCGATCTCGCCGCCGGGCCCGGCACGCCCGTGCAGGCCACCCAGGGCGGTGTCGTCCGCTTCGCGGGCACCGCGGTGGGTTACGGCGAGAGCGTGGTCATCGATCACGGCGCCGGCATCGAGAGCCGCTACGGCCACCTGCAGAAAGTGGCCGTCTCGCGCGGTCAGCGCGTCGAGCGCGGCCAGCTCATCGGGCTGTCCGGCAACACGGGGCGCAGCACGGCGCCCCACCTGCACTACGAAGTCCTCGTCGACGGCCGTCCGATCGATCCGCGCCGCGTCACCCGCGAGAACTAGCCTCCGTCCGCCGCCGGGTATCATCGTCGCGTGAGCGAGCCCCTGCGCGCGATCGCGGTCGCGGTTCTCACGGTCGGCGGCCGCTACGCGCTCCAGCATCGCGACGACGTTTCCCACATCCCCTGGCCAGGCCACTGGAGCTTGTTCGGCGGCACCACAGAGCCGGGAGAAACGCCGCGCGTGGCGATCGGGCGCGAGATCACGGAGGAGCTCGGCCTCGCAGGCGTCGACTTCGTGCCCCTGTGGAGCTCGAGCGAGTATCGCGACTTCTACGGACGCAAGCGCGAACTCTTCGTGTTCGAGGCGGATGTGACCGCGGTGTGGGCGACGCATCGTCTCGGGGAAGGACAGGGCGTCGGCGTGTTCGACGCCGGCGCCCTGCCGGAACCGCTCGTCCCCGTCGCGCGGAGGATGATCGAGCGCCACGCGCGACGGGCGTGCCCGGTCTCGCCAGCTG
>Ga0194110_10008208_pt1 | contig 11891 bp, 8 predicted proteins | sample TA2Kig1200mmetaG_FD_146192 | JGI IMG/M metagenome (GOLD analysis project Ga0194110, IMG submission 146192) | Freshwater microbial communities from Lake Tanganyika, Tanzania - TA2015032 Kigoma Deep Cast 1200m | ecosystem: Environmental > Aquatic > Freshwater > Lake | place: Tanzania: Lake... | reverse complement strand
TATTAATCCTGGGGTTATTTCACAAAAAATTCCTGAGATGATTCCTTGGGAATAGATTGTTTGTTGCTAAAAAAACTTCCAGGAATCCGCACGGGGGTTGGGGGTGTCAACTTCTGCGTCGACTTATTAATACCTATTGTTAGCAGGTTCCCGAAAACGGTGTAAAATTTTTCTCTTTATATGCCCTAGGAAAATGACATAAAATCCGATCCAGGGCATCCCCCTGAATGATTCCCCGGCCCTAATGAACAGAAGTGTGCAAACGCTTACTGGGCTGGACAGAGGGACGCCAAAAAGGGTATTATGTAATGGGCTTCAACGTGGGCTGCGTGGACCAACTTTTCGGGATTTTTCAGCGCTGGCACCGCCTCGAGGAGTTCGAAGGGGCCGGAGTGGGGTTGGCCATGGTCCAGAGAGTGGTGCAGCGCCATGGAGGCCGGGTGTGGGCCGAAGGCCGGGTGAATGAAGGGGCCGACATATATTTCACCCTTCCCTCTAAAGGAGCAGACAATTGACCGATTATGATAAAGTGGAAATCATCCTGGTGGAAGACAATCCCCATGACGCCGAACTGGCTCTCAGGGCCTTGAAAAAGCAGGGATTGGCCAATAACGTGCAGGTGCTGCAAGACGGAGCCGAGGCCCTGGATTTTGTCTTTTGTAAAGCCAAATATTCCAACGGGGAGACCTGCAAGCTGCCTAAACTCATTCTCCTGGATTTGAAGCTGCCCAAGGTGGATGGTCTGGAAGTCCTGCGGCGCATAAAAAGCGACCCTCGCACCAAGGCTATTCCCATAGTAATTCTCACCTCCTCCCAGGAGGAGCCGGATATTGCGGAAAGCTACCATCTGGGGGTCAACAGTTACATCGTCAAGCCGGTGGATTTTGACAAGTTTTTCGAGGCGGTGTCCAATCTGGGGCTTTATTGGATGCTTCTGAATAAGTTGCCGGCTTGAGCTGGATTTAATGAAATCTATTGATATAAGAGCCTCTTGCAAAATTATGTAGCCGCAGGCTTCAGCCTGCGCCGGCACAGGCTGGAAAGCCTGTGCTACCGGATATTTCTTTAAGCAACATGGGAAAATCGCAGCCTCAAAATGAATTTTGCAAGAGCCTCATAATTTAACAATTTAACCAAAATTATTTAGTCCCAAGGAAAGCCGTGAGCAAGGAAATACCTAACCAGGCGCCCAAGCCCGGCAACTTAAAGATACTGATGCTGGAAGATTACCCGCCGGACGCCGAATTGGTTAAATTCGAACTGCGCCAGGCGGGCCTCGAGTTCACCGCCGACTTGGTGGAAACTGAAGCCGAATTCCTGAAGGCCCTGGACTCCCTGCAACCGGATCTCATTCTGGCGGATTACAAGCTGCCCCATTACAACGGTCTTAAGGCCCTGGCCCAGGTCCGGGAAAAACAGCCGGAGATTCCCTTCATTTTTGTGTCCGGGACCATGGGCGAAGAGGTGGCCATTGACTCCTTGCAGCGAGGAGCCACGGACTACGTCCTCAAGAGCCGCCTCTCCCGTCTGGCGCCGGCAGTCCAGAGGGCCTTGCGGGAAGCCCAGGAGCGCCTGGAGCGCCAGCAGGCGGAAGCGGCCCTGGGCAAGAGGGAGCGGGACTACCGGCTTCTGGTGAAGACCCTGCCGGCGGTGGTTTACAAAGGATACCTGGACTGGTCCGTGGATTTTGTGGATGATAAAATTCTTGAACTAACCGGTTACCAGATTGCGGATTTCGATACCCGCCGAATTAACTGGCGGGATCTGATTCTGCCGGAAGACCTGGCAGCCGCCAAACGCGAATTTGTCAAATGCATGGCCGCCGGAGGGTCCTTTGTCCGGGAATATCGTATCCGGGACCGGCAGGGCCGGGTCCGCTGGATTCAGGACCGGGGCCAGATCATCTCCTCCCCGGAAGGCCAGGTGGACCATATCACCGGGGTCTTATTCGATATTCATGAGCACAAGATGGCGGATGAACGGGCCGCCTGGCAGCGAACCATCCTGGACGCCATCAACCGGATCTTTCGGGAGGCCCTGGTCTGCCGGACGGAAGAAGAGCTGGGGCGCACCTGCCTGACGGCGCTGGAGGAATTGACAGAAAGCAAGTTCGGTTTAATCGCCGAATTAAACCGGACCGGCGGGCTGGATCTCCTGGCCATGACCGATCCCGGCTGGAAGCTATGCCGCCTGCCTCCGGGCTCGCTTCCCAAGAATCTGGAGGTGGGGGGACTGGTAAAGAAGGTCGTCCGGGAGAGAGAATCCGTGCTCACCAATGCCCCCGGTTCCCATCCTGACCGCTGCGGAGTTCCCGAGGGCCATCCCCCCCTTACCGCGTTTCTGGGAGTCCCGTTGGTTCATGGGGAGCGGGCCTTGGGCCTTATCGGACTGGCCAACAAGGAAGGAGGCTATACCCCCCGGGACCGGGAAACCGCGGAAGCCCTGGCCATCCCCTTCGTGGAGGCCTTGATGCGCCACCGGGCCGAGGGTGAGGTGCGGCAATCGGAGCAGAAACTGCGGGTTCTCACTTCCCAGCTCTTAACCGCCCAGGAACAGGAGCGCAAGCGCATCTCCATGGAACTCCACGACGAGTTGGGGCAATCCCTGAACGCCTTGAAGCTTCAGATGCGGGCCATCGAACGGGCCCTGGGGCAGGACCAGCAGCAGCAGAAACATGAATGCGCCCAGCTCCTTTCCTACTTGGATGAAGTCATTGACAACGTGCGGCGGCTGTCCCGGGATCTGAGCCCAGCCATACTGGAAGACCTGGGTCTGGAAGCGGCCTTGAAATATTTATTCGATGGATTCAACCAATATTATGATGTCAAGTATTCCTTGGAATTGGAAGATTTAAACAACCTCTTTCCTCCCGAGGCCCAGATCACTATCTATAGAATATTTCAGGAGGTGCTGACCAACATCTCCAAGCACGCCCATGCCACCCAAGTCAAGATCAGCATCGGCCAGGAGAACGACAACGTCACTTTGCGGGTTAAAGACAATGGAGCCGGGTTCGATGTGGGCCAGGCGCTGGCCCGAAAGGCCCCGGAACGGGGGTTGGGACTGGCGGCCCTGGATGAACGGGCCCGCATGTTGGGCGGCAGTCTCCAGGTCTGGAGCGAGACGGGGAAAGGGGCCCGAATCACCGTGGTTATTCCGGTGAGCGGGGTAACAAAAGAGTGGCCTGGATGTTGAGGGGCTTGTCAGGTAAACCAAGTCCATTCCAGGAAGGAGAAGAGTCTTGAGGCCTTATGAGATTGTCCTGGCCGATGACCATGTGATGTTTCGTCGGGGGGTAAAGAGGATTGTCCAGAGCCTCCATGATGTGGAAGTAGTGGGAGAAGCCGGCGACGGTCTGGAACTGCTGGAGATCCTGAAGAGAACCACTCCCCGCATGGTGATCATGGACATCTCCATGCCCAATCTCCGGGGGTTGGAAGCCACCCGGGAAGTCAAAGCCCTTCATCCCGAAATCAAGATCATTATTTTAACCATGCACAAAGACAAGGAATATCTCTACTCCGCCTTCAGCGCCGGGGCGGAAGGGTATTTGCTCAAGGAAGACGCGGACACCGAACTGCTGTCGGCCATCGACACCTTGCGGCGGGGCGGCTCTTACGTCTCCCCGTTGCTCTCCCTGCAGCTCACCGACCTGTTCCGGGAGAAATCCCGCCAGGGGTTCAGGGAGGCCAAAATGCCGGGAGAAAAACTTACCACCCGGGAGCGGATCATCGTCAAACTCATCGCCGAAGGCAAATCCAGCAAAGAGATCGGGAAGCTGCTGTATATCAGCAGCCGCACCGTGCAACACCACCGGGCCAACATCATGCGGAAACTCAACATCAACCGCACCGCCGACCTGGTGAAATACGCCATCCAGAAGGGCTTCCTCGCCCAGGACGGCACTTAATATAGTTTTCGGTTTTCGGTTTTCCGACCCCCACCTTAATTGCCCTTTGCCAACATGGAAACCTTCCCTCTTAATTCCCCCGGTGGCTTAGACTGGCTCTGCCGCCGGATCCTTGCGGAATCTTTGTGCCTTTGCGTCTTGGTGGCGTATTTTAAGGAATTTCATCTAAAGCGCCGAAAAAGCTATTAGGGCCGGATAAAACCGGCGCTTGCCCCAGGGTAATTCAGGTTAGATTTTATGGCTAAACTGTCCTATAATGGCACCGGAAAGGTTGTTATGAAAAACCAACGATTTTATCGAGGAAAACTTCATGATCCGGCTCATTAAGAAGAGGTCCAAAAAAGCGGGTTTGCCGCCGGGAACCCTGGTTTATACCGGGGACAAGGCGCCGGTAACGCCCAAAATAACCGTCATGGACTATGACGAGAAGAATTTATATGAAGCCGAATTGCCCTCCTTTGACGGTTGCCTGGCTTACAAAAATAAGCCCACGACCACCTGGATCAATGTCAACGGCATCTCCCACATCCCCAACGTGGAGAAATTGGGGGAATGTTTCAACTTACATCCCTTGGTGCTGGAGGATATTCTGAACATCGACCAGCGCCCCAAAATAGAGGATTATGACGATTATCTGTTTATCGTTTTAAAAGCCATCCGCTACGATGGAACTCAAAATGAAATACTGACGGATCAGATAAGTCTCATTTTGGGAAGCAACTATGTAATTTCCTTGCATGAAAACAACGTGGAAATCTTTGACTCCATCATGGAGAGGATCCGGACGGCCAAAGGCCGGATCCGCAAGGCCGGCGCCGATTACCTGGCTTACGCCTTGATTGACTACATCGTGGACCATTATTTCATCGTCCTGGAGAAATTTGGGGAAAACATCGAGTTCCTGGAAGATGAAGTGGTAAAACAGCCCTCCCCCCAGACCCTGTCCTTTATTCACAAGGCCAAGAATGACATGATCCTCCTCAGAAAATCCATGTGGCCCCTCCGGGAGGTGGTGAGCCGGCTGGAGCGGCGGGAATCCCCCCTCATCAACGACGCCACTTCCTTCTATTTCAAGGATGTATACGACCATGTCATCGTGGCCATCGACACGGTGGAGACCAATCGGGATATTCTGTCGGGAATGCTGGACATCTACCTCTCCAGCGTCAGCAATAAACTGAACGAAATCATGAAAGTCCTGACCATCATCGCCACCATTTTCATGCCTCTCACTTTTCTGGCCGGGGTGTACGGCATGAACTTCAAGCACATGCCGGAGTTGGAATGGGCCTATGGCTACTACGGCACCTGGGGAGTCATGATTCTGGTGTCCGGGGTCATGCTGATCTATTTCAGAAGGAGAAAATGGATTTGACCTTTATTATGCAGTATGTAAAAATGAAATTCTGGACAAAAAAGAGGAAACCTATCGAGGTTAATTCGGCGGGAGGGCCCCCGAAAAATTTTTTTAAACTGCGGCGGCAGGGTTGCCGCATAATCTCGGTACCATCACGCACACTATAGGAGGCTCTCCATGCAGCCATATCTGCGGAATGCTCCGGCTCGTCGCTTGACTTACTGCAAAAGTGCCGTTTTCAAACTAGGGTTCGTGGCTTTGGTGGCAATAGGCATGTTGGCATTCACCCATGCCGCATACGCCTTTACCCTGAAATTTGACCAAAGTGCCTACAGCGGCAACGTTTGGGTTCAAATTGAAAAACCATTGGCTTTTAATTTTAACGCCACCTATGCCAATGGAACGAAGTCGATTGATTTCACCGACGGCGGGGTTACGGTGTTGATGTCCAAGCCGGTCAAGCTCTCGCACATCGGGGCCGGCGGCTTGAATATCACCTTCTCGCAAAGTGCCGTCTTTTACGTGTATTACGACGACCCCACCGACAATGACCGCACGGCTGCTCCCGCCTTTATGGTATCCCCCCAGCGATTCCAGTCTTTTGAGCTGACCATGATGGGAGGATCCGGCGACCAGGGCAATCTGACCGCCATCAATTACTTTACCGCGCCGCTGAGCATCCGCAGTTACGATATACATAACAATCTGCTGCAGCAGACCGGCTTCGGCAGTGCCACCGCCGCACAAATCGGGGCGCGATTTGCCGCGGCCACGGGCGGTAATCCCAACGCGGTGGTGAAGGATGCCAACGGGAAGATTGTCCGTTATCTCGGGCCCAGCAACGGTTTCACCGGAACAAATCCCTGGCCCTCTTTCATTCCCTACACGAAGTCCATCCACGCGGCCAAACAGCAAACCCATATTAAGCGCAGCAACGGATTCAACTTTGCCGCGCCGGATAACATCCCGGTATACCAGTTCGGGGCCGACATGACCGCCACTGCCAACGCCAATGGCAGCCTCACCATCACCGGCAGCATCACGGTGTCTGTGAATGCCCCGATCAAGCCCAACAATCCTTCCCTTCCCCCCGATGGTCAATGGACCGGGGCCACCTTTTCTTTTTCGGTGTCAGATACAAATGCGTTCAACAACGCCGTCTATGGTCAGACTGCTCCACTTGACAATAAAGGTGCCGTCATCTTTACGGGACAGGCCTGGAGCGATTTTAAAACATTTACCCAAGCTACCCGGAAGGATCCAAGCCAGCCTCATAACCCAAGTACCAACCCCTCGCTTTATGACCTGGGAGCCTATGACACCACCCTCAGGATGTTTATCGGCGAAGTCACCACCGGTCTGCTCGGCGGATTCTTCAACAGTGATTACCAGGTCGGCGGCGTGGCCCTCAAGAACATGTACAGCAATCAATGGTGGTCGCTGAACCCGATGGTGGCTTATTCCGAGATTCAGCCGCTTCATCCCTTCTACAACCTTTACGCCGCAGTGATTTTCGACGAATCCCACAACACCGTGTACGGGGTGCCGTACAGTGATCGTTTCGGCACCGGTCCACTGGTCAATACCGTGTCTTTCAATGGTACAGAGGTGAATTACTGGGTGCTCGGTGTCGGGGCTCCGCTTCCCGGGACTAAAGCCTTACCCGGAATAATGATGCTGCTGCTGGGTAATCAATAATATTACCAGGCTAACGGGCTTACCGACCCGTTCGACCAGACTAACGTATATTCCCAACCCTGCACGACGAGAATATCTCTTATAACGGCAAGATTTACGGCTTCGCCTATGACGACAATAATAATCAGAGTGACTCACTTGATGTCGCTTCGGCCAACGAAATCAGCGTGACCATCAACAACTGCCGGTTGGGGGGAGCGAGTGGGCTTGAACTGCTCCTGCTCGATTAAGCCGCCCGAGACCAGGGAAAAAATCCGCAGTTCCTTTGAAGTTATAGGTTAAACACCGGGGCCGGGGCAATGCCTGGCCCTCTTTGATTTGGCAGGCTGTTGAAGAACCCCCGTTACTTGAATTTGTCATTCTGAGCGAAGCGAAGAATCTAGTCATTTTAATAAGTTCTAGATCCTTCACTTCGTTCAGGATGACAAAAAAACGTATTTCAACAGCCTGTTATTACTACTGTGTCATAAACCAATCCCATCTGCTATTACCACGATGGCAACAGGGACACCGAGACAGATTGTTTGACAAAATAATCATGAGTTCCCTTTTTATGGTGGCTATGGAAGATGGACTATGTCGCTCCGGCCTGAGGGGTGGATCCCCGCGCCTGCCAACCTGCGGGTACTTGAGGTAACGCAAAGCTTGGCCGGGTGTCGGGGCCGGAGGGGGGAAAAGAACTTCTCTCGGCCACCAGAAACCCGTACGCGGCAATACATAGGGTGGCATGATGGTGGAATCCCCGCCAGCCTCTGCCCTCAAAATGACCCAGGCCGATTTCCTGTTTGAGTTCCTGGTAGTCACGTTCAATGTGCCACCGCAGCTTGGCCGTATCTACCAACTCTGCAAGGGAAACCACCGCATCAAGGTTGGAAAGCCAATATTTTGTGGGTTCCGATTCTCCCTCGGGCCACTCGATCAGCAACCATTCTTCCGGAGGGCGGTCGCTACGCCAATAATAGCGATGCCCCTCGTGGACACGCATGGCGGCAAATCGGGAGGAGAGCGTCTTGTTGGTGCCTTCCCTCCAGGTGATGGCCTGATATGCGCTATCCGGTAAATCCTGAGCTGCTTGTAAAACACTCACCGGCGTGTGCTGCAGACTGCGGCGCGGCAACTTCGGCGGCCGCCCACAGCCGGAATACTCGGGTGGAGGCAAGGGTTCGGTGCCAGGTGGCCACACCTTGGTGCTCTTTTGAATGCCAAGCACGTAGGAGAGGCTCAAACTGCGGACACCCCGGCGAAACTCGCTGTCGTTACCGTAGCCCGCATCGGCGAGTACCACTCCTTTGGGCGTATCCGTCTTGGTCAAGGCCCTCATTTGCTCCAAAGCAATCTCGGGTTTGGTTTGGAATGCAACCTCCTCCGGAATTCCCGCCCGGGTCCGGCGTTCGCGATCCGCGCTCCATTCTTGGGGCACATAGAGCCGATACGCTACCGGCAGGCTGGCATGGGGGTTGGCTACGGAGACGGACACAGCGCACTGGCAGTTGTCCTGTTTCCCCAATTGTCCGCAATACTGTCGGGCCACCCCTACGGAATGCTTACCCTTCTTGGGAAACCCGGTGTCATCCACGATCCAGGCCAAAATCGGCCCCTGACTCTGCATCTTTGGTAAGACATAATCTCGAATTGCCTTCATCACTGCGCCATCACTCCAAGATGCCTTGGCCACGAAATGATGTAGGGATTGGTGTTTGGCACTCACCTGGCCCGGAGCAAGTTGTGCCGCCATGGGTTCGACACTTTTGCGCTCAACAGGCAACAGCAGGCCCGTGCAATACGCCTGAAAAGGTTCCACCCTGTCTGCATGACCCAACGCGGTGGACAGCTTTTCCGCATAAGCATGAAACCTGGCCTCGATATTGGGTAAGGGTGCATTTTTCATACACCCAGCATACGCATAGTTTGCAGCTTTTTGCAAGCAATATATGACACAGTAGTACTAATTTAGTAGCACAATCACCAATTTTTATCTATATAATCAAAATAATTTACATAATCATTAAAACGTCACATGGAAAATTTATTGTAGAACGAGGGCCTAGAAGAGTAGCCATTATCTTGCCACTGTACGCCCTTCCGTTAATTTATCCATACCGTCCGTATATCGAAACCCTTGCATAGGGGATTGGAGATCACATTGACTTGCGGGGAGGGCTGTCCCGAGGTGTTCCGGTTTTTGACTCAGACCAAGACCAGAGGTGCGGGGCCGGGCAGTGCTGACGCCAAAAGCGGTGGCTAACGCCGTCGCCCTTCTCCTGGCCAATACTGCCCGCCGGGAGCACCGGCACCCTGAAATGCCCCCCAGACCTCCCCCCGGAACGAAAAATCTGCGGCGCTGAGGGCCACTCACAGCCCCATCACGGCCCCCAAACGGTCACCCCAAGGTTAAGAAAAGGGGGCCTGTGAAATGCTTAAATCACCCGCAGGAAATCCCCGCCAACCGCCCATATTTTGCTTATAAAATTTTTGGGGAGAGTCGATGCCGGGGGGGTGTCTTCCGCCGGGATCTTCCTGGGGATCATAAACGGTATACGTCGGAAAAATGGGCTGAGGTCCGGACGGCGCATATTGACTAGGGGGGAGGGAGTCCCAGTCCCCGGGTTTCCGATTCAGGCCGGGAAGAGGGGGACGGGGGCGTCGCCGCGCTGGAGATTTTATGGAAAACCCCTACTCCTACCCAAAGGGGAGCTGCATTATTTTTGCAGAAATGCAGACGTTGCAGACATTGATTTTTCAACGTCTGTGTCCTCAAACTCCCGCTATTCCTTGGTTTTATCCTGTTGCAGACGTTGCAGACATTAATGCAAGTCATTAAGAATGTCGGCATATTCTAGTAGGAAAGATTTCGTCTAACTGGCCTTAATATCAACAAATATTGATAATTCCCCTATTACCGCCCCTTCCATAGAATCGAAAAATTAACAAAAGCTCCGTGCCAATCATATTGACCCAGGGGGGGTAGGAGTCCCGTCTCCGGGTTTCCCTTTGGGGCCGGGAAGAGGAGGACGTACCTAAGGCGTGCCAGGGTTGGGTGGGAACGGAGGGGGCCGGGTTCCCAGGATGGATGAGGAGCACTGGGGCCGGTGGAGCGGCGCGGCGGTCCAAGTTTGGCCGCACAAGGTAGGACTAGGCCCAGACCTGGCGGGACACCATGGGCCGACCTGTAAGAGGTGGGCAAGTTGTCAGGGTTAGGGTGGGAATATAGTCCCATGGGATGAAGTAATTCACTCCCTTTTTTTTCTTGACAAACATGACCAATGGTCATATTATCAAGCCATGACAGGGCAAGATTTAAAAAAATGGCGGAAAAGGTGGGGCATAACTCAGATAGAGTTGGCCCGGTTGCTCGGAACCTATCAAGAAACCATAAGCAGGTGGGAACGAGAAAAACGTGGAATCCCATCTCATTTATCCCTGGCCCTGGAGGCCTTGGAACATAGGTTGATGAAAGGAGGCAAAAATGGGTTTGCTGGCAGAATGCCCAGAGTGCAAAAAGCGAAATAGCCAGAAAGTGAAAACCTGCAAGTGCGGGTTTTCCCTGGCGAAGTTTTCGGGCCGGGTTTGGTGGATTGAGTATTATGACCACGACAAGCGGCTGAGGCGGGAGCGAATAGGACCAAACAAAGAGGCCGCGGAGCACCGGCTAAGGGAAGTCATGAGCGCCCGCACAGAGGGGCGGTATATCAAGAAAAGCCCCGACACCAAGAACACTTTTAAAGACCTGGCGGCGTGGTATCTTGAACTACCCGAAGTGAAGGTCAAGCGGAGCTATGATCGGGATCGGCTAACCATAACCAGACTTCTCCCCCACTTTGGCGCCCGGTTCCTGAAGGACGTTACCCCGGCCATGGTGGAAGCCTACAAGCAAGCCCGACTTGTCGAACCTTCCGGAAGGACCCCCCAATATCTCACCAAACCCGCCACGGTAAATCGTGAGCTTGCCTGCCTTAAGACCATTTTCAATAAGGCGGTGAAGAACGGCAAGGCGGAAAAGAACCCGGCCCATGGGGTGAAGCTGCTGAAAGAGAACAACGACCGGGACCGAGTGTTAAGTTCGGAAGAATATGTCCGGCTCCTGGCCCATTGCCCGGCCCACCTTAAGCCTGTGGTGAAGCTGGCTTACCACACCGGCATAAGACAGGGGGAAATCCTGGGGCTGACCTGGGGCCAGGTTGATTTGAAGGAAGGCTTTATCCGACTGAACCCAGAGGACACCAAGACCAATGAAGCCCGGTTAGTGCCCCTTAACCAGGAACTTATTGAGATGTTCAAAGGTATGCGGGTAGCCTTGGGCGGGGTCCCCTTACAGGGAGTGAAGGTGTTCTACTATCAGGGGCGGTCCGTGGTGTCTATCAGAAAAGCCTTTCTCAATGCCTGCCAGAAAGCCGGGATTGAGGACTTCACCTTTCACGATCTCCGGCACACTTTCATTAACAACCGGCGGCTTGAAGGCCATGACTATTTCAGGATCATGGCCGCGACCGGCCACAAAACCATGAGCGTGTTCAAACGATATAACACGGTGAGCAAGGAAGAATTAAAGGCTCTGGTGAGTGAAAATCGGTAATCATATTCACCTATATATTCACTAAGACAAAAAAGAGGGGTTGCCTAAATCGCTAAACCCTTGTCATTACTGGCGCGCCCGGAGGGATTTGAACCCCCGACACACGGATTCGTAGCTCTTGGGCGGGGACATTCAGGGGGATAGAGGGAAAGCCAGAGATAGAGCAATTGCAAATAGTTACCTTCATATTCTCTCATTTGGGTTAAGTGGGGAAACCCAGTGAAATAGGGGGTTATTTCCCGCATGTTGTTGACCAAATGTTGACCAAGTTCACCTCAAATCGGTTTCCTATGCTCAGATTCTCCTATCATGGTGCGGTCAATAAAAATCAAAACGTTGACTAATAATACTAG
>Ga0194110_10008202_pt1 | contig 11898 bp, 10 predicted proteins | sample TA2Kig1200mmetaG_FD_146192 | JGI IMG/M metagenome (GOLD analysis project Ga0194110, IMG submission 146192) | Freshwater microbial communities from Lake Tanganyika, Tanzania - TA2015032 Kigoma Deep Cast 1200m | ecosystem: Environmental > Aquatic > Freshwater > Lake | place: Tanzania: Lake... | reverse complement strand
GATTGCGGTGGGTTGATAGTCATTATCGACTCCTCATCGATCCCGGCGTTACCACCGACTTGAGATCGGTTGGTGACCTTCACTGGGCCGGGCCCCTCAGGTCGTCTGGATGAAGTTCATGCCCTTGCGGGGCAGGGTGGCGTGGTGCCACATGGACACCATGCCACACGGGTGTTACGCACTATCGCGGGTGGTGTGTGACTCGGCGGCTTGGGAATTCAACGACATGAAGGGAGTGGTGGAGGGGGCGAGGAAGGAGCGTTTGCGAAATTCGCAAATCCGTTAGTACATAAGGCTCAGATCCTAGATCACCTCTGGAATTGCAGTTTTGGGCTTGACATGACTAGTTTCAGCCAGTTACGATAGCTTTATGTCCCAAACTGTGAGCGAAGTTACTGTCCACCATGTAAGTTTTCAGAAAACTACTTCCCACGCCATTAACGAAGGGGGATCGATGAAACTGGTTGAACCGGAATCTGGCAGGCCGTTCTGTCGTCGTGAGTTCGGAGATCAGGTGCGACGTCTGCGCCGAGCTTGTCGAATGTCGCAAGAAGAACTCGCACGAGCGGTCTTCCTCAGCGCGAGCCAGCTGAGTCGCATCGAAACTGGCAGGAAGAAAGAGATCTCGATTGAGTTGGTTGAGTGCCTCGCACGCCACTTGAGGGTGACGCCGTCAAACCTGGTTGGGTGGGCGGCATGATCGCCGCTCAAGGACTTCGAGTCGCCCCGTGGTTGCGGAATCTTGGTTGGACATCAGTGTCCTTGCCATGCACGTCAAAGCTCGTGCTGCCCGAGGCTTCTGGTGTCTATGCGTATGGCGAAGTCTGCCGGGTGGGAGGTCTTCCGGCATCGGTCACGTGGCTGTACGTCGGGAAGACCTCCACCAGCATCCGGCAACGTGTTCTTTCCGGGCACCACCCTGATCGAGAGTCAAACCACTCCCTTCGGGACTGGCTCCGTGTTGCCAAGAGTGGCGAACTTTGGTTTGCAACTTTGCCTGCCGAAGCCGTTGACTCAGTCGAAAGTCATCTCATTCGTCAGCTGCAGCCGGCCTTTAATGTGCGTAAGAAAGTGAGTGTTCACGTCGCATAAACAAACTTGACTTTGGCCACATTATCGGAACAACTACATCCAATCACACCTACACAAAGAAAGTAAGAAAACATGGAAACGCAAACTTCTGCAGCACAGAACTACATCGAGATGAAACGTCGAGAACGCGAGGAAAGCAAGAAGTACTACGCCGAGCTCAGCAGCACGCTGGTTGATTCAGGATCAATGGAAGTTACGCGTGGCTTCATGGGACCAAACAAACCCTTCTATACCTTCCAGGTCACGCTGGGTTGGGTGGACCAGTTTGTGCATCTCGTCGGCGAGATGGAAATGTTCAATGCTGAGGAGGATCGGTATGCACGAATCGGTGACGAATTTGGGAACATTGAGATCAGTTCTGAGAACATCGATCTCATACGCCAACGGCCCATCGACTTCACTCGTGAGGTTCCGATTGCCAAATATCTCATCACGCATCCATTGCACAACCTTCCGGACCTAGTACTGGTTGGCACAGATGACTGGGTTGATAACCCGGAATCCCCGGAATGGGTTGATGGAGTCGCAACGCGAGACAGCGTTGAAGTCGAGGAGATTGCAAGCCAGTTTTACAAGGTCTTGTGGCGCGCGCCAAAGCAAAGTGAGCACCGGATTTACGCCCTTGATGGTCAGCATCGCGTAGTCGGAGTGAAGGCGGCTCTCAAGATGATCCGTGACGGATTCATTCAAGATAAGCGAAAGACTGGAGAAGTGATTCCACGTCGGACGCAACATCTTGAGGACTGGTTCAATGCAATTGATGACGACGGCACACTTGCACGTCAGAGCCAGCGTCTCCATCTTGAGTCAGTCGGAGTGAAGTTGGTTCCGGCAGTCATCAAAGGAGAAACGTGGGAACAGGCGATTCAGCGACTGGCGTCGATCTTCAAGGCCTTCAATAACACTTCAGTTCGGATTTCCGACGGAGCTATGGCTGCGATGGATCATGAAGACGGGTTCGCGATGACAGCTAAGCGTGTTTGGAAAAGCCACTCGTTTCTGAAGGATGACACGAGCCTGAGCCGGCCACGTCGCATTAGTCCAACTCACAACACCATCTCCGCGAAGAGCACGACTTTCACAACACTGGCAACTCTCAAGCGCATGGCAGTCTTTTTGTTGGAGGGAAATTCTGATTTCGCGGCCTGGTATCGAGTTACGAAGAAAAACGTGATGGGCCAACCGCCATCAGACGCTGATGTCGCTGCGGCTAGCGAAGTGTTTGCTCAGCTTTGGGATGGAATTGCTGAGATTCCGTCGATTTCGGAGATTGAGCCGCCATTGCTGAAGTCGGTCGTATCAAAGCGGGCATTCGCCTCTGAAGACGACCCTGAGGCTGAGGGTCACATGCTGTTTCGTCCAATAGGGCAACAGGCGTTGGCTCGTGCCGTCGGGTTGCTGATTCATCGAGACAAGCATCCAATGACGATTTCTCAGATCTTTCAGCGGCTCAACGACTACGACAAGCGAGGTGGATTCAGGATGACTCACACCTCGAATCCATGGTGGGGAGTTCTATACGACGCCGGCAAGGAGACCCTGATCACTCGAAATGAAGGACTGGCCGCAGAACTTCTCGCTTACATGTTGGGCGGAGAAGAGGACGCCTCAAAACGAGAGAGTCTTCAGCGACGTTTCGCCCGTGCCAGGAAGATCACCGAGCATGACGCTCTCGATCTCAATGGCAAACAGGTCGAATTTGAGAAAGTAAAACTTCCGGAAGTTCTCTGAAGCCGCAATTACCAATTCATCAAAGAACGAAGTTCAAAAAAGAATTAGAGGCACACGATGTCAAAAGAAACACTACAGCACCTCAACACAAACGTGCTTGTGGGTTTTGTTGAGAAGCGAGGGCAGGCCTGGCACTATCGCAAACACCTGCAGGGTGAGGAACCTAATCACTACACAGGACCCATTCCGATTGACGACGTGAAGCGACGTCTCTTCAATTGGTCTGCACTAGAGACAACGAAACTCGTCGGGCAGTTTGATGAGGGGGCCGCAGTGAGTTTGCAGGGGCGAAAACTGCTCGTGCGAAGCGATACGCGACAGGTACTCGGATTGCATACGACTAGTTACATAGTCCATCAGTTTGACAAGTGGCTACTTGATAATGTCTCCGTCCTTCTCGACGACGATTTGCGAATCGGCTCCGCAGGTCTGTTGGAAGACGGAAAGGTCGCGTGGGTGCAAGTCGAGCGTCCGGACAATGTTGTAGCGGCGGGAGTGGAGTTTCGTCCACACATCTTGGCCACTTCGTCACATGATGGGAAGCATCCAACCTTGTATAAGACGAGTTACACCATCGTGGTGTGCGACAACACTCGTTCGCGCGCACTGCGTGAAAAAAGTCCGGAACTACGAGTCAAACACTCCGTCAAAAGCTTGCCACGCTTACTACTAGCTCGAGATCAGCTCAAGATCCACTTTTCTGATTCCGCAATAGACGATTTTAAGCGTGAAATCGAGGAGCTGATGATGATAGGTGTCGACGATCGTCAATTCGATCGATTTGTTTCAAACTGGGCGCCTCTGGAATCTCTTAAGGTTTCCTCTCGTAAGAGTCCGTCGGAACGCTCTCTCAAGACAGTCGGGCTCGTGAAGGACCAAGTCCAACATCTCTGGCGAGAAGATCCGCGGTGCGAACCGTTCCGTAGAACTGCATTCGGTGTGTTGCAAACCGTGAATACCTGGAGGCAACACACACGTCCGACACAACTCGGTCGAGACGAACTCGCAACTCAATATCTCGATTCAATATCGGGAGCCACAGATCGTCTCGATCGACAGGCCCTTGAAGTGCTGAGTTCAATTGTCGTGTGGCCGGCGCAGTCGCGAATATTGACCTCCCGGAGACCCTCGGGCAGACCACGCATCTCCCAACCCGAATTCAGAACCTCGTTTGCTCAACTCGCTCAACGAGCCTTTGTGACTCCACAAACACGGACTCGTGGCTGAATGAGAATCGGATAGCACCTCGGATTCGCCAGTCCTCAAGCTCCATCGCTCGCAAAACGTGACTCAGTTCGTACGAGTGTGAGGAGCACGCGGCACCGTTCGAGACAGCCACAAGATCCTTTGTCGCCACGATGAAGGCCTCTGAATCTAAACCCCGAAAGGAAGCATTGACAATGTGGGGAATTGCCCGGTTGCGATCGCCATTGACGACCCCGCCTGCTCTGGTCACGAAATCTAGAATTGTGGCTTCAAGTTCTTTGACCAGCAGAAGGCGTGCGGCGTGATCAGAGAGCGCAAGTCTTGCGGCCTCTCCGAATCCAGCAATCAGTGATACCGGTTGTGTGCCCGGTCGCAGCCCGCGCTCCTGACCTCCACCGAACATGAGCGGATTGAGCGGTGGACGTGAACCATTCGCTCGCCGACGAGTTATGAGTGCACCGATACCTTTCGGTGCGTATAGCTTGTGGCCACTGGCCGAGATGAGGTCTATTCGCGGGTTCCTCAGAAGCTCCAGTTCTTTTCCGAAACCTTGCGCAGCATCGACGTGAAGATAAGCGCGATGGTCGGCGAGGAGACTTGATATCTCGCTGATTGGCTGGACAGCCCCGGTCTCGTTGTTGACATGCATAGCGCTGACAAGCACAGTCTTGGACGTGAGTGCTCTCTCAAAGTCGGCTGCCGACACGACGCCCGACGAGTCAGGGGCTAGTACCGTGACGGCAAATCCGAGCTTCTCTAAGTGCTCAATGGGTTCAAGGACCGCCTTGTGCTCGACAGCCGTTGTAATGATGTGGCGAAGTCCCTGCGACTCCGCGAACTCTCTTAGCCCAAGAATTGCGAGATTGTTTGCCTCGGTCGCACCACTAGTGAAGACGACATCGGAGGGCTCGCTCGCCACAATCTCTGCGATGTGTTCGCGCGCTGTCTCGACGGCGGCACGGGCGTTGATGCCGAAAGTGTGGGTTCTGCTGCCGGAGTTTCCAAACTCGGCACACATGTAATAGTGAACAATCTCCGCGACGCGATCGTCCACTTTTGTCGTTGCTGCGAAATCAAGGTATGCCGTCACACTTCCTCCAGCATGGCACAACCGTGTGGTATGTCTCTGGTATGTTATCGGTATGTCTCGTAACAGCTTTGTCTATACGTTCCCGTCGGTGCGGGGTGTTCAGGCTGGAAGGCAGTATTTCGTATCGCAGTGCCCGATCCGTCTGCTTCCAAAGATCTTTTCCTTTACTGATGCCGAGTTGCCGGTGGAAATGCGTGCGCAAAGAACTCTCAATACCAAGCGCGTTCCGGAAATCGCACGATACGTGATTGCGAACCGATCTGACTACACGTTCTCTGCGTTAACGGCTTCGATCGACGGCGACGTGAGCTTTGATGCTGCGAGCAGCGCCGATCAACAGGTAGGACGCCTTCACGTTGCTATGGATGCTCGATTCATCATTAATGATGGCCAGCACCGCCACGCGGCACTGAAGGAGGCGTTGGAGGCAGATCCAACACTTGGAGATGAAACAATTGCAGTGGTCTTCTTTGTTGATATCGGCTTGGAGCGTTCCCAGCAGATGTTCGCTGATCTCAATCGACACAGCGTCAAACCATCTGCATCTATCGGAGTGCTTTACGACCATCGTGAGCCACTCGCAGAACTCACACGCAGTGTCGTCAAGCAAAACAAGGTTCTTCGCGAGATGATCGAACCTGAAAAATCTACACTTGCTCCTAAGAGTCGCAAACTGTTCACCCTTAGTGCAGTCCACCAGGCAAATCAGGCGTTGATAATGGGGCTCGACGAGATCGATAAAAAGAAGTGCATTAAGGATTTTTGGGACGCCCTCCTGGAAGCGTTTCCAGAATGGCGGCAATACTCCTCATCAGAGGTTCGTCAGGAATACATCAGTGCATATGGAACTGTACTTCATGCTCTTGGTCGCTCCGCAAACGCGATGATCCGCACTTCAAAGACGATGTCATGGCCCAAGTTTGTCGGTGCGCTACGAGCAATCGACTGGTCGCGTCACAATCGAGTTCTGTGGGAGGGACGAGCGCTTCAGGCCGGCCATGTTTCTAAGAGCAATCAGAGTGTCGCTCTCACTACAGCAGTAGTCAAGCGACAATTAGGGCTCTCGCTTTCTGCCGAAGAGATTCGCTACGAAGAAGCGATTAAGGGGAGGATCAATCAATGAGCTCCAACAAGGACTCCGCATTTTCAGAAACTGGCTTGAAGGCGACAGTTAACGCGCTCATCACCCAAATTCAGGATCTGTATCGGTCTGACGACATTCCATGGATCGTCGGATACAGCGGCGGTAAAGACTCCACTTCAGTGCTGTCTCTGGTGTGGTTAGCACTGCAACGGCTGGAGCCCAGCAAGAGACACAAGACCATTCACGTGATTTCTACAGACACGCTCGTCGAGAATCCGGTGGTCGCCGCTTGGGTGACTAGCTCACTTGAAACCATGCGCGAGGCTGCACAGTTACAGAGCTTGCCAATCACGCCACATCGACTGACTCCGGACGTTAAGGACACCTTCTGGGTGAATCTCATCGGTCGCGGCTACCCGGCCCCCCGTCACAAGTTTCGATGGTGTACCGAACGTCTAAAGATTCGACCCTCGAACACCTTCATACGCAACATGGTCAAAGCGAGCGGAGAAACGATCGTGGTACTTGGTACACGTCGCGCCGAGAGTGCGTCAAGAGGAGCACGAATGGAGCGACTCGCGAAGCAGCGAGTTCGTGACCTGCTCTCGCCAAACGTGAGTTTGCCCAACTCGTTGGTGTACAGCCCAATTGAAGACTGGACGAACGATGATGTCTGGTTATACCTCATGCAAGTTGAAAATCCGTGGGGCTTTGACAATCGAATGCTGTTGAACATGTATCGGGGTGCAAGCGCTGACAATGAATGTCCACTGGTAGTCGATACGTCAACTCCAAGTTGTGGTGACAGTCGATTTGGTTGTTGGGTTTGCACTCTCGTCGAAAAGGACAAGTCCATGTCTGCAATGATCCAGAACGATCAAGAAAAGGAGTGGATGAAGCCTCTTCTTGAGCTGCGAAATGAGCTTGATATTGCTGACGATCGTCACCTGCGTGACTTTCGTCGAATGGATGGTCGAGTTCAGCTATTCCACGATGGCACAATTCCTGGTCCCTATACAAAAGCTTCGCGGGAGAACTGGTTGACAAAACTTCTCACTGCTCAAACCTGGGTTCGTGCCAACGGTCCGGAGCATGTGAAGAGGATTGAACTCATCACCATGGAAGAGCTCCATGAGATTCGTCGTATCTGGCTGCTCGAGAAAAAGGAAATCGAAGATTCGCTCCCGGCAATCTATAAGCTGGCCACCGGCGAAGAGTTTCCTGGGTCAAAAGGCGCCATCTCGATTAGCGCAGAGATGCTGGCATCGCTGCGAGAATTGTGTGGCGACGACGCTCTTCACTACGAAATGATGCGCGATCTCATCGCCACCGAGCAAAAGTTTGCATCGATGACCCGCCGAAAAGGGCTTATGGACGAACTCGAAAAGGCAATTAAGCGCTCGTATTATCGCGATCGCGATGACGCAATTGAATTTGCAAGACAGAAGGCAGCCCTCTACGGGGAAGATAATGAGTCTGAAGTAGAGGCCACGGAAGTTGAGCACCAGGCCACTGCTGTTTCCGTGCAGTTGCGAGTTGAAGAATGATTCTCGAGCGACTGATTCTTCATGACTTCGGTGTCTACCGGGGACGGCAAGAAATCGAACTCTCGCCTCTGACGCCAGGTCGACCAATCATTCTGATAGGAGCTCGCAATGGCCGTGGGAAGACGACTCTCCTCGACGCAATCAATCTGGTGCTCTATGGAAGTCGCGCGAATCTAAGCAATCGCTTACCGAAGGTGTCTTGGGAGGATTATCTTCGATCCAGCATCCACAAAAGTGGTGCCACATCAGCGTCAGTGTCGCTCCATTTTTCAGTTGTTAACGACTTTGGGGTGCGCGCCTATCACATCACGCGTTCTTGGATTGCTGCTCCCAAAGGCGTAAACGAATCGTTCTCTGTTGTAGTGAACGGCGAACGAGATGACGTATTGGCGGATGATTGGAGCGATCATCTCGAAGGCCTTCTGCCGCTTGAGATTGCGTCTCTCAATTTTTTCGATGGCGAAAGAACAAATGAACTCGCGACTCCGGAAAAGTCGAAGGAAGTCATCCGGTCGGCAATTCGAGGGCTTCTCGGTTTGGGCATCCTCGAGCGACTTGAAGCAGATCTGAAAGTCCTGATTCGGCGTAAACAAGACGTAGCGATCGGTGACACTGGTTCTGAAGTTCTGAGGGGCGCTCAAGAAGAACTTGATGCCTTGACCACACGCCGCACAGCGCTTGTTCAGGAAGTAGCTGCCTATCGAACAGCTTTGGAACGGTCCAAGGAGGAGCTCAAACGTCATGAGTCCCTGGCGCGGGAAGTTGGTGTCGAGCGGTGGGAGCAGCGCACCGAGATTGAGAGTGAGATATCAACAATTCGAGCCGAGCAAGTTGACGTGGAACAGCAACTTCAGATAGCGGCAGCAGGTGTAGCGCCATTAGCTATCGCAGAAGCGCTGCTCGCTCGTACCGATAGCCAGGTGCAAGCTGATCAGTCGCTGTATCGCGAGCGTTTGCTTTTGGAGATGCTTTATGTTCGCGATAGCTCCGTTCTTGAACAGCTTCCGATTGCAGTTCGTGAGGTTGCGAAGGCCGTCTTGCTTGACGATCAGGCAGCTCGAAGAGCGCGAGTTGGACACATTGCAGTACACGCAGATGCAGAGCAACTGAGAGAGCAAGTTCGATCGACGCTCGATGAGATTGCGGGCCTCAGTGATCTCGGCACCCTTATCAGCCGATTTGACTTGTTGGAGACTCGAATGGCAGATGCAGAGAGGAAGTTGATGGGCGTGCCGACGGATGCTCAGTTGGCGCCAGTTCTCGAAACTCTCGGCCAGCTGCGTGAGCAAGTTGCAACGCATGATCGCTCACTTATGGCGGGAGAGGAAGAGCTTCAGCACCTCGTGGTCGCAGTGGAGCGTCAGGGGTCGAAAGTCGCTTCGTTGCGTCAGGCTGAAGCGGACAAGATGAGCGAGAACATACAAGACCGTCGGTCGCGCGACTACGCGACAAAAGCCCTCGGGACTTTGGAAGGACTTGCGAAGGCGACGATAACGCGCAACGTTGCGGCCATTGAGAACTCAATTCTCAGATCATTCAAGCAATTGATTGGCAAGACGGAGTTGATTACGCGAGTTCGACTAAATCCTGATTCTCTCGAGATGTCGGTGGACACGAACGAAGGGGACGGACAGCCAATTGAGCGACTCAGTGCAGGGGAGCGTCAGTTGCTGGCCGTGGCGATTCTTTGGGGACTTTCGCAGATTGCTCAACGGGATGTGCCGCTGGTGGTTGACACGCCACTCGGGCGACTCGATGGCTTCCATCGAGAGCGGCTTGCACGAAACTATTTCCCGTCCGCAGCTCATCAGGTTGTAATTCTCTCGACGGATGAGGAATTTGACTCTGACTTGCGAACCTTGATTGAACCCTTCATCTCTCGTGAGTACTTGATCGAGTTTGTAGAAGAGGACCATGGATCTCGGATCACGCCGGGCTACTTTGTTGGAGTTGCATCATGATTGAGACAGTGAAAGTCGTTGAGACTGATAGGGACTTGTTGAATCGGCTCAAGCGGTCTACGGGAATTAAGAATTGGAACATCCTCTGTCGGTGGGCATTCGTGTTGTCAATTGCTGATTCAAATCCAACGAGTGTCGACCCGGTTGGCAATTGGTCTGCTGTTGAGATGACATGGCGAGTTTTCGGAGGCCCGTACGCGGAGGTCTACTGGGCCCTTCTGGTACAACGGGCCCATGAGGACGAGTTGACGCCAGAGGTAGATCTTGATCGCGAGTTCAATCGCCATCTTCATCGGGGAATCGGTCAACTTGCCAACTTGAGCCAGAAGCCATCGATTAGGGGTCTGATCTCGCTCGTTGCCTAGTCTCGCGCTTGTGGCAGCGCGAGTGCAAGGCAATACCGCAATGGCACGTGTCGACGCGTCGAGGCCTATTCGGATTGCATTAGAGCATCGAGTTCTTAAGCCGGAATTGAAGTTCTTTGATTACGGATGTGGTAGGGGCGGCGATGTCGAATGGCTTACCAAGAGAGGTTGGAAGGCTCGCGGCTGGGATCCAGTACACCGCCCACGTACCCGTCGTTTCGTCACAGAAACCGTTGCCCTGACCTATGTCCTTAATGTGATCGAGAGTGTCGCAGAGCGGCGAGCAGCGCTCGCAAACGCGTGGAAGTTAACAGCTTCGGTTCTGATCGTCAGTGCGCGTCTCAGTGATGAGCGTGATCAAGCGCACAGTCGACCGCGAGGTGATGGCTGGATAACGGCGCGAGGTACGTTTCAGAAATTCTTCGATCACCTTGAGTTAGGCGGTTTCATACAGAATGTGACCGGTGTTGAACCAGTTCCTGCCGCGCCAGGTGTGTACTACGTCTTCAAACGTTCATTCGAGAGGGAGTCTTTTGTTTCGCGTCGCTACTCGATGCGTGCACCAGCGCCATATCAACGGAAAAGTGACCAAGCATTCATTGCCAATCGCGAGTTGCTTGAGGAGCTGATTGAGTTCTTCGCGCGACACGGTCGACTGCCTAGACATGACGAAATCGTAACGAGCACCCAAGTAATTGAAAAGTTCGGATCTCTCGCCCGAGCCTTTCGAGCGGTAGAGGTGGTTACGGATCGCGAAGAGTGGCTGGCCCTCTCGGCTAGGCGTCGAGTCGATCTTTTAGTCTACCTCGCTCTGAAGCTGTTGGATGGGGAATACCGGATGTCCGAACTAGCCACAGTCAGTCAGAATGATGTTCGAGCACACTTTGGTTCGTTGAAGACGGCGGTCGTAAGCGCCCGACGGTTGCTTTTCGGTGTAGGGAATGTCCAGAACATCGACTTGGCTTGTCGAAGTTCATCGGTAGGAAAGCTGACACCCAGTGCCCTCTACGTTCATGTTGACGCGTATGAGCACTTACCGGCGATTCTCAAAATCTTTGAGGGTTGTGCCCGACGCTTGCTTGGAGAAGTTGAAGGGGCCACACTCATCAAGCTGTATCGCAGTGAAAAAAAGGTTTCTTATCTCACCTATCCCAACTTTGATCTCGAAGCTCATCCCGGTCTACGTCGCTCCGACCTCATAGATCTTGTTGATCTCCGACACTCCGTGCGAACGTACGCTGATGGTCCGAAAACTCCAGTTCTCCATCGTAAGGAAACATTTGTCCACAAGTCGGATCTTCGTTGGGAACGATTTGCAGCCGTTACACGTCGTGAAGAGGAAGTCGGTCTTCTCGGATCGGGAGAGCCAATAGGTCTTCGAGAACAATGGGAGGCTCTGCTGCTGGCGAAGAAAGCGGTGGTTGAAGGGCATTCCATAACAATTTCAGCCTGAGAGAGGTCCCTCTGAGGTTCGATCTCCGTAGTTTTTAATTAACCGCACTTCACCGCTATGTAAGACTGCAAACAACCAACATGGAAAACCCAGACGTCGAACGCAAGATTCGGGCGCTTCTTGAGCGCGCCAATCATCCCGGCACTCCGATGGCGGAGGCAGAGGCGGCGCTGGCGATGGCGTATCGGCTGTTGATGAAGTACGACCTCGATATTCGGCTGCTGACAACCACTGGCGACGAGATTGCGCGCCAAGTAAGCGACACGGTTGAAAGTCGGCGTTATGAAACGGTTGGCCCGTATCGCGTGCGTCGCCAGTATCTGCAGTTTGTCATCATGGATGCTCTGTCATGTGCGATGTATCGCGATT
>Ga0194110_10008196_pt1 | contig 11903 bp, 13 predicted proteins | sample TA2Kig1200mmetaG_FD_146192 | JGI IMG/M metagenome (GOLD analysis project Ga0194110, IMG submission 146192) | Freshwater microbial communities from Lake Tanganyika, Tanzania - TA2015032 Kigoma Deep Cast 1200m | ecosystem: Environmental > Aquatic > Freshwater > Lake | place: Tanzania: Lake... | reverse complement strand
AAGTCTCGGACAGTGGGGGAGAGGCGTCGCCATCCGCCGCCAGTGCGCTCAACGAGGCCTGCTGCGGTCAACTCGTCGACCCGGCGACGTAGGACGTCTGAGTCCAGCCCCGTTCGGTACGCAAGGACGGCGAGGGTGGCGCTGCCGTCCGCCGGGGTGTGCTTGTAGATCAGCCCCGCGTTCCTGCCCATGCTGCGAGGCGCGGTGAAGACGTCGTGTGCGAACAGTTCCAGCCGAGTGCTGATGTCTCTGATGAGGGCTTGGGAGAGCGGGAGGGCGTTGGCTATGGCGCGCATATGCGCTTGTGTCCGTTCTTGTACCTGTTCCTCTGTGGAGAAGCGTGTAGCCAGCCGGTAACGCTTGGCGTGCACTCCCTCGGCCTCCGAGACGACGTCGAGCCAGCCGCCCGCGCCGTCTTCCCCGGTAAGCGCGCGGAGAGCTCGGGACACTGTTGTGCGCCCGTAGCCGGTGTCGGCGCTAAGGCGGCGGACGTCGGCTTCGACGGTGTGCTGGGAGCTCTGCAGCATGTACAGGCAGATGGCGTCCAGGACGACCCGCTGCGCGTGGGAGCCTTCGACACGGCTGTTGTGGGTCGCCCAGATGCCAGGGAGGGCGTCAGCGCGGGTGAGAGCGCGCTGGACGGTGGCGGTGACGGTCGCGGTGCGCTGCCGGTAGTCCTCGTCGTCTCCTGAGGCGCTGAGCGGGTGGGAGGCGACGTAGCGGACGGCGTACTCCCATGCGGCGGTCAACACCTTGTCGATCTGGTGTTCGCTGCGCCGCTGGCGTGTGGCTCCGACACGGCGAGTGCGGGCGTGTTCGAGACCGAGTGCGCTGTGGACCTGCTCACGGATGTCCTGGTAGCTCCACCGGGCGTGGGCGGCGGCCGCAAGGATCCTCACCAGCGTGTGAGACGCGTCGGAGCCGGCGTCACTGTGGAGCACCGAGTCCATCGCCATCGACAGGGGCCGGCGGCGGCCGCGAATCCGGGGCTTGCCGGCGTCGTCGCGGACGACGTTGTGCAGGTCCTCGGTCGATGGGGCGGGCAGCTCTGCGCCGAGGTCGACGAGCAGGGCGTGCAGCTGGCCGGGGGCGTCCTCGTCGGCGGCGTGGTCGGTGATCGCGGCCAGGTCGGCGACCGGCGCCGAGTGTCCACCGGCGCGGTGAGGAGCGTAAGGAGGGCGGACGCAGCCAGCTTTGGGGTTTGTCAGCGGGGCCAGGTCCAGGGAAGGGAACAGGCTTCGAGTGAGGTAGGCGATGGCGCGTACGGCGTCGGCGTCGGCGGGTACGTCGAGGTGGACCCAGACGTGGCGTCCACCGGTGGGGCCGGACAGGCACAGCAGGTGGGGGATGTTGAGCTGCTCGAGCCAGTACGTGAAGCGGTCTGCATCGCTTGCGGCATCGCCCGCGGATGCATCGAAGTCGAAGCAGAGGTAGTGGAAGCGGAGGTCGTCGTCGGCCAGGAACATCGCCCACGTCGTCGTCGGAGGGGCCTCGTTGAGGGGCCAGAGTCTGTCGTAGGCGTTGAGCACCTCGCCGCTAGCGGCGCGGGCGGCCGCACGAACGTCATCCCTGGGGGAGAGGCGGCGGGTGATCGCCCACACCTCGTCAAGGGAGTACGGCGACACGCCGGTGGGGTTGGCAAGCGTCAATGCTCGACCGCGCCCCCGTATGGGGGTTACCATGGCCACGTCCTCCTTTCGAGGGCATAACAAACGCCCCTCATCAAAGGGGTGCCTCAGAAAAACAGCTCGACTCGACCTTCGGTCGCCAAACTCTCGGTCGGATTGAGCGAACAAATTGACCTCAGGGCCCCCGCACTCGCCAAAGTGCTGAGGGCCCGTTGTCATTTATGGGCGCGTCACATGACGAGCTCCCTTCGTCACGGTGAGGGTCGGCCGGCAGCTTGCCTGGCCGAGAACGCGGGTCTGTCCGTAGAGACCGGTCTGGGTGCGCGCCGTAACGCGACGGGGGGAAGGCGTGTGGCCTCGATCCTCCGGGGTCAACTCTGAGGGGCCGGGAGCAACGCTCAACCGGGCCATGCTGTGGGAAAGTTCGCGCGACACGCCGACGTGGGTACGCGAATCCACCCCGCCGCGAGGGGTTTCGGTTAGCATGAGAGCACCTCCTGAGGCAGCTCGGGTGGTATCCAGACCAGTGGTTTGGTCGCTACGGTCTGGCGAATTTCATCGGGGGGCCCCGTCTTCGGACGGGGCCTCTTTTCGTTAGCTGGCGATCTGCGTCGGCAGCTCCTTGCTGGTCGGTCGGGGGAGTGCCGCGAGAGGTGACACCGTCACCGGTGCGTTCACCTGGGGGAAATCCTCCATGAGGAGCTCTTCCAGCATGTCTCCGGTCACGCCGGGCTCTGGCGCCCACTCGGGACGGCCGTAGGCGTGGGCGGCGAGATGCAGCACATAGTCGCCGTAGCTCATGTGCAGCTTGTCCGCGTTCTCGCGAATGACGTCAGCGAAAGGCCTGATCGGCTTCGTCGTGATCGGTACTCGATCACCTTTGCTTGGTCGTCCCATGGGCACAAGCATGGACCGTATTTCCTTTGTTGAGAGGAAACTCCCGCGGCGTGTCGAAACCTAAGCGGATAGGAAACGTCGCCGGATGCTTGCCGCCCCGGTGGGTTTTAGAGTGCTGCGGCGCGCGAGCGGTAGCTTGCACCGACTGCGCGCAGCTGATCGGCGGGGGAAAGACCCATGTTCGGTTCGGAACCGGTGAACGGCAGCGTGGTGCGCGCGAGCGCCCGCGCGCTAACCTCCTGTTCGATGCCGATCCACACATCCGGAGCGGAGCCGTGGCCCTCTGGATAACTGATGACGACCGGCACCTGCTCGAGCCCATCGTCGACCAGGACGGCGTGCACGTCCGCAGTGAAGCGGGTCAGGTACTCGACTTGGTCATGGTCGTACAGGCGCCGCATGCGTGAGTTCAGCTGTCCGAGCTCGTTTAGGCGCGCCAGCTGCGTGCCGTCGGCCCGGCTCCGCACAGCGCTCGGCAGCCGCTCCAGCTGCGGAATAGTGGCTTTGACCGCCTCCACGGTGGCGTCCGCGCTGAGTTGCGAGTCGAGGTGCGCGTAAAGCGCGCGCTCAGGGGCCGTGGCTTGCTCCGTGAAAATCTCCGAGTCCAGCTGCTCGTACTCATCGACGAGGCCATCGAGCTCAACGTCGAGGAGGGACGCCAGGCCATATCCCGCGAACACGTCGTCGAGGTCGACAGCGAGCCCGAGGGGTTCTGTGCGATAGGGGAGCGGGTCTCGCTCGTTCGCGCCGGCGGCGCCGGTGATGAGCTGGCGAACGAGGCTGGACTGCCGTGAGCCCTGGCGGCCTGCCAACAATTGTTCGACAAAGCCGAGGTTCGCCGCGACCGCGGCTAGGACGTGTGCGGCGGTGTCGGCGAAGTCGGCTTGCTCGGCGTACTCGCCCAGTGTTCCCGCCTCGATGACTCGTGTGGAGCGCGCGAGCTCGGTCAGTGTGGCGATGGCGCGGGGGAGTAGATCCGACGGCGGTGCCGGCGCCGAGTCTTTGGTCATTCGGCCAGCATGGCTTAGACACCGGACATCGCGTTAACGTGGCCGCCGCTCGGGCGGGTCAGTCGTTACTGCGCCCAGATCGCGGCGTCGTGGCGGGCGGCCGAGACCACGAGGGCGATGTCACCAGCGACGAGCCGGTCGATGCGACGCTGACGCTGCGGGTCCAGGCTTGGGGGAGGGGCGTTGAGCCACTGCGCCCACGTCCACGGGTCATCTATCCCGGACTTCAGGATCGGCAGGACCTCGTTCAACCCCGGGACGAGAGCGCGATTCTGCACCTGGAAGGCCGGGTACAGCGTGCGCCGGTCGGAGGTGTCGAGACGGATGGCGCGATGCTCACGCACCGCTTTGGACACGGCCGCTCGACCGACGCCGAGCTCTTGTTGCAGCCGGCCGCTGGTGAAGCACGGGCCGACGATGTCCGCCCAGGGGCTCTTGACCAGGCCCAGGCGGGCCACGATGTCGTCGGCGACGGTCTCTGCGTTGCCCAGTATCGTGACCTTGGCGCCGCCGCGGATGAGGCTCGTCAGGCGCACGCGGACGGCGGCGAGCAACTCCTCCGCGGCGCGCTCTTCCATCTCGAACGCATCCGGCACCGGGCCCATCGCGACCTCCTGGCGTCAACCGTGTCAACTTTATCCTCAGTGTGGGGCATGTCAACTGCGTCAACCTTACCTCTGAGGGCACAAATCATCCGAGCAGTACACGTCTCTCGTGACTGGACTGACTGCCGGACATCTACGGCAGACAGTCCCGTCCGCGGTGGACCGGGCGCATGGTCACCACGGCCGACGCCACCTCATGCTCATGCTCACCTGCATGCGCGGTCGCGAGGCACCATCGTTGCGTCCATCAAGGTCTCCGCGTCGAGCGGCGCGTATTCCAGCGAAGCGATTCAGAGCGAGCTGATAACCGCCCTACACCGCGCGGTGGCCGCTACCACCGCCGATCCCCGCCTGCTCTGACGCGTCACCGCGCGGACTTCGCGGTGAATGGTGCGGGGTCGAGCCGTGCGGTCGGTCCGGGCTGTGACGGTATTCGACGCGCGCCGGTGGGCAGCGGATCAGAAACTGCGCGAAGTGTGCGGGACCCATTAGGGAAGCAGCACGCCAAGGTTGCAGTCGCACAATATGGTTCATCCGGACATTTGACTATGCGCGTGAGTTCATCACCCTCGCACGTCGGGGCAGGTCCATAATCGGCGCGCGGTACGGCTACGAAGTTGGCAAATCACGCGAGGGTTACGACGCACTCCACATCGCCCATCAACAGCTTCACGCCGATGGGGACAATGGTGGGCTCTGCGGGGGTGAGCCAGCGCGGCGGCGTGGTCAGCAGTCCAACGCCGTTGGGGGCGTTGAGGTCGGTGACGATAATCCGCGCGTCCTGGTCGACCTCGATCGCCGCGTGCGTGCGCGAGAGCTGTCGACCGGGGCTGACGACGGGGACGGCGTGCTGACCGTCCTTGGCAACAGGCTCGCGCCCGACGACGACGCGGCCGGGAACTGTCACGCTGCGCTGCGTGGTGAACGCGAGACGCAGAGAGGGCATCCCCGGCCGTCGCACGCGCGTTGCCTCCACGTCGTCGTCCAGCTCGGGAGCGGGAACGGTCGTCGACACGGGGGCCGACCCTGAGGTCGGCGTGAGTGGCACCTCGGCAAGGTGCATCACCTCGTCGACGTCGGCTGGCAGCTCCTCGGGAGCGTCGACGGGGATTGGCGGTGCGTCGAGGGGCTCGCCGTGTGGGGTGACCTCGACGCGCAACGGCTCCTCAATGTGGCACTGGATGCAGGTTGTTGATGTGACCGGCTGTAGCCGCCGGCAGTGCCGGCAGCGGCCTTCGTCAACGCTGAGGCCGTCGGCGGCCGGGATGATGCCGCCGGCGTCGACGAGCTGCACGTACCCCTCGGGGCGCACGGCGAGCTTGTAGCTCTCTGCCGCCTCGGTGACGTTCAAGCGCACGGGACGACGGAGCTGCATGGCGTAGGACACGGCGCGGGCGATGAGCCCGGTCCTGAGTGCTGCGACTGACTCGGCCGCGCACGCGCGGCTGGTGCCGTTGATGGTGAGGGTGCCGGTGTTGTCGCTGTGCAGCTCTGCGGTCAGGCGGGGCCAGGTCGGTACACGGGTGAGCCCCGGGACGGGCTGTGTCTGCTTCACAGGCCGTTCGCCACCGCGGGACCGGAGGTGAGCCATACCCGCTGAGTGGAGGTGCGCAGTGCCCCGTGTTTCACAAGTCCGTCGACCGTTGCGGGGTCGTGGGAGAGTGTGACCGCAGCGGGGACCAGGCTGTCGAAGCCGTCTGTGACGTGCAAGCGCTGGGTGTCGGTGGCATTCGGGGCGGCCTGCCTCATGTTTGTCTCCTGCTTCATTGGCCGAGGGTGATTCCGACCGCGGCCATAAAGGGCTCGGGGTCAACGTTTTCGCCATTCACCCGCACTTCGAAGTGCAGGTGGCATGCGGTGGATTCACCGCTGCTGCCGACGCGAGCGATTTGCTGGCCGGCTTTCACCTTGTCTCCGACATTGGCGAGCATTCCGGAGTCGTACATGTGGAGGTAGCGGGTGGTGACGCTGCCGCCGTGGTCGATCGCGATGACGCCGTTTCCGCTGCCGTCGAAACCGCGGAAGGTCACTGTTCCGTTCTGAGCCGCCCAGATTGGTGAATCGCAGCCGGGACCGAGATCGGTGCCGGCGTGAAGACGCGGGGTGCCGTAGATCGGGTGAATGCGGACGCCGAAAGGGCTTGTCCTCGGTCCTGCGGAGGGTGCGGCCCAGCCTTGGGCGTTCACGCCGCCCGGAATGATTGGGTCGCATGTGCCGCCGCTGGCGCTGCCGTCACCGGGGTTGAGCCCGGTCTTCACGCCGGTCAGCCCCTCGACGATCTGCACCGCGCCGTCCCAGAACCGCTCGTAGTGGTACGGATCAGCGTTGACCTGAGTGCGATGCGCGACGATAGTCGGTTCCAGCGATTCCCGATCGGGAACTTTCTGGGTCATTGCCTGGAAGAACTTCGTCGACGAAATGTAGGGGTCAAGCCGCTCCTCGCGGCTACCCCAACCGTCCTGCTGCTGGAACAGACCGATTGAAGTTGTGCGGGAGCCGTTGGGGTTGGTGACGCCGCCCGTTTCCCAGTCGCCGTAGTCGATGTTGCGCAGGCTCGATTCGCCCATCGCTGTCATGACGCCGATGGTTTGATCGCGCGGGTTAAGGCCCGCGTTCTTACCGGCCTGGATCACGTGTGCAGCGTTCACAAGCTGCTCGTGGCCATAGCCAGCGATCTCGGTCTGCGGCACCGAATCGGGGTCGATGGAGACGCTTGTGTTCGGCCCTGTCGCGCCCGCCGGCGTGCAGTCTTCGACGCCGACGACGACAAAGCCGAGAAGCATGCCGATGAACATCAGCGGCACCGCAGCAATTGCTAGAGCCCCGCCCCTCTTGGGTCCGGCCACGCTAGTTCATGCCCTCGGGGACGACGAAGCGGCTTGTCAGCCATGGGCTGTCGGCATCCGCGCGGCTGAGGATGACGCTGTAGGTGCCGGCGTCGGTCGGGACGTCGATGTACGCGACGTAGGCGCTCGTCTCGTCGGTGATGGTGCCGGAGCCGGTGACGCTCGACGCGACGATGCGAGCGGGGTCCATGTAGGCGTAGTCGGCGGTGGCCTTCTGGTCGAGAAGAGGTTGCAGCTGCGCCCACCAGGCGTCGAAGCCAAGATCGGGCCGCGCGTAGGCGCGCATCACGGCATCCGCTGCAGCGATCGCGCTCTGGCGCGATTCGTCATCCCAAACGGGCACGGGCCGCGGGCCGTGCACCTCGCCTGAGTCCTCGTCGATGATGCCGCGCGGGGCACGCGGCATGTCGGAGAAGCTGGGAAAAGCCGGGCCGGTGCCGCTGGATGCCGATGTGGGTGTGGCTCCCTCATTGCTGATGGGCTGCGTGCAACCCGTCAGCAGAGCTGCCATTGCGGCGGTCACAATCACAGCGGCCGCGGCTCGCCTCATGTCACTCTCCTGTGGCTGTCTCCGGGTTGCTCTGGTCAGGGCCGTTGCTGCGCCTGATGTTTGCGCCTTTGCGAAGCTCGGCTTTGAGCTCGTCGACGATCACGAACCAGGATGTGCCGAGCTTGTAGCCGGGGATAATCCCGTCCCTCAGCCAGGTGTAGACGGTGCGCGTCGTGGTGTTGAGTCGCGCGGCTACTTCGGTGGGCCCAATTGTCGGGGGATCGTGCTCAAATAGCTGATCGATCGCGTCTGTCACGGCGGCATCCCTTTCTAGCCCTCCGGAGTTCAGGGTACAGCTCAATCGACGAATCAACATTAATTGTTTCTAACGTCGTGTTCTTCGTTGTTCTTCCTTTAATACGTAGGCTTTGTGCGTAAGAGCATTTGTTGAGCCCGGGGGAGATGATGAGCGACCTGCAGAATCCGTGGCTTTCGCGTCCGACAACACCGCCGCCTGACATGGGGAAACCGATCGTGGCGGTCCCGTCGGCGTTCGGACCCGTAGCACCACAGCGCGGCGTACCTGCGCCCGATCAGATCGACCAACTGCCTATCCGCGAACAGCAGGCCTCGCCGGCAGTGTGGTGGCTGGGCGCTCATGGGGGAGCCGGTGAGTCAACGCTGGCCGCTCTCGGGTCCGGATGGTCCGCTGCGGCCGGTCACGCCTGGCCGCGCAGCGCGACCGGTGAGCCGACACCGGTCGTCTTGGTTGCCCGCTCGAACGCAGCGGGACTGCGCGCAGCGCAGAACGCCCTCCGTCAGTGGGGTGCGGGACTAACGCCCTCTACCGTCCTTGGGCTGATTGTCATGGCTGACGCTCCTGGTCGCCTACCTCGCGTTCTGCGCGACCTGCTCACGGTGGTCGGCGGTGGTGGCCCTCGTACCTGGACGGTGCCGTGGGTCGACGCCTGGCGCCTTGATAAGCCCACAGCCGTCCCCGTCCCGCACGAAGTCCAGCGAGTCATTGACGAGCTGCGCGCACTCCCCGGAATCGGTGCCGCCGGCACCACCAACTGAAAGGCAAGACATGTCCGCGATCGAAGTGCTGCACTCCGTGAACGAGACGGCCAACGTCCTGGCTGGCGTCATCCCTAACCCCCCGCCCGAGCAGCCGCCGGGGACCGAAGGTGTGACCACGATCCTGTCGTGGTTGAAGTGGATTGGTTACGTCGTCGTTGGCGGCGCGATCATCGTCGGCGGGATCCTCATCGCCGTCAGCTTCCGCCGTGGCGAGGGTCACGATGCGCTCCCTAAAGTCATCTGGCCCATGGCCGGCGCAATCATCATTGGCGGTGGAGCCGCTCTGATCGGCGTCCTCGCCGGGGCTTAAGAAAGGGCGGCCCTCATGGCTAATGGCGACGAGACGCAGCAGACCCCATTCGCCCGTCCCGGCTTCATCGTCGGGGCGGTCTTGGTGGCCGCACTGATCGTAGCTGGCGTGTTCCTCACCATTCTCAACCTGAACCGTGGGTCTGACACCGCGCCGCCTGTCCCCGGTTCATCGTCCAGCGCCACGTCCAGCGCCGCCCCGTCGCCGACTGCAACTGAGGGCGCAGGCGGCATTAGCGTCTGTGGGCTGGCCGGCGAGGTGCTGTCGGGGACCGTCACGACGGCCCCCGACTCGACGTGGGAGTACCAGGACGTGTTTGCCTACCCAACCTCGCCGACGTATGGGCCAGGAGCGACCGCACCCCAGGGTTACCGGTACTGCTACCAGCACAGTCCCGAAGGAGCCGTATTCGCCGCGGCGAACACGACGATTGGCTTGTTCGGAGACGTCGAGGCGCGACGCTCGCTCCTCGAGTACGCACTTACGAACGGCACCTACCGCGACGCCCTGCTGTCAGAGGTTGGGACGTCCTCCTCGGACGTCCGCGCCTCGATAGCGGGCTTCCGCGTGCTCTCGTACGACGGTAGCTCGGCGCGCGTCGACGTTGCCTTTCGCGGCACCGCACAGGGCCAGGCGGTGAACGGCTCAGCCGTGCTCGACCTGACCTGGTGGCAGGGTGATTGGAAGATCAACGCAGATAACGCGGAGCCCTTCCGCCTCGCGCAGCTCCCCGACACCTCGGGGTACATCACCTGGCGACAGGAATAGATGAATGGCGGCAGGGAACAACGCCAGTTGCGGGTTCTTCGACCCCGGCTGCTGGGCGCAGGGCTGGGTAGAGAGCACCCTTGGCGACGCGATCGAGAATCTGGCTCGTGCCGTGCTTGAGGCGTTCGGCAAGGCCGTGGCCTCGCTTGGAACACTCTGGGTCAACGTCGGCACTCCGAACCTCACGGGAAAAGGTGGGGGCTCGCCGATCGCGGCGGGATCATCGGCGCCCAACTCTGAGGGCATCGTCACGGTGCTTGGGTGGGTGACATGGATCGCGATCGTAGTTGCCGGAATCTCGATCATTCTGCTTGGGGCGCTCATTGCTACGCGCATGCGCAACGGTGAGGGCTTCCAGGCCGCGGGCCGCATTGGAATCTTGCTGGGCGCAATCTTCCTCATGAGCGGAGCAACCGCACTCGTATCGGGATTGTTGCCGCGCGGACCTCAGGGCGCGGGCGGGGCGGTGTTGTTCTTGCAGTCGTCGCTGTGGTGGTACATGGGAGCGGCCGCTGTCGTGTCGGTCATCATCGGGGGCGTCCGCATGGCGTGGGAGCAACGTGCCGATCCGGGCCGGGAGACCGTGAAGAGTCTGCTGACTCTCATCGTCGTTGCCGGTGCTGGCGTGACGATCGTTGGACTGCTCATTTCGGCGTTCGACTCGTTCTCGGTGTGGATTCTCAACGGAGCGCTGAGCTGCGACGTCGGCGCCGATTCCGCGTGCTTCGGAGCAAACATCGCCGGTCTGCTCGCACTGACGACCAACCCGAACGCGGGTGGCCTCGGCGCCCTTCTCATCATCATTCTCGGCATCATCGCGATCCTCGCGACGGCTGCTCAGATTGTGTTGATGATTGCCCGCGGCGGCATGCTCGTGATCCTGACGGGCATTCTGCCGCTGTCGGCGTCGGCTACCAACACTGAAATGGGTAAAAGCTGGTTCAAGAAAAACGTGGGCTGGCTTGTCGCGTTCATCCTCTACAAGCCTGCGGCGGCGATTGTCTACGCCGCAGCGTTCCAGCTCGTCGGAACGAACATCTTTCAGGACGACGGAACGGGCTTCATCGCCGTTCTCACGGGCCTCATTCTGATGGTGCTGGCGTTGTTCGCGATGCCGGCTCTGATGCGGTTCGTGACGCCCCTCGTCAGCTCGCTCTCGGCGGGTGCCGGCGGGGCGCTGGGAGCCGCGGCGGTCATGGCGCTTCCCTCGGGCGCTGCTGCTGCGGGTCGCCTGGCGACCGGCTCGGGAGGCGGCTCCGCGGTCGGCGGCCCCGGCGCAACGGGCGGTCAGGGCTCGACCGGAGCTACTGGGCCTTCGGGCTCCAACGGCGGCGGTGGGTCGGCTCCGCAGGCCGCTCAGGCGTCTAGCGCCATTGGCGGCGGCACCGCTAGGGCCGCGGCTTCCTCGGGTGCCGCTGGCGGCGGTACGGGTGCTGCTGCGGCGTCTGCCAGCGCTGCGGGAGGTGGGGCTGCGGCGGGAAGCGCTGCTGCCGGTGCGGCCGGTGGCCCTGTCGGTATGGCCGCGGGCGTGGCGATCGGTGCAGCGGCTCAGGGTGTGCAGGCGGCCACGGGGGCTGCGAAGAATGTGGGCGATCAGGCGACAGGTGAGGGGAGTGGGAGCTGATGGCGACCGTGGAGACAAGCCGTAAGGGTGTCCGCACATACGGGAATTGGCGTCAGCCGACGTCGCCAGGGCTCCTTGGCCTCGGCACGGTCGGCACGGGCCTGATGTTCGTGGCCCTGCTGATTGTCATCGTCGTGCTGATGACGACGAACATCCTCAACGCCGTCATCACCGCCGCGGTGTTCGGCGGGATGATTTTGCTGCTGACCGTCCGTGACGGTGACGGTCGAAGCGTGCTCTCGCGCGCCGCGAACCGTGCGGCATGGTCGTCGAGCAAACGACGTAAGGCGAACGTGTACCGTTCCGGCCCTCTCGGGCGCTCCGAGTGGGGCACGAACCAGCTTCCCGGCCTGGCCGCTCAGTCTCAGCTCTCTGAGCACGAGGACAGCTACGCCCGCCCGTTCGCGATGATCTACAACCCCCACGCCAAGACGTATTCCATCGTCATCGGCACTGAACCGGACGGGGCGGCCCTGGTCGACCAGGAACAGGTCGACCTCTGGGTGGCCGACTGGGGTCACTGGCTGCGGAACCTGGCGGATGAGCCGGGGATGGAGGCCGCCCAGGTGACCATCGAAACGGCACCCGACTCGGGTCGCCGGCTGCGCCGCGAGGTGGAGACGAACACCGACCCGGAGGCACCGG
>Ga0194110_10008195_pt1 | contig 11903 bp, 8 predicted proteins | sample TA2Kig1200mmetaG_FD_146192 | JGI IMG/M metagenome (GOLD analysis project Ga0194110, IMG submission 146192) | Freshwater microbial communities from Lake Tanganyika, Tanzania - TA2015032 Kigoma Deep Cast 1200m | ecosystem: Environmental > Aquatic > Freshwater > Lake | place: Tanzania: Lake... | reverse complement strand
GGATCCGGGCACGGCACGCATGTCTTGGGCACGGCGGCGGGTCTGGGGGCGGCGACCGGGGACACGATCGGCGTCGCGTGGGCCGCTCAATGGATCGCGGCCAACGCGATCAGCCAGCCTATCGGACCCGACTTCGACTTCGATGTCTTCGAGTGCCTTCAGTGGTTCGCCGACCCCGATGGCGACGTCAACACGGTCGATGACGTTCCCGACGTGCTCGTGAACGCCTGGGGCGTCAGTGAGGCGTTCGGGCGATACACCGATTGCGACAGTCGCTGGTGGCCGGCGATCGACAACTGCGAGGCCGCGGGCATCGTCCTGGTCTGGACCGCCGGGGGGGACGGGCCAGGGACGGGGACCATCCGCTCGCCCGCCGATCGCGCGACCAGCGTGTACAATGCGTTCTCGGTGGGCTCCGTCGATGCGGCGCACTCGGAGTTCCCCTATCCCATCACTTTCTTCTCGAGCCGCGGTCCGAGCGGATGTCCGGTCGCCGATCCTCTCAGGATCAAGCCCGAGGTGGCTGCCCCGGGCGTCGAGATCTACTCGAGCTACCCCGGCGGCACTTATCAGATATGGAGCGGGAACGCGATGGCGACCGCCCATGTGGGCGGGGTCGTCGCGCTCTTGCGCTCGGCCGATCCCGATCTCGAGGTCGATTCGATCAAGCAGATCCTGATGGAGACGGCCCGCGACGGAGGCGAACCCGGCGAAGACAACGCATACGGTTGGGGAACCATCGACGCCTACGCGGCGGTCCGGCGATGCGCGTCGGCGCTCGAGCAGGAGGGCGGTCCTCCCGACCGGTGTCGGATCCTCGCGGCGCTGCCCAATCCGTTTACCTCCGGGACGACGCTGAGATATCGGATGGAGATTCCCGGGCCGGGGGAGCTGGCGATTCATGATCCTGGCGGACGAATGGTGCGAGCGATCCCGATCGGCCCGATCTCCGAGGGGGACCACACGGCGGTCTGGGACGGCCGGGACCAGTCAGGGCGACCTGTCCCGACCGGCGTCTACTTCTCCCGCCTCAGGTTGCCGGGCTGCCGCGGCCAGATGAGATTGCTGCTGGCGAGGTAGCAATCGGGCGCGGAGTCCAGGGGCAGCCCCGCGTCATCGGATGTGGGTCAGGCTTTGTCAGACGCGCCGCGTGGCCTGGCGCCCCCGGGACCAAGCCGGGCCGACCAGACGCGCGAGGCGAGCGTCTCTGATGAGATCAAGCAGCTCCAGAGTCCACTTCACGACGGCGGCTGGCGTCGTGAACTACTTGCTCAGAGACCACTTGAGCTGAAACTCGACCTCCTCCTCCGACCCGCCGCGCTCGTGCTCGATGTTGATCGTTGCTGTGGGAGGGATGGAGATCCGCTCCCCGGCCACCTGCAGCCGGAAGCGTTTGCCTTGCTCGATGCAATCGGCCAGGCGGCGTAGCTTCGTCGCGAACTGCTTCGGGGGATAGTCCTTCTCGATGTCTCTCTTCGCCTTCTTTAGTGGTGCTGCCATGTTGTGGGCTCCGTCTCCTCAGAGTTGGTTCTTGGAAGTCCCCGTCCGGTGTCGAGACCGATGTCCGGATCTTCTCACAGGGAATGCGGCCGCGAGAACCCCACCCTCGAGGCGCTGGACCTCGCGTCCATGCAGGTCGTAGTCGAGAGCAGGATCAGGACAGCCGCGAGCAGGAGCCTCATCGATCCCTCCAGGTGTCGGTTCTCTGAGAACGAGGCAAGACAGTGGGCGCGTCACATTGTAGCAGGCCTCTCGCGGGGGGCTATGGCCCGCCGCACAGAGGCCCCGCGGGCGAGGAGGTGACGGGTGGCACGGTCCTCGGGCCCGGTGGAAGCCTCGCGGTGGCGGCGGATAGAATAGCACCGTGCGGCGGCCAGGTGTGAGAACAGCCGCCGCAAGGGAGGGAAACTGTCATGCTTCTGGCGCGCAGGATGGCGGTCGCTACCGCCACGGGGATCTGGATGGTCGCATTGTCCACGGCGGCGATCGCGGCGACCGGGGACGCTCGCGGGTTGACAGCGACCGGGCCGGCCGCAGCGGCTCAGCCCGTCGTCCAGCCCCCTCTGCTCGACCGTGTGATGCGCGAAGGGACTACGCCGCTGCCGACTCCGCTTGATTCCGGCGCAGTCAGCGTCGAGACGGCCCTGGCGCGACGGCGATCGGTGCGCGAGTTCGCGGAGCGGCCGTTGACAGCGGCCGAGATCTCTCAGCTCCTCTGGGCGGCCCAGGGCGTGACCAGCACTGATGGGCGCCGGACCGCGCCGTCGGCCGGGGCGCTCTACCCGCTCGAGATATACGTCGCCACAGCCGAGGGTGTGGGCCATCACCTGCCGGCAGGGCACCTCCTGGAGCCTCGCCTCTCGGGTGACCTGCGATCCCGCCTCTCGCGCGCGGCGCTGAGCCAGCCCTCGGTCTCCGCCGCGCCGGCGATCTTCATCATCACCGGCGTTGCGGAGAGAACCAGGGTCAAGTACGGCGACCGGGCCGAGCGGTACATCTGGCTCGAGGCCGGGCACGCCGCTCAGAACCTGCTGCTGCAGGCGACCGCCCTCGGTCTGGCGGGCGTGCCGATCGGGGCTTTCTCGGACGAGGCCTTGCGGCGTGAGCTCAACCTCCCGAACGGCGAGATGCCCCTCTATCTCGTCCCGATTGGCGCGCCGCGGTAGGGTCGTGGGGCGGACCGGCGCTGCGCGAATCTGCGGGGCCGGGAGAAGGCGCTAGGTCTGTTTCAGGAGGCGAGACACTACCGAGCCACCACGATCCGCTCTCCGGCTGCGCGCCCACCGGCGGCAGCTCGCGCGAAGTAGGCGCCCGCCGGCGCTTGCCGCCCGCTTCCGTCCATTCCATCCCAGCGGACGACGCGGGCGCCCGCAGACATGCGCTCATTCGCGAGCTCGCGAATCAGCCGGCCCGCCGCGTCGTAGATCGCAAGGCGCACGGGACCCGGCGCTGCCACCTCGAGCCGCAAGCTCGTTCCCCCATCGGACGGATTCGGCCAAACCGACAGCATCTCGATTCTGGTCGCTGGCTCCGGGTCGCCGAACATCCCCGCCGCGGCAGGGCACTGGGTCGGCACTGTGAGGAGCCCCGCGTACCCATCGGCGAGGAAGACATGGGACTCGTTCGCGGCCAGTCCAAGGGAGACATCTATGCCCCCTACTCCTCCCACGAGGAAAGGCGAGTCGGGATCAGCGATGTTCACCACCTGCAGCCCCGCGTTCTTCCCGGCCAGGTAGGCGTAGTGGCCATCCAGAACCACTCCGAGAGAAGGGTCGGGCGTCGGCGCGTATCCACGCATCGCTGGAGACGCCGGATCTGACACATCGATCACGTGCAATCCCCCGTAGGTGTCATCGGTGACATAGGCCAGCCCATCGCGCACGGCGACGGACCGGGCGCGTCCAGCGATCCCGATGGCGCCGACGACGACAGGATTGGCCGGACTGAGCGCATCGACGACCTGCAGCCCCGCGGGGCCGTCCGCCACATAGGCGTAACGATCGGACACGGCCACCGAGTGCGCGAAGCCGCTGTCGGGCAGACTCGCGGTCCCCACGATCTGCGGCGCCGCCGGAAGCGTGCCGCCCACGATCAAGAGATCTCCTCCCGGGCCGTCGGCGACGAACAGGTGGGAGTTCCCGGCTGCGATCCCGTGAGCCGAATGGGGCGTATCGAGGTTTGTGATCACCGAGGGGGCCGATGGGTCAGCGACATCGACCACGACCAGGCCACTGAGCGGTCCCCCCCCGACATAGGCGATATCGCCCAGGACGACGACCTCGTTCGTCGTGTCGGGAAGCGTGGTTCCCCCGAGCGGAGCGGGGAAGGCGGGATCCTCTATGTCCACGACCCAGAGCTGCTTGAGCCCCGAGTTCGTGAGATAGGCCCGGTCTCCCGATACGGTCACCGAGCGCAGCACGCCCGGCCCATCCCATCTCCCGACGATGTCGGGAGAGCGGCGGTTCGAGATGTCGAAGATCTGGAGCCCGCCCTGCCAGGCGGCCACGTAGGCATAGTCGTCGCGCGCCGTGACTCCGATTGCGTGGCTCGTCGTGTCGATCCATCCGATCTTCGTCGGGCTCGACGGCGTCGAGATGTCGAAGACGTAGAGACCGTTCGCCTCATCAGCCGCGTAGAGATAGGCGCCATCGACCTTGAGCCCGCGGCAGTTGCCGCCGGTGTCCCGCGCCGTGATCCGGATCGGGGTCGTGGGGCTCGTGATCTCGGCGACGACGACCCCCATGTACCCATCTGCAATGTACAGGTAGTCACCGCTTACGGCGGAGTCGAAGGCGCGATTGAATGTGTCGAGCCCTCCCACGATCTGCGGCGCCGCCGGATTGCCGACATCGACGACCACGATCCCCGTGTGGTCGTCGGCGACGTAGGCGTAGCTGCCGCGGACCGTGACATCGAAGGCGAGATCGGGCGTGTCGACGAATCCGAGCCTGGATGGGGCCGTGGGGTTCGAGACATCGATGATCAGAAGACCGCTGTATCGGTCGGCGAGGTAGGCGCGCGTGCCCGAGACCGTGAAGCCATAGGCGTAGTCTCGGGGAGGAGATGCGGCAACGACATGGGCCGAGGTGGGTATCGAGACATTTACGATCACGAGCCCCGCTTCGCCTGAGGCCAGGTAGGCATAGTCGCCGGCGACCTCAACCTGGTAAGCGCGGCCGGGAATGACCACGGAGTGGGCGATGAACGGGGCGGCGGGGTCCGAGATGTCGACGATCTGGAGCCCGCCCAACCGGCTGTCGGCCACATAGGCGTAGTTCCCACTCACATCGACGCCGTACGACTCCCAAGGCGTGTCGACGGAAGCGACCCAGTGCAGGTAGTCGCCGTAGTCGATGCAGTCCGCCCGCACGGCTTCGGAGCAGAGGATGGTCGCAATGACGCAAGCGGCCATCTTCCAATGGGTTAGCCGTCCCTGGCGGTTGATGTCGCGGACGCGGGGATGCATGCTCCAGGTCTCCAAAGCCTACTTCAATCATACTCCTCGCGGTCCTTCTGGAGAAGGTCATCGAACGGGGGTTTGAGCGGCTGCCTAGTAGCGCGTCTTCTCTTCCGGCGTCTCCTGGCGATCCCGCGGGCGCAGTCCCCAGAGTTTCCTCCGGATCGGATCGAAGAGATGCGGGAATCGGATGCTAAGCGGCCAGAGTCGAGCCTGCCTCAGCAGGACGCTGTGCAGCGCCGGCCCGACGAGCGAGAGAACCACGCCGAGGGCAAGGCCCGCCAGGGCATCGACGCCATAGTGGAATCCGCCATAGACGGTCCCCAGAAAGATCCCGAGCGCCAGAGTTCCCATGAGCAGCGAAAGCTCCCTCTCGAAGCGGAGCGTGACGCAGAAGACGGCGACGGCTCCGGCGACGTGAGAACTGGGGAACGCCGCGCCCTTGCTCGCGCCCGATTCGAGGACGCGGTGCACCAGGGGCGGGAAGAAACCCGAGATCGATGCTTCGCGCGGGAAGACGTAGTACGGTCCCGCCACCGGGAAGAAGATGAAGATGAGATAGCATGTGAAGAAGGTAAGAAGCATTGTGCTCGCGAAAACCCGGCAGACCTCTTCCCGTCCCTTGAGGTAGAGCCAGAAGCCCACGATCGGGACAAGAAGGTAGTACATTATGTAGGAAAAGTGCAAGAACTCGTCGAGCGCCCTGCTAGGGATCCAGTCGCGCAGGAAGACGCTGGGGAAGAGGCCGAAGACAGCCTTCTCCCACTGCAGCACCTGCGCGTCGAAGAAACCGCTCCATATGATCCGGTCCAAGACCCCGACTTCTCGATAGAAGAAGGCGAGAAGCCAGAGGGCGTAAGAGTCGCGAAAGAACATCAGCAGGATGTGCCCGCGCCGCGGAACGAAGCGCATCAGCAACGTCGCCGCGAGCAGTCCCAGGTGGATCAGAAGATAGGTGCCGCCCCCGTTGACGCGGTCGTGGCCGATCGCGAGGATGATCCCCGTCACGGTCAGGTAGATCGCGGCCAGGATGTCCATCGGGGTGTAGCCGCGCAGGCGGGGGTGCTCGATCGGGATTACCGAGCGGCGCGCAGCCAGCCTACGCTCTGGTACCACCTGATCGTCTCCTCCATTCCTTCTCGGACAGTTACGCGGGGCCTGAATCCGAACTCCGCGCCGGCCTTGTCGGGAAGACAGACCCAGGCGCGCTGGCGGAACTCATGTATCTTCCCCAGACTCATCAAGGGAGGCCTGCCCCCGAGACGCGCCGCGATCTCCCCCAGTAGTGCGGCCAGATAGGCGGGCACGAGGGGGAGGCGGATGCACCGGGGGCGAACGCCGAGGATCGAGCCCGCCAACTGGCCGATATTCTGCCATGTATGCGGCTCGCCGTCACTCAGATAGTAGATGCCGCGGGCGCAGCTCGAGAGCATGGCCTCGACCGAAGCCCTCGCCAGGTCTCGGATGTGGATCAAGCTGAAGAGGTTCCCCTTCCGCGGCGGCATGAGCAGCCATCCGTTCTGGATCCAGCGAAGAAACCGCAGGATCGCCTCGTCCCGCGGGCCGTAGATCGCCGGAGGACGGATGATCACAACACGCGCGCGGTCCCCGAGGATCTCAAGCCGCCTCTCTCCATCGAGCTTGCTCTGCCCGTAAGGGCTCACCGGCCTCGGAGGATCGTCCTCGCGGACGTGGGGAACCGGGCCGCGATCGAACGAGGGGACCGGGCCGCCCGCGGAAAGGCTGCTGCAGTAGAGAAAGAAGCCGGACCCGTCAGCCTGACCCGCGTCGAGGAAGGCGCGCGCCAGCGACTCCGTGCCATCGGCATTCGCTTCATGGAACTCCCGGCTCGTGCGGGCCGTGATTCTCCCGCCGAAGTGAAAGACCGCTCCCACGCCCTCCGCCGCGCGTCGCAGCTTCTCCGGCTCTCGCAAATCGGCCTCGATCCGGTCGACTGACTTTCCCTCCAGCCAGCGCAAATTGCTTGATGAGCGAACGAGGACCCTCACAGACAGGCCCGCGGCCAGCAGGTGGTCCACCACGTGGCTGCCGGCGAACCCCGTGGCGCCCGTGACGAGCGCGATTCCCCGACTCACCGCGGCCTCCCCGAGCCGGTCCCGTCCTCGCCGCTCAGCGGCGCGCGGGCCTCTCGTAGAAACGGTAGGTCTTGTACAGCTTGGCGCCGATCCGCTCGAGCGGACGGCACATCGCGATGTTGTCCTCCAGCACCCAGGAGAACTCTCCCTGATGGTAGCTCTTGCGGAATCCGTTCTTGAATAGCTGGAGGTAGAGAAGGATGTCGAGCCCCTTGCCGCGATGCTCGCGTAGCAGGCCCAGGGCCAGGACCCGAATCCGCCTGATCCGCCTCGCGTGGTAGAGGATCTTGAGAAGACCGAAGGGGAAGAGGCGGCCGTTCACATGCCTGAGGGCTTGATTGACATCCGGCAGCGCGAGGGCGCATCCGATCGTCTGGCCTTCCTTCTCGAGAAAGATGATGAAGTCCGGATCGACGACCGGCTTCAAGGAGACGGCCATGTGGGCGATCTCCTCGTCGGTCATCGGGACGAAGCCCCAGTTCTTCTCCCAGGCGTTATTGTACAAGATGCGGAATCGGTCCACCTCGGAGCTGAACCGCCGCATGTCGAGCGAGCGAACGATGACGTTCTCGCGGCGCGCGATCTCGTCCGCTATGCGGAGGATCCGGTCGGGGATCTCGTTCGTCTCGAGGAAGAAGGCATAGATATCCTTCGCCTTGACGAAACCGGCCCCTTCGAGGAGCGCCGGGTAGTAGCGCGGATTGTAAGGCATCATCACGCAGGGAGGGGAGTCGAAGCCGTCGACGAGCATCGCGCACTCCTCGTTCGTCGAGAAGCTGGCGGGCCCGCGGAGACGATCCATTCCCCGGTCGGCCACCCAGCGAGAGGCGGTCTCGAGGAGCGTTCCCGCGACGACCGGGTCATCGACCGATTCGAAGAAGCCGAAGAAACCGGTCTTCTCGTCGGCGATGAGATTGTGGTTGCGGTTCACGATCGCCGCGATGCGGCCCACGGGCTTTCCTGAGCGCCAGGCGAGGAAGAGCGCGACGTCGGCATGAAGGAAGAAGGGATGCTTGGAAGGATTCAGCATCTTCTTCGTCTCGCCGATCAGGGGCGGCACCCAGTTCGGGTCACCGCTATAGATCTGCCAGGGGAGAAGGACGAAGCGGTGGAGGTCGCGTCCCCCTTCCACTACTCTGATGTCGATCTCAGGCACCGGCATGGAATCGCAGGATAGGTCCGAATCGCCGGACGCGGCAACCCGAAAGCGGCGCATGTTGGGGGGCGGCCGGGAGCGACCGGGCGCGGCCGGCGACCAGGGTACGATGGCCCGGGGGTCCAGGGATCCCGCCAAGGCGATCGCGGGATGATCGGAGGGACAATGGCGTTTGGCGACCGGGGTGTAAGGGCGCTCGTGACGCTTCACGAGCGCGAGCTGCGGGCCTTCGCGTCGGCCTGGCGAGAGGCCAGGGCGAAGGGAGTCGCCCTCCCGGCGACCGACGATCCGGACTACGAGAGCATGGAGACTCTGCTGCACCACATCCTGCGGGCGTCGAGAGGGTATCTCACCTGGATCTGCGAGGTGCTCGGGAGGCCTGATCCCGGCGTTCCCCCCGCGCCCGAGGCCGATGCGGTCGAGGCCGAGGCCAACTCGTACATCCACAACCTCTGCGAAGCGTGGAGAACGCACATGGCCTGGATGCCGCGGGAGGTGGCGGATAGCCCGGCGAGCTATCTCTCGCGTTGGAAGCACCCATACACGATCGATGCGATGCTCGAGCACGCGGTCGTTCACCCGATGCGCCACCGGTTCCAGCTCGAGGAGCTGATCGGAGCGCCTGCGCGCTTCTAAGATCCAGTCAGGGAGTCCGGCTTCATGTGATAGACTCTCGATGAACTGACGACCTCAAACGAAGGGGATCATGGAAGCTTACGACCTGAGAGCCGAGATAGCGAGAGCGAGCGCCTCCTCCTTCCAGGAGGGGATGCCGGACCCGTTTCAACCACTTGATCGACTAATCGAGGCGGTTGAAGAAACCCGCCAGACGCAGGGCCTCGCCGAGATCTCCGGCGAGGCCCTCTTGATTCAGCCGGTGCAGCCGCCGGCCTATTACCTCCACGGCTTCGCCCTCGCGAGGCTGGGACGGACGGAGGCAGCGGCCAAGACGCTCGCCTCCCTCTGCGGGAAGCTCGAGCAGGAGTCGCGCTGGGAGACCCTTGCCGCGCTTCTTCCCAAGATCATCGAGGCGGCCCCGACCGTCGAAGCGGCGCGCTCCTTCGCGAAAGTCGGCGAGACGCTCGGGATCGGCGGGCTCGACCGCGAGACGCTGAAACGCGTCTATGACCTCTACCCCGACGAGGAGCGGCTCGCCTATCTCATGGGCGAGAGCGCCGCCGCGGAAGGGAACCCGGAGGATGCGCTGGGCTACTGGGCGGAGAGCCTCGAGGGGTTCGTCGCCTTGAAGAAGTACGATCGGCTCGAGGAAGCGCTCCTGAAAGTCGTCGAGTCGGAGAGCGTCGAGCATCAGCGGCATATCTTCAATGTCCTCCGCCGTCTGATCGACCAGAATCAATGGGCGCGATTCAACACGCTCCTCGATCTGACCCTTCCCGGGCTGAACAAGACCGGGCTCATCGGGGATCTCTGGAAGCTCATCCTCCACGCCTTCGCCAAGGCCCCGGAGGCGGCAGGCCTGCGCAAGTGGGTTCGCACGCTGGCGCCGGAGGCATTCCCGGCGGCGGAGGGGATCCTCGATCTCCTGGGTCGATCCGGGGTGCTCGATCCCCAGATCAAGGCCGAGACTTCGATCCAGCAGCTCGAGACCCTGCTCGAGTACGCGCCCGGCTACTACGTCCTCCACGCATCTTGGGGAATCGGCCGTGTTCGTCTGAATGACGGCGACACATTGGTTCTCGACTTCAAGGAGAGCAAGAATCACAGGATGAAGCTGACCTTGGCCCGTCGCGCGCTCGGCGTCCTGGATCCCGAGGACCTCCGCGTCATCCAATCGGAGGATCCAGAGGCGTTGAAGCGCCTCCTGCGGGAGTCTCCCGCGGATGTGATCGTGCGCGCGCTCCGGATGACGCGCGGCGAGGCGAGCGCTCAAGATCTCCGGCGGACCCTGGCCGGACAGGGAATCGTGCCGGCGCAGAGCTGGACCGGATTCTGGAAAGAGGCGCGGGCCGCGATGGAGGACGATCTGCGCCTCGACCTCTCTCAGAGTTTCCGGCAGATCTACCGCCTGCGCGCCGAGAGCGATGACGTGAAAGGCTTGACCCCGCTCCCGATGATCGAACCGCGCCGGGGGGTTCGCCCGAACCTGAATCTCATCCGCAGGTTTCTCGATCAGCACCCGGAGGAGAAGGCGCGCGCGGCGAGAACCTACTCGCCGATCCTCGAGAGGTGGGCGAAGGACGAGCGGACCTCCGCCGAGGACCGGCTGGCGGTGCACCTTCAGCTCCAGCGCTGGCGCGGCGAGACGCGCGAGGACTTCGTGGCGGCGCTCGCGGGCTGCCTGGACGAGAACGTGGAGATGTCATCCTTCGCCGACTCCGCGGACCAGAGGTTCCTGGCCGAGGTCGCGCTCGCCTCGGCGGAGCACTGGAATCGAGGCGTGCTGTTCGTCCTGTCCTCACGCGACGCGTCGATCCGCGCGCTCGCAGTGGAGCGGATGCGGGGCGACCCCGGCGAAGCAAGATCTCAGCTGAGCGAGCTGCTCCACGACCCGGCCGCGAGGCCGCTGGCGGCGCTCTCGACGATCGATCTGACCCTCTCCGAGCCGCCCGAGGCGTGGGCACCCGACCCGTGGCTCGCGGCGATGAGCGCGGCGCTCCTCATCGACACGGCCGCGAAGGAGCCGATCCGCAAACAGGCGCTCGCCTGGCTCTCGGTGACGGGCCCTCTGGCCGAGCGCCTCCGCCAGGTCGATCCGGCGGTCGGCAACGCCGAGAGATGGGAGACTGTGCTCAAGAGGTGGCGCTCGTCGGAGCGCTTCTTGAGGCCCGTCCTCGACTTCCTGTCAGCCACTGGTCACGGGGAACTGGTCGGCGCCATGCGGGCGGCCCACGCGGAGCGCACCGATCGCATCCTCGGCGCGGTCGGAGGGGCCGGGGTGACCGACTATCGGGGCCATCTGATGACGAGAGCGACCTATCAGAGGCTTCTCCACGAGCGAAACGGGCTCGTTTGGGAGCTCAAGAACACGGTTGCCAAGGCGATCCAGAGGGCGCGCGAGTTCGGCGATCTGAGCGAGAACGCCGAGTACGAGTCGGCGAAGATGAAGCAGGCCGACTACGGCAGGAGAGTCACCGATCTGAGCGTCCGGCTCGCGGAAGCGAAGCTGATCGAGAACCTCTCCGTCCCCCTGGAGGAGGCCGCGCCGGGAACCGAGATCGTCGTGGAGGACGTGCTGACGCGCGAGAGGAAGACCTTCTGGATCCTTGGAGAGGGAGACGACTGGATCGCGCAGCACGTGATCTCCTACGCGGCGCCCTTGGGCCGCAATCTCCTGGGGAAGAGGACCGGGGAGAGGGTCAGCATCATCGGTCCCGACAGCGTGCATGAGTATGTGATCCGCGGGGTCCAGAAGAGGCTCCCCGCGAGCGAGGACGCGGCCGAGGAGCCCGAGGTCTCGGAGGTCGAGCTACGCGAGATCGCCGAGGGCATTGCAGGAGAAGCGCCGGCCGGCGGGCCGGATGGCTGATCGACGGCGGTTCTCCGCGGTCCTTTTCGATCTCGATGGCACCCTTGTGGAGACGCGGCGCGACATAGCGTCGGCGGTCAACGCGATGCTCGAGGAGCGCGGGCTACTCCCGCTTCCTGTCGAGAGGGTCGCAGATCACGTCGGCAGCGGAGCCCGAGTGCTGGTCGCTCGCTGCCTCGCTGAGTGCGGCGTCGCTTCGCCGCGACC
>Ga0194110_10008182_pt1 | contig 11910 bp, 11 predicted proteins | sample TA2Kig1200mmetaG_FD_146192 | JGI IMG/M metagenome (GOLD analysis project Ga0194110, IMG submission 146192) | Freshwater microbial communities from Lake Tanganyika, Tanzania - TA2015032 Kigoma Deep Cast 1200m | ecosystem: Environmental > Aquatic > Freshwater > Lake | place: Tanzania: Lake... | reverse complement strand
TTACCACTCCAGGCGCAGTCCCATGCGGAAGCTGCGCGGTCCGCCGGCGTCAAGGTCCTGCTCGCCGCCCGCGCCGGTGATGACGCCCGCGCTGGCCAGCGTGGTGATGGTGGTCCCTGGGTTGTTGAGACTCGTGGAGTTGAAAAAGTTGGTGCCGGTGATCTCCCAGCGCAGGCGGGCCCGCTCGGTGATGGTGAAGTGCTTGGCCAGGCCCACGTTGACGATCGCCGAGCCGGGAGCCTTGATCACGCCCTTGGCGGCGGTGCCATAGAAACCGGGGGTCGGCGCGGCAAATGCCGCGATGTCAAACCAGCGTTCGGCGGAGCGTTGGCTCACGGGGAAGTTCGCGTCCCGCAAGTGATTCGGGCGGATGGTGACCGAGGCCGGTGTGCGCGACGTGGTGTAGGCGGTGCCGGTCGGGTCGGGCAGGGTCCACATAGGCGTCAGGAACTCGCCGGAGAAGAAACTGTATACGGAGGTCCACTCCCACCCGTGCAGGAGGGCTCGCGTCAGCCCGCGCGCTCCTTTGCCGAAGGGGAATTCGTAGATGAGATTGCCGGTGACGCGATGGGTGGGGATGTCGAGCCAGACGGCCCGCTCGCGCTGACGGTCGTAGGCGTTCTCCGAAGATTCGCCGCGCTCGAGATCGCCTATGTCGCGGGCCCACACCCAGGAGAATTGATAGGCGAGACCGCGCGCGAAGCGCCGCTCGGCCTCCAGAGTCATCGAGTGGTACTGATGCCCGGCGCCGTTGCTGGTGTAGGTGATGGCCGGGTAACGCGGGAACATTCGCGGTTTGTCCACGTACAGGCGGTTGTCGGGCGCCGGCTGGTTGATGTTGTAACCCCATTCGCCTTGCCGCGTGTTGGTGCCGATGTAAGAAATGCGGAAGCCGGTGTCCCAACGCTGATGCTCGATGGTGACGTTGTATTGCATCGAGTACGGGTTGCGCAGATCCTTGCGCACCGCCCCGGGCAGCGAAATAGTCGTCGGTCCGGCCACCGAGGTCGGGAAGACCACCGGCAGAACGATGCTGGGCGTCGGCGTCGGGTTAGTGAAGCCCGGTTCATTGATGACGAAAGGAGAGCCGCCCGCCGACATGGCGCGGGCCACGATGTCATAGTAGAGGCCCCAGCCGGCGCGAAAGACCGTGTTGGCGCCAAAGGGCCGCCAGGCCAGACCGATTCGAGGCGCGAAGTTGTTGTATTCGTTCTTGACCAGAATTTTGGGATCAAAGCCGAGCGAGGAGGCTTCCACGATATCGACATACCCGGCCGGCAGCAGCGGGCTGACCCTCTTGAGCGACCCGTCGGGCACCACGATTTTGCCTGAGCCGATGTCGAAGGTGGCTTGCGCGCCGGAGCCTTCGCTCCATCCGGGATGGAGTTCATAGCGCAGGCCGAGGTTCACGGTCAGGTTGGAAAGCGCTTTCCACTCGTCGGTTACAAAGAAGTCCCAATTCCAGCGCACCCGGTTGATGTAAAGGCTGGCCGCCGCGCGCGAGGAGGACGTCGGGATGCCCAGCAGGAAATCGGCGTAGGGGTGGCCGGTGAACCGGTTGGAGAAACTGGCGTTGCCGAACAGGTTTGAGGGCATCTGCCAGTCCTTGTACTGCGTGCGGCCCGGAGTGAGGCCGGCCTTGAGATTGTGCCGGCCGCGGAACCAGCTCAGTTGTTCCTGGAACTGCTGCGCGAAGTTCCAGAAGCCGGGATGCCGCCACTGGGTCTGCGAGAGGCTGGTGATGCCCAGGCCGGAGAAGGACATCTGGAACACTCCGTTGACGTCCGGCAGGTTGGGCGACAGACCCGTCAAGCCGAGGTCCTTCACCACCTCGAGGCCCATCAGCGGGCCGTGGCGCGGGTTGTCGTTCCAGGCGAAGCCCCAGCGGAACTCGTTAATCAGATTGGTGCGGATCGTGGAGGTGTAGGAGAGTTGAACGGCGCGGGTGTCGCGGGTTTGCCAGCGGCGGCCGAACGTGGGGAGCGCGTTGTCATAGTCGCGGGAGTGTGAACGGTTCCAGGTGTAGCGTCCGAAGACGAAGTGCCTTTCGGTGAAGCGGTGGTCCAGGCGCGTGGTCCAGTAGGTGTTCGGATCGAAGGGGCGCAGCAGTTGCAGCCGGAGGTTGGAGGCGCGGAAGGACTCCGGGTCCGCCTGATTCGGCAGCGGGTAGAACCGGGTTTGGATCTTCTGGGACACCGGATTGATCCGCGAGGCGGGGATGCTGCGGTCGGGAAAGGGCGTGTTGTTCGCGAACGGATCGCGAATGGCCGTGGTCTCGCGCGCGAAATTGCCGCTGCGCCAGGAGGGGATGGGCACCGTGGAGTTCAGGTTCGAGAGCACCTGCGAGCCGCGGGTGGTCTCGAACGAGTAGAAGAAGAAGCTCTTGTTCCGCCCGTCGTAAACGCGGGGCACATAGATGGGACCGCCGGCGGAGGCGCCGGGGTTGTGCCGGACGCCCGTGCTGCGCTGCGCCGCGAACGGATTGCGGGCCCGGAACCACGGCGTCACGTAGTAGTCGAAGGCGGAACCGTGGATCTGGTTGGAGCCGCCCTTGGAGATGATGGTCACCTGCCCGATGCCGCCGAACTCGGCCGTGTTGTTGGCCATGTCGATGCGGATCTCCTCGAACGACTCGATCTGCGAAACCAGCGGCGAGATCTGCGTGCCGTCGTACTGGTTCGACAGCGTGATGCCGTCAATGGAGGCGTCGGACTGGTTGGCCCGGGAGCCGGCGAAGCGCCGGGTGGAGGAACCGCCGCCTGCCTGCACCACGCCGGGAGACAGCCCGACGAAGTTCCACAGCGAGCGCGTATTCAGCGGCAAGGTGGCAAGCTGCCGGGCGGCCTTCGAGTCCGAGATGCGCGCGGTTTCGGTCTCGATGAGCGTGGCGCCGGCGGTGACCTCGATGCGCGTGTCCACCGATCCCACTTCCAGGCGGACGTCGATGCGCCGCACGTCCAGCGAGACAAGCTGCACGTCGCTGGCGACGAACTCCTTGAAGCCGGTCAGCGTCACGCGGACCGTGTAGCTGCCCTCCAGCAACCGTCCCAGCGTATAGGCGCCGACCGCGTTGGACTCAGTCGTGTAGCGGTAGTTGCTGTCGCGGTGAACCGCCGCCACGGAAGCGCCCGGGACCGGAGCGCCGGTCTGGTCCGTGATCGTGCCGGTGATGGTCGCGAACGTAGTCTGCCCCGCCACCGGGACCACGAACGTGACCAGAACCAGCAGAATGGCGAGAAACTGCCATGGTCTCGACATCTGATGCCTCCCGTGAAGCAGAGCTTCGTTTCTAGACTCTGGTACGAGTATAGTACATGCCCTGCGTGCCAACGCCGCGGTACGGTCTGAGACCGACAAGCTGAAGCTTGTCCTACGGCCCACGTGTCTGAGACCGACAAGCTGAAGCTTGTCCTACGGCCCACGTGGGGCATGCTTCAGCTTGCCAGCGGACTCCACCCGTGGGCTGCCAGAAGCCGGGCTGGAGGTCCGAGGCGGGCGTTCAGCCCGCCACTACGGCTTGCGGCTTTCCGAGCGCGGCTGGGGCGGCTCGCCGCGCTTGACCTGGGCGCGGCGGCGGCCCTGGGCCAGGTTATCGGAGGCCTTCTTCCTGGCCGCTTCGCTGACCTCGATGCGGTTCACCACCTGCCGCGCGCCGGCGGTCCTGGCCAGCCGAGTGGCCACGCCCTTGTGCTGGAGCACGTCGGTCTTGCCGGTCAGGGTGGCCACCCCGCCCTGCACGCGCACCTGGAAGTTGTTGCGGGAGATCTTGGAGCGGGCGAACCGCTCCTGGATGGCCTGCTCCAGTTGCGCGTCAGTGGGCGCGGCGGCCGGCTGAAAGCCGGCTGTAGTGAACGCCAGCAGGACGGAGCCTAGCAACCAGCGCGGTCCCATATCTAGTAAGTGCTCCGGGCGCGCTATAATTCGCACATGTCCACCACCCGCCGGGGTTTTTTGCGCGGCGCGACCCAGGGCGCCGCCGCCCTGTCGGCCGCTTCCTACGTCCGCATCCAGGGGGCCAACCGCAGGATCAACCTGGGGTTGATCGGCTGCGGCGAGCGCGGCTTACACGACATGGGCCTGTTCCAGCGCAATGACAACGTCGAGGTGGTGGCGGTGGCGGACATCTACGGCGCGAACATCGACCGCGCCCAGCAGAAAGCGCCCCGCGCCCAGGCCTTCACCGAGTACCGCAAGCTGCTGGAAGTGAAGGACATGCAGGCGGTCCTCATCGCCACGCCGGATCACTGGCACGCTCGCCAGACGATCGACGCCCTCGCGGCCGGCAAGGACGTCTACGTCGAGAAGCCGCTCACCCTGACCATCGAGGAAGGCCCTGACATCGTCAAGGCCGCCCGGGTGAACGATCGTATCTGCCAGGTGGGCATGCAGCAACGCTCCGGGAGGCACTACCTTCAGGCCAAGGCCGAGTACATTGACAGCGGCAAGATCGGCAAGGTGACGCTGGCCCGCACCTGGTGGCATGGCAACACCTACCACCTCCGACGAGCGCCCGCCTCGCTCCAGACGCGGCCCTCCAACCTGGACTGGGCGCGCTTCCTGGGCCCGGTGAAGTGGCGCGACTACGATCCCCAGCAGTACTTCAACTGGCGGGCCTACCTGGACTTCGGGGGCGGGCAGATCACCGACCTGTTCACGCACTGGATCGACGTGGTGCACATGTTCATGGGCCAGGACATCCCGGTGTCGGCGGTGGCGGCCGGGGGCGTGTTCCAGTACAAGGACGGCCGCACCGCGCCCGACACCATCAACGTGCTGCTGGAGTACCCCACCGAGTTCACGGCCACCTTCGAGGCCACGCTGGCGCCGGGCATCCGCGGGGCGGCCATCGAGATCTGCGGCACCCAGGGCCGCCTGTGGATCGACCGCAACCGCTACGAGTTCCACCCCGTGGGAAGGGGCGCGCAGCCGAGCATCGTGAAGGCGGAAGCGGGCGAAGGCCCGGTGGACCTGATGACGCTGGATCACGTCAACAACTTTCTGGAGTGCGTCGAGACACGCAAGCTGCCCAACGGCGACGTGCTGATCGGGCACCGCTCGGCGCAGGCCTCGCACCTGGGCAACATCGCTTACGTCCAGAAGCGGCGGCTGAAGTTCGATCCGGTGCGTGAGGAGATCCTGCCGCTGTGAAGGGCAGGAAGCAGGTGCTGAGCGCATGAACCTTCCGCGAGCGGTCGAGCAAGGGATGGCGGAGTTGAAGGACGCGCTGGCCGCCCGGTACGGCGAGCGCCTGAAAGGGCTTTATCTTTACGGCTCCTATGCGCGGGGGGACTTCACCGCGGATTCGGACGTGGACCTGCTGATCGCTCTGGATGGTGAGGTGAAGCCGACCCGGGAGATGGACAGGCTCAGCGGGGTGGTGGCGGACATTTGCCTGCGCCACGACCTTCTTGTGGCGGTGTACCCGGTTCCGGTCAAGTGGCTGGAGGAGCGGAAGAGCCCGCTGTTCGAGAACATTCGCCGCGAAGGGGTCCGCGTGTGAGTCTGCGCGAAGAACTGGAGGGCATGCTTCGGAAGGCCCGGCGCTACGTCGAGTCCGCCGAGGCCTTGCGCCTGTGCGGCGATCTCGACTCAGCCGTGTCCCGGCTCTACTACGCGATGTTCTACTGTGCCGAGGCGCTGCTGAGGGCTCGCGGCCACAGCTTTTCGAGTCACCGGGCCGTCATCTCGGCATTCGCTCAGCACTTCGTGAAGCCGGGGCGGTTGCCCAAGGATCTCCACCGCTGGCTCCAGACGGCTTTCGAGAAGAGGCAGGTGAGCGACTACGACTTCATCCCTGTGGTGGAGGAGCCGGAAGTGCTGGAGCTGGCCTCCCAAGCGCTGCAATTCCTCGCCAGGAGCGAGGAGTTGTTGAAGAGCGAGGGCTACCTCTGATTTGGGAGCGGCTGACCGAGGGGGGGGGACCCTTGACCGGCAGGCGTACAGGCGGCGTTCACGAAGCTCTTTTCGAGTTCCCCGGCAGTCAGGCGCAGGAGCGCGCTCAGGGGAGCCTCGCGGCCGCGCGCTGTGGCCAGGGCCCGGGTGGCTTCGATCAGAAGCAGCGGGCCGAAAGAGAAGAAGCCCTGGCCCGCGTAGAGCCGTCGCAGCCGCCGCTGGAAGGCCGTCACGAACTGGCCGGTGAAGCGCGTCAGGTCTCTGAGCGCCTGATCCCGGTTACGCGCGGCGGACTCGGTGAAAGCATGCCCGCGCAGTCCCAGGTCCACCAGCGCCTCGACGAAGAAGGTCTCAGCGGAAAGCAGCGCGTTCAACCGCCGGGGCTGGCGCGCCACCGTGGCCAGGATGGCGGGCGCCTCGTCCGGGGCGAAGAAGCGAGCGGTCTTGTGCTTGCCCAGCGCGATGAGAAACGGCCGCAGGCGGGTCAGCCGGGCGGTAAGCTCGCGCAGCGTCGAGCGGCGGATCAGGCTGGCGGCGCCCAGGTCCATGATGTCGTAGGTGAATTCGTACTTGGCTCTGCCGGGAAACGGCGGCATGGCCGCATAGACCAGCAAGGGCCAGGCCGCCAGGGGGACGTCGTAGCGGTTCGAGTCGCTGAAGTATGCGTAAGGCAACCAGCGGCGCAGAGCGCGCTGGAGGGCGACCGAAACGGCCGAGTAGGCCGCGAAGAAATCGGGGTCGCGCTGCCCCGGCGCATCGAGCCAGACCCACATCAGCTCGCCGGCCAGGCTGAGGGATAGCGACACTTCGAAGTCGTCGGCCAGCGCGGCGCGGTGAGCCTCCAGCCACGTCCTCACCTCTCCAGCCAGATCATAGGCGCGGAGCACTACATCGAGGTTCTCCGGCCAGTGGGACAGTCGGCGGCAATCCGTGTAACCCAGGGTGAAACCCAACGGCGCCGGCTCGCGCAGCCAGTTCAGGTGGGATCCCAGACTGAGGCAAAGGTTGAGTTTCACCTCACGCAGTGCGGGCCAATCGAGAAGGGGGTGCTCCAACATGGATCGGCGGGGAACTCCCCTGGGGTGGAGTTCCTAGTCGATGATACCGGCGGGGAGCGGGAATTCGATCTGGCGCGGCCTCTGCCAGGGGCAGTCCAGGGCCGCTAAATCCATGGTGGGACTGGAGATCGGGCGCGGCGGGGGTTTCCTGGCGACGCTTGTGACCGGCGGCGGGCCAGATGTGCATTCACCTCGCCCAGCGAGGCGAACAGGCCCACGTAGTCGGAGGCGCCGCGGGGCGGGGCGGCCGGACCGAAGCGGAAATCGCGGGGGCGGAACAGGTCCGTCACGCTGATGACCGCCACACCCATGGGGCGGTACTCGTGTACGCCCTGCGCCCAGGCCACCTGATCGTCCATCCACAGGGCGAAGCCCATTGCTACCATATTAGCCATGAATCGCAGATCGTTCGTGACGACGGCGGTGGCGGCGGGCGGGGCGGGACTGCTGGCGCAGTCCGCTCGACGGCAGGGCCGCTTGAAGCAGGGTGTGGCCCGCTGGTGCTTCGCCAAGTGGAGCATCGAGGAGCTGGCGCAGGAGTGCGCCCGGCTGGGCATGAAAGGCATCGACCTGATCGGGGAGAAGGACTGGCCGGTGGTGCAGAAGCACGGGCTCGTGCCCTCGATCGTTTCCGGCGGCGGAGGTATCGCCGACGGGCTGAACCGCAAGGAGAACCACGACAAGATCGAGCAGCAGATGAAGGAGAACCTCAGCAGGGCCGCCGCGGCGGGTCTGCCCAACGTGATCACCTTCTCGGGCAACCGGCGCGGCCTCTCGGATGAGGAGGGCCTGGAGAACTGCGTCGTGGGGCTGAACCGGGTGAAGGCGCTGGCCGAGGAAAAGGGCGTCACCATCTGCCTGGAGCTGTTGAACAGCAAGGTGAATCACAAGGACTACCAGGCCGACCACACGGCGTGGGCCGTCGAGGTGGTCAAGCGGGTGAACTCGCCGCGGGTGAAGCTGCTGTACGACATCTACCACATGCAGATCATGGAGGGGGACATCATCCGAACCATCCGCGAGAACATCCAATACATCGGGCACTTCCACACGGGAGGCAACCCGGGGCGCAACGAGATCGACGAAACGCAGGAGTTGAATTACCGCGCCATCGCCCAGGCAGTGGCGGATCTGAACTTCACCGGCTACTTCGTGCACGAGTTCGTCCCGGCGGGCGATCCCAAGCGGGCGCTGGAGCGGGCGGTCGAGATCTGCACGGTATGAGGAGAACAGAGATGATGACACGCAGATCGTGGTTTCAAGTGGCGGGCGGCGCGGGCCTGGCCGGCGTCGCGGCGGCGCAGCAGCCGATCGCCCGCAAGGGCCGCCTCAAGCAGTCCGCCACGCGGGGCTGCTTCGGTAAGGGCAAGACCATCGAGGAGATGGCGCAGGCAGCCGTGCGGCTGGGGCTGAAAGGCCTCGACCTGATCGGTGAAAAAGACTGGCCGGTGCTGAAGCAGTACGGCCTGGTCCCGACCATGGTTCCCTCGGCCGGGCACTCGCTCAGCGACGGCGTCAACCGCAAGGAGCGTCACGACGAGATCGAGAAACCCTACCGCGAGATGCTGATCAAGGCGGCGGCGGCCGGGGCGCCCAACATCATCGTGATGTCCGGCAACCGGCGCGGCCTGCCCGACGAGCAGGGCATCGAGAACTGCGCGGCGTTCCTGAACCGGGTCAAGGCGCTGGCCGAGGACAAGGGCATCACCATCTGCATGGAGCTGCTCAACAGCAAGGTGAACCATCCCGACTACCAGTGCGATCACACGGTCTGGGGCGTCGAGGTGATGAAGCGGGTGAACTCGCCGCGGGTGAAGCTGCTGTACGACATCTACCACATGCAGATCATGGAGGGCGACATCATCCGGACCATCCGCCAGAACATCCAGCACATCGGGCACTTCCATACGGCGGGCAACCCGGGGCGCCACGAGATCGACGAGACGCAGGAGCTGAACTACCGGCCCATCGCCCAGGCCATCGTGGACGCGGGCTACACCGGGTACCTGGCCCACGAGTACAGCCCGCTGAAGGACCCCATCGAGTCGCTGAACCGGGCCATTGAGATCTGCGACGTGTAAGGAACTGGGGACAGGCTAGGGTGTCCCCCCGTGGACACCCCGGCCTGTCCCCATTCCTGTCGAAGGAGGGGCAGTGTACTTCAAGGATAATTCGCTAAGCATAGGGCGGACGCCGCTGGTGAAGCTCAACCGCGTCACCGAAGGGGCGCTGGCCACGGTACTGGCCAAGATCGAGGGACGCAACCCGGGCTACTCGGTGAAGTGCCGCATCGGGGCGGCCATGATCTGGGACGCGGAGGACCGGGGCGCGCTGCGTCCGGGCATGGAGATCGTCGAGCCTACCAGCGGGAACACCGGGATCGCGCTGGCCTTCGTGGCGGCGGCGCGCGGTTATCCCATTACGCTGACCATGCCCGAGAGCATGTCGCTGGAGCGGCGGCGGGTGCTGGCCGCGCTGGGGGCCAGCCTGGTGCTGACGCCGGCCTCCGAGGGCATGCGCGGGGCCATCGCCAAGGCCGACGAGCTGGCGACCGCGGATCCCGATCGCTACTTCCTGCCCAACCAGTTCACGAACCCCGCTAACCCCGAGATCCATTTCAAGACCACCGGGCCGGAGATCTGGGAGGATACCGAAGGCGCCATCGACGTGCTGGTGGCGGGCGTGGGCACGGGGGGGACCATCAGCGGGATCTCGCGCTACCTCAAGCAGGAGAAGAAGAAGGCCGTCCTCTCGGTGGCGGTCGAGCCGGAAGCCAGCCCGGTGATCAAGCAGAAGCTGGCCGGCGAGCCGCTCGAGCCGGGCCCGCACAGGATCCAGGGCATCGGCGCGGGTTTCATTCCGGAGACGCTGGACCTGGCGATGGTGGACCGGGTCGAGCAGGTGTCCAACGACGAGGCCATGGAGATGGCGCGGCGGCTGGCGCGGGAGGAGGGCATTCTGTCGGGGATCTCCTGCGGGGCGGCGGCGGCGGTGGCGGTGCGGCTGGCGCGGGAGGCGGAGTTCGCCGAGAAGATTATCGTGGTGATCCTGCCCGACTCCGGGGAGCGCTATTTGAGCACGGCGCTGTTCGAGGAGCTGGGGTGGTAGACCCTGGCGCGACAGGCTGAAGGCCTGTCCCACGGGGCGCCCCAAAAAGAGAGAAGCGGGCGCTTTGGGTTGGGTGAAAGGGTGAGTGCGCCCGCTACTTAAGGGGATCTACCTTAGGGACGCCGGGGGGTACCCCAGTGTTACAGGGGGGGCCGTTTTTTTTTGGCCTTTGGTCTTTTGCCTTTTGCCTTCTGGCTTCGGCCTGTGGCCTGTAGCTGGTGGCTTGTTGTCCGGGGCCTTTTGTCTTTTGCCTGTTGCCTGTTGCCTCTTGCCTTCTGCTGCCTTCTGCCGGCAGCCAGTGGCCTGTAGCTGGTGGCCTTTTGCCTCTTGCCCTTTGCCTTCCGCCTTGCCGGGCAGCCCCGCTGTGCTATGCTGGTGTCAACCGGCGCTATCGTCTAACGGTTAGGACGGAGCCCTCTCAAGGCTCAAATACGGGTTCGATTCCCGTTAGCGCTACCAGGTTCCTCCTTTTCCTGTCAATAGCTTAGCGCCGTTGAACGCTATGGCGTGCTACCATTTGCTACCACGGTGCAAAACCAGCTTCACTGCGTGGCTTTCGGGCGGGTCGCATGCCGCATGCTCTCGTCCCACAGGGAGGCAGCCGCGACTTCATCGCGTGAGAGCGGGTGGCTGTAAATCGAAGCTGTCACAGCCGGCGTCGTATGTCCCAGCCGCTTGCTCACAACGGGCAGCGGGATGCCGAGGCTTAGCAGAAGGCTCGAATGGCTGTGTCTCAACGAGTGGAGGGAGACGCGCTTGAGGCCAGCCTTCCGGGCCAACAGGCAGAACTTCGCCGTGATGGAGTCCGGCTTCAGGTAATCACCTTCCGGCGTGGCAAAGACCAGGTCGAGGCCGGAGCGGTAGTCAGGCCCGAACATCCGCCGGTACCCGTCCTGCTGCTGGCGGTGGACCGTGAGCGCCTCGCGGGCAGCATCCGGTAGCGGGACAAGACGCGGTTTCCCGTTCTTCGGAGGCTTCAGCCTAAGGCCCGCCCTGGTCTGTTCCAGGCTCTTCGTGATGGACACCTTGGCGACCTCACTCTTGAGGTCGAGGTCTGCCCAGGTTAGCGCCAGGATCTCGCCCCGCCGGCATCCTGTGGCGGACGCCACCAGGATGATCGGATAGAGCCAGTGGCCCTGGGCGGCGTTGAGCAGCCACTCCAGTTGGTCCTTCTCCACAACCTTCGCTTCCTTGCGCTGAGCCTTCGGCAATTGGCAGGCACCGGCGGGGTTGACCCTGAGCAGCTTCCATCGGACGGCCGTCGTCAGCGCAGCGTGCACCACGCCGGCGATGTGCCGCACGGTGCGGGCAGATAGCGAGGCGCCCTTCTTGCCCCCCGAGTCGTGCAGCCGGTTGTAGAGGCGCTCCAACATGAGCGCGGTCAGGTCCGCCAGTTGGACCTTGCCCAGGTGGCGAAGGACGTAAGCCGCGAGCTGGCGGTAGCGCTCCAGCGTCTTCGGCGTGCACTGGCGCGCCGCGTGCTCGGTGAACCACTCTTCGATGAAGTCACCGAAGCTCCTGGGCGCGGGCCTGGCAATCGCCCCTTCATCGATCTCCTGTAGAAAGCGCCGGAGCGCCGCTTCCGCATCGGCCTTGCGCCGGAACCCGCTCCGGTACTCCCGGATCCGCTTGCCGGTTTCATCCTTACCGAGCCGGACAGAGAAGAACCAGTCCAGCCTTCCGGACGGTAGTAAGCGCTTCCGGACGCAGCCCTTCACCGCTCGGCCCCTCCGTGCCAACATTGATGAGACAGCTCCCCCGGTCGTAATTACTGAGCAGGGCGAGAACAGGAATCAATGTGAAGAACAACGGAATCTCTTCGGCTTCCCTCACGGTTTTGCCCGCCGCGGAA
>Ga0194110_10008180_pt1 | contig 11910 bp, 12 predicted proteins | sample TA2Kig1200mmetaG_FD_146192 | JGI IMG/M metagenome (GOLD analysis project Ga0194110, IMG submission 146192) | Freshwater microbial communities from Lake Tanganyika, Tanzania - TA2015032 Kigoma Deep Cast 1200m | ecosystem: Environmental > Aquatic > Freshwater > Lake | place: Tanzania: Lake... | reverse complement strand
AGGAGTCCAATTTTTGACATGCGGCGAAGTGCCAGCTTTTCTGCTATCCGGACCCCCACCCCGGGTACACCCCCCGCTTTTCAATCTGGTTCCATCCGCGCACCCCTTACACTTGGATTTGGACAAGGGGAGGGCATGATTTGGACAAGGGGAGGGCATGAGCTACGTCTTCGAGCTCCCGCCTCACACACAAACCCCCACGGATAGGAAAATCTATCCGCCCCTGGCCGGGGGGCTGCACGATTTGGCCAATCTCCCGCTCCCCGGTCCCGGTTTGACGGCGCACAATGAGGCTTATGTTGCCCCACGAGCCGCTACCGGTAAAGGTAAAGAGCGCGCCCGCTGGCCCTGTTCCAGGCGGCCTGATCCCCCGAAGACCAGAACGGCACTGCAACGGGGCCGAGCATCCCGCACGGCCTGGGCTCGTGTGGCGGGGGTCAGCGTGCGTCGAAGGGCGGCAACTCGGGTCGATTCAAGGACTGAATCCTCATCGAAAGCGGGGAGTCTTCGCCAAACAGCGCACGCTTGGCCGTGCTCCTTTTTAATTCATTTGACATATTCAACAACAATACGTTTTATATCATCTTCATATTGCCGTCTATCTTTATCATTTGCACCAAGATATCCTGTAATCACTCCCATGCCAGCCATATTTCTTGACACAGGAGTAAGTTTACCTGAATGAAAACTATGACCAGAATTAGGATAAAAAATCATCTTTACAGGTTTCCCATTGGTCGATTGAAGATCAACCCATTCCATAATAGAGACCTGTTGCCAAGGATACTTTCTTTTCCACATCAAATCATTTTCACTTGTGCCACCCCAGTTATCCTTTTCACCAAAAAAAATAAATGTTGGAATTTGAATATCGAATGGAAGTGCATATCCACTTGGCGGTGGCCCCTCAGACAAAATTAGTTTAATCTGCGGGAAATTTTCCTTCTTCTTAAATGCATTAATAACCACTGTGGCGCCATTTGATTGACCGTATAAAACAACATCCGTGTATTTGGAGTTTTTAAGCATTGCATCAATGGCTCCAATCATGATATTCATAATTAAATCTTGCTTGGCTCGATCAGTTAAATTCCTATTAACCCATGTTCCATCAAGTTCATTCATCGCAAATGCATCAAAAGCAAGCGTATCAAAACCCATATTTTTAAATAATGATACTCGCAACTTATCAGCCTCAATTAAGCCAGCTCCACCATGTGCGTAAATCATTAATTTACTGTTATTCTCTTGATTCTTCGCATAATTTACCCATTTACTAGAATTTGAAAACTCAGCAGATGGTCCAACTAATAATAAAAGCTCAAACCCAGGTGCTTTACGAAACTCTGGAACTGCAAATGCAAATTTATTACAAAGAATCAAAGTTATGCAAAAAATCCATTTCAACTTGATAAACATGACTTTTCCTTTTAAGTGATTCATTGAACTTGTGATGATCTTATTTTGGAATTAACATGCCATCTTTGCACTCGTAATCTGCCAACGACGGATAAGAAAATCTATCCGCCCCAGGCTACGCTGCACCGCACGATTTGGCCATTCTCCCGCTCCCCGGTCCCGGTTTGACGGCGCACAATGAGGCTTATGTTGCCCCACGAGCCGCTATTGGTAAAGATCCGCATGGCAATCTATCATGCTGGCGCCGCCACAACCAATGGATGCACCGCGCAGGGCGAATCCACCCCTCGCCAAGCGGTTTCAGGCGATGTCGGGGACGGGGTGGTAGGTCAGGATTTGCGCTGAGGCCTGGGGCGCGGCCGAGGCCGGCGGTCCAGGCCCACTTCCCACCGCTTGTTGCGGCGCCCACAAGCCCAGGTGGGTGAGGATCTTGCGGATGACCGCCCTATCTTCGGTGAGTGCGATGACGCGCATCGGGCCCTTGCACTTGGGGCATTCGAGCGGATCGACTTCGTAGACTTTGTGGATGAGGCGCGCCCAGGTCGAGCGCACGCGCGCGGCTTCGCGAACATCGATTTCCACCGGAGCGATCACGGCTTTTTGCGTGCCGGCGAGCCGGCGCTTTCCGCGGCTACGGTTCGAGTACCAGCCGGCGTAGCGCACCAGGTGCTCAAAGCGGTCCGGAATGTGGCGGCACAGCTGCGCAAGCCAATCTGCGCCGGACATGATCTGGAAGTTGCGCTTGAACGTCCTGTGCATGCGCGAGCGGTAGATGACGATGCCGGAGACGGGCTCGTAGGACATCTTCTCCAGCGAGAAGGGCGCCCGCAGCATGTACTGGGCGAGCCTGCGCCTGCCGGCCGCGTCGCGCGCATGTACGCGAACGCTGTTATGCACTGAGAACCCGGTGTGCCGCCACGCGAGCATGCGTTCGGCAAGGAGTTCTGAGACCAGGCCCTCGCGGCACAACAGATCCAGCACTGCCTTGCGAAACGAGGCCTCGAGCAGCTTGCGCGGGAGGGCCGGCAGGACCCTGAAGCCGCCCTCAGCGTCGAATGCGCCATCTGCCGCGAGCACATGGATGTGCGGGTTGTAGTTGACCAGGTCGCCGAAGGTCTGGACGAAAAGGACGAGGCCCGGCCGCGCGCCAGGCCGGGCGCTCGAGCAGAGACGGGCGAACAGGCGCTCGACGATGCTGCACAGTTTCCCCAGCAGCGCGCGCCTGCGGGCGAAGATCGGCCGCAGCAGGCGCGGGATGGTGAACACGTATTGCCGGTGTGGCACCGGGGCAAGCACGTTGGCCTCTACCCATTCGCCGTAAGCGAGCACCCTTTTCTGGTGGCAGCTGGGGCAGAAGTAGCGCGCCTTGCACGAGAAGGCGAGGATGAAGCCATGCCGGCACTGGTCGCAATAGATCCGGGCGAAACCGTGCTGCGGATCGCCGCAGGCGAGGAACCGCCCGACGACGTTCTCCTCCACGCGGCGGCCAAAGCCACCGCCCGCTCTTAGCTCGGGCGCATGCCGGACGGTGCACTGATACAAAGCGCTCGTGCGCGGTTTGCGCGGCCGGTAGAACTGGCCAGCGGCTGCTTTCGGCGCGTGAATACAATCCTGCACACAGGTAGCAACGCGGTTTTGCCGCAATCGTGTACGGCATACGCCCCAATGCCGCGCGGCTTTGTAACCAGACGTAAGCACATTCACCGAACTCTGGCAGAATCGCGCGCCGGGTCGGGACGACAAGGCCCCCGCAGGCCTGTGCGCCCAGGCGCACGGCTTCAGCCTGCACGCGGGGGTGCGCTGTGGCCCCCACCGGCGCAAGGCGCTCGAACGGCTGTGCCGGTACATCACCCGCCCCGCGATCGCCCACGAGCGGCTCAAGGAAGATGGCGCGGGCAACGTCCTGCTGCTGCGCCTGGCGGGGCTGGTGCCGCGCCCGCGGCTGCACCTCACGCGCTTTCACGGGGTGCTCGCCCCCAACGCAAGGCTGCGTGCGGCGCTCGTGCCGGGCCCGGCTCCTGAAGCGCGTCTTCGGCCTGGACCTCGAACACTCTGCCCGCAGTGCGGGGGCGACCTGAGAATCATCGCCGCCATCGAGCAGCCGGCGCTGATCGCGAAGATCCTCACCCACCTGGGGGGCTGCCTGTTGATGGAAGTTCTTTCAATAGCTGTCCCACAACAGCAGCGCCAGCAACTGTCTTTGGACTGACTGATCCATGCACGCCGTCGCACTTAAGTTCGGCTTTCTTGACCGAATTCTTTCTGAGTGACGAAGAGGGTACGGGGGTATTTTTGGGGGTATGTTCAACCTAACGACAGACGGTGACCCAATTCCATCAAAGGGTTAGGCTTAGACTTCGAATCCCTTCCTCGCACCAGCAGCGGTAGTGATTCAGCGCGCACCTCAATGCGCCGCGCCCTGCAGCGGCGGCCTGGCCGGGCGCGCCGGCACCGCGCCGTCGGCGAACAGCATGCCCGGCGCCCTGACCCCGTCCTCGGCGTGCAGCCAGCGCCCGTCGCGCACCGACAAGCGCAGCGCGCGCATCGTCAGCTCGGCGTCGTTGGCGTTGTCCTCGAACAGCAGGACATCGATCTCGTTATTGTCCGCCGCCATGGTCCAAGTTTACGCCGCACGCGCGCAAGGCGGCCATCAGGCGCCGAACGGGTGGCGCAGCACGATGGTCTCGTCGCGCTCCGGGCCGGTCGAGATCAGGTCGATGGGCACGCCGCACAACGACTCGATGCGCGCCAGGTAGTCGCGCGCGGCCCTGGGCAGGCGGTCGTGCGCCCGGACCCCGACGGTGCTGTCCCGCCAGCCGGGCATCTCTTGGTAGACCGGCACGCAGCGCTCGATCTCCTCGGCGCCCACCGGGAGGATGTCCGAGAGCTGGCCGTCGACCTTGTAGCCGACGCAGATCTTCAGCGCCTCGGCGCCGTCCAGCACGTCTAGCTTGGTGATGCACAGCCCGGAGACCCCGTTCAGCTGCACCGAGCGCTTGAGCGCCGCGGCGTCGAACCAGCCGGTGCGGCGGGGACGTCCCGTCGTGGCGCCAAACTCCTGGCCGCGCTGGCGCAGGCGCTCGCCGACGTCGTCCGAGAGCTCGGTCGGAAACGGGCCCTCGCCGACGCGCGTGCTGTAGGCCTTGGTGATGCCCAGCACGTAGTGCAGGTGCATCGGGCCGATGCCGGCGCCGGCCGCAGCCGCGCCGGCGACGCAGTTGGAGGAGGTGACGAACGGATAGGTGCCGTGGTCGATGTCGAGCAGCGCGCCCTGCGCGCCTTCGAACAGCAGGTTCTTGCCCGCCTTGTTGGCATGGTAGAGGGCCCTGGGCACATCGGCCACCAGCGGCACCAGGCGCGGCGCGAGCGCCAGCGTGTGCTCCAGCGTCCTGCGGAAATCGACCGCGGGCTGCCGGTAGTAGTTCTGCAGCACGAAATTGTGGAAATCGAGCAGCGCCTCCAGCTTCGCCGCGAAGCGCCCCGGATTGAGCAGGTCCTGCAGGCGCAGCGCGCGCCGCGCCACCTTGTCCTCGTAGGCCGGGCCGATGCCGCGGCCGGTGGTGCCGATCTTCTTCGCCGCCTCGCGGGCGCGCTCGAGCGCGACGTGGTAGGGCAGGATCAGGGGGCAGGCCTCCGAGATGATCAGCCGCGCCACCACGCCCCTGACGCCCGCCTGCTCCAGTTGGTCCATCTCCGAGAGCAGCGCCTCGGGCGAGAGCACCACGCCGTTGCCGATGAAGCAGTCGACGTCGCTGCGCAGGATGCCCGAGGGAATCAGGTGCAGCACGGTCTTCCTGCCCCCGATCACCAGCGTATGGCCGGCGTTATGCCCGCCCTGGAAGCGCACCACCCCCTGGGCCCGGTCGGTGAGCCAGTCCACGATCTTGCCCTTGCCCTCGTCGCCCCACTGGGTGCCGACGACGACGACGTTACGCACCTGCTTGGTCATGTGCGTTTCACTTCTTGCGTTTTGCCTCCCAGGGGCGGATGCCGGTGAGCGCCGCGAGTTCGCGCAGATCGATGGAAAATCCGCTCGCCGGCCGGGCACGGCCGAAGGCCTTGCCGACCTCGTCGTAGCGTCCGCCCCTCGCCACCGGGCCCGCAACGCCGTCGCAGTAGGCGTCGAACACCACGCCGGAGTGGTAGTGATAGCCGCGCAGCTCGGCGAGGTCGAAGCTGGCCGGAATGGTGCACGCGCGCGCCAGTGCCCGCAGCGTCGCCAGCGCGCGCGTCAGCTCGGGCAGCGCCGGCAGCCGGCGCGCCGCGAGCGCCAGCACCCTGGCGTCGCCATAGAGCTCGGGCAGCAGCAGCAGCGCCTGGCGCGTCCTGCCGCCGACGCGCCTGGCCAGCTTGCGCAGCTCGGGCAGGTCCTTGCGCTGCAGCGCCTCGAACAATTCCCGTTCCTGGTCGCCGGCGATCCCGGCGGCGCGCACGATGGCGCGGAACACCGCGACATGGCCGATGTCCACGCGCACGCCTTTCACCTTCGCCAGCGACAGGGCGCGGATCAGCAGCTTCTGGATCTCGAGGTCGCCGGCGATGCCGGCCTCGCCGTAGATCTCGGCGCCGATCTGCAACGGCTCGCGCAGCGCGGTCGGGGTCGCCGGACGCGCGTGCAGCACGCTGCCGCAGTAGCACAGGCGCGTCACGCCCTTTCGATTCAACAGGTGGGCGTCGATGCGCGCCACCTGCGGCGTGATGTCGGCGCGCAGACCCATCATGCGTCCGGAGAGCTGGTCCACCAGCTTGAAGGTGCGCAGGTCGAGGTCGTGGCCGGTGCCGGTCAGCAGCGACTCCAGGTATTCCAGCAGCGGCGGCATCACCAGCTCGTAGCCGCGTGCGGAGAACAGGTCCAGGATGGCGCGGCGTAGCGCCTCCAGGCGCGCTGCCTCGGCAGGCAGCACGTCCTCGACGTGCTCGGGCAGCAGCCAGCGCATGGCCTAGAACATCCCGGTGGCGGCGAGCAGCAACAGGCCCAGAATCATGGAGGTGAGGCCGAAGAAGCGGATCTGGCCGTCGCTCAGCGCGAGGATGCGGCGGAAGGTCTCGCGCCAGAAGCTAGGCGAGAGAAATGGCAGCAGCCCCTCGATGATCAGCACCAGGGCGACCGCGGTGACCAGTGCGGTGACCATGGCCGCTCATTTCTTGCCGCCGGGTCGTCCTGCCGCGTCCTTCAGGTAGCGGAAGAAGTCCGAGTTCGGCTCCAGCAGCATCACGTCCGAGCGGCTGCGGAAAGTCAAGCGGTAGGCCTCCATCGAGCGGTAGAAGGCGTAGAACTCCGGGTTCTGGGAAAACGCGCCGGCGTAGATCCCGGCGGCCTTGGCGTCGCCCTCGCCGCGCACGCGCTGGGCGTCGCGGTAGGCGTCGGCCAGGATCACCTCGCGCTGCTTCTCGGCCTCGGCGCGGATGCGCTCGGCCTCCGCGGCGCCGGTCGAGCGCAGCTCCGAGGCGACGCGCTTCCTCTCCGATTCCATCCGCCGGTAGACGTCCGCGCTCACCTCCTGCGGCAGGTCGACACGCTTTAGGCGCACGTCCACGATCGAGACGCCGATGTTCTTGGCGTCCTGCTCGACGCGCTCGCGCACCCTGGTCATGATGGTCTCGCGCTCGCCGGACACCACCTCGTGCACCGTGCGCTTGCCGAACTCCTCGCGCAGCAGGCCGTTGACGGTCTGGCTGATGCGGTTCGCCGCGCCGCGCTCGTCGGACACCGCGATGTAGTAGGCGCGCGCGTCGATGATGCGCCACTTGACGAAGGTGTCCACCAGCACCGGCTTGTTCTCCGCGGTGATGAAGCGCTGCGGGTCCGGATCGTCGATGGTCAGGATGCGGGTGTCCAGGTAGCGCACGTTCTGCACCAGCGGCAGCTTGAAATGCAGCCCGGGGGAGGTGACGACGTCGCGCACCTCGCCGAACTGGAACACGATCGCGCTCTGGCGCTGGTCGACGGTGAACATCACGGAACTGGCCAGCAGAGCCAGCGCGGCGGCGGCAGCGAGGATCGATCCGATCGCCTTCATCGCGCCCCCCTTTCGCGGTCCCGCAGCGTCTCGCGCGAGCGCGGCCCGGCCTCGGGCGCCGCGGCCGCGGGCGCGGGCGGGACGACCTGGGGCGAGAGGTTGTCCGCCGCCGGGGCGCCGCTTTGCTGCATCAGCTTGTCCAGCGGCAGGTAGAGCAGGTTGCCGCTGCCCTTGTAGTCAAGCATGACCTTGGAGGTCGAGGACAGGATCTGCTGCATGGTCTCGATGTAGATGCGCTCGCGGGTGATCGCGGGCGCCTTGGCGTACTCGGTGAGCACCTGGCGGAAGCGGCTCGCGTCGCCCTCCGCGGTGGCGACGACGCGCGAGCGGTAGCCTTCGGCCTCCAGCAGCAGCCGCGAGGCGACGCCGCGCGCCTTGGGCACGACGTCGTTGAAGTAGGCCTCGCCCTCGTTCTTCTGCCGCTCGCGGTCCTGGCCCGCCTTCTGCGCGTCGTCGAAGGCCGCCTGCACCTGCTCGGGCGGCTGCGCGTTCTGCATGTTCACCTTGCTGACCTGGATCCCGGTCTTGTAGCGGTCCAGGATGGCCTGCATCAGCGGGGCGGAATCCTCCGCCAGGCGCTGGCCCTGGTTGAGCACGAAGTCCATCTTGCTCTTGCCGACCACCTCGCGCAGCGCGGTCTCCGCCGACTGCAGCACGCTGTCGTCCGGGCGTCGGTTGTTGAACAGGTAGTCCTTGGCGTCCTTGACGATGTACTGCACCGCGATCTGCACGTCGACGATGTTCTCATCGTCGGTCAGCATCAGCGATTCCTTGGGCACCTTGGACTTGACGTTGCCGCGATAGCCGACCTCGACCGAGCGCACCTGCGCCAGGTTGACGATCTCCCTGGTCTGCACCGGCCATGGCAGCCGCCAGCGCAGGCCGGGGTTGGTCTCCTCGGCGAACTTGCCGAAGGTGAGCACCACGCCGCGCTGGCCCTCCACCACGATGTAGAAGCCGCTCGCCAGCCAGATCGCCAGTGCCACCACGGCGATGATCCCGGCGCCGCCGCCGAATTGCGCGCCCGAGGGCATGCGCGGCGGCTTGTCGGCACCGCTGCGGCGCTTGCCGAACAGGTCCTGCAGGCGGCGGTTGAAGTTGCGCCACAGCTCCTCGAGGTCCGGCGGGCCCTGGTTGCCTCCGCCGGGGCCGCGGTTTCCAGCACCGCGCCCCCAATTGGGGTCGTTCAGCGACATGAGTGAGTTAAGCGCTCAATTCGGGAAGAGGTTCTTGGGCCTGGCCAGCCCGCTTGTGCGGCTGCGCCGCTTCGGCGATCGCGAGGCGCAACCCGGCGCTTCCTGCCCCGGTGCGCGCACTCACGAAAACCCGGGAAATCTTACCATATTCATCGCGTTCCAACCCGGGCTCGAGGCCGGAGAGGTCGATCTTGTTCCACGCCGCGATCTGGGGCACCGTCTGGGCGCCGATTTCGGCCAGCACCCGGTTCACGTCCTCGATCTCGCGCTCGCGCACCGGGGAGGCGCCGTCGATGACGTGCAGCAGAAGGTCTGCGCGCACCGTTTCCTCCAGGGTGGCACGGAACGCCGCCACCAGCCCGTGCGGCAGGTCGCGTATGAAGCCCACGGTGTCGGCGATGACCACCTCGCCAGCGCCCTCGATCCAGAGCTTGCGCGCGGTGGTGTCCAGCGTGGCGAACAGCTGGTCGGCGACGTAGGCGCCGCCCCTGGGGTGGGTGAGGGCATTGAACAGGGTCGACTTGCCGGCGTTGGTGTAGCCCACCAGCGCCACCGAAAATACCTCGCGCCGGGTGCGCGCGCGGCGCTGCACGCCGCGGCGCTGGCCCAGCCTCACCAGCTTGTCCCTGAGCACCCGCATGCGCGCGGCGATCATGCGCCGGTCGAGCTCGATCTGCTTCTCGCCGGGCCCGCCGGTCTTGCCCAGCCCGCCGCGCTGGCGCTCGAGGTGGGTCCAGCCCCGCACCAGGCGGGAGGCGGCGTGCTGCAGCTGCGCGAGCTCCACCTGCAGCTTGCCCTCGCGGGTCTGCGCCCGCTGCGCGAAGATCTCCAGGATCAGGTCGGTGCGGTCCAGCACGCGCTGGCCGATCTCCTTGTCCAGGTTGCGCTGTTGCGCGGGCGAGAGTTCGTGGTTGAAGATGACGAAGCCGGCGTTCGATTCGGACACCGCGCGCCGGACCTCCTCGACCTTGCCGCTGCCGGCGAAGAAGCGCGCATCGGGGCGCTGTCGACGCCCGCGCACGACCCGGGTGCGGCGCGCGCCGGCGCTGTGGGCGAGGCGGGTGATCTCCTCGACGCCGGGCTCGAAGCCCGCGCCGCCGAAGTCCAGGCAGACGAGGACGGCGGCGGCGGGGTCCGGCCCGGGGGGTGGGTCAGCCGCCCGGGCCGTGGTCAACGGCGACCGTGATGGCACGCGAGGGCACGACCGTCGAGATCGCGTGCTTGTAGACCATCTGCATGACCGAGTTCTTGAGCAGCACCACGTACTGGTCGAAGGACTCGATCTGCCCCTGCAGCTTGATGCCGTTCACCAAGTAAATGGAGACCGGTACGTGCTCCTTGCGCAGCGCGTTCAGGAACGGGTCTTGTAGCAGTTGGCCCTTGTTGCTCATCTGGAACCCTCTTTTGCCGAGGTTTGAACCAACACTGTAATTGATTCCTTTGGCTTTTCCTAGCCAATCCGAACCGGCGGCGTAACATCGCCACACTGTGCGCGGTGGCGCAGCGCGTGGTCCATCAGCACGCAGGCCAGCATGGCCTCGGCGATCGGGGTGGCGCGCAGCCCCACGCAGGGGTCGTGGCGCCCGGTGGTCGCGACCGTCGCCGGCTGCCCCCTGGCGTCGATGGTGCGCCGGGGGATGCGGATGCTGGAGGTGGGCTTGAGCGCGAGCGAGACCGTCACGTCCTGGCCGGTGGAGATGCCGCCCAGCACCCCGCCGTTGTTGTTGGACAGGAACCCCTGCGGCGTCATCTGGTCGCCGTGCTCGCTGCCCTTCTGCGCGATCGCGCCGAACCCGGCGCCGATTTCCACGCCTTTCACCGCGTTGATGGACATCATGGCCCCGGCGAGGTCGGCATCCAGCCGGCCGTACACCGGCTCGCCCCAGCCCGCCGGGACGCTGCTCGCGACCACGTTGACCCGCGCGCCGCAGGAATCGCCGGCCTCGCGCAGTTGGTCCATGAACTTCTCCAGTTCCGGCACCAGCCCCAGGTTGGGGGCGAAGAACGGGTTGTTGCCGATCTCCTCCCAGGAGATGAATGGCACCGCAATCGGCCCCAGCTGGGCGAGGTAGCCCCGGACCTTGACGCCGTAGCGCTCGGCCAGCCATTTCTTCGCGATCGCCCCGGCGGCGACGCGGACCAGGGTCTCGCGCGCCGAGGCGCGGCCGCCGCCGCGCGGGTCGCGCAAGCCGTACTTCTGCGTGTAGGTCCAGTCGGCGTGGCCGGGGCGGAAGCGCTCGGCGATCGCCGCGTAGTCCCTGGAGCGCTGGTCCTCGTTGCGGACGATGAAGCCGATCGCGGTGCCGGTGGTGCGGCCCTCGTGAACGCCGGAGAGAATCTCGACCGCGTCGGATTCGCGCCGCTGCGTGACGTGGCGCGAGCTGCCGGGCTTTCGCCGGTCCAGTTCCCGCTGCAGGTCGGCGGCCTCGAGCGCGAGGCCGGGCGGGCAGCCGTCGACGACGCCGCCGTAGGCCGGGCCGTGGGACTCGCCGAAGGAGGTGACGCAGAAAAGCGTGCCGAAAGTGTTGCCGGACATGATCCTCAGGGGAGTCTAGCATCTGGGGATTCGAAGAACCCCCGGGTCTCGAACACCGATTTTGCCAGCGCCCTTCCGCCCGAGCGCAGGTGGCGCTTGAGCACGAAGTCGAACAGGATGGGGTTGTGCAAGCGGATCTGCTTCAGGATCCCCGCCGCCGCTGGCCGCACCAGCCCCAGCGACACCAGATAGTCCACCGAGAAGATCGGCATCACGCCCGGCAGCGGGTAGTCCGAGCCGTTCAACAGCCGCCGGTGCCAGTCCTCGCGTTCCACCACCCTCGCCAGCGCGGGCCCGGCGCGGTTCACCTGGGTCATCGCGGAGAGGTCGCCGAACAGCGTGCGCTCGTAGCGGGCATCGTCCATCAGTCGTGCGAACAGCGAAAAACTGTCCGCCAGCGGTCCGCCGTTTCCCTTCGCGCCGCCCTGGTCGATGTCCCGGTCCTGCCCCATCGAGGCGCAGTGCGCGACCACCACGCGCACCCCCGCCTCGAGCGCCCGCCGCAGGCGAAGGGGATTGCCGTACTCCTGCAGGTCGGCCCCGGTCACCGCCCGCTCCAGGCCCGCGTGCGTGATCAGCGGCAGGTTCAGGCGCGCGAGCGCAGCGTAGAAACGGTCGCACCTGGATGAGGCCGGATCCATGCCCATCGCCGCGGGCAGCCATTTCACGGCGCGGGCGCCGCCGGCCTTGGCCTGCTCCAGCGCCTCGACGCAGTCGGCGCGGTAGGGATGGATCGATG
>Ga0194110_10008177_pt1 | contig 11914 bp, 11 predicted proteins | sample TA2Kig1200mmetaG_FD_146192 | JGI IMG/M metagenome (GOLD analysis project Ga0194110, IMG submission 146192) | Freshwater microbial communities from Lake Tanganyika, Tanzania - TA2015032 Kigoma Deep Cast 1200m | ecosystem: Environmental > Aquatic > Freshwater > Lake | place: Tanzania: Lake... | reverse complement strand
ATTTGCGGCCCTCTTCGAGCGGGATGAGCATGGTGCGGAAGTCGCCGGGCGTGGTGTGCAGGTCCCAGATGCGATCGGCGACGTCGTCGATGCCGTTGGGCAGCTGCAGACGCGGGATGGCCCCGGGGATGACGAGCTGAGCGACCCGCACGCCCTCGTCCGCGAGGGCCTCGTGGAGCATCTCGCCGTACGCGCTCTCGGCGGGGAAGGCCACCGAGGTGCCGGCGAAACCGGCGCGTGCCTTCACCGACGTCCCGCCGTTGATGAGGATGATGCTGCCGTCCCCGGATTCGCGCATCGCGGGCAGCACCGCGCGCACGGACGAGATGAGGCCCAGCAGGGAGAATTGGACGGCTTCCGTCGCGAGCTCCGGGGTCAGATCGAGGACGGGCTTGAGGTAGTCGCGGGACGGGAGCGGGCTGTACTGCAGGACCGAGACGGGGCCGAGGTCTTCGGCCGCCCGTCCGAGGGCCTTCTCCAGCTCGGCGGGGACGCGCACGTCCGCTGAATAGGCCTTGGCCGTCACGCCCGCCGAACCCAGCTCCGCCACGATGCTGTCGAGCTTGGCGAGATCACGCGCGATCAGGGCGATCGAGAAACCTTCGCGGCCGAAGCGGCGCGCAACGGCTGCGCCGAGCCCCGGACCGGCGCCGACGATGGCGATGACGGGCATGCTGAACTCCTTCGTGCGATGGGCGGTACGGCGACTCTAGAGGCGGTCACCGACATTCCCGGACGGGGGACCCCGCCCGGCGGGCGGACAGTAAGATTCCCCGCCCTGCGGTGAACAGCTCAGCCGAGTTCGCGGATGTGGAGGAGAGAACGGACCCCGAGACGGCGACGCAGGCCGGCATCCTGAAGTCCGTCCACGGAGGCCCGAAGCCCGCAGGCGGCCTACAACCGACTCGCCGCGATGCTCTCCGCGTCGAATTCGGGCCAGTGCATCTCGATGAACGCAATGAGGTCATCGGGTTGCGCCAGCGGACTCCGCGCGGACATGAGTCGTCAGTTGTTGAAGCGGAACTCCACGACGTCGCCGTCCTGCATGACGTACTCCTTGCCCTCGAGGCGGGCCTTGCCCTTCGCGCGGGCCTCCGCGACGGAGCCGAGCTCGACGAGGTCCTCGAACGAGATGACCTCCGCCTTGATGAAGCCCTTCTCGAAGTCGGTGTGGATGACGCCCGCCGCCTGCGGCGCCTTCGCGCCCTGCGGGATCGTCCACGCGCGAGCCTCCTTCGGCCCGGCCGTCAGGTAGGTCTGCAGGCCGAGCGTGGCGAAGCCGATGCGGGCGAGCTGATTGAGACCGGACTCGTCCTGTCCCGTGGAGGCCAGCAGCTCGGCGGCATCCTCCGGGTCGAGGTCGATGAGCTCGGACTCGATCTTCGCGTCGAGGAACACGGCCTTCGCCGGGGCGACCAGCGCCTCGAGCTCGGCCTTGGGGCGGCGTCGGTGAGCACGGCCTCGTCGACATTGAAGACGAAGATGAACGGCTTGGCGGTGAGCAGGCCCAGCTCGCGGATCGGCGAGAGGTCGAGGCCGGATGCCGACAGCAGCACTCCGCGCTGCAGGGCGTCCTGCGCCGCCTTCGCCGCGTCGAGCACGGAGGGGTCGAGCTTCTTGCCCTTGACCTCCTTCTCGTACCGCGTGATCGCCTTCTCCAGCGTCTGGAGGTCGGCGAGCTGCAGCTCGGCGTTGATGGTCTCCATGTCGCTCGCGGGATTCACCGCACCGTCGACGTGGACCACGTCGTCGTCGGCGAATCCGCGCACGACCTGGGCAATGGCATCCGCTTCCCGGATGTTGGCGAGGAACTGGTTGCCCAGGCCCTCCCCCTCGCTCGCGCCCCGGACGATGCCGGCGATGTCGACGAACGAGACCGCCGCGGGCACCGTGCGCTCGGAGCTGAAGACCTCGGCGAGCTTGTCGAGGCGCTGATCGGGAAGGTTCACGACCCCGACGTTGGGCTCGATCGTCGCGAACGGGTAGTTCGCCGCGAGCACCTGGTTCTTGGTCAGGGCGTTGAACAGGGTCGACTTTCCGACGTTGGGAAGGCCGACGATTCCGATGGTAAGAGCCACGGGAGTCCAGGTTACCCGGCCACGGCGCCGTCGCCCGACGGAGAGATGACGCGACGGGAGGACCCCTCCACTCCGAACCCTCCTCCCTTCGCCGGACCCCTCCCTACGCCGCCGCCGACATCCCCTCGGATGGATGCCACGGCCACCACATCGCACGATGCTCGGCGCGCCTCGGACTCCGAGCCGGTCGTTCCGGGGAGGGTAAATCTGTGGCCCTGGACTTCACCGCGATGGACTTCGAGACGGCGAACTCCCACGGCGCCTCGGCCTGCGCCGTAGGACTTGCCCGTGTGCGGAACGGGCGCGTCGTCGCCACCGCCGCCTGGCTCATCAAGCCGCCGCAGGGATATGACCATTTCGCGCCCATCAACATCGGCATCCATGGCATCCGCCCCGGCGACGTCGCGAACGCCCCCGACTGGAGTGCGCAGCTGACGCGGCTGAAGGCATTCGCCGGCGACGACATCCTCGTCGCGCACAACGCCGGCTTCGACATGTCGGTGCTGCGCCGCGCTTGCGCCGCGACGGGCGACGAATGCCCGTCGTTCCGCTACCTCTGCAGCGTTCAGATGTCGCGCAAGACGTACACGCTGGACTCCTACCGTCTCCCGCTGGTCGCGGCCGAGGCCGGATGCTCCCCGTTCGCGCACCACGACGCCCTCGCCGACGCAGTCGCCTGCGCCGAGATCACCATCGACTGCGCGCGGCGCGCGGGCGCGGACGACGTCTTCGCCCTCGCGGCGGCACTGGGCGTCCGCGTGGCGCAGATCGAGGTTCCGGCCGCAGCGCGCGCCGTCGCCTGAGTCCTCCACCGCGTTTCCACAGCGAGGGATCGCGCTCACTTCTCCCCGAATGGCCGTGGCGGCACCGCGGATGTCGGAGGGCCCGGGCATGCTGAGCCCATGGACGCACTCCTCATCGTTCTCGTCGCGCTTCTCGCGCTCACCCTCGGAGCCGGCGCGGGATGGTTCCTCGGGAGCGCCCGCGCCGCGACCCGGACGGCGGACGACCGCCACGAGCTGACGGCCCGTGCGGCCACCGCCGAAGCGGCGCGCGCGGGACTCCAGGCCCAGCTCGACCATCAGGTCGGCCTGTATCGCGAGCTGGTCGGGCAGTCGCGGGCCGACCAAGCCGCCCGCGAGGAGCGGGAGCGCCGCGAGCAGACGGTGCTCCGGGCGCTGGACCCGGTGCGGGAGACCCTCGAGCACATGCAGCGCAAAGTGGACGGACTCGAGCGCGACCGCGTCGAGCAGTACACCGCACTCGGCGAGCAGCTACGACTGTCGCGCGAGTCGGACGAGTCGCTCCGCGCGACCACCGAGGCCCTCGCCTCGGCCATGCGCTCCGGCAGCACCCGCGGAGTGTGGGGCGAGACGCAACTGCGGCGGGTCGTGGAGGCGGCGGGCCTCACGCGCTACGTCGACTTCGACCTGCAATCCTCCATCACCTCGGACGCGGGCAGCGGCCGCCCCGACATGGTTGTGCGGCTCCCCGGCGGCAAGTCCCTGGCCGTGGATGCCAAGGTCCCCCTCGACGCGTATCTGCAGGCCAGTGCCATCCCCGTCACGGCGGTCGGCGACGACGGCGCACGGCGGGCGAGCCTCCTCGGGCGCCACGCGAAGGCCGTCCGCGGCCATGTGGAAGCCCTTGCCCGCAAGACGTACTGGGCGGGCCTCGACGCGAGCCCCGAGTTCGTCATCTGCTTCCTGCCGAGCGAGTCGCTGCTGTCAGCCGCGCTGGAGGAGGACCCGACGCTGCTCGACCACGCGTTCTCCCGGCGCGTGGCCCTCGCCTCGCCCGTCAACCTGTGGGCCGTCCTCAAGACGGTCGCCTTCACCTGGACGCAGCAGGACGTCTCCGATGAGGCCCGGGCTCTCTTCGCCCTCGGGAACGAGCTCTACGAGCGCGTGGGCGTGCTCGCCGGTCACGCCGGCGATTTGCGACGCGCGCTCGAGCGCACCGTCGACAGCTACAACCGCTTCGCCGGCTCGCTCGAGTCGCGGGTCCTCGTCACGGCGCGGAAGTTCCCGGGCATCGACGAGACCAAACTGGATGCCACCACGCCTCCGCCCGCGCTCGAGGCGGCTCCGCGGCGGTGGGCGGCGCCGGAACTGCTCGACGAACCTCTGCTCGACGGCACGGACGCGTCACCGTTCCGAGCTGCGGCGGGCCGCACGAACGTCGAGGGCCCCGCCGAGACTCTGACCTTCGCCGACCTCGGCGAGGTGCGGATGCGAGTGCAGGAGGGGGACGACTGACCGCGGCTCAGCGCCGCGGCCGATACGGCTCAGGCGCCGCCGGGGACCCAGCTCAGCAGGCTGACCACGGCGGCCGAGATACCGACGAAGGCGCCGACGAGCCACCAGGCGTTGACCTCGTAGCCCTCGTGCTTGCGCACGCGCAGCAGAACGTCCGGGCGACGCGCGGGGTCGACAGCGTCTGCGATCACCTTCTGCGCGCCCGTCTGGGGCGCGGTCTGATTCGTCGGAGCAGCCATGGACGATTCCCCTTCGGGTCTCAAAGAACACAGCGTCGCCTTCGACACTGCACACGATTCTGCCAGAGGGGTCCGGAAGAGGCGGTCACGCTTGCGTCACGACACGCCCGGCTGTATCTGGGTGCCGGCGGCGGGCGTCCGCCGGCGCCCGGTCTCTCAACGCCGTTCGGCGCCCGGCCCCGGGCGTCCGCCGGCACCGGTCAGATCCGCTGCGTGGTCAGAGCCACTTCGAGGTCAGGTGCTCCGACGAGATGCGACGCAGGGTCCCGGACGCGCTGCGCAGCACCACGCTCTCGGTGTACAGGAAGTCCCCCTCACGGCGGACGCCCGAGACGAGCTGACCGTCGGTCACTCCCGTCGCGACGAAAATCGTGTTCTTGCCGCGCACGAGGTCGTCCGCCTCGTAGACCTCGTCGAACTTGAGACCCGCGTCGAGACCGCGCTGCCGTTCCTCGTCGTCGCGCGGCGAGAGGATGCCCTGGATGTGACCGCCCAGCGCCTTGATCGCGCAGGCGGTGACGATGCCCTCCGGGCTGCCGCCGATGCCGACGCACATGTCGGTGCGGGCGTTGTGCCGCGCGGCGTTGATGCCGCCGGCGACATCGCCGTCGCTCATGAGCCGCGTACCGGCCCCCGCCTCGCGGATCTCGCGGATGAGGTTCTCGTGACGCGGACGGTTCAGCACCGACACCACGATCTCGTCGACCGGCTTGCCGAGGGCGTCGGCCAGGCGCCGGATGTTCTCACCGATCGGGAGGCGGATGTCGACGACGCCGACACCCGCCGGTCCGGTGACGATCTTGTCCATGTAGAAGACGGTCGAGGCGTCCAGCATCGTCCCGTGATCGGACACGGCGATGACCGAGAGGGCGTTCTGCCGTCCGGCCGCGGTCAGGGACGTGCCGTCGATCGGGTCGACCGCCACGTCGCACTTGGGGCCGCGGCCATTGCCGACCTGCTCCCCGTTGAAGAGCATGGGGGCGTCGTCCTTCTCGCCCTCGCCGATGACGATCGTGCCGTCGAAGTTGACGGTGGTGAAGAACGCCCGCATCGCGTCGACGGCTGCACCGTCCGCGGCCTCCTTCGCGCCGCGGCCGATGAACGGCACCGCACGGATGGCGGCGGCCTCGGTCGCGCGCACCAGCTCGAGAGCCAGGTTCCGGTCGGGGTGCAGGGGGGACATGTCGGAGGTCAGGCTCACCATGACGCCCACCCTAGCCAGAGTGGCGGTCAGATCCCCCAGATTTTGCGGCCGGAGACGTGAAGGAATCGCGGTTCTTTCCGTTAGAGCAGAAGCGCCGGAAAAACAGGGCGGCGGGGACGTCGCGAGCGGCACTTCCTGGCTGCTTCGCTAGAGTGACCGTGTCCCGATCACGACCAAGGAGCACCTCCATGCCCGTCGCCACCCCTGAGCAGTACGCCGAGATGCTGGACCGCGCCAAGGCCGGCAGCTTCGCGTACCCCGCGATCAACGTCTCGAGCTCGCAGACCATCAACTCGGTGCTCCAGGGCCTGACCGAGGCCGGCTCCGACGGCATCCTCCAGGTCACCACCGGCGGTGCGGACTACTTCGCCGGCCACACCGTCAAGGCCCGCGCCACCGGCGCCCTCGCCTTCGCCAAATACGTGACCGAGGTCGCGAAGAACTACCCGATCACCGTCGCGCTCCACACCGACCACTGCCCCAAGGACGCCCTCCCCGGCTTCGTCCTGCCGCTGCTGGAGGCCTCGGAGGAAGAGGTGAAGGCCGGCCGCAACCCGATCTTCCAGTCGCACATGTGGGACGGCTCGGCCGTTCCCCTCGACGAGAACATCGACATCGCCGCGGAGCTGCTCCCCCGCATGAAGAACATCAACGCGATCCTCGAGATCGAGGTCGGCGTCGTCGGCGGCGAGGAGGACGGCGTCCAGCACGAGGGCTCCAACGAGGCCTTGTACACGACCGTCGCCGACGTCACGAAGGCCGTCGAGCGCCTCGGCCTGGGCGAGAACGGCCGCTACATCTCGGCCCTCACCTTCGGCAACGTGCACGGCGTCTACAAGCCCGGCGGCGTCAAGCTCCGCCCCGAGCTCCTCGGCGAGATCCAGGAGGGCATCGCCGCCAAGTTCGGAACCGGCCCGAAGCCCCTCGACCTCGTCTTCCACGGCGGCAGCGGCTCGACCGACGAGGAGATCGCCCTCGCCGTCGCCAACGGCGTCGTCAAGATGAACATCGACACCGACACCCAGTACGCCTTCACCCGCTCGATCGCGGGCTACATGTTCTCGAACTACGAGGGCGTGCTGAAGCTCGACGGCGAGGTCGGCAACAAGAAGCAGTACGACCCCCGCGCCTGGGGCAAGGTCGCCGAGTCGGCCATGGCCGTCCGCGTGGTCGAGGCCACGAAGCAGCTCGGCTCCTACGGCCAGTCCCAGAGCTGACGTCCCCTTCTCCGAACGCCCCGGCTCCGGCCGGGGCGTTCGTCGTCGGTGCGCCTAGGAGCGGTACATCTCGAGCACGGTCTGTGCCTCCCCCGGCGAGGACACGAGCTCGATGGCATCCCCGGCCCTGACCTCCCCCGCGCGGCGCACGCTCAGATAGGCGCCGAGGCGTCCCTCGTCGGAGAAACGCTTCACCCACCCCCGCCCCGCGGATCCGCCCACCCACCGGGCGAAGGTCGCACAGGGCGTGCGGGGCATGGTCACCTCGACCTCGACCGTGCTGCCGATGCGCCATACCTCGCCGATGCGCGCCGCATTGACGTCCAGGCCGTCGACGCGCAGGTTCTCACCGAACCACCCCGGCGGCAGCTCGCGCCCCAGCTCGGCGGACCAGAAGTCGGCGTCCTCCTGCGCGTAGGCGTAGACGGCCTTGTCGCGTCCGCCGTGGTGCTTGCGGCTCGCCTGCACGTCGGCACGGACGCCGAGCGGGCCGATCCGGATCGGTCCGTCGAGCGGGCGCTTGTCGATCGCCGTCACCCCGACCGAGCCGGAGTCGGGACGCAGGGCGTGGACGGCGCAGACGGCGAGGAGTCTCGGCATGCCAGCATGCTACGACCTTCCGCGCCCCGCTCCGGACGCCGCCGTCGTAACCCGGCGGTGGTGTCCCGAAATGTGCGACCCGCAGCCGCCCAACCGGCACAAAATGGGACGCGCACCCCCGCCCCACCGCCCACCGCTCAGCCATGTCCCAAAATGTGCGACCCGCAGCCGCCCAACCGGCACAAAGTGGGACACGCACCCCGCCCTCAAGTCAGGACCCGGCGAGCTCCGTGCGCATCACGACACGGCCGCCGTCGATGGTCCGGATCTCGACGGACTCGATCCGCCCCGACGCGAGGTCGGTGCCGGCGCTGAGCTCCGTCGTCGACCCCGGCCCCGCGCGCCAGGTCGACAGCACCGTGGTGGCGCCGTCGTCGGCGGTCACCGCAAGCGCGTACGGCCAGCCTCCGGGCGGCGCGTCCAGCACCTCGCCCGTGTACTCGCAGACCAGGTCGATCCTCGTCCCCCAGTCGACGGGAGTGAGCTTGACGGATGCCTCCAGCGGCGCTCCCGCGACGTCGTCCAACGCGTAGACGGCTCCGGCCGGCTGCGGCAGGTTCGCGGCGACCACGCTCGGGACGGCGATGACCAGCGCGGCCGCGGCGACGGCGCCCGCCCACAGGGCCCGTGCCCGCGTGCGCCGGCGGCGCGCGGTCGACACCACGCGGCCGCGCAACGCGACGTCCGGCGCCGGGGGCACAGTCGACTCGACAGCACGCGCGCGTTCGGCCGGCAGCCGCGAGAGCAGGCCCGCCGTGGGGGCGAGCTCGGCGACCGCCGCACGGCAGCGCTCGCAGGTCTCCAGGTGCGCCTCGTACTCGGCACGCTCGATGGACGAGAGGGCGCCGAGGACGTAGGCGCCGTCCCAGTCGGCCAGCCGCTCGTGCTCGCCGCTCATCGCGTCACCCCCCGCTCCTGCAGGGCCAGCCGCAGCGCCCGCGCCGCATAATGCAGCCGCGACTTCACCGTGCCCGCCGGGATGCCCAGCTCCTCCGCGGCCTGCGCCACGCTGCGGCCACCGTAGTACGCGGACACGATGACCGCCCGGTGGTCCGGTGTCAGCGTCGCGAGCGCCTCCTCGACGAGGAGGGCGTCGAACATGGCATCCGTGTCGTCGTCCCGGGCGGTCTCGGGCAGCTCGTCGACGGGGTGCTCGTGACGTCTCCGCGCACTGCGCGCCTCGTCGATGACGAGATTGCGGGCGACGGTCAACATCCAGGAGCGCAGTCTCGACGGGTCGTCGGCGAGGACGCGCGGGGTGCGCCACGCTCGCAGCAGGGTCTCCTGCACGACGTCGTCCGCTCCGGCGTGGTCGCCGGTCAGGCTGACGACGTAGCGCCAGACGGGGGCGGCGTGGGCGTCGTAGAGCGCGGTCAGGCGCGCCTGGTCGTCGCGGGCCATGCCGTCCTCCCCGCGTCCTGTCGTCCGAGCGCTTCTCGCCATACAGAGGACACGGGATGCCGTCCCGTCCGGTTCAGACGCCGAACGCGCCCGACAGCGACGCGATGAACCCCGGGTCGCCGAGGAGGGCGAACATGATGACGATGCTCGCGAGGAAGGTGGTGACCGCGAACCCGGCGAGCGGGACCCAGAAGCTGATGCGGCCGCGCTTCAGGCGCCGCCAGGTGAGGGCCGCCGTCGCCAGCCAGCCGATGCCGTAGATCGCCGCGGCCACGGCGCCGAGGACGAAGCCGGCGCCGAGATTGGTGAACGAGGTGTCCGTCGCGCCCATGCGCTCAGCGAGCGTCTCCGCGGTCGTCGGGAAGTCCAGCAGCTGCGGGATGGTGGTGATCACCGTGATGAGGCCGTAGATCAGCAGACCGAACGTCACGCCGCGGTCGATGCGCGCGCCCCGGCCGAGCGGGGCGGCCGGCGCTGCCGCCGACGCGACGGGCGCGGGCTTCTCGGGCTGCGGGGCCTGTCCCGCCTCGAGCGCCTCCGTGACCTCGGGGCGCTGGATGCGGGCTTGCTGCTCCTCGGGGGTCGCGTACTCCCCGTATTGCGGGCGGGGACGCGGGTCGATGTCGCTCACGCGCGACCCCGGCCGCCGAGGGCGCGCTGGTCGCGCTTGCCCGACGCGTCCTGGCGCAGCTCCTTCGGGAGGGAGAACAGCAGGTCCTCCTCCGCGGTGCGGACCTCCTCGACGTCGCGGTACCCGGCGCCGGCGAGCTCTTCGAGCACCTCGGTCACGAGCACCTCGGGGACGGAGGCACCGCTGGTCACGCCGACGGTCTCGACGCCCTCGAGCCACTCCTGCTTGACCTCGTCGATGTAGTCCACGCGGTACGCGGCCTTCGCGCCGTACTCCAGCGCGACCTCGACGAGACGCACGCTGTTGGAGCTGTTGGCGGATCCGACGACGATGACGAGATCGGCGCCGACGGCGACCTTCTTGATGGCCACCTGACGGTTCTGCGTGGCGTAGCAGATGTCGTCGGAGGGCGGGTCCTGCAGCTGGGGGAAGCGCTCGCGCAGGCGGCGCACGGTCTCCATGGTCTCGTCCACAGAGAGGGTGGTCTGCGACAGCCACACGACCTTCGACGGGTCGCGCACCTCGACGGTGTCGGCGTCGTCGGGCGAGTTGACGACCGTGACGTGGTCGGGCGCCTCACCCGCGGTGCCCTCGACCTCCTCGTGCCCCTCGTGACCGATCAGCAGGATCTCGAAGTCGTCGCGGGCGAACCGCACGGCCTCGCGGTGCACCTTCGTCACCAGCGGGCACGTCGCGTCGATGGCCTGCAGGCCCCGGTCGGCGGCGGCGGAGACGACGGCCGGCGAGACGCCGTGCGCGCTGAAGACGACGTGCGCGCCGGCGGGGACCTCGTCGACCTCCTCGACGAAGATCGCGCCCTTCTTCTCCAGCTCCGTCACGACGTGGATGTTGTGCACGATCTGCTTGCGCACGTACACCGGGGCGCCGTAGCGCTCCAGCGCCTTCTCCACCGCGATGACGGCCCGGTCCACGCCCGCGCAGTAGCCGCGGGGGGCGGCCAGCAGCACCTTCTTCTTGCCCTGGACGGGGATATCCTGGAGCCGCCCGCGTCGACCCGGGATACGGGGAACGGGCAGTTGCACGACAGGTGAGCTCACCCCTCGATTCTACCGGGGCGCCCCTGGACGCCGGCCGTATCGACCCATCACGAAAGCTCCATGACCTCGTTCCAGCCCGAGACCGTCCCCGGCGAGGCCCCGCCCGCCGACTCCGTGCACCCCCGGGACTCGCGGACGGACGCCCCGACCTCGGTCTCGCGACTGAACGACACGATCCGCGGGTTCATCGAGCGGTGGGGCTCGGTGTGGGTCGAGGGCGAGATCACGTCGTTCAACCGCCGAGGGGGGAACGTCTTCGGCCGGATGAAGGACCTCGGAACGGATTCGACGGTCGCGTTCCGCATCTGGTCGAGCACCCTTGCCCGCCTGCCGAAGGACTTCGCCGTGGGCGACCACGTCGTCGCGTGCGTCAAGGCCGACTACTTCCCGCGCACGGGCGACTTCTCCTTCTCGGTGTCGTCGATGCGCCACGTCGGCCTCGGCGAGCAGTTGGAGCGTCTGGAGCGGCTGCGCGTGCAGCTGCGCGGCGAGGGACTGTTCGACGCCGCTCGCAAGAAGCGGCTGCCGTTCCTCCCCCACTGCATCGGCCTCATCACGGGCGAGAACTCGGATGCCGAGAAAGACGTGCACCGCAACGCCGAGCTGCGGTGGCCCCGCGTGCGCTTCCGGACGAAGTACGCCGCGGTCCAGGGCGACCGGTGCGTCCCCGAGACCATCGCGGCCCTCAAGGCCCTGGATGCCGATCCCGATGTGGACGTCATCGTCATCGCCCGCGGCGGCGGCGATCCGCAGACCCTGCTCGGCTTCAGCGACGAACGTCTCGTGCGCGCGGTCGCCGCGGCATCCACGCCCGTCGTCAGCGCCATCGGGCACGAGAACGACCGCCCCCTGCTGGACGAGGTCGCCGACGTGCGCGCCTCGACACCGACCGACGCGGCCAAGCGGGTGGTGCCGGACGTCAGCGAGCAGCGGGCCCTCGTCGGGCAGCTCCGCGCCCGGCTGACGGGGCGCCTCACCCAGCGCGTGCTGCACGACATCGCCCAGCTCGAGCAGATCCGTTCCCGGCCGTCGTTGCGCACCCCGCACACGATGCTGACCGCGCGGGCGCAGGAGCTGTGGATGCTCTCCAACCGCGGACGCGACATCGTCGACCGCCGGCTGGAGGCCGAGCGACGCCGGACCAGCGAGCTCGGCGCGGCGCTGCGCGCGCTCTCCCCGCGCGCGACGCTGGCGCGGGGATACGCCATCGCCCAGCTCGCGGACGGGG
>Ga0194110_10008175_pt1 | contig 11915 bp, 15 predicted proteins | sample TA2Kig1200mmetaG_FD_146192 | JGI IMG/M metagenome (GOLD analysis project Ga0194110, IMG submission 146192) | Freshwater microbial communities from Lake Tanganyika, Tanzania - TA2015032 Kigoma Deep Cast 1200m | ecosystem: Environmental > Aquatic > Freshwater > Lake | place: Tanzania: Lake... | reverse complement strand
TACAATTGTAAAGAAAGAATCGGAGCTTGCAGATGCAGTAAAGCTCGCTTTTAATTTTGATGATAAAGTGCTTGTAGAAAAATACATTTACGGCAGGCTCTTGACTGTGGGTATTATTGGTGACGAACCAGTTGCACTGCCTGTTCTCGAAATCAGGCCAAAAAGCGGTTTTTATGATTATGCCTCAAAGTATACCCCCGGGTTGACAGAGTATTTAATTCCGGCACCAATCAAAAAAACAGAAGCTGAAATGATTACAGATACAGCACTTAAATGTCACAGAGCCCTTGAGTGCAGTGCGCTATCACGGGTGGATTTAATTCTTGGAGACGATAAGAAGGCTTATTTTCTGGAGGTTAATACTATACCTGGAATGACTCCAACCAGTCTTGTACCGAAAGCTGCATCCTGCTGTGGAATAAATTTTGATATGCTTGTGGAAATAATATTGAATTGTGCAAGTTTAAAATTATAAAAATTTTATGGAGCTTGCAGAGAAAAAATATAAAAGAATAATTGCTGGCAGAAAAAGGAGAGCTGCAAAAAGGAAATTTTTTCTTTTTCTAAGGATTTTACTCATGCTTGTTTTCTTTACGGCTCTAATCTGGGGTTTTAATTATTTTTATAACAGCAGTTATTTTAAAATAAGTAGTATAATAATAAAAGGAAATTTTCATTATGACAGTGAACTTATAAAAAAAGAAGCAGAGGTGGTATTGGGTTTAAATATCTTTGAGATTGATAAGAAGTATGTAGAAGAAAAATTAGAAAAGAATTTAATATGGTTAAAGAGTGCTTCACTTAAAAAAGTTTTTCCCAATAAAATTGAGATAGAAATAACAGAGCGAAAACCTTATTTGAAACTTGTTTATGGAGGCAGGTATTACCTGATTGATGATTCGGGTGTTATATTAGAAGAATTAACTGACGGTGGACTGAAAGATTATAATGATTTATTATTATTAAAGAATGCTGTTAAATATTATCCTGAAATAGGTGAAAGAATTGCAAAAAAAAATATTTTAGGTTGCGGGCAAATTTTTCAATCTCTTGATCTTGAAATAAAATCAGAAATAAAAGAAGCTTTTATAGATGACAATTATACAGGGGATATTATATTTGTAACTTCTGGAGGTAAAAGGATTATTTTTGGGACAAGTGACAGGCTTTTAGATAAAAATACCTTACTGCGTCAGATACTGGGACAGCTTTCAGATAATGATAGTTTTTACAGCTATATTGATTTAAGAGATGTAGAAAACCCGGTTATCAAGTAAGGGAAGGGTATAAACAGGAGGTTAATTTGGCGCGAAAAGATGAATACCTGGCTGCCATAGATATTGGAACAACTAAAGTCAGCACCTTTATTGGTGTTATAAAAAAACATAATATTATTGAAATAAAGGGATTTGGAACATCTGAATGCAGGGGAATAAAGAAGGGTTTAGTGGTGGATATTAATGAAGCTACAAAATCTATTCTGAATTCAATAGGAATTGCTGAAAAATCAACAAATTCATTTATTGACAGTTCCTATATTGGGGTCACTGGAAAACACATTTCTTTTATTAATAACTGGACGGAAATTAACATTAATTCACCCGGAAAGATTGTTCGTAAAGCTGATGTTGATAAATTAATAAACAATGCAAATAAGGTCAGTCTTTCTTCAGAACATCATGTTATTCATACTTTAATAAAGCAGTTTGCAGTTGATGATGAAAAAGATATAGTTGACCCAATAGGTTTATCCACTGATAAGCTTGCTGTGGAACTTTTGGTTATATATGGTTCAGCGACACCAATTAAGAATGTAATTAATTGTGTAAAAGCTGCAAACATTGAGATAGAAGACATTATTCTTGAAGCATTAGCTTCAAGCGAAGCTGTATTGACGTCTGAAGAGAAGGAAAGTGGAGTAATAATGCTGGATATAGGCGGCGGTACAACTGATGTGGCAATTTATAGAAATAGAAAACTGATATTTACATACACCCTTCCCGTAGGGGGTGATCTTATCACAAATGACATTTCAATTGGTCTGAATATACCATTTGCAAAAGCTGAGGAGATTAAAAAGAAGTTTGCAAATGTTGATTATAATTTTTATGAAACCTTAAATAGAATTAGTATGGGAGACATAAAAGTTGACAGCAATAAAACAACACTGAATATAAGGCTTTACAGTATAGTTAATGATAGGGTTAAGGAACTGCTGGCCCTTGTAAAAGAAAAAATAGAAGCATATGGTTTTATTCATTTAATACCCTGCGGGGTTGTCATTACCGGAGGCTCTGCTCATCTTAAAGGAATAGCTGCTCTTGCAAACTCAGTATTTAATATGCCTGTTAGAATTGGCATACCAATTGATGTTGAGGGACCGTCTGAAGCCACAACAAATCCTATTTATTCAACAGCAATCGGGCTTTTAAAATATGCTTTTCAGGTAAAAAAATTAATAGATATGGGTCAGTTTGATGATAAGAGGCAGAGAAGTGCAGGTGTTCTTGCAAGGTTTAAAGATTTTATATCAAAAGTGTTACGGGGTTAAAAGATGAACATAGGAGGGGTTTAATTTGAAGGATGATTTTGGAAAAAGTTATTATGCCGTTATCAGTGTTATAGGAATAGGCGGTGGCGGGAGCAATGCAGTAAACAGAATGATGGAAGATAATATATCAGGCTGTGAGTTTGTAGCTATAAATACCGACGCACAGGCGTTAATGATGTCAAATGCTGATAAAAAGATTTTAATTGGGGAAACAGGTCTTGGAGCAGGTTCAAATCCAGAGATCGGGAGGATAGCTGCTGAAAAATCTATTGATGCTCTAAAAGAAGTGGTAAAAGATTCCGATATGGTATTTTTAACATGTGGTGAGGGCGGCGGTACGGGAACTGGTGCAGCACCCATCATTGCATCAATAGCCAAGGAGTGTGGTTGCCTTACAGTTGCGGTTGTTACAAAGCCATTTACTTTTGAGGGTAAAAAAAGAATGATGCAGGCTCTGGAGGGTATTAAAAGCCTTAAAGGTAAAGTTGACACTTTAATAGTAATTCCAAATGATAAGCTGCTTGAAATTGCAGATGAAAATACTACTCTGTTAAATGCATTCAGGCTGGCTGATAATGTTTTAAAAGCAGGTATAAGGGGTGTTACTGACCTTATCACACTTCCCGGTCTGATAAATCTGGATTTTGCAGATATAAAAGTAATAATAAAAGATGCCGGCACAGCAATTTTAGGTGATGGAATTGCATCAGGAGAAAACAGAGCTATAAAAGCTGCACAGCTTGCAATTAAAAACCCGTTAATCGACAATTCAATAGATGGAGCGCAGGGCATACTTCTTAATGTTTCCGGGGGGCCTGATTTAAAACTATTTGAGGTGAATGAGGCCGCAGAAGTAATCAGGAATGCAGCAAGTCCTGATGCAAATATTATCTTTGGTGCAGTTATTGATGAAAGCATGAATGATAAAATCAAGGTTACAATTATTGCAGCAGGATTTAAAGACAAAGAAAGGTTGTTTGAAAAAACAGCAGCTTTCAGTGAGCCGAGGATAAAAGCGGAGGATGAAAGAAAAGAGTTTGAAACCCCGTCTTCTGAAAAGGTTAGCCCCGACAAAGAAAAGTTCTCAAAAAAGGAGACCCCTTTAAGCAAAGTACTATCAGATGATTTTAAATCGGTTGATGAGGAAGATTATCTTGATATACCAACATTTCTCAGGAAAAATAAGGAATGAGTTAATTGGAGAAAATAAGTAAATATAAAAATAATATAGCTCGCCTTAAAAAAGAAATTGCAGAAACCTGCCTAAAAATTGGTAGAAATTCTGATGAAATTAAGCTGATTGCTGCTTCCAAGTATGCTGATGCCGGGCAGATCGAACAGGTATTAAAATACGGGATTAATGATTTTGGTGAAAACAGAGCTGATGAACTAATTGATAAATATAAAATTATTGGAAATAAGGCAAAATGGCATTTTATAGGTCACCTTCAAAGTAAGAAAGCAAAACTTGTGGTTCCAATTGTTGACTGCATACATTCAATTGATAAATTAAGTACCCTGGAGAAAGTAGACAGGGAAGCATTTAGAAATAATAAAATCCAGAAAGTGCTTTTAGAGATTAATATTTCAGGTGAAGGGTCAAAATATGGAATGAAAAAAGATGAACTTTCATTTTTTTTAAAAGAAGCCCGGATGTTTAAAAATATCAGTATTAACGGGCTTATGAGCATGGCGCCACTTACAGATGATTACTTTATCATAAGAAGAATATTCAGAAGTTTAAGTGAACTTTTAAAATATGCAGGAAGCAATTTTAAGGAAATGAATTTAAAAGAGCTTTCAATGGGAATGAGCAATGATTTTAAAATTGCAATAGAAGAAGGTTCTACAATGTTAAGAATAGGCTCTTTAATTTTTTTATAATTTTTGTTAGATTTTTATTATAATTTTTATTATAATTCTAAATATCTATAACTGTAACAATGTAGCAATACTTAAAGCAATTTTATGAAAGGAGGAAAGCGATGGGTAATTTCTTTAAAAAAACCCTCTCTTTCTTGGGACTTGCAGAGGATGGCAGCAATGAATATGAAAATGAGGATTACCGGAGTGACGTTGAGAAGAATTATAGAGAAGACAGGAATTACTCCCAGGAAAGTTCTGATGAAAGGGATGAATTCAGGTACAGAAAAAACTTTGGTGGTTTAAAACCTTCCAGAAGGCTGCTGTCAATTGATGGAGCAAAAGACCTTAAGAAATTCAGGGTGTCAATATCAGAACCCCATGAGTTTGAAGAGGTCCAGAACATTGGTGACGATTTTAAAGAAAACATCCCCGTTATTGTAAATTTACAGAACACAAACCCCGATCTTTCAAAAAGGGTAATTGACTTCTGCAGCGGGCTTACCTATGCTCTTGAGGGAAGTATTAAAAAAGTTGCTGATAGAGTTTTCTTAATAACACCTAAAAACACTGTAGTAACATCCAATGAAAAAGATATATTGAAAGAAAGAGGCCTGTACAAACAGTTATAAATAATATAATGTCCAGGTGTTTTTTGATTACGCAGTATTTTGGTATTAATTTTTTGTTCTTTATTTTTTAAGGTTTTTTGCAAAAAATTTATGGAGGTTTATTAATTTTTTGATTGCTGCCAAATATAAACTTGGAATAATAGGCTGTGGTAACATGGGCGAAGCCATATTGAGGGGCATAGTAGCTTCAAAAATTTTAACACCTTCAGAAATTTGTGTTAGTGATAAAAGATCTGAAAGATTAAAACAAATTAATAATAATTATAAAGTCCCTTCAGCTAAAAATATTTCTGAACTTGTCTGTAACTCCGAATACATACTGATTGCTGTTAAACCCCAGGATTTTAATACTGTAATCCTGAGCATAAAAGATAATTTTAATTCAAGCTTAAATAAGATTATCAGTGTGGCTGCAGGTATATCAACTAATTCAATAGAAAAGAGACTATCAGGAAAAGCTTCGGTAATAAGGATAATGCCAAATACGCCTGCATTGGTGAATAAAGGTATTTCTGCTGTCAGCAGGGGAAAATATACAGCTAAAAAAGATATTGACTTTGTAAAAGAAATAATTTCAAGTCTTGGACAGTGTATAATAATTGACGAGAAGTTCCAGAATACCATAACGGCTATAAGCGGCAGCGGACCTGCTTATTTTTTACTTTTCTGTAAATATTTGATTGAATCGGCTAATAAGAGGGGGATTGACAGAAAAATATCAGAGCAGCTTGTTATGCAGACAATGATTGGTGCTGGAGAAATGCTTAAGAAATACAAGGGTGATACGGATTTTCTTATAAAGATGGTTGCATCACCGGGTGGTACAACTGAGCGTGCCATTGCAAAATTTAATGAACATAATTTAAACCTGATTATCAGCGAAGCTGTAGAGAGTGCCGAAAACAGGGCTGGGGAGATTGAAAAAGAATTTAATGATGTTCAAAAATAAATATTAATTTTTTATTAGTTCATGGAGGATTTAATGGAAAAAAATGCTGAATTTATAAGAAAAAAAGAGTTTCATATTGTATTTAAAGGATACAAGCCCGAAGAAGTTGATAAATTTCTTGATGCTCTTTCAGCTGAATTTGACAGACTGGCAAGAAAAAACAGGGAACTTCAGGAAAGTCTTGATAAACTTAAATTTGAAAGCACTGTCGAAGAAACGGATATAAAAAAAGTTATACAGGATGCTCTTGTTTCCGCACATAAAGTTGCCGAGGAAATTAAAAATCAGGCAAAAAAGGAAGCTGAGGAATTTGTAGAACAGAGGAAGCAGTTTGAGGAAAAAGCTCTGGGTGAGCTGCAGCAGAAAAAGATGAAACTTGAAGAGTCAATGCTTGTTTTACGTGGAAAATATGATGAGCTGAAAGATAAAATCAGGAGACTTCTGGAGAACTTCAATCAATACATTTCTGAGATAGATGCTGAATATTTTGAAGGAGTTGAATATCCTGAGAAAAAGGATTCAGAGGATTTAAAAGAGGATGAGCAGGCACCTGATCAGAGTTTAACAGCTGAAACTCCTTCTGAAACACCTGAGGAGGCTTTTGAGCTTGAAGATTACAAAATAAGCCAGGAAAGAGACAGCGGTTTTTATTTTGTAAGAGACAGGGAAAAAGAAAAAAAAGAAGAGCAGAAGAAAAGTGAAACCGAAGAAACCACGCATCATATTCAGGAAACAGAAAAAGCAGATGAGAGTTCACAGAAAAGGCAGCGAAAAAAAATTGATATTGCAAATCCTGACATAATTGAGAATTTTTTTAAAGCAAGTGATGATTAATTTTTAGTTTTTAATGGAAATTGAAAGAATAAAACTTCTTGTAAGGCCCGGTGCTTCAAGAAATTCATTTGATGGCATTTATAATGATAGGATAAAAATCAGGATAAAAAGCATTCCGGAAGGTGGAAAGGCTAATAAAGAATTAATAAGGTTTATTTCAAAAAAGCTTGGAGTACCAAAAGGCAGTATAACCATTATTTCGGGAAAAAATTCAAGCTTAAAGGAAATTGCAGTTAAAAAGCTTGAGCATGAAAATATAACCTCAATTCTGCTTAAAGATTAAATGAAGACAATACTGCTGTTTAATAGAGATAAAAAAATCTTTTTCGATATAAGGAATCTTAGATTAAAGCACTGCAAGCTAATTTTTTTAAGTAATGTTAAATTTTTAAAACATTATGTTGAAGAATTTTTTCCTTCCTTTGTAATTATTCCTACAGACCTGGAGAATTTGCAGGATTTTTTGAAGTTTATTTCAAACAGGTCCGACATCAGGTTAATCATTACTGCATGTGATAGGTCCTTCAGTAAGGGAAATTATGGGGATATTTTTTTTAAGTATAAAAATTTATTCCTTAAAAATGTATTGGAGCCTAAGGATTATAGAAAGATATTGTCTGTAATTGATAATAATGTTGGAGCTGGTGAAAAAAATCTGATGATGGATTTAAATTCAAGTACACTGACAGATTCTGTAAAACAAAGTTTTAAAATTATAAATCAGCAGGTTATTTCAGTTTTTTCATTACAGGGGGGAGTTGGAAAAACCACTCTGGCATTCAACCTTGCATTTTATTTAAAAAATATAGGGAAGTTAAAAATACTTTTAATTGATTTAAATTTTTCGGAAGGTCAATCCGATTTGAGTCTTGCTCTCGGGCTGCCAGAAACGCCAAATTTAAGCTGCTATATTGAAAGAATAGCGGATGATTATGATGCTTTTTTAGATTCAATACTGAATTTAAAAAAGTTTAATATAGATTTTATTCAACCGCCCCTATCTATTTTCCAGAGCGATAAATTTGGTGTTGATATGCTTGATAATCTTATATATCATGCAAGAAATGAATATAATTTTATTATAGCTGATATTCCATATAGATATGATAATATAAGTCTTGAAATGCTGAATTTATCCACAGTATTGATTTTTTTGATGTTTCCATCACCGGGTGCAGTTGGAAGGATTAAAAACTTTAAAAGATTGCTGCAGGGTAATCAGAAAAAGGGTATTATCATTAATAATGTTTTCGGGTTCAGTGATTTTTGTTCTGAAGTCATAATTGATGATTTAGGAATACCTGTCTTAGGCAGTATACCTTTTCTGGGAAACGAGAAAAAAGATTTCTTAAGAGCAGGAAAATTTAAGACAGGAATTTTAAATTTACAGAAAGGGATGGCCGGACTGGCAGGTAGGATATTACAGTGATGAGGAAAGAAGAAATTAAAAGCAGCCAGGCTAAATTATATACAATAAAAGAAGTTTCAGATCTGACAGGAATAAGTGAAGGTGAAATAATAAGGCTTGTTCTTCTAAAAAAAATAAAAGCTGTCAGGATTGGAAAAAGTGTAAGGATAACTGAGGACAAACTGGGGTTATTTATAGATAGTTTAATCGGGAATAATTTTAGCGGAGCAGTTAATAATTTTGAGAATCTGGGGCAGGAGAAAATTTTATATACAGCCGAGCAGGTTGCAAAAATATTAAATTTATCTGTTGATAATGTGTGGCTGTTATTGAAGACAGGAAAGTTAAAGGGGTTTAAGATAAGGGAGGGCAGGAGCTCCTGGAGAATTCCTGTAAAAAGCCTCGAAGAATTCATTTCTTACAGAATGAAGGTTGTTACAAAGTAATGCAGGGCGGTAAAAAAGAAAAGCGCAAGTTTACACCTTTAGAAAAGACAGCTATTATATTTATAGTTATTTTAATAATTGCAATTTTACTGCTCGTTTTCAGTAAACAGCTTCAGCAGTATTTTGAAATATTTAAAGCCTGGTATGAGAGCGCATGAATTTAATTTTCCAGTAAATACTGACAAATACTAATTTAAAAAATTTTATTGTGTCCTTTACAGGGTTTACATGGCTTATGAAATTTTTATGATATATGGTTGTAATGGAGATATTTTTTATTACGTAATTATGCCACCCTGCTTTAAGTAATATTTCCGGTTCTGTGTCAAAATTTTTAGTCTCAAGTTTTATATTTTCTAAGAATTTTTTTCCAATATATCTGAAGCCTGACTGAACATCATTTATTTTTTTGCCTGCAATAAGTGATATTATCCAGGATGTTATAAAATTTGTTGCAAGCCTTATAAAAGGCATACCCTTAACATTTTGAAATCTGCTGCCGACTATTATATCGGGTTCAGATGACTCAACCTCGTTTATAAAGTTTCTGATCTCGCTTACCCTGTGCTGGCCGTCAGCATCAATTGTGATAACACCCTTATAATTTTTTTCCTTTGCATAGTTGAAACCTGTTTTTAATGCTTCACCTTTCCCTCTATTCACAGTGTGCTCAAGCAGTATTATATTTGGAATGTTCTGCCCTGTTTTTTTTAAAAATTTTTTTATAATTTCTTTAGTGCTATCCTTTGAGCCGTCATCAACAATTACTATATCAAGGTTATATTTTAGGCATTCTAAAATAACACCTTCTATATATTTCTCTTCATTGTATGCAGGGATTAGGATGGCAATTTTTTCTGTCTTTTCTACTATTTTATTTTCTTCCATCATTATTAAATTTATTAAGGCGGTCATTTATTAGTCTTAATTTTATTAAATAAATTCTTTTAAATCAAAGGAACCATGCCAGCTTAGCCTTCAAAAGGTTTTCTCAACAACCCATCCATTGACACTTAAAATCTTGCTCTTATTGTTACAACGGAATTGGAGATGCTAACTAAATCAAAAAGCTCTTTTTTAAAATATTAATAAATTTGGTATTATAGCATTTGTAATATTAAGCTCAACATAACATTTAATAATGTTAGCATCTAAAATTTCGTGATTGCAATAAAAGTAAAACTTTAAGGACCAGGATGGGTTATTTCAAAAACACGCAAAGCTTTGTCCCAGCGAGCCAAAGCTTACTCAGTTTCAGTCTTCGCTCTCCTTCCGGAGAAGGAACCGTGCCCGCTCATCCTTCAAAAGGTTTTCTCAATAACCCATCCGTTGGCCTGTTAATTTATTTTTTATCACGAAATTTTAGATGCTTCCTTTAATAATTATTGTTGCGTATTTATAACTTTTTTGGTTTTAAATTGGTTACCCGTATTAAAAATTATTTAAATAAATACATAAAAAAATATTTTTTTGAGATAGTTAAAACTGTCGGTCCTATAATACTGCTTGTACTGATTCTGCATTTTTCAATTGTCAGACTTCCTTCTGAACTTCTTTTGAGATTTTTACTGGGGATTTTCATGGTTGTAATAGGGTTAAATGTTTTTCTAAAGGGGATAAGATTGAGTTTACTGTCAGTTGGGGAAATGATAGGTTCAGAATTGCCCAAGAAAAAATCAGTACCTCTTATTCTTCTGGTCAGTTTTATTATAGGGTTTTCAATTACAGTTGCAGAGCCTGATGTCAGGGTTCTTGCAGCACAGATAGACCTGGTATCAAACGGGCAAATAAACAAGAGCGTATTGATAGTTTTTATTGGTATAGGTATAGGTCTTTTTCTTCTTTTAGCTTTCATAAGAATTTTGAAAAATATCCCTCTAATATATTTTCTATTCGGCGGTTATTTTTTAGTATTTATTTTATCTTTCTTTACACCACCAAAGTTTATACCTATATCTTTTGATGCCGGCGGGGTCACTACAGGGCCGGTAACAGTGCCTGCCATATTATCACTTGGAATAGGTATGGTGTCAGTACTTGGTGGTAAAAATAAATTGTCAGATGCATTTGGTCTGATAGGAATTGCTTCAATAGGCCCTGTTATTACAGTAATGATACTGGGGATGATATTTGGATGATTGAATTTATAATAATTTCAGATTTACTTGATTTGCTGGTTGAAATAGCAATAGCTTTGCTGCCGCTTTTGTTGATTTTTATTTTTTTTCAGATATTTGTTTTCAAGCTTAAAAAAAATAAAGTAATCAATATAATAAAAGGTTTTTTTCTGACTTTTATTGGGCTTGTGCTGTTTCTGTTTGGAGTAAAAATAGGGTTTATTCCTACAGGTAAAATAATTGGGGAAACCCTGGGTGCAGGCTCCAATAACTGGATACTTATACCCCTTGGTTTTTTCCTTGGTTTAATGGTAACTATTGTTGAGCCTGCAATAAGGGTTTTATGCATAGAAATTGAAAAGGCATCAAGCGGATATATCAAAGAAAAAACAATACTTTATACTTTATCTATAGGGGTAGCTGTATCAGTGGCAACTGCAATGGCAAAAACAATCTACGGTCTGCCTCTAACATATTTATTAATTCCAGGGTATATTCTGACTTTTATTCTGGCAATACTGGCAGGACCCAATTTTACAGCAATTGCCTTTGATTCAGGCGGTGTTGCAACCGGTCCTATGGTTGTAACGTTTATAATGTCAATTTCAATTGGAATTGCAGATATAATGAAAGATAGAGATAGTGTTCTTCACGGATTCGGGCTGGTTTCTCTTGTAGCACTTGCACCGATACTATCTGTGTTAATTCTTGGTATAAATTACAGACTAAAGGGAGGTGGATATGGGAACAGAAGAAAAAAAAGACGCAAGTTTAATTTGCAGAAATAACCATGACCTTATTGTTACTATAGTAAACAGGGGCAACGCGGAATTAATATTGAATGCTTCAAAAAAAGCAGGAGCTGAAGGCGGTACAGTAATTTATGGACGTGGAATGGGAATTCATGAAAAGGGTTCAATCATGGGTATACCAATTGAACCGGAAAAGGAAATAATATTTACAATTATTCCCAAAGATAAAACAAGGGAAATTTTAAATGCCATCACTGCTGCTGGAAATTTAGATGAGCCCGGTACTGGAGTTGCTTTTGTAGTAAATATTCAGGAAGTAGCAGGCATCTGCCATTTACTGGAAAATGTATAATTCAAGGTAAA
>Ga0194110_10008172_pt1 | contig 11918 bp, 7 predicted proteins | sample TA2Kig1200mmetaG_FD_146192 | JGI IMG/M metagenome (GOLD analysis project Ga0194110, IMG submission 146192) | Freshwater microbial communities from Lake Tanganyika, Tanzania - TA2015032 Kigoma Deep Cast 1200m | ecosystem: Environmental > Aquatic > Freshwater > Lake | place: Tanzania: Lake... | reverse complement strand
TCCGCCAGCACGGCTGGCCCACCGGCTCCAGCATCATCGAGAGCACCGTCAAACAACTCGGCAAGCGAGTCAAGGGGACCGAAAAGTTCTGGAGCCTCCCAGGTGCCGAGCAAACCCTCCAGGTCGTTGCTCACCTCGCTTCCACCGACGGCTCCTGGGACCGCTTCTGGGATGCCCACCCCCTCACCTCAGCACCGTAGGAGATTACACGCACCCTCGTGTAGAGGGTGCAGTAACGGATTTGTACGCCCTGCCACGACACGTTTTCGCCTCCACCGAGCTTGTCTCGGTGGGGCGATGATCGGCAGCTACTGCGGGGCGACCACCCACCCCCTTCCCCCCTCCCCGCCGCCCGCCCGCGGGCGGGCGGCGGGGAGGGGGGAATCTGGGCGAGCCACTCGCGGTAGCTGCCAACCATCGCCCCACGGGGGCAAGCCCCGTGGGGGCGGCAGAGGACCTGCGCAAATCCGTTACTGAACCCTCGTGTAGAGGGAGGAATGACGGACTTGGACGGGCCCGCGGCGCTCCGCAACGCCGCCACCAGAGGGCTTGTCCCAGAGGCGCGAGCGACCCTGTGCGCTGGTGCGTACAAATGCGTCATTGGACCCGAGACAACAGCGCGCCCTTGCGGCCATCGAGGCTGCACGCTACACTCTTCGGTTGTGGCTTCCACGTGTGTTGGTCGAGGATGGGCGGACTCGAGGACCATTCAGATGAAAGACCAGGTCCATTGCGTTGACGTTTGCGTCGTCGGCGGCGGGATGGCGGGGCTGTGCGCGGCGCTCGCCGCGGCTCGGCACGGGGCGAAGGTCGTGCTGATCCACGACCGGCCAGTCCTCGGCGGAAACGCCTCCAGCGAATGCCGGGTCCACATCTGCGGCGCGGACCGACATAACCACGTCAAAAACATGCGCGAGACAGGCATCCTCGAAGAGCTCCGCCTCGAAAACCTGGCCCGAAACCCAAACCGCGTCTTCTCGGTCTGGGACGCTCTGCTCTACGAGAAGGCCCGCTTCCAGGAGGGGCTGACCCTGCTCCTGAACTGCTCGTGCCACACGGCGGAGATGGACGCCAGGCGCATCGTGAACGTCACCGGCTGGCAGCTCACCACCGAGACGGCGCACACCGTCTCGGCGAAGGTCTTCATTGACTGCTCGGGCGACGGCATCCTGGCCCCGCTCACTGGCGCGGAGCATCGCATCGGCCGCGAGGCACGCCACGAATACGGCGAATCCATCGCCCCCGAAGCCGCCGACCGCAAGACGATGGGCATGACCTGCCTCTTCCAGAGCCGCGAATACCCCACCCCCCAGCCCTTCTCGCCCCCCGCCTGGGCCTGCCGCTTCGAGCGCGACGAGGACCTCCCCTATGGCGCGAACGGCCACCGCTGGTGGACGATGGGCTACTGGTGGGTGGAGCTCGGCGGCGAGCACGACAGCATCCACGACACCGAGTCCCTCCGCGACGAGCTCCTCAAGATCGCCCTCGGCGTGTGGGACCACATCAAGAACCGCGGGGAGCACGGCGCCGACAACTGGGCGCTCGACTGGCTCCAGTTCCTCCCCGCCAAGCGCGAGAGCCGCCGCTACGTGGGGCGCCACGTCCTCACCCAGGGCGACATCGAGGGCGGCGGCCGCTTCCCCGACGCCGTGGCCTACGGCGGCTGGAGCATGGACGACCACCACCCCGCCGGCTTCCGCGCCGCCAAGCTCGGCGCCCCCGCCACCATCTTCCACCACGCCCCCTCGCCCTACGGCATCCCCTACGGCTGCCTCTACTCGCGGAACGTCGAGAACCTCATGTTCGCGGGCCGAAACGCGAGCTGCACCCACGCTGCCATGAGCTCGACGCGCGTCATGGGCACGGGGTGCTCGATGGGCCAGGCGGCCGGCACCGCCGCCGCGCTCGCTGTGCGCCTTGAGGCATTCCCCAGCGGCGTGGCCGACCACGTGGGCGCGCTTCAGCAGCTCCTCCTGCGCGACGACTGCTACATCCCCGGCGTCGTCCAGCAGTTCAGCCCCCTCACCGCCGCCGCCAGGCTCGCCGCCTCAAAGGGCAATCCCGCGCCCCTCCGCGACGGCATCAACCGCCCCGTGGGCGACGAGGCCCACAGTTGGCCCTGCCGCCCAGGCGACTGGGTGAGCCTGGAGCTCCCCGCACCGGCCCACGTCGAATCCGTGGCCGTCGTCCTCGACAGCGCGCTCCACAAGAACATCCAGATGAGCTACCACCAGCGCGACGACCAGCTCAGCCGGCTGCCCGCCGAGCTCCCCCGCGCCTTCCGCATCGAGGCGCTTCGGAATGGCGCCTGGATTCCCCTCGCGCAAGAGGCCGAGAACCGCAGCCGCCTCGTCCGCCTCCACGTCGACCAGACCCTCACCGCGGTCCGCTTCACCCTCGACGCCACGTGGGGCGCCGAGGAGACCAATCTGTACGGCTTCTACCTCGACTGAGCCCCTTCTTGTGCCCAGGGTGGCCCTGGCCCGAGCGGACACTAAGGCGGCGCAGCTTCGACTCGCTATTTGGCTGTTCTCGGCCTTCCGGCCCAGACTCATCCAGCGTTCTCAAATCCCAACTTCGTGAATCTCCCATCCTCTGCGTTCCGGCTCAGACTCATCCAGAGACACTCGGCGGGCTCATCCACTTTTGGGCCTGCTATGGTCAGGTGTTCACTTCTGCCTCTATACGGTACCCGGCGCCTGACAGCCACAGAAGCTGAAACTGGAAGAGGTTAGATGAGCTTCTTGGCCAGTCGGTCCGTCGTCGGAACGCCCTGCCTTCCCCCTTCCAACGCTTGTCCTGTCTCTTCATTCCCTTACGATCATTGCTTTGCTGACTTGCTCCTCTGCGTGGCGGAAAGCGATGGGCAAAGCATCGGTGACGATGGGATAGAGACCGGCCCAAACTTCCCAACGCCACACCCTTGACATTACCGCTTGTGACCCTCGGTGGCAACGTGGCCTGCGTTTCCTTAGGCTGACAGGTGCAGTTCACAGTTCGTAGGTAGCCGTCCGCTGGACCACGCAGGACTTGACTCCCTTAGTTCGACAGGTTACCATCTATCCGAGGCTAGCCTATGAGCGTGACGGTCGCTGGGGCATGCGCGGGGGCCGCCGAGCGAAGCTGGGGACTACAGTATGAGGCGTGAGCTCGCCGTCGCAAACAGCAGTACCGTCAATCGCTACAACATGGTCTTCACGATAGGCGCACTGGAATCCGGGTTGGATCAGAGCTGGTGCTTCGGCATCCCCTCCTTCATCAGCCATGACTACCACAGGCCCATCGGCTGGGCGAGGGGACTAGCCTTGCACTTCGAGCCCGGGCTGGTTCGCCTCGTCGGCATGTGGTTCCATCCCGAGACCGAAGAAGAGAAGAGCGAACTCGGAGAGCTGATCCTGGCGGCTATGGACAGAATGCTGGTCCAGCATGTGCTTCCCCATCTGGACGACCTCACTCCTCGTCTCGAAGAGCACCTTTCGGGCAACCAATCTCCCGTGTTCCTGGACTGCGCAGCCATGCACGACGAGGGGCTGGCGGTGAGAAGATTCCCGGAGGTCTTCTCGCAGGCTGACGACGATGGTCTGGTTCCATATCCGTCGCTCGCCCTGAGGGCGCCGGGCGTCTTCGAGAAAAATGGGCTGGTGCTCTTTGCGCATCCCTTCTTCCGAAGATCGCTGTCGCGCCTCAACGGGCTGAACACGCCGTTTCTGAATGTACTTGACGGGGTTCAACGCTCCCTTGACGTTGATGTCCGGATCGCTCTCGACCCTGATGTAATCGGCCTTGCTTCAACCTTCAAGCAGCACCACGAATTGGAGTACTGGTGGGGCCCCAAGTTCAACAATGACCTTTCGGCAATGCCGCCTGGCGTCACCCGCCACGAGGCCGATGACGTGTTGAGGGTGTTCCACGGAGTCGCCCGCACCGAATTCCGCTGGTACCGGCAGGAGCAGAACCGGGTATTCGAGGCAGAGGAGGTGCGGGACTTGCCGAGCTTCGGCGTAGGAGCACAGCAGTACGGCTGTCGGTACGTCCACTCCATCGTCATGCCGTCTGCTGGTGATCCCATGCACACCGACGGAGCGGTTCGCATGTACAATGAGGAAGCCATGATCGAGCGCTTGGACACCGATCTCCGTCAAGCACACCGGCAAACTGCCTACACAAAGCTCTGGCGGGTTGATGGCGGAATCCCTGTCTCCACTTGGAAGCGCCTCCTGACACATTACTACCGGGACAACCGGCTCGTTGGCGAGTACCTTGGAGGCAGAGAAGAAGCAGCGAGTCGAGCTTTGCCCACGCCGGCCCGCCAACCGGTCCAGACCTTGCGCGACTATGTGCCGGGGGACATGAGGCAAGGCGAGGGGATTCGGCTTGCATTGTCCTATCACGAACTGGCGACCGGCCAGGCGCACGAACGGATCATCATGACCTTCGACACCCTCACGCTTGGCGACCGAACATACCGGTACGTGGAGGCCGAGGTGCTCGACTTGGCGAAGATCCTGCGCGCAAGTGGGGAAGTGCTTGAGATCCCCGAGGGCCTTTCGCTTGTGGCTTTCGAGGACCGAGTGACGAACTTGCCGCTCATACTTCATCTGGGCGAACACTCAGTCGAGACGGCGTCCAGGACGCAGGCGGCCATTCTGCGCCTTTGTAGGCGGTGGGTGGAGTTGGGGCATGACCGTTTGCTCTCATTCACGCTCGGGGTCCAATACGAAGACAGGGAGGCCTGGTTCTCAATCGCTGGGCATGTGGTCGATGTGAGTGAGTGGCTATCTGGAGACGCAGCACGCCTACCTCGCGCTGTGACGGACCTTGGCCAGTGGTCCGAGACTGCGAATGTGGCGATGGGAAGGGGCGGAAAGGTAGCGTCTGACAATCCCCCACTCTCCGCCCTCTTGCAGGAATCCGGCATGCTGCTCTTCCGACGGTCATTTGTGGATCGCGACCATATTGAGGGCGTATTCCTCGATGAGGACGCCGGTGAGCCCCGTGTTGGCCTTGCCATCCCCGAAGGCGAGCATCCCCTTCGTGAGTTGGTGCGGTCTGGACAGTTGGAAATGTCGTTCGCTCTTCTGCTCCAGTCCAGCAGGTGCTCGCGCTGCGGTAGCCCCTATGAACGGTGCCCGTGCTCGAAGTACCTGGAGGACGACGTCTGCCAGATTATGGAGCGCACTGAGCTACTTGGCTTCTTCTGGACCAACAGACGTGTCAGGCTCCCCCTGTGTGGGTCGACAGGGAAATCCGTCGATTCAGAAGGCGGGGGCAGGCCGCCTCACGGGCCCTGACACGAGATGTCGGACGACGCTGTCAAGCCCCAAGACACTCAATGACTCCCGCCTTGGGCAATTGGTGAGGGGCGAGGGCGCAGGCAGGCTGTCACTGGGTTCGGTGAGCGGTCCCAGTCTGCGCCAGAGCCGAGCCCACGCGCTCTGCCACTATTCCTCGAACTCGATGTTCATCAGAAGGTCGTTCTTGGCCTTCACGGCCAGGCGCTCGACGATGAGCGTGGCATAGCCGTCGGCCTTCACACGCACGTGGTAGGTGCCGGGGGCGAGCCACTGGAGCTCGTAGCTGGTGGCCTTGGCCGCGAGGGTAGTGGACAGGACCACTTTCTTTCCCTCGGCGTCGAGGGCCTCGATGGTGCAGCCGGGGCACTGGCGCACGAGGCCGACGATTCGCCCCTTCTCGGCCCAGGCCTCGTGGTCGCCCTTGGGCTTGTAGCTGGGCTTGCCCGCGACAATCTTCTTGCCGCCGCCGGCCTCGCCTGCCAGGACGCTCGACCCGCAGGCTACAAGCCACGCCATCACGGCGACCGCCACGATCACCAGCCTTCTCCGATGAGCCACGCCAGTCTCTCCTTTCCTTTCAGAGGGGGCGTGATTGGCTCCTGCCCCCTACACAACAGGTAGGGGGCGCCATCGGGGGACACACAAGGCTCACCCAGAAGCCCGTAGAGGCGTCCCGGAGGTGCGCGCGGGCGTCAGGGGCCGAACTCCATAAATATAGCACCTTCCTACACTTCTGGCGATTCGGGGCGGCCTCGAACGGTCCGAAGGTGTCAGAGGTCTAATGAGGTCGTCCGGACGCGTCCCAGGGCTTCCTACGGAGTTTTTTTCTGACGCTCCGTAAGCCCTTGCGGTGCAAGCGCTTAGCAGTTGAATATAATGTGCCGCTGGACCGCTGCCAGGCCGCCTCAACGCATCGGTTGTCTCTCACCGGCGCGCCGCGGGGTCACGCGCCGCGGGCCGTAGGCCGGCGGCTCATCGCCCAACTCCAACGGCCCGATGTCGGGCGCGGCTCCTCGGAAGCCGTCGTTGAAGCCAGGAAGCCTCACGCCGCGGTCAATGGCGGGGCTCTCCTTCCGCAGGGTGAAGTCGCCCTTGGCCGGGTCGGCGAAGCAGGGGTCCCCGGCCACGCCGTGCTTCCAGAAGCCCAGGCGCTCCTGCGCGGCCTTCAGGCGGAGCCGGTCGTCGCCCCACTTCATGAACCGCTCGGGGTCCAGGGCATTCATCAGGTCGTAGTCGTACGAGTTGGTCGGCTCCTGCCGCTTGTCGGACAGCATGTAGCCGTTGACGTTGAGGATGTTGTTGCGGGTGGTGAGGTGCTTGAAGAGTCCCTTGCCGCCCCAGCCGGCGTAGGCCTCGGTCCTTGGGCGCGGGGAGTGGATGGTGTTGTGGTAGAGGTAGAGCGCGCCGTGCCCCTTGCGGTCGCCTTCGCCGAGCTTGAAGGCCACGCCCTCGTAGGCGGTGATGACGTTTCGGAAGACGTAGCATGGCCCCTTGATGGTGGGCGCGAGGGCGAGGCCGACGAAGGTGTGCTCGGTCTTGTTGCCCCAGATGCGGACGTTGATGTTCTGGCCCTCCGCCTCGATGGCGTCGTCGTTCGCGTGGGAGACCAGGTTGCCGTAGATGTCGGAGTCGCGGTGGGGCGCGCCCTTCGGCCCGGAATTCCAGCCCCCGCCGATCACGTCGTTATAGCGGTGTGCATCATCCGAGGTGAACTTGTTGTAGCGGATGACGTGGTTCCCGTCGGTCTCGACGAAGGAGATGGCCTGGGGTCCGAGCGGATGGCCCTCCTTCCAGGGATTGGCGCAGCCGCGCGGAGGGCCGATCGCGTTGTCCTGAACGATGATCTGGGCGATGGGGTCGCGACGCTGGCGCGCGTAGACCCCCGCATCAAGGTCCCACTGCTCCTTGCCGCCGGGCCGTCCCCAACCCGTGATCTGGCATCGCTCGATGACGATATGGTGGCCGCGTTGGACCTCCACGGCATGGGTTCGCGCGCTCCTCAGCACAAGCCCCCGCACGATCACGTAGTCCGCGGAGATGGTGACGTTGCTGTCCTCGTTCCCCTCGACATCAATCACCGTCTCTTTCTCCCTGCCCGGCCGCGCACTGTAGAGAAGATAGCCGGCAGGCGAGCCCGAGCGGGCGATCGTCAGGGGCTTTTTCTGGACTCCTGGCTCGACCCAGAGCGTTTCCGCGATGGGGGGGTCCTCGGGCCAGGTCTGCGCCTCGATGCGCGCCACCGCGTGACTCTGCCGCCCGGCGACCGTGAGTTCGACCTCGTAGGCCGTGTCGGACGCGAGCAGCACCAGGCTGCCCCGGAACTCACGCCCCTCGGTGTCGTTGAAAAGCGGATGTCCCCCCCGCCAGGAGTCTTCGCCCTTCTTGCGGTGGCGCACGGTGCAAGAGCGCCCTGCGTCGCCCGCTTCCTGGTAGGGAACTGTCAGGCCAATGGACTGAAAAGTTGGGACCGCCTCCGCTCCGCCGGCAATCGCCGATTGGGGCAGGAGCACCCCCAGCACAATCGCAGCGAGTCCAGCCCAGCTCACGGCGCGGTCGAGTTGGCTGCTCATCTCCGCAGGGCTCCCTCTCCCCTCTGGCCGATGCAGTAGATGAAGCGGTTGGAGCGCAGGAGCAGCCGGCCGCCGGCCACGGCTGGGCTGGCGTTGAAGGTGCTCCCATCGTCGAGCTCGTTGACGGCCAGTTGCTCGAAGGCCGGCTTGGCCGCCAGGACGAACGTGCGCCCCTTGCGTGTGAGGTAGTACAGCTTGCCATCCGCCAACAGCGGCGAGGCATAGATCTCGCCTGCCGCGCTCAGCCGTTGCTCATACACCATCCGCCCGGTCTTGGCCTCGGCACAGTAGGCGACGCCTGCACTCTCCTGCGCCCAGTAGAGGTGCCCGTCGTGGACCACCGGCGACGGGACGTTGGTGCCCTTGCGGCCCGTCCACAGGCGGTGCGAGTCAGTGACGTCGCCGCGGCCGCCCGCGCGGACGGCCATCACGGTCTGGCGCGGAACGGCGTAGACCACGCCGTCGTGGGCGACAGCGCTAGGGCAGATGTAACCGTCGTCGCCGGCGCAATTCCACAAGAGGTCGCCCTTATCGGGATCGAACCCGAGCAGTTTTCCGCGGCCGGGCTCGCCGCCGCCGCCGACCTGGACGACGAGCTCTGTCTTGCCTGCCGGCAGTGCCACCAGGATGGGGGTGTTGTAGGAGTAGCGGATGCCGCCGGCCCGCCACACTTCGCGGCCGGTCCGGCGGTCCAAAGCCACCAGCGATCCGCTTTCGACGCCGGCGTTGGCAATCACGAGGCCCTTGTGCAGGACAAGCGAGCTGCCGCACCACTGGCTGGTTCCTGCCCCCACGTCCGCCTCCCAGAGCTGCTTGCCGTCGTGGCCAAAGGCGAAGACGCCCGACTTCCCGAAGAAGGCGTACACCCGCTCACCGTCGGCGGCCGGCGTGCTCGAGGCATAGCCGTGCTGCGTCATGTGCTGCTCATACCGTTCCTCGCGCTGTTTCGCAGGAACCACCCTGTCCCAGACGATCTTCCCACTGGCGAGGTTCAGACAAACAAGGTGTCTCTTGAGCTGCCCCATGTCGCCTGGCGGCTCGCCCGGCACGCCATAGCCGCTGTAGCAGGTGACGAAGATGCGGTCGCCGCCGACGATGGGGCTGGAGGCCCCCGCGCCCGGCAGCTCGACCTTCCAGAGCACGTTTTTGTCCGCGCTCCACGTCACCGGCAGCCCTTTGGCGTCGCTGACGCCCAGGCCGCCCGGCCCGCGGAACTGCGGCCAATCGCTGGCGGCCGCCTCAGACACAGCAGCGAACCCGCCGGCCGAGACGCCCGCCAGCAGGATGGTGGCGAAGGCCAAGCACCTGTCCATGTTCAGTCCTTCGCTGCTACGTCGAATGCGTGCAGGCAATCGCCGTGGCGGACGTAAAGGCGACCGCCACAAATGACCGGGGGCGCCCAGAGAGGCCCGGAGCCGCCGCTGGGGACCTTGAATTGGCTGACAAGTTGGTACGCTTCAGGGGTGGCCTTGACGAGCGAGACAATCCCGCGTTCGTCAGTGCAGTAGAGCATGCCGTCCGCGTATGTGAGGCCACCTTTCGGAACTCCTCTCACAACCCACCGCGTTCTGCCGCTCCCGAAGTTGACGCAACACCAGTTCCCGGTATGGACGCCGTGGAAGCCATACAGGTGGCCGTTCACGAGGACGGCTCCGCTCATGTAGGTCATGAAGTCGTCCTTCTTCCAGAGCTCCTTTGGCGCCAGCTTGCCGCCTTCTTTGGCGAGCTTGAGGTTGCCACAGAAGTTGCCTGTCGTCACGAACACGCGGCCCTCACTGTAGACCGGCGTGGGGATGGTCTGATTGCTCCCGGGCAGAGGGTGGCGCCAGAGGGTCTCGCCGTTCTCCGCGTTGACGGCGACCAAGGCATTAGTTGTCAGCGAGACGATATGGCGGATGGCCGCGAAGGTGAAGGAAATGGATGAACTGTGAGTGGCCTGCTCGTCGGCACCATTGCTGGTCCAGACGGTTTTCCCCGTCTTGCGGTCCAGGGCCGCCAGGCAGGCATCTCTCCCACCGGGCCTGCAAATCACGTTGTTGCCATCAAGGAGCACCGACTCGGCCAGCGCCCAGGCGATGTTCGACGCGCCGAACTCCTTCAGCACGTTGCGCGACCAGACCTTATTGCCACTCTTTGCGTCGAGGCAGCAAAGGTCGCCATGAGCGTTGAGATGGTAGACCATGCCGCCGGTGACGGTTGGGGTTCCTCGCGCCCCGGGGTAGTCCCCGGTCCAGGCATTGCCGTTGGCTGTCTTCCACCTCAGCTCGCCGTTCATGTCAAGCGCAAGGACGAAACACTCGTTCCCAATGTCGCCCGCCGTGTAAATAACGCCCTGGGAGATCGCTGGGGCGACATAGCCCCTTCCGCAGCCCGTCGCCGTCCAGAGGAGCTTTGGCCCACCCTCTGGCCACGCCTTCAGCAGGCCGGTCTCCGTCGAAACCCCGTCGCGGTTCGGCCCCCGCCACTGTGGCCACTGTGCTTCCCCTGAGAGACAGCTACCCGAGACGCATACGACATACGCGCACAGGGTCATCTCTCGTTTGGCCATCCACCTCACTGTCGCTTCTCCTGCCAGCGAAGAATGCCCTCTTCGCCCATCGGCTCCAGCTTGGGGATGGGCGGCACGGGGCGATCGGCCTTCGACTCGGGGATGAGCTTGCCGTCAACCGTGATGTTCTCGGCCTTGCCGACCGAGCATTGTTCGTACTTCACGCCCTCTTTCATCTCGAAGACGTTGTCCTTGACCTCGATGCTATGCGGCATGCAGCCCTCGACGGGGATGTTGTTGTGGGTGCCATGGCTGATCGAGACCGCGACCACGGGGCGGAAGTTGGTGCGTGTGCGCGGGTTGCGGAAGACGTTACCGCGGATGAGGCCGGAGCCGTCGCGAATGCCGACGCCGTGGCGCAAGCTCTCGAAGAGGTTGTTCTCAATAACAAAGGTGCCGTCCATGCCCGGATGGGTATCCACCGCGCAGAGCTCGTAGGGCGAAAGGTCGTTGCTGCCGACGCGGTTGTGGGTGAACTCCCAGTGGGTCTTTCTCACGCCCGGCTTGTGGACGTACTTGCCGAGCCGCTTCGGGCTGCTCCAGTCGAGCGCCCCGTTGGAGGCGAGCGAATGGCGGTTCTGGCTGAACTCGTTGTCGGCGACGAGGACGTAGGCACCCGAGTAGATGGCCACCCCGTAGCCCAGGCCGTCGCGGAGGTTGTGGTGGATGAGGCAGTGGTCAACCTGTGCGGTGGCCTCATCGGCAAAGTTCGTGGCGTACGAGAAGCCCAACAGCTCACAGTGGTCCACCCGCACGTTCTGCTTCCCTTTCACCGACACGCCGAACGTGTCGTTCTGCTGGCTGGGGGTGGTGTCGGCGCCCTGGAGCCTCAGGCGGGTGAAGCGCACCAGGTCGCCTCCGGCGGCGAAGAGGTGAGTGGCCTTGTCCCTTGCCTTGACAAGCGTCTTGGAGCCCTCCCCCAGCAGTGTCAGCCCGCCCGGCACACGCACCTCTGCGTCGAAGACGTATTCGCCGGCAGGGAGGAAGACCGCCTTGATGCCTTCCCTGGCCGCGCGCTCGCAGGTGGCCTGCGCCGCGACCGCCGTCCTCCCTTCCACGGTGAGCCGTTGGGCGAAACGGCTCTGCTCTGCATCGCCGAGGGGCACATCCGGCCCGACCGGGCCGCGTGGTCCGGGTGGCTCCGGCCCCCCGCCGCAGGCTACGGCCATTGCGAGCGCTGCAAAGGCCGCGCCGGCTCGGAATGCCTGTCTCCTCATGCTTCAGTCCTTCCTGCCGGGGGCACGAGGCGAGCAATGAGCTGGCGGACCTTGCCGAGCTCCTCCGGGCGCTGAAGCACCTCGCCCTTCTCGCGGGAGAGGACGCGGATGCTTCCGACGATCTGGGCGCCGTAGACGCGCAGCCAGGAGGCCATCACGGCCTCGTGGGGCTCGAAGCCGCTGTCGGTCGCCACGCTGATGAGGACGGCTCGCTTGCCACGGAGGATCGTGTGGTCCGTGTAGTAGCCGTGCGTGCGGTCAATCAGGTTCTTCATGACGCCGGGCGGCC
>Ga0194110_10008167_pt1 | contig 11922 bp, 9 predicted proteins | sample TA2Kig1200mmetaG_FD_146192 | JGI IMG/M metagenome (GOLD analysis project Ga0194110, IMG submission 146192) | Freshwater microbial communities from Lake Tanganyika, Tanzania - TA2015032 Kigoma Deep Cast 1200m | ecosystem: Environmental > Aquatic > Freshwater > Lake | place: Tanzania: Lake... | reverse complement strand
CGCTGCCAGCCGGGGTTCTCGTACCACATGAGGTTGTAGTCGCCGCGCTTCGACCCGATGATGACGTCTGGCAGGCCGTTGCCCGTCAGGTCTGCCAGCAACACGATGTCGTGCTCGGAGCCCGGTGGGTCGGAATCGATGACCTCGTGGCGGAAGCGCAGGGGCATGTCGTCGCCTCCTTGCCGTTCCCCCTCCCCACCGATGTTGCCGTTCCCCCTCTCCGGCACGGAGAGGGGGCAGGGGGTGAGGCACCCCTTCAGCAGGACCCTTCGCCTCTCCTCCCGAACCTGTCGTCATGCTCGCTCAAGCCCTGACCGTTGTTACCATCGCCGGCGACGACTTCCTCGTCAACGGGAAGCCCACGTACGAGGGGCGGATATGGGAGGGCCGTCGCGTCGAAGGCCTGCTGATGAACTCACGGATGGTGCAGGGGATCTTCGATGACGAGAACCCCGAGACGCGCCCTCTGTGGGCCTACCCCGACACGGGCGAGTGGGACCCGGAGCGCAACACGCGGGAGTTCATCGCCGCGATGCCCGCCTGGCGCGAGCACGGGCTGCTGTCGTTCACCATCGACCTGCAGGGCGGCGGACACATCTACAGCAAGCCCTTCCCCTACGATGAGTACGTGAACTCCGCCTACGATCCGCAGGGGAACCTGAAGCCCGCGAGTATGGAGCGGCTGGGGCGAATCCTGCTGCGGGCCGATGAACTGGGCATGGCGCCGATCTTGTCGCTGGCGTACTTCGGCGTGGATCATCGCTACATCGAGAGCCCCGACGCCGCGCGGAAGATGACAGACAACGTGGTCGACTGGCTCACGACGCTCGGCCTGCGCAACGCGCTGATCGAGATCGCGAACGAGCGGATGGGAATCCGGACGAAGACCGGCGAGGTCTCCGCGCTGGAACTCATCCCGCGCATGAGAGCGAAGTGGCAGGCCAACCACCCGGACGGTGAGCCGCTGTACCTCTCGACCTCTCACGGCGGCGGGGGAGCGCTGCCGCCGCCGGAACTCGTGAAGATCGCCGACTTCATCCTGGTGCACGGCAACGGGCAGTCGCCCGAGCGGCATGTCGAGATGATCGAGGCGACGCGCAAGATCATTGCCGAAGTGCGTAACGATCCGGACGCGATCCCCGTCCTTTTCAATGAGGCCGGACCGTGGTGGGAGACGGATCAGATGGACAAGTGGATGCGGGCGATGCAGGAGTGCGTGAGGCGCCACGTCTCGTGGGGTTACTTCACACAGGGGACAGGGAAGATCGAGGACGGCAAGCGCACCGACGAGCCGTATGTCACGGGCTACCAGACGCCGCCGGTGAACTGGGGGATCAACACCGAGGAGAAGCGGCGGTTCTTCGAGGAGCTGAAGGCGATCACACAAGGACACAGGTAGGGGTGCACACCCCTCGGTGGACTCCCACGGCGCACCCTTCGTGTCAGGACTCGTCAGCAAGATCGACCGCCATCAGGCGCGTGCGTATGGGCCTCCCGTCTGGCCCCGTGTCCACGAGGACTGACGCATGCACCCTCCGGTCTAGAGCACGCCGAACGTCGTCGTCCAGGGATGCCCCGTACGCGCACCCCACGTCCGGCTGGTCGTCCACTCGGTCGCGTATTACGACCTTGCGCTTGTCCAGGTCGACTGCCCGGATGCGCCCCTCCATGGTCTCCGGGTGCTCAGTCGGTGCGGCCGCCAGTTTGAGCAGCCGCGAGCGCGTTCCGGCCGAGAAGCGGACGGGGCCGATCCCATCGAGGACCCGGCCTGAGAGGTCTACCGTCTCGAGTGCACTATGCGGTCGGGGGCACAGCTTCGCAGCCTCTGCGCTGACGTAGCTCCAGACGCGCTTGTCAACGGAGAGCTGGCGAGCCTCCGGCGGCTCTGACGCATCAGCCCACCGCAATGCGAGGGCAAGGGCACGAAGCCCCTTGACCACGGCGCCGCGGGTGCTCAGTTCCGGGAACAGCGCGACCTCGGCTGGAATCCGCAGGCGCAACGTCACGCTCCCGCCTCCGACGCTGGCGAGCCCGAAGTCGCAGGCCGAGGACAGCGGGGCCGGCGCCCTCCCAGTCTCCAGGAGCAGATCCAGTTGCCCGCCCACCGCCGTAGCTGCCTTCGAGACTGCCGCACGCCAGTGCTCGGACACCCTGGCCAGCACGCTCACGGGGGGAGGGACGCCTCCCATGGCGCGCCCCTTCATGCGCAATTCCAGGTCCGGCACTAATGCGTCCGAAAGGCCAACATACTGGTCAATCTCGGCGCGGATCCGGGCTATATCGGCGACGTAGCCCTCCGCGAACAACTCGAACCGTTGTGGGTTCTTGTCGTACAGTGCTTCGTGGAGGTCGCGCAAGGCGGCCTCCACCCGCTCAAGTTGGCGCTGAGCGGCGCAGAACTCCTGGTCGTTGCGGATCACGAGATCACCACCCGTACCATGCCCTTTGCCGGGCAGTCGCGTGCTTCTGTCCACTCCTCGATCCACTTGTCCAGTTGGGTCCCATTGACACAGACCTTGAGGTCGATGGCAAACCGTTTGAACGTATACCGCTGGCTCAGCAGCGACTCCGCGGCGGGAGGTATCTCGGCCCCCAGTGCGGCTGGCCCGACCACGAGCAGGGCCACGTCTATGTCGCTCGGCCTGGGCTTCCCAGACACGAAACTGCCGTCAATGATCGCTACCTGGGCCAGGCCCCACTGACGGACCTCGTGAACATAGGACGTTAGCTTCTCCTTCAGGTCCAGACGGCGCTCAGAGCCCATGGGCGCACCGAATCGCGAGACCACCTCCTCGATGGTAGCATCATGAACGCCTGGCGGGAGCCAACCGTTCTCGGCTAGCGCTGGGATGGGCACTTCGTACCTCGCGCCCTGCACGCCCCGACACGCCCGAGTCGCGCAAGGCCTTTCAGAGAGCGCTACGCAGCGCTCTGGCGCAACCACACATGGCGCTTCCCCCGAGACAGGGAGCGTACCTTCCTGTGGGGAACCTCCCTTGTGGCGCAACTTCGCCGCTAGGCACACGTCTCCTGCTCTTGGGGGGCTCCGGCGTTCCAGGCCACATGCCCCCGGTGAACTGGGGGATCAACACGGAGGAGAAGCAGCGGTTCTTCGAGGAGCTGAAGGCGATCACACACGGCTGAAGGGGAGGGCGCAATGCGAAGCGTGTTGACGGTCGTTGCGTTCGCGGGGATGTGCATGGCGGTGTGGGCGCAACAGCCAGCTGCGCCCGGGGGCGCGTGGATGCGGTTCGATCCGGCGGAGGAGTACGACGGTTTGTCGTATGACAGCCGGCCCGAGACCGAATCGCGCGTGCAGTACATCGAGGTGGAGAAGCGCTGGTGCATTGCGACGGAGAACGAGGCGGGGCAGTACTATATCGATCTCATCCCCGCGGTTGAGGCCCTTCCCCCGGGTTCGGACGTCCTGTCGGTGACGATCGAGTACCTGGACAACGGCACCGGGCCGATCGTGCTACAGTACCGGTCGGCGGACACGGTGAGCACGCCGGGCGGGTGGCAGTACCTCGCGGCGCCGGAGATCTGGCGGCGGAACACCCGGACCTGGAAGCGGCACACGTGGCAGATTCGCGACCCGGCGTTTGTGCCGGCGGACACGGTGAGCACGCCGGGCGGGTGGCAGTACCTCGCGGCGCCGGAGATCTGGCGGCGGAACACCCGGACCTGGAAGCGGCACACGTGGCAGATTCGCGACCCGGCGTTTGTGCAGCTAGAGGGCGGCAGCCGCCAGTTCCGCCTGTCCTCGGAGGGGTTCGGCCCGCCGGATCGCGACCTGTACGTCACCTTCGTCGGCATCAGCCGCGAGTGTCTGGCGCTCGATGCGGAGTCCACGGCCCTCGCTGCGGACGGCCAGTCCGTCTCGCATGTGACACTCACCGCGCGCGACGCCAAGGGGCAGCCGTTGCCGGACGGCACGGAGGTCCGCCTGCATGCCGCCCGAGGGACGGCGCCCAAGACCATGACGCTGACCGGAGGCCAGGCGACCTTCGAGTTCCGCGCGAGCAATCGGCCCGGCACGGGTGGGGTCATCGCCGTCCTGGGCGACCGGGTCGAGCGCTGCACCATTCACATACTGCCGGGCAAGGGGACGCCCCAGCTGCAGACCCGGCGCTTCGAGCCGGCGGAGATGGCCGATGCGATCAAGGTCTCGGGGGACTCCGTCACTGATTGGACCGTAAGCCTTGACGCCGATCCCGACGGCGCGCCCTATGTCGAGGTGCGCGTGCAGTTCGAGGCGATCACGCAGGGCCCGCCGATGGCGTTCGTTGCCTGCCCACTGAGGATCGAGGGCGTGCCGGAGCGCCTGGCACTGGAGGTCGGCGGCGACGGCTCGGCGGACTGGTTCATGACCTTGCTGGAGGACATGTACGGTGAGCGCTTCGTCTACACGTTCTGGCCGATGGGGAAGGGGGCCATCCAGGAGTGGAGCCGGGTGGAGCTGCAGGCGAAGGCCAGAGCCTACGCCTGTGAGCGTCCGGGCGACGGCATCATCGACCTCCCGGCCTCGTTTCCGCTGCTGCGCGTCTGGTTCGCGCCCGGCTGCCGGGAGGGCGTGTTCCGGCTGAGAAGCGTGGAAGTGGACATGCTTGGCCTGCTGGGCGAGTGAAGGGGGCAGGCTATGAGACACCTGGCATTGAGCTGGTTCGCAGTGCTGATCCCCGCAGCCGGAGGATGGGGCCAAGCGGACAGCCCTGCGCCCCCCGATCCTGGTCGGCCGCGCGTGCTCGGTCACCAGATGTGGGGCTCCAGCGGCAACGGACCGGTAACCGTGTTCGACCTCCTACGCAGCAGCCTGGCCCAGACGATCTGCCTCACCGTCAACCGCGAGGCGAAGACGCCCAAGGAGATTGGTGAGGCGATCGAGGCGCCCGAGCCGGACGTGACCGCGGTCGCCGATCAGCTCACGACGGAGGGCCTCCTGGTCCGGACGGAGGGAGGGGCCTATCGCGCGAACTTCGTGGCCCTCGATGCCGAGCAGACCGGGCAACTCGCCCAACTGACCCACGACGCCGGACTGGCGGCGGCGAAGGTGATCGCGGCGAACGTCGAGCGCGTGCGCCGCGCGTACGACGACACCCCGGCGGCGCGACAAGGGCACCGCTGGGAGGATGGGGCGGCCTGGCTCGTCGTGGGGAACCTGCTGTGCAACCTCGGCCTCCGGGGTCGCTCGCCGTTCGACTACCAGGAGGGCCCCGAGAGGCCAAGCGGGGGACGCTACTGGCTGCTCGCGCGCGAGCCGGTAGCGGGCGGCGCTCAGGGGCTGCGCCTCTTCTGTTCGATGACCAACCAACCCAACCTGGGCTACGGCGTCTTCGGGCTCTCGAACGCCTGGCGGCCGTTGCCCAACTTCTCCGCGGGGGCGAGAAGCGCACTCATCCTCATCGCCCACGGCCGCGCCACCGATGCGGCCACGGTTCAGGGCCTCCTGCAATGCACCGAAGCGGAAGCACAAGCCGCGCTCGGTGAGCTGACAGCCGAGGGCTTCGTCAGCGACACCGATGGTCGCCTGAGCGTGACCTTCCCCGTCTTCGCCGACAATGACTCCCCGCTGCTCACGCCGATCATCGACGACATCGCGGATCAGACCTGGCAGGAGGCGCTGACGCCGGAGCTGGGCGATGTGGACGGCATGCTGGTGGAGTGGGGCTACGGGCATCTGCGGGAGCAGTTCGGCGTGAACCTCTTCGCCATCGGCACGGACGCGATCGGCGAGTGCCTCGGCGCGCTCCTGGACACCGGTGTCCTGCCGCCCTACCCCAACCCGCCGCCCGCCGGCTTCGGCTGCTTCGGCTGGCTGCCGGGCATTCCGCTGATGTAGCGGAAACAGCCCCAACCGGCAGGAACGTGGTGCACGCATACCGAAATGGGGACGCTGAGGCGGAACCTCCCTCCCGGCCCAGTCCGCAACGAGGGCCGGGGAGTTCTGTGAGGTGATGGACGATGCGAACGCGCCTGTGCCTGTTGCTCCTGGTCGCAAGCTGCGCCGCTCATGCGGCCACCTACACCGTGACGAGCACCGGCGACGCGGCCAAGGGCTCGCTTCGTTGGGCGATCTCGATGGCGAACAGCCACGTCGGGGCGGACACTATCACCTTCGCACCGGCGCTGACGGGCCGGACGATTGTGCCGACCTCGCCGCTCCCCGCGATCACGGGTGCTCGCACCACGGTTGATGGCGACCTCGACAGCGACGGCACGCCGGACATCTGCATCAACGGTGCCGTCGTCGCCGACGGCGACGGGTTGGTCATCCAGGGGAATCGTGCACTCGTCGTGGGGCTGTCCATCACGAACTTCGCGAATGGGATCGGGCTACACCTGCTGGAGGTGACCGACTGCCGCGTGCGCTCCTGCCACCTCGGCGTGATGCTCGACGGTACCACCGAAGCCCGGAACGCGTGCCAGTTGATGCTCGACCGGTCGCACCGTAACCGCATCGGTGGGGCGACCGCGGCCGGCCGCAACGTGATCGCCGGGGGCACGAGTACGGGGAATGGCCTCACCTTGTCGCTCTCCGACGAGAACACGATCGTCGGGAACCACATCGGGGTCACGCGTAACGGTTGGGCGACGCTCGCTGCGCCCACCTGGGGGCGGTACCCCTTCGGGCTGGCGTTGCTCACCTCTCAGCGGAACACGCTCGGCGGCACGACGGCCGCCGAGCGCAACCTCATCGGCGGCGTGACCGCAGTCGTCCTCACGGACGGCAGCAACGAGAATGTGGTCCGCGGCAACTACCTCGGACTCGGCATCGACGGGTCGGTGCTGCTCAACATGAACTCCGGCCTCATCATCGCCAGTTCGAGCCTCAACACCGTCGGCGGCTCTGCTCTCGGCGCCGGCAACGTGTTCGCGGGCGATGCGGACTTCGGTGTGAAGATCGAGGGCAGTTCTGGGCGCTCGGAGATCGCCGAGGGTAACGTGATCGCGGGCAACTACTTCGGCACGAACGCGGAGGGCTCCGCGCACCGGCGCCTGAAGGCGGGGGTCGTGGTGGACCGGACCTACGGGTGGCCGGTTCCGGGGGCCCAGACGATCGGCGGCGGAAGCCCGGCGTCCGGCAACTGGTTCTGTCCCCGCTTCGTGGGCGGCGAGGCGCGCGGGGTCGTCCTCGATGAGGCGGGCGACGGCTCGGTGATCCGAAACAACGTCTTTGGCGTCTTCCCCCACAAGGGTACGACGAACACGCCCCGAACGATGGCCAGCGGCGTCACCGTGAACGACGTCAGCGCCCGTATCGTAGGGAACAGCCTGTGGCGGGCGGAGCGCGGCATCGAGGTGCAGGGCTACTCGTCGGCCGCGACGATCCTCGGGAACTACTTCCGGGACTGCCAGAACGCCGTGGACCTGGCCGACGCCTCGGTGGCGCGCCTGGGGAACCTGAGCAACGCCTCGGCCGCCGACGATGGTGGGAACCAGTTCGTGAACATCTCGCAGTACTTCATCTACAACTACACAGGCGCCGACACGCGGGCGGAGGGCAACGACTTCGGCACGACCTCGGCCGCGGCCATCGGTGCGAAGATCCACGACCGGAACGACAACCCGGCACTGGGGCTGGTGGATTTCGACCCGTTGGCAGGCGGTGTCCACCCGACCGGAGCCGGTTCACCGAGCCTCACGGTCGCGGGCGTCTCCGCCGCCCCGACGGCCGCGGGAGCGCAGCTGACCTTCACGCTCTCCGCACCGGCGAACGTCTCCGTGACGGTGACAAACGTCGCGGGCCGGCGCGTGAAGGCTGTGTGTGTCGAGCGGGCGTGCAGCGCCGGCCTCAACACACTGCTGTGGGATGGGAGGACCGACGCGGGCCTCGCCGCGCCTGCCGGAGCCTACATCGTGCAGGTACAGGCACGCGCCGTCAACGGCGCCGCAGCTCGGACGCTCGCGCCGCTGCGGCTGGGCCGCTAGAGCAGAGACTGGCCGCCTACAGGTCGATCTTGTCCTTCGGCAGGTAGGGGGCCTTGATGAAGATGACGCGCGTGTCAGTATCGGCGTCGTTCACGATGTTATGCGCCTCGCCCGGCGCGAGCCTGAAGGCGTCCCCGGGCCGGACGCGGTGGGCCTCGCCGTCAATCACCATCTGCGGCGTGCCGGCCTCGAAATAGAAGGTCTCCTCGACCTCCTCGTGCTTGTGCGGGCCCATCTCCTGACCGGGCTGGAAGACGATGATCCCGCCCTCCCAGTGCGGACCGCGGAAGAGGTACTTCGGCCCGTGGTCGCCGTGGCGGAACTCCAGCTCATGCTCATTGACGCGTTCCATCTGCCTCATCCTCCTTGGGCGCGGGTAGCGGCGATTCCGGATCGATGATATGCCGCAAGAGCGCAGCTACGTCCTCCTCACCGACCTCGCGCGGGTTGTGTTTGGTGGAGCCGGACTCAAGCGTCACCGGGATGATCTTCGCGAAGTCCTCCTCGCGGAGTCCCTGGTCCTTCAGCGTGGTCTCGATGCCTAGCTGCGGCAGCAGCTCGCGCGTCCACGCGAGCAGGTCCCCCGGCCCTTCGCCCACGCCGAGGGCTCTCGCGCAGGCCGTGTACTTGTCGGTGCACGCCGGGAGGTTGAACTCGACCACATGCGGCAGCAGGAGCGCGCAGGCGAGGCCATGGGGGAGGTGATACTGCATCCCAATCGGGTGGGCCAGGCCATGCACGAGGCCCAAGCGCGCCGAGGCAAGCGCAATCCCCGCCAGCAGACTGCCCAGCGCCATGCTCTCCCGCCCGGCCCACGACTTCGGGTCCACGTACACGACGCGCAGCGCGTAGCCGGTCCGCACGATGGCCTCGAGCGCGAGGGCGTTCGTGAAGGGACTCGCACCGAGGGACGTATACGCTTCGAGCGCCTGGATGAACGCGTCCAGGCCGCTGTACGCGGTGACCTGGGGCGGCGCACCCATCGTGAGCTGCGGATCGACGATCGCGGCGACGGGGAGCAGATGCTCGCCGCGCAGGCTGGCCTTCACGCCCGCCTTCGGGTCGCGCAGGACGGCGTTGGGCGTCACCTCGGCGCCTGTACCGGCGGTCGTCGGGACGGCGATGATCGGCAGGCCGTCATCCGGCATGTCTGCGCCCGCGAGGTGGTCAGCCGTTGACAGTTCGGAGTCCACCAGCGCCGCGGCGGCCTTGCCGACGTCGATCACGCTGCCCCCGCCAACCGGGATCACGACCTCGCAGTCCTCGGTCAGCAGCGTGTCCCGCACCACGTCCACCGTACTCACGAGGGGCTCGGCCTCCACCTCATTGAAGACCGTTACTTCCAGCCCCGCCTCGCGGGCGGCCTCCACCAGTTCGTTCAACGCCCCCGAGGCCTTCAGCGACCGCTTCCCGGTCACGAAGCAGACCCGCGAGCCGTACTCGGCCGCGATCTGCGAAACCTCGCCCCGGCATCCGTACCCGAATGACACGACCCTCGGCAGGCGCACGGTGAACGTGCCCGCGGGACCGGTCCGCAGTGAAATGAGGAATGGCACGCGCATGGCAGACCTCCAACGGCGAAATTAGGGACAGGCCCCAATTTCCGACATGACCTCCGTCGGAAATTGGGTCCTGTCCCTAATTTCGCCCTATTAAGACGACTTCCCCCCGCTTCGCCGACTCCTTCGCCGCGTCGATGACGGCCAGCTCCGCCCGCACCTCGCTGAGCTTGACGAGGGGTTCGGCGCCGTTGAGCAGGATGTCGGCAATGTTCTCGTAGTAGGTGAGGTAGCGGCCCGGCAGCGTGCGGAGGGTCATGCGGCTCTCGATCCCTCCCACGTCGGTGATGACCTCAGCCCAGTTCTCCGGTGGCTCGTAGTCGCCCGTGCGCGGCGAGACGCTCTCGACGAGGCCTTGCGCGAGGCGGGGTTCCTGTGGGTCGAGGCCCATCTTGCTGAGAGCACCCCGCGAGCCGCGCACGTACCAGCGCGGGCGCGGGAGGCGGCTGATGTAGCCGCACTCGAAGACGCTGCGCACGCCGTTCGCGTGCTTGACGTGACACACGGCGGCGGACTCGACGTCGTACTCGTCGGTGTAGAGGAAGTCGGCCCAGACGGACTCCGCCGGGCCGAAGAGCAGCAGGAACTGGTCGATGATGTGGGCGCCCCAGTCGCAGAAGGGCCCGCCGCCCATCTCCGCCGATTGCCGCCACGTGAACCGTCGCAGGCCCCAGCCCACGACGCGCGATTCGCACACGTACGGCTCGCCGAGCAGACCCTCCTCCAGCACCTTCCTCACGGTGAAGAAGTCCCCGTCCCACCGGCGGTTCTGGAAGACGTTCAGGAGCTTCCCGGCGGTCTGCGCGGCGGCGATCATCTCGTCGGCCTCGGCGACGCTCGTCGCCATAACCTTGTCCACGACCACGTGCTTGCCGGCCTGCAGGCAGCGGATGACGATGTCGCGGTGGGTGCTGTGAGGGGTCGAGACGATGACCAGGTCCAGGGCGTCGTCGGCGAGGAGCGCCTCGAGCGTGCCGACCGTCAGGCAGCCCCAGTCCTCGGCCGCCCGGCGCTGCTTCTCCTCGCTGGGGGACATGATGGAGTGAATGCGCATGGCCGGAACGGCGTTCACGAGCGGCGTGTGGAACACGCGCCCGCCCAAGCCGTACCCGACGAAGCCCACGTTGATCTCTGTGCCCATGCTGCTACCTCCTGAACTGCGGGTTCGCGCTTCGCCGCCGGATTGGTGGCGCCCTCCTCGGCTGCCTCACCCCCTGCCCCCTCTCCTGAATGGAGAGGGGGACGGCACGGCGTGAGGTCGTTGGTGTTTCCCCCTCTCCATTCAGGAGAGGGGGCAGGGGGTGAGGCTCTCGTGGCCGCCCTCCTCGGCGCCATCCGGCATTGTGGGCGACCGGGCCGCTTGCGGTATAGGGTTCTGTGCAACGCTTGCCCGCAGATCCGGAGACCTCGGGAGATCGACATGGGTCCTCGCCGACGCGCGGTCCTGGGCGCCCTCGTGGGTGCGACCATCGGCGCACTGGCCTTCGCCGCCCGCCAGCAGGGGTTGATCGCGCGCTGGGAGTACGTGGTCTCAGACCTCCACTTCCGCCTGCGCTTGCCGGGCCAAGGACCGGGAGACGTGATCGTCGTCGGGATCACTCGCGAGTGCATGGAGGATCCGGCTCTGGGCCCGCTCCCGTGGCCGCGGCGGGACTACGCGAAGGTCATCAGGAACCTCAAGGCCCTCGGCGCGTCGGCGATCTGCTTCGACATCTTCTTCCCCAGCCCGTCCCCGAAGTCGGCGGATGGCGTCGATGACGACGCGGAGTTGGCGCGGGCGATCCGCGAGGCGGGGAACGTCATTCTCCCCGTGTTCGATAAGTTCCGCGGCACGCAGAAGGGGGTCGTGGGTCTCCAGGGCAGCCTGCTGGTGTTCGAGCGGGCCGCCGTGGGTCAGGGCCACATCAACGTGTTGCCCGACCCGGACGGAATCGTCCGGCGCGTGCCGCTGCGGATCGGCAGCCTTGCGCGGAGCTATGTGCAGCTGGGTGTCGCCGGCGCGGCCCTCCGGCGGGGCGGAGCCGTGAATGTACCGACCGGGCCTGGCGGTCACGTGCGCGTCCCCTGGCGACCCGGGTCGTCGTGGCGGTCAGGGGAGAACCTCGTGACCTTCGCGGAGGCGTACCACGGCCAACTGAAGCGAAAGCAGGTCGAGGGGAAGATCGTCCTCATCGGTCAGACGGCTCCCGGTCTGCCGAACGCGGACATCATCAACTCACCCTTCGGCGCGCGCTTCGGCCTGTTCTGCCAGGCCGACGTCGCCCAGGGCGTGATGTCGGGTGACTTCATCCGGCCGTGGTCCGAGACCACCCACCTGGCGGTCCTGCTGCTGATCGGCGCGGCGCTGGGGGCAATCATGTCCACACTCCGCGTCGGCCCGATCCTCACGTGCGCTGCCGGCGTGCTGGCGGCGGAGACGGCGGCCAGCCTGCTC
>Ga0194110_10008153_pt1 | contig 11934 bp, 9 predicted proteins | sample TA2Kig1200mmetaG_FD_146192 | JGI IMG/M metagenome (GOLD analysis project Ga0194110, IMG submission 146192) | Freshwater microbial communities from Lake Tanganyika, Tanzania - TA2015032 Kigoma Deep Cast 1200m | ecosystem: Environmental > Aquatic > Freshwater > Lake | place: Tanzania: Lake... | reverse complement strand
AGCGGGCATGGGCCAACAATTCAGGATCTTCGTCACGCATATTGTGTGCATCGCCTCAAAAAATGGGCGTTACAAGGAAGAAATCTAAACAGCCTTTTTCCCTACTTAAGCGCATATCTTGGCCATACAGATTTCAGGGGTACACAGTACTACCTGCGGCTTACAGCCGATCTGTACCCGCACATTATAGCCAAAACAGAGGCTATGTTAGGTTATATTATTCCAGAAAGGAGCAACTATTATGAAAATGAATGACTTTGCATGGCATCTTTCATCCTTTCTTGTCAGATACCTTTTGGGAGAAAAAAATATGAGCAGAAATACAATAGCTTCCTACAGGGACACATTTCGCCTGTTTCTTTTATTCTGTGAGAAGGAAAAGAAAATAAGTCCTGATAGGATGACTTTATCTTCTCTTACCAGAAAGCTTACATTGGAATACCTTGACTGGCTGGAGCAAAAGCGCAAATGCTCTGTGGCCACCAGAAACCAGAGACTGTCATCCATCCATTGCTTTTTAAGATATGTCCAGAGCCGTCTCCCTGAAAACCTGTTTGAGATAAAAAGGGTACTGCAAATCCCACCCAAAAAAAGTCCAAAGGCAATTGTATCATATCTCACAGAAGAAGAGCTTAAGATCCTATTCAGGCAACCTGATGTAAAAACCAGAAAGGGCAGAAGGGACCTTATGCTGCTTACACTTATGTATGACAGCGCAGCAAGGGTGTCAGAACTTATAGATTTAAAGGTAGAAGATGTACGGCTTGTCTCTCCGGCTGTGGTTACTCTTACCGGAAAAGGGGGAAAGGCAAGGCAGGTACCTATTTTAGGAAAAACAAAAGATCTCCTGTCAGGGTATCTTGAAGAACATAAAAAATATCCCTTGCCGGTGACTATTTCCGGTACACCACTGTTCTGTAATCAAAGACACCAGAAACTGACCCGATGGGGAGTATCCTATATACTTGATAAATATGTAACAGCAGCAAAAAAGGATACCGGTTTTAATGTAAATTTTAGAGTGACACCTCATGTGCTTAGACATGCCAAGGCCATGGGAATGCTAAAGGCCGGGATCAATCTTATCTATATCCGTGACTTTCTTGGCCACTCCAATATAGCCACTACCGAAATCTATGCCAGGGCCGATAGTGAGATGAAAAGAAAGGCACTTGAAAAAACCTATAAAGACCTTTATACAGGCAAGATGCCTAAATGGGAAGAGGATAAAGATTTGATGCAGTGGCTGTATGATCTTTGTAGATGATATGTAAAATAATATGGGGAGTGTTTTGGCAGAAAATGCCTTTAATAAGCTGTATTTATCAAAGACTCCCCATATTGTAACACTCTACATATTGTCCAAAGTGCGGGGGGGATATGAGGATAATCGCCTTCATAGAGGACTATAAGATTGTAGGAAAGATACTTGATTATCTGGGTATATATGAGTTTGAAAGAAAAAGGCCTCCACCTAGGATTGAGGCTGCCCCCTGATGGATTTGATGAATATATAAGGGATGATTTTATAGACTGCGACCACATGTGTTAGGACTTTTTAAGGGTTGCGGATACTGGCCTGTTATAAATTAGGCCTGGATATTATCTTTTTCTTATTTATTCTTTTATTCCACGTATTTTCTACTCCAGTATCATTATCTATGGTATTTATTGAGTCCGTTAATCCTAAATATGTCGACTTTTAGTTGATTGTAGGCTGGTGATCCAGAAGCAAATTCTTATAAGTTATGATAAAATTAAAAAATAATAAAAATATAACCAGGATGAGGTTTGAAGATGTCTACACAAAAGACATTAAAAAAAACAGAGTTAAGAAAAAATGAAAAAGAAGCTCTGAAGGAATTAAAAGAAAAAGTACTTGAAAGATTTCCTGATGCCAGAATCGTATTATATGGTTCAAAGGCAAGGGGAGATTCTGATAAAGAATCAGATATCGACCTATTAATACTGGTTGAGTCAAAGGTCGATACCAAACTGGAGGAAGAGATATTCCATATCTCATATGAGATAGAACTGAAATATAATGTAGTATTTGGAGAAATAATAGAAAACAAAGATTTCTGGGATACTCCTTTAGCCAATGCCATGCCCCTGCACTGGAATATTGACAGAGAGGGTATTGCCATATGAAAAAAGAGTTCATTGATCTAGCAAGGTACCGGTTAAATAAAGCTAAAGACACCCTTTCTGATAGTAAGAAATATATTGAAAGTGCTACTCTTGCATCTACAGTAAACCGTATTTATTATTCTATGTTTTATGCAGTTAATGGCTTGTTGATAACCAGGGGATTATCGTCTTCTAAACATTCTGGAGTTCTATCAATTTTTAATAGAGAAATTGTAAACAAAGGTCATTTAGAAAAAAAGTGGGGAGAATTTTATTCCGATATGTTCAAAAGAAGGCAAAAAGGTGATTATCAGGATTTTGTTGAATTTGAAAAACAAGATGTGGAAGCATGGCTCAAAAAATCAGAAGAGTTTATAGATAAGATTGATAAGTTAGCATTTAAGAACGTAGAGGAATAAAAGTTTTGTGAGGGAGTATAAATATTTCTACTCCTCAAACAAAGCCAGACAATAATTTATCCAAGATACATGTAAAGTTGATCTAATTATTGTATTTACAGGCCTAATATTCTTGATGGTAAGACAAAGGAACTCATTGCTTTGTCAAATTCTGTAATGGCTGATTGCATTCCATGTATTGAATATCATTACAGAATGGTTGTTAAAGCCGGAGCTTCAAAGGAAGAGATAGCGGAATCCCTTGCAATTGCAATGTCGGTAAGTGCTGGAAGTAAAAAAACTTATGTTTTTATTGGTCCAATCCTGCCGTTTTTTACATATTGGAAAAAGATTATTTACAGTACAAAAGAATCTGTTGATTTTTACATGTTTGAAAACCTGAATATTACCGGTACAGTTTGGGGTTCAGTTAAAAACTAGCTTGGAGAAAAGCATCATAACTTGCTTAAGGAATACGGGCGTATCTACTTTACTAAAAATGATTATTGGGATAAAGTTGAAGAGGAAATAGAATTATTTTGCAGGGAACAAGAAGTGGATTTTAAAATTTATTTTCATCACGAAAATCACTAAAAAAGAAAGAAAAATAAGAGAAGCTAATATAAGTGATCTTGAAGCTATAACCCGAGTATACAATTATATCTATATTTTTAGGAGGAAAAATGGAGAATTTTACGTTCAGAAATGCCACTAAAATAATTTTCGGAAAAGATGCCGAAAATTATGTAGGGACCGAGACAGCCAGATATGGCAGTAAAGTTTTATTACATTATGGCGGGGGAAGTATCAAGAATTATGGGCTCTACGACCGGGTTTTAAAATCATTAAAGGATGCCGGATTAGAGATAATTGAGCTGGGAGGCGTTCAGTCTAATCCCAGGTTAAGCATGGTAAAAAAAGGAATAGATATCTGCCGTAAGGAGAAAGTTGATTTTATTCTTGCTGTGGGCGGGGGAAGTGTAATTGATTCGGCCAAGGCAATAGCAGCAGGAGTTACTTATAACGGGGATGTCTGGGATTTTTATACCAGAAAAGCAGTACCAGAGAAAATTATTCCTCTGGGAGTGGTTCTTACCATACCTGCTGCCGGTAGTGAGACCAGCGGTGCTTCAGTGATCACAAAAGAGGAAGGCTCCTATAAAAGAGCGTTTGAAAGTGAAATGTTGCGGCCAAAGTTTGCCATATTGAATCCGGAGATTTCATATACTCTTCCTCCTTACCAGACTGCTTGTGGAGTATCGGATATAATGGCTCATGTGATGGAAAGGTATTTCACAAGAGTTCAAAATGTTGATCTTACTGACAGATTGTGTGAGGCCACATTAGAAACAGTGATTGGTAATACTCCTTTAGTGCTGAAAAAACCAAATAGTTACCAGGCCCGTGCTGAAATTATGTGGGCAGGTACTATTGCCCATAATGACTTACTGGGTACAGGAAGGATTGGAGATTGGGCTTCACATGGTATAGAACACGAACTTAGTGGAATTTATGATATTGCCCATGGTGCAGGACTGTCTATTATTTTTCCGGCATGGATGAAATATGTATACAAACAGGATGTGGAAAGATTTGCACAATTTGCTGTAAGAGTGTGGAATGTGGAAGCTGACTTTAAGAATGTTGAAAAAGTGGCATTTAAAGGAATAAAGAGGCTGGAAGAATTCTATAAAAAAATTGGACTGCCCATCACCCTGAAGGAAGCAAATATTCCTTACGACAGACTGGAGGAGATGGCTGAAAAATGTACAGAAGGGGGACCGAGGGGCAATTTTGTCAGACTGGATAAAAATGATGTTCTGGAAATATTAATGCTTGCAAGATAAGGGTAATGGGAGCACTGACAGAAATTTCAATTTTCTACCTGTACCTTGACCTCACCAGCGGGAATAAGAGTAACAGCAGAGATGCAAGGATTGGTATTATTAAGACGTAGTTTATAGTCCTTACCATTCCTATATTATCTGCAATTTTACCAACAAGAATAACAGTAGCTGCTGCAATTCCTCCGCTTACACCCATGACCATAGAAGAGGCAAGACTTACGTTACCGGGAAATATATCCTGCGCCACTCTGATACATAAAGGCAGAGTAGAAGTAGCAAAAAACCCGGCTAGAATAAATAAAATTATTGACATGCTAAGAGGTACTTTGAATATTAAATAGAAAAGAGGGATAGATATAATCAGTCCGGCCTGGATTACCATAGTTCTTTTTCTTATTTTATCCGAATAGTAACCGGCAAAAAGGCCGCCAATTCCTCCTATTATGATAAAAACCAGGATTATATATCCAAAATTTATAAGTTTTACTCCTTGATTGGTAAAGTACAAAGGCATAAAGGTAAACATTGATAGAACAGTTAAATCTCTGGAGTAAGAAGCAAATATTATTAGTAAAAGCAAACCTAGTTTTGCTTTTTTTAATCTTTTAATTTTTTTGGTAAAGCTCGCTTCAATTTTTTTAGTTCCACTCATGAAAATGGACGGATCAAATTTCATAAGAATTAGAGCCATAATTATTCCGGGGATTGCGGCGAGAGGGGTAAATTTAAGGCCCAATTTATTTATAATTAAAATAACGAATAATGAACCTGCTGAAAAACCAACAGTCCCCCCAAAAGATATTATGGAATTTAAAAAACCCTTTCTGCTTCCTCCCACATGACTGGCCGTGGCTGCAGTAGGTGGGTGAATGGCAGCAACTCCCAGATTTCCTAAAAATAAAAAGATCAGAATAGACCAGTAATTAGGAGATACTCCCAGAATGCTTATAAATATAGAGGCAACCAGCGGTCCTGCAATCATGAAGTATCTTATGCCGTATTTGTCTGAAAGGTATCCAAACGCAGGCTGAGCGAGATTATTGGAAATAAAATTTACTGAAGTTAAAATGCCAACAAAAAAGAGAGACAGTTCCAGTTTTACTGCCAGTATTGGGATAAGCCCCACTATAAAGCTGGCGTAAGTATCAGTTACCATGTGAGTACTGAAACTTAAAAAAATTTTAGTTTTATTAAGCCCTTTCTTAAATTTAATCATTTAAATGGTATTGGATAAGTGCCTTTATTTTGTTTTAATGGTTTATTTGCAGGTTTGAATAATTACCTGAATAAGAATTCTACTCCTTTAAATTAAATGGTCAACAATTATTTTTACCGGAGAACTATCCAATAGCTAGTTTTATTTTTTTAATTAATTTTATATAATCAAATTGGCCGTGCTAGGTGGGGAGCTAGCGGTGCCCTGTAACTCACAATCCGCTATAGTGAGGCTGATCAACAGATATGAGGTTTATGATAGTGAGGTTTAGCGCTTATGTAAGTAATGTTGAAGGTTGGGTCTTGTGCGGCGGAGGGTTACAAACCCCGTCAGGTCCGAGAGGAAGCAGCGGTAAGTAATATTCTCCGGGTGCCACAAGGAAGCCTGGCTGGAGTTAACTATATGAGTTGCACTTGTTATTATAAATCGAAATCTGGGGCACGGTCATTTATTATTATTAATTAAAATAACTATATATTTTTATGGGTTACATTTCATTTTATAGAAAGTGGAGACCGCAGGATTTTGGAGAAATAATCGGTCAAGAGTACAATGTTAGAACCATTAAAAATGCGATATCCAATAATAGGTTATCGCATTGTTATATATTTTGCGGTCCCAGAGGAACAGGCAAGACATCAACTGCACGCATATTGGCAAAGGCTTTAAATTGCATTAAAGGGGCTACGCCGGATCCATGCAATAAATGTGAAAATTGTATAAGTATATCCGATGGCTATAGCATGGATGTTGTAGAAATCGATGCTGCTTCCAATAGAGGAATAAATGAAATAAGAGAGCTCAGGGAAAAAGTAAAATATCTGCCTAATATACTAAGAAAAAAAGTCTATATTATCGATGAAGTCCATATGTTAACCACGGAAGCTTTTAATGCGCTGCTCAAGGTTCTGGAAGAGCCTCCTGAACATGTATTATTTATAATGGCTACCACTGAACCAAATAAAGTAATTCCTACTATAATGTCAAGATGCCAGAGATTTGATTTCTTTCCAATACCAATGGACAAAATCAAAGAGAGACTGCAGAAAATCGCCAGAAGTGAAAAAATAACCATAAGTGATTCAGCTCTGAACTTAATTTCTAAATATGCAGATGGCAGCCTGAGAGATGCTGATGGCATATTGGAACAACTAGCAGCATTTGGTGAGGATAAAATTGAAGTCAGGGATGTTATTTCACTTCTCGGGGTCACAGATCTTGATATGCTTTTTGAATTTACAGATATTTTAATTGAAAAGAACTTGACCGGGGGTTTGCTTCTGGTAAATAAAATTACTGGCAGTAATCAAAACCTTAAAGTATTCGTATCCGAGTTTCTGGATCATCTGTATGATTTGTATGTTATTAAAAATTACAATAATCCTTTTGAAATTGTAAATATAAGTGAAGATTATAAAGATAAGTATCTGGGTCAGGCTAAAAAAATGCAAAAGGAAGAAATAGAGTTTTATATGGAACTGTTTACAGATTTGCTCAAGCAAATCAAATGGGGTGAAGGCTCAAAAGTCTTTTTCAAGTCAGCGGTAGTCAGAGCCATTAATTTTATTGTATTGGATGAAAAAGAAATAGGAAAGAAAACCAGACTTATGGAGACGCAGATAGAATCTTTAAGGAAAGAAATTGATAAAATTAATTCAATGCAAGAAGGTAATAAGAATTATCATAATCATAGAGCTGATGTTGGTACCAGTGTTTATGAAAATGAGGAAGATGATTTTGATATTATAAATAGCAATGAAATTAATAAGATGGTAAGCGAGGTCGAAGTCCAGAGCAAACATACAGTAAGTGGGGGTAAAGCTCATAAATCAGAAATGGCTGATGCTGGAGTAGAAAAAAAAGATGAAGAAATTAGTTTGATTAATAATAATCTGGATAAAATCTCACAAAGTTTAAAAAAGAAGAAAATTTCAGTTCACGCTATGTTTACGGAAGCTGTGCCTTATAAAATAGAAAACGGCACATTGTATTTCTACCTGGATAAAGAAAAAGAATGGCACAAGGACCATTTAAATAAAATCAAAAATATCGAGTTGATATCCAGTGTGATAAAAGAAGTTACAGGTAAGGACTTTAAGATTAAATTCGAGCTTGGTAAAAAAATGGATAAAATTGATGTAATAAGTGATGCAGAAAGTGAAGCGAGCAGCAAATCAACCGGAGAAAGTAGGGCTGAATATGCAGAAAATAAAGCCAGTAATAGTTCAAATTCAAAAGACGGGAGTAGTGAAAACAGCCGTACAGAAGAGGATGTGTTCAATTATTTTGAAAAAAAATTTGACATAAAGGAGTAAAAATTGAGTTTAAACTATGGAAATATGATGAAGCAGGCAAAGATTATGCAGCAAAAATTACTGGAAATCCAGCAAGAATTAAAAAAAATGGAGTTCGAAGCTTCCGCAGGCGGTGGTGCAGTAAAAGTGAAAGTAAATGGTGATCAGGAAATTGTAGAAGTGAAAATTGATAAGGATATGGTTGATTCAGGTGACATGGAAATGGTTGAAGATATGGTAATGGTTGCAATAAATGATGCTATAAAAAAATCAAAAGATGAAGCTAAAAATAAAATGACAAGCCTTACCGGTGGTATGAATATACCCGGGCTCTTCTAACGGAAATTGTAAATTACAGAGATACTTTGATAGATTTATTTACAATTATTAAACCAGTTGTAAACTACAGATGGCTTTATATATAAAAAGTGTAGAAAATTTAATAAACGAATTCAGAAAACTTCCGGGAATAGGCCCCAAATCTGCTAAAAGAATTGTATTCTTTTTGCTCAAGCTTTCCCATAGCGATATTGTAAAATTCTCCAAGAACCTGATTGAGATGAAGGAAAAGGTTAAATTTTGCAGTCAATGTTACAGTCTGACCGAAGAAGATATCTGTCATATTTGCAGGGACCAGTCCAGGGATAGAAAAAAAATATGTATAGTCGAGGAAGTAAGTGATGCAATAATTGTTGAAAAAACTGGTGAATACAAGGGGTTGTATCATATCCTTGGCGGACTGCTGTCTCCCATAGAAAATGTCGGACCTGACGAGATAAGAGTACCCAGGCTGCTGGAGCGCGTGAAGGCTAATAATATTGAAGAGGTAATAATTGCAGTAAATCCCACTGTTGAGGGTGAAAGTACTGCTATGTATTTAAAAAAGATATTAGTCCCCCTGGGAGTTAAAGTTACTAAACTGGCAAGCGGACTTCCTGTTGGTGGTGACCTGGAATATGCAGATGAGATAACTATAGGCAGGGCAATTTCTGATAGAAGAGAACTTTAATCTACGTGTAGCTAAAACTATCCAGCTGCGTGAATTAGTTTATTAAAAAAATAAATTAAATGTGTTATAATTCAATGATTTTGTGTTTGCTTGAAAGCTTGTTTATACTTAAAAATTTTTCCAGGGAGTAGATTATTTATGAAAACCATGAAAACCATGGATGGAAATATGGCTGCAGCATATGTGGCTTACGCTTTTACTGAAGTAGCGGCTATTTATCCTATCACTCCTTCTTCCCCTATGGGTGAATATGTTGATGAGTGGGCTGCTCATGGCAGGAAGAATGTGTTTGGGCAGGTCGTTATTGTGAGCGAGCTTCAATCTGAAGGAGGTGCGGCAGGAGCGGTGCACGGCTCACTTGCGGTTGGTTCTCTTACTTCAACCTTTACAGCATCTCAGGGACTTCTTCTGATGATTCCAAATATGTATAAAATTTCAGGAGAACTTCTGCCAGGTGTATTTCATGTGAGTGCCCGTACTGTAGCAACTCATGCTCTTTCAATATTTGGTGATCATTCAGATGTGATGGCTGTAAGACAAACTGGCTTTGGACTTTTGGCTTCTGGTTCAATACAGGAAATTATGGATCTTGCAGGGGTGGCACATCTATCTGCAATTAAGTCAAGAGTACCTTTCCTGCACTTCTTTGACGGTTTTAGAAGTTCACATGAAATTCAAAAAATTGAAGTTATTGAGTATGAGGATTTTAAAAAGCTGATTGATGAGGATGCATTAAGGCAGTTCAGAGAAAGAGCTTTGAATCCTGAGCATCCGGTTACCAGGGGCACGGCTCAGAATCCTGACATATTTTTCCAGGCAAGGGAATCATCAAATAGTTTTTACAGTAAAGTTCCGGAAATAGTTTTAGATTATATGAATAAGATTAGTAAATTAACCGGAAGAGAATATAAGCTATTTAATTATGTAGGGGCAAAAGATGCAGAATACGTAATTGTGGCGATTGGTTCAGTTACGGATACTATAGATGAAACTGTAGAGTATCTAAATAAATCAGGTGAAAAAGTAGGAGTGGTAAAGGTTCATCTTTACAGGCCTTTTTCTACTGAATTTTTCCTACAGTCAATACCAAAAACCGCCAGGAAGATTGCTGTTCTGGACAGGACAAAAGAGCCGGGTGCAATAGGTGAACCGTTATACCTGGATGTCAAAACTGCATTTTATGAAGTGGAAGATAAACCTGTTATTGTGGGTGGAAGATATGGACTCGGTTCGAAGGATACCACTCCGGGCCAAATAAAAGCTGTATTTGATAATTTAAAACTGGCAAGTCCTAAAAATGGATTTAACATAGGCATAAATGATGATGTTACTCACACATCTCTTGAAGTTAAAGAGGAGATTGAGACTGCTCCCGAAGGAACTATAAGATGCAAATTCTGGGGTTTGGGCTCTGATGGTACGGTTGGAGCAAATAAAAATGCTATTAAGATAATTGGTGATAATACTGACCTTTATGCTCAGGGTTACTTTGCTTATGATTCTAAAAAATCCGGCGGCCTGACAGTGTCTCATTTGAGATTTGGAAAGAATCCAATCAGGTCAACTTACCTGATCAGCGATGCTGATTTTGTAGCCTGTCATAATCAGGCTTACATAGGGCAATATGATTTACTTAAAGGATTAAAAGACGGTGGGACCTTTCTTTTAAACTGTCAGTGGAGCGCCCGCGACCTGGACAGGAAACTGCCTGCAAGCATCAAGAAGTATCTTTCCGGGCATAATATAGATTTTTATATAATTGATGCCACTGATATAGCGGCTGAGATTGGATTGGGCAGCAGGATAAATATGATTATGCAGTCTGCCTTCTTTAAACTTGCAAAAGTTATACCTTTAGATGATGCAGTAAAATATATGAAGGAAGCAATAGAGAAAACCTATGGGCAAAAAGGTGAGAAAATTGTACAGATGAACTACCGGGCAGTAGACAGTGGGATAGAATCACTGAAGAAAGTAAAAATTCCTGACAGCTGGAAAGATGCAGTAGAAGTGGAGGATGTTGCAGGAGCCCAGGAACCGGACTTCATAAAAAATATCTTAAGAGTGATAAACAGGCAGGAAGGCGACAGCATCCCGGTCAGCGCATTTATAGGGGCTGAGGATGGGACATTTCCGCAGGGGACTGCAGCTTATGAGAAAAGGGGCATAGCAGTAAATGTGCCGGAATGGCAGAAGGATAATTGCATACAGTGTAATCAATGCTCGTATATATGCCCTCATGCGGTTATAAGACCGGTACTGCTCACCGGTGAAGAAGTAAAGAATGCTCCCGGGGAATTTGAAACCGTAGGGGCAAAAGGGAAAGGTCTTGAGCAGTTTGCATATAGAATACAGGTCAGTACACTTGATTGTACCGGATGCGGGAACTGTGTAAATATCTGTCCGGCTAAAAATAAAGCCCTTGTTATGAAACCGCTGGACTCACAGAAAGCTCAAATTAAAAACTGGGATTTTGCTTCAAAAATCCCAGTAAAGGAAGATATTGTGCCTGCTGATACTGTCAAGGGAAGTCAATTTAGGAGACCATTGTTTGAATTTTCAGGTGCATGCGCAGGATGTGGCGAAACTCCATATGCAAAACTGGTTACCCAACTGTTTGGAGACAGAATGTTGATAGCAAATGCCACAGGATGCTCATCTATCTGGGGTGGTTCGGCTCCTTCAGCTCCCTATACTATTAATACAAAAGGTAAAGGACCGGCATGGGCAAATTCCTTATTTGAAGATAATGCTGAATATGGATACGGAATGGTTTTAGCCATAAAGCAACTTCGAAATAAAATTGAAGATTATATGAGAGAACTGTCTAAAATAAATATAAACCCTCTGGTAAAAATGGCTATGAGTGAATGGATTTCAGGTAGAGAAGATGACGAGATAAACAGGGAATCTACTGTAAAAATTTTAAAACTACTGGGTGGAGATCTCGGCGACAGGAAATCTAATGAGATTGGGGAAAAAATACTGGAACTTAAGGATTATTTAATTAAAAAATCAGTGTGGGTATTTGGCGGTGATG
>Ga0194110_10008145_pt1 | contig 11938 bp, 7 predicted proteins | sample TA2Kig1200mmetaG_FD_146192 | JGI IMG/M metagenome (GOLD analysis project Ga0194110, IMG submission 146192) | Freshwater microbial communities from Lake Tanganyika, Tanzania - TA2015032 Kigoma Deep Cast 1200m | ecosystem: Environmental > Aquatic > Freshwater > Lake | place: Tanzania: Lake... | reverse complement strand
GTGGGGGTCGCAGTGTGCGCGCCCGCAGTCCATGGGGAGACCCTGCGACAGCAGGTTCAGGTGTACATCACCTCGCCCGAGATGGGCCAGGTCGTGACAGGTCTGGTGGAGATACGCGGCTCCGCCCTGGTGCCCAGCTTTCAGTTCTACAAGGTCGAGTTCGGCATGGGGCCGAACCCGACGCAGTGGGCCGTGATCGGGTCGCTCCACTACCAGCCCGTGATCAACGATCGGCTCGAGCTGTGGGACACGACGGTCGTGCCCGATGGGGTCTATACCCTCAGGCTGCAGGGCGTCAAGCAAGACGGGAACTGGGAGGAGTTCATCGTGAGGCAACTGGAGGTGGCAAACACCCGGCCCACCCCGACCCCGACGCCGACGGAGACGGCGACGCCAATCCCGGCGACGCCAACACCCACGGTCGAGGCGCCCCCGGAAGCGACGCCCACGCCACACGTCATCGGCCCCGGGGTCGTCCCTACCAGGGCGAGCCAGAGCCCCACGCCCACGTTGAGCCGTCCCGACCTGCGCGAGCGGCTCCCGATTGACCCGCAGGGCTGGGCGCAGTCCTTCTGCTTCGGTGGAGTTGCCATGGCTGTGGTCTTTGCGCTGCTAGGGATCGTCTTTGGTGTGCGCCGCCTGCTGTAAAGGCACACAGCGACGCGGTGGATACTCCCTCATGGCTGTCTGCCCAACGCGACGCGCGGGCCCTCGAATCTGGTGGAGAACACTCGCACGGATGTCGCTCTTCTCTCGCTCTGCCAGGCCACGTCAGGTCCCGCCAGGGCCCGCTCTGCATCTCATCGTCGGCCTGGGCAACCCCGGACCAAAGTATGCCCAAAACCGACATAACGTCGGCTTTCGCCTGTTGGACCGCCTGGTCGCGCGCTACGCCCTCAACCTGAGCCGCAGGCGCTTTCAGGCGCGCCTGGGCGAAGGGCGGATCTGCGGGCACCGCGTCATCCTGGCCAAGCCGCAGACCTTTATGAACGAGAGCGGGCGCGCGGTCGCCGCCATCAGCCGCTGGTACAAGATCCCGCCGCAGCGCATCCTCGTCCTGCACGACGATCTCGACCTCCCGCTGGCCAAGGTGCGCTTGCGCAGCGGAGGGAGCAGCGGCGGCCACAACGGCATCAAGTCCATCATCGCAGAGCTTGGCAGCGAGGATTTTGCGCGGCTGCGCGTGGGCATCGGTCGGCTAGAGCATGGAGATCCCATCGACTATGTGCTGGATAGCTTTACTCCCGAGCAGGAAACGCTCATTGAAGCCTTGTTCCCCTGGGTGGACGAGATCGTGTGCTGCTTCCTCGATCGGGGCATCCACGCCGCGATGAACGAGTACAATGGCCGCGACCTGGCGTCGCTGAACGCGGGACGGCCGCTCGACCTGCGGGAGCGCTGAGGGGGCGCTTTGAGACTCGACGGGCTGCTCAGCGTCATTCGGGGCGACCAAGCCCATCGCTCTTTCCTCCGGCGCGCTCGCGTCCTAAAGGAGCGGCCCGACGCGCTGGCCGATTACCCCATCCTATCCCTTGGGCTGCTGTCCGCTGCGCGGCCTCACGTGGTCGCGGCGCTGCAGCTTGATTGGCCGGGACCGGTGGTCCTTGTCGCGGGGCGCCCCGAGCGGACGCGGCTGCTCAGCGATGAGATGCAGGCCTGGTCGGCGCGCCCGGACAGGGTATGGATCTTCCCCGCGCCGGACGCGCTGTTCTACGATCGCACCTCCTGGCATCCGGAGACCGTGCACGCGCGGGTTGGAGTGCTTGCGGCCCTGACCGATCTGACCGCGGACGATGAGGAGGCCGGGCGCGGCCTCGTGATCGCCACATCAGTCTGGGCTTTGATGGTCAAGGGCGTCACGCCGCGAGCGTTCCGACGGGCCATGCGCACACTGTGCGTGGGCCAGTCCATCCCCATGTACGACCTGATAGCCGATCTCGTGCGGGCTGGATACGAGCCCGCGGCGGTGGTTGAGGAGCCAGGCACACTCAGCCATCGCGGCAGCATCGTCGACGTCTATGCGCCGAACATGGCCCAACCCCTGCGCATTGATTTCTTCGGGGACGTGATAGACAGCCTACGCCGGTTCGACCCCGCCACCCAGCGCTCGCTGGACGCGCTAGAGGAGGCCGTCCTCGCTCCCGCCAGCGAGGCGCTGCCCGAGTGGGGCAAGGCCGCCGAGGGCGCGCTCATGGCCCTGGACCTGGGCGCCTGCAACGCCGCCACACGGCAGCGCATGGGGGAGGAGCGCGCTCAGCTCATCGAGGGGGCCTCCTTCCCCGGCGTCGAATACTATCTCCCTTATCTCTATCCCCGTCCCGGGAACTTGCTCGACTTCCTGCCGGCGAACGCCCTCGTGCTGATGGACGATGTGACCACGCTCGAGTCCGCGGGGATTGGGCTGGAGAACCAGGCCTTGGGGCTGCGCGCGGAGATGATGGACGACGGGCAGCTTCCGCCCAACTTCCCACAACCCTATCTGAGCTGGGGGGCCTTGCGGGCGCAGCTCCAGGCGCGCCGGACGATCAACCTGGCGTCTGGCTGGGAGAGCTCGGGCGGAGAGGTGGGCGACGAGGCGCCCCTGGAACGGAGCTTTGTGGCCGCGCCGCGCTATGCTGGCCAGCTCCGTGACGCCCTGCTCGACGTCGTCGAACTGCGCGATAGCGGCCACCGGGTCGTCCTGGTCACGCGGCAGGCCGAACGCCTCAGCGACCTTTTGCGCGAGCAGAACGTGTACGTGGCGCCCGACACCGACATCGCCCCTTCACACGACGTGGGTGTGGAGGAGCCGGTGGTAGAGGGTGCGCTTCATCTCGTGGACGGGATCCTGGCGGAGGGCTGGGTGTACCGTCCCTCGTCCGAGGGAGCCAGTCCCAGCCGGCTCGTCCTGCTGACGGATGCTGAACTCTTTGGCTGGCAACGCGTCCGCCGGCGCCGCGCCGGCCGCCGACACCGCCTGGCGCCCGAAAGCCTGTTCGCCGACCTGAAGGAAGGCGACTATGTCGTGCATGTGGAACATGGCATCGGCCGTTACCATGGGATGGTGCGCAAGACGATCGGCAAGCTGGAGCGGGAGTACCTCGACATCGAGTACGCCCAGGGCGACCGGCTGTATGTCCCCATCCACCAGGCCGATGCTGTCAGCCGCTATCTGGGCGCCGACGACCGTGAACCCCGCATCCACCGCCTTGGCGGCGCCGAATGGACCACCGTGCGCGACCGCGCCGAGCGCGCCATCCGCGACATGGCCGCCGAACTGCTCGAGTTGTACGCTGCCCGCGAGGTGACGCCCGGCTATGCCTTCTCTCCGGACACCGAATGGCAGAGGGAACTGGAAGGGTCCTTCGCCTACGAGGAGACGGAGGATCAGCTCCGAGCCCTCGCCGAGATCAAGGAAGACATGCAGACGCCGCGGCCGATGGACCGGCTGATCTGCGGCGACGTGGGCTATGGCAAGACGGAGGTCGCCCTGCGGGCCGCCTTCAAGGCGGTGATGGACGCCAAGCAGGTGGCCGTGCTGGTCCCGACCACCGTGTTGGCCCAGCAGCACTATTACACCTTCCGGCGCCGCCTGCGCGCCTTTCCGGTCGTCGTCGAGATGCTCTCTCGCTTTCGCACGCCGCAGGAGCAAGATCAGCTTCTCGAGGATCTGGCGGCGGGCCGGGTGGATATCGTCATCGGTACCCATCGCCTCCTGTCCAGCGACGTGAGCTTTAAAGACCTGGGGCTCGTCGTCATCGACGAGGAGCAACGTTTTGGCGTGAGCCACAAGGAGCACCTCAAACAGATGCGTCGCGAGGTGGACGTGCTCACCCTGACCGCGACGCCCATCCCGCGCACGATGTACATGTCGCTCAGCGGCATCCGCGACATGAGCATCATTGACACACCCCCCGAGGACCGCCTGCCTATTCGCACCTACGTAGCCGAGGAGGACGAGGGTCTCATTCGCAAGGCCATCCTCCGGGAGATGGACCGCGGCGGCCAGGTCTACTTTGTGTACAACCGCGTCTACGACATCGAGCAGGTGGCCGAGATGCTCCAGCGGGTGGCGCCCGAGGCGTCTCTCGTGATCGGGCACGGGCAGATGCCGGAGGACGAGCTCGCCCAGGTGATGCTGGGCTTTGCCCAGGGGGAGTACGACGTGCTTCTCTGCACCACTATCATCGAGAGCGGGCTGGACATCCCCAACGTCAACACCATCATCATTGATCGCGCCGACACCTTTGGGTTGGCCCAGCTCTACCAGTTGCGCGGGCGCGTCGGGCGAGGCGTCGAGAGGGCCTATGCCTACCTGCTCTACAAGCCGCCGCTGACCGAGATCGCCCACCAGCGCCTGCAGACCATCCAGGAGGCCGCCGAGTTGGGCGCGGGCTATCGGGTGGCCCTGCGCGATATGGAGATCCGCGGCGCTGGCGAGGTTCTGGGGGCCGAGCAGCACGGCCACATCGCCGCCATCGGCTTTGAGCTGTACAGCCGGCTGCTGCGCCAGGCCGTGGAGGAGTTACGCGAGAGCCAGGCCTGGATGGAGGAGCGCACGCCTGCGGCGCGGGCCGCCGTGCGCTGCGCCCGGGAGGGGATCGCCGCGCGCTATCTCGCCGTGGAAGCCGGGCCGAGCATTGATCTCCCCGTGTCGGCCTATCTCCCCGACGGCTTTGTGCCCGACCATGCCCTGCGTCTGCGCCTCTATCGTCGCATGGCCCGCCTGGAGAGCGTCGCCGAGGTGGACGGGCTGGAGCGGGAGCTCGAGGATCGCTTTGGCGAGATCCCCGAGCCGGTGGCTGGGCTGCTCTTCCTGCTGCGCGTGCGCATGCTGGCGGAGGCGGCCGGCGTGCAAGCTGTCAACGGCAACGCAGAACAGGTGGCGCTGGCCCTGCCGCTGCCTCTGCACCCCGAGGCGGCTCGCGACGTCATGGCCTGCCATCCGTACGCGCACGCGCGCGGCACGCGGATCTGGCTCCCCGGCCCCGCATCCACAGAGCCAGGGGCGGCCGGCTGGCAGAGCCTGCTGCTGGACCTGCTGCACGGCCTCGGCGAGCTGCAGAGCGAATCCGCCCGGAGAGCTGGCTAGCTGAGGCCCTCGGCTCGAGGGCACTTGGCCGTTCAGGCCGCCTATGGCATCGGTCAGGTAGTAGGCGAGTGCAGATGGTGTAGCTCCGGTTCCCGGCCTGAAGGCTCGGACAACGGGTACAAGCCCACCGCCGTGGGCTCGCAGCGCATGCCTTGAGCCGACGAAGGTCGGCTTCGCGCCCCGTAGCGCGTGGCCTTGGCCCGCGCGGCAGATACAGCGCGATGACTTGACCAGCGTTCTATCGCATAGCGTCGAGCTGCGGATCGTCGGCCAGCTTGCGTTGGCAGTCGGGGCAGATGCCGTGGGTAAAGACGGCATTCGAGTGCTCCGAGAGATACTCTTCCAGTTGCTTCCAATAGCCCTCATCGGTGCGGATGCGTTTGCACCAGGCGCAGATGGGCAACAGCCCGCTGAGCCTCTTAACCTCACCCAGGGCCTCCTGCAGCTCGCGGATCAGGCTCTCCCGCTCCTCCTCGGCGCGCTTGCGCGCGGTGATGTCGCGCAGCATGGCTACCTGTCCTGCGATACCTCCCCGCCGGTCGTGCAGCGCTGACAGGCTCACGTCATAGTCGCGACGGCCAACTCCCTGCTGCAGCGCCACGTCCGTTCTGCTGCCCGAGGCGCCGATCTCCTGGGCAAGAGGGCCGAGCTGTGCGGACAGCCTCTCCGGCAGGCGACGCCCTACGAGATCGTCGCGGCTGTAGGCCAGAGCCTCTTCCGCCGCCGGGTTGACTTGCACAATCCGGCCCTCCCCGTCCAGCACGACGAGGCCATCGGACATCTCCTCGATGACCCGCTCGTACGCCATGGGCACGATGTCGAACAGGCCGTAGCGGCACAGGCCCCAGGTCAGGGCTGCGCCAGAGACCGCAAAGGCGATCGGGGTCGGGTCAATGCGCAGCACGCGGCTCTGGCCGATCAGGAAGGTGAGATTACCCAGCCATGGCGCCAAAGCCCCGACCAGTATCGCCCTGAGTTGGGCCCGATAGAGACCGGGCGACCGAAGCGCCGCCCGAGTGATGAGGTACGTGCCGTAGATCAGCAGCCCGTAGCTGTAGGCGGCGAAAACCCAGAACCAGGGGCCATAGGTCTTGGCCACAACGGCAAACGATCCGCTGGTGTCCAGGCGCACATCGCGGCGCATAAAGCCATGAGCGTCGTTGGTCCAGAGCAGGGCCAGCGTGATCGCAGGCACGATAAAGAGGTGGGTCACCTGCGCGTAAGAGGGCCGCTGGCCGCTGCTCGCATACCGCCAGGCAAAGATCAGCCAGAGGGGCGCCACGCTGACGATCACAGAGTATTGCAGGTTGATCACCAGCAGCTTTTGCTGCAGATCGCTCAGGCCATAGTCCACCAGGTCAAACCAGGCCCAGATCGCGGAAAAAACCAGCAACAGGGCCAATGCCCTGGCGCCGGGCCTTCCACGATGCGACCACAACAGGCCGGCGACGAGGAGTGACGCCGCCACCGCCACGATCAAGGGTATCGCGAACCATCCCATCTGCCAGACCAAAGTGGACCTCCGACCGATAAGCAAGAGCTGGCAACAGCTCAGGAGCGCCTGAATCGTCCGGCGCGCGCCCGCTCTCAGTCTCGTGCGAAGCTAAGGTGAGGCCGGACGCGGTCGTACACGTTCTTCATGACGATGACGTCGGCGACCTTGGGCTCGCCGACATGCAGCCGCCAGGCGGGGCTCCAGTAGAGACGGACCTTCTCGGCGGCCTTGATCTCGCTCCAGGGGATCAGCACCGCTGGTGGCGACTTGAGCGAGCGCCGAATGGTCAGGCCGAGCCCGCGTGGGTCCATGGTCACCGTGACGCAAAAGCGCCAACGGACGGCGCCGATCTGCACATGCTGGCGTCGCAGCTCCTCACCCTCTAGAGGCCCCGGCGCGGGATAGCGCGCCAGGAGCTTACCGTGGCTGCCGGTGTTATCCACCAGGTACCACATGAACAGCACGCCCCCCAAAGCGAGCGCGGTCAGCCCGGCGAAGGAGACGCCCACGATCACCACCACCAACAGGAACGACGGCAACACCGCATCCATCCACAACCTCCATGCGGACTGGGCTGACCGTGAGCGGGCCATCTGTGCCGGCGCGCGGCATTCTTGCCTCGCCGCCTCTAGAGCACGCCGAATACCCGATACACCTCGTCAATGGGCATCCCCGCGGCGAGTTGCTCGCGTTCCGCGTTCTCCTTCTCGAAGGTCACTTCCACGCGCAGCAGCACCTCATCCACCAGGTCCTTCGGGATGAGCTGCACGCCGTCGTTGTCTCCGAAGATAAAGTCGCCCGGGTTGACCCGCACATAGTGGGTCAGGTGGCCCGGCAGGTAGACGGGTCGGTTCACCTCGGTGATGATCCACCCGCCAAAAGCGTTGGGCCGTGTGCCAAAACTGAACAAGGGAAAGTCCGGCATTTTCAGTACGTACTGCGTGTCGCGGCAGTTGCCCGCCAGCAGCATCCCGCGGCAACCGTGCGCGTACGCCAACTGGCAGCTCATCTCCCCAAAGTGCGCGGGCTGCATATCGCCGCCGCAGTCGAAGCAGAGCACCACCCCGGGCTCGGCCTCGGCGACGGCGCGCATCATGCGCTTCTGCGGGTGGCCGCCCTCGGCCTCCCAGCGGGCCTCCATCTCCTCGCGCAACCCCGGCAAGTTGCTCACATCCACCTGCGAGTGGAGCTTGATAGGCAGGGCGCGCCCGACAAGCTGCATGCCCTGGCGCAGCGGCTTGAACTGCGCCGAGAATACCGTGTCCTTCACCCCCAGGCTGTACAGCGCATCGGACACCGAGCCGCCGTATCCCGCACGGCGATAGCGCGCGATGCGCTCCAAGTCGCTGATGTCGAGCGTGCGGATCTCCCGCTTTTCCTGCTTGGTTTCCGCCATCTCTCTTCCTCGATCCCTCCTGTGTCTTGAGTAGTCGCGTTGCGTGGCCGCATTATATGCGGTGGACGGCATAATGGCCACAAGGGCGCTACCGGCATTGACGCCGCATCCTTCCTGGGGCATGATGGGCCCCGCACCGACGAGTGCGCTTGCCAACGACCCCAAGGAGCTGGCCCATCAGCACGGGACCGAGCTCACCGTCGCGACCGTGAATGGGCCGAGCCGTCTGATCAGCACGCAAGGGGTCCGCTGCGTGCAACTACTTGCCGACAGAAGGAGATGCAAGATGCGTTTTACCACCGGATCCGCGGTACCGAGTCTGTCCTTCACCCTCGATGGCGAACCGTCCGAGCGGTTCCTGGAGACATGCCAGCGCCAGACCACCACGGAAATAGTCCCCGGCGGCGCGCTGGAGCGGACCCGATACGTCCACCAGGCCTCCGGTCTGATAATCACTCTGACAGCGCGACGGTTTGACGCTTCCGGCGCCGTGGACTGGGTCGTGGAGCTGGAGAACGGAGGGCAGGCCGATTCGCCGCTCCTGGAGAGCATTCTGCCGCTCGACCTGACGGTCTCTGTGCCCGCCAAGGAGCGTCTGCGCTTGCACCATGCCAAGGGGAGCAGTTGTCAGATGGACGACTTTTTGCCCCTCGTGACGGAGCTACGCCCCGGCGCGCGCGAGAAGCTGGCCCCGCGCGGCGGGCGCTCCTCCAACGGCACGCTCCCTTTCATGAACCTGCAACGCGACGGGTGCGGTATGGTGCTGGCCATCGGCTGGTCAGGCCAGTGGGCCGTCTGGCTCGAGCGCACGGCGGAGAGCCTGCGCATAGCCGCCGGGATGGAACAGACCAGGCTGCGCCTGCGGCCAGGGGAAAAGATGCGGACGCCGCGCATCCTGCTGCTTCCCTGGGATGGAACGGATCCCGAACGGGGCAACAACCTGCTGCGCCGGCTGCTCATGGAGCACTACCTGCCGCGCCTCGACGGCGAGCTGGTCATGCCGCCCACGGCGCAATGCCTGCAGGCCTACTTTTACCTGACGGGGCGAGCCTCTGCCGCTTACGAGATGACCGCCCTCCCCAAGGCGGCCCAACTGGGTGTCGAAGCATACTGGATAGACGCCTGCTGGTACGGTGAGGAGGGCGAGTGGTGGGAGCAGGTCGGCTCGTGGGTCGTGAACCGCCAGCGCTTCCCCGACGGCTTGAGGCCCATCAGCGACGCCGCGCACGACGCCGGCATGAAGTTTGTCCTCTGGTTCGAGCCCGAGCGCGTGCGCCGCGGCTCCAAGCTCCATCGCGAGCACCCTGAGTGGCTTCTCAGCCGGGAAGGCGACCCAGCCAACCTCCTGTTCAACCTCGGCCTGCCCGAGGCCCGCGCCTATCTGACCAATCTCATCTCGGACGCGATCGCCGAGCACGGGGTGGACATCTACCGGCAGGATTTCAACTTTGACCCGCTTCCCTACTGGCAGGCGGCGGATGCGCCCGATAGGGTGGGGATGACCGAGATCCACCACATCGAGGGCTTTTACGCCTTTTGGGACGAGCTGCGCCAGCGGCACCCGCGGTTGTGGATAGACAACTGCGCCAGCGGCGGGCGGCGCATCGACCTGGAGACGTGCTCACGGTCGCTGCCCCTCTGGCCGAGCGATTTTCCCGACGTCGTGGGGCTGCCCTTCGGGCAGGGGCTGCACGTGGGCGATCAGTGTATCTGCGCGGGGCTGGCGCGCTGGGTCCCGCTGTTCGGGGGCGGGGTGTGGAACTTTTCCCCTTACGGCACGCGGAGCCAGATCATTGGGGGCTTTACCTTCGGCTACCACGTTGCCGACGAGGACCTCCCCGCCGATGACGAGCCCACGGTTCTGACACACAAGGACGTGCTGGCCAGGGGCAAGACGCTGCTGGACGAGGACTTTCCTATGGAGGCGGCGGCCGCGGCCATCGCGGAGTGGCGCAGCATCCGGCCCTTTTTCCTCGGCGATTTTCACCTGCTGCTGCCGGTAACCGTGGGCTATCACGATTGGTGCGCCTGGCAATTCCATCGCACGGACCTGGACGCGGGCATCGCCCTCTTCTTCCGGCGCCATCAGAGCCCGTTCCCGGAGATGGAGGTCGCGCTGCGGGGCATCGCGCCGGAGGCGGAATATGAGGTGAGCCAGAGCCGGGGCTACGATGAAGGCCCCCGGCAGCGCCTGTCCGGAAGCGCGTTGGTCCGGCTGTCGGTCGCCATCCCAGAGGCGCCGGGGAGCGTGCTGCTGCGCTATAGGAGGGTGTGAGCGCCAAACGGCAAGACGCCTCGGACCGTGAGCGACCTGCTTGGCGTCTGGATGAGGGAGAGAAGCTGTCAATCCGCGCCGGATGCTCCCATAGCCAGCGCAGCCGCCAGGCGTATCGCCTCGACCATGCTCTCTCCACTGGCCAGGCCCTTCCAGGCGATGTCAAAGGCGGTGCCGTGATCCACAGAGGTGCGCACCACCGGCAGACCGAGGGTCACCGTGACGCTGCGTTCAAAGCCGTGGGTCTTGATCGGGATGTGCCCCTGGTCGTGGTACATGGCCACGACGACGTCGAACTCGCCGCGTATGGTCCGGAAAAACACGGAATCGGCGGGGATTGGCCCGTGGGCCTCGATGCCCTCGCCCTGCGCCGCCTGCACGGCGGGGCCGATGGCCTCGATCTCTTCCCGGCCCATCAGGCCGCCGTCGCCGCCGTGGGGGTTGAGCGCCGCTACAGCGATCCTTGGCCGCCGGATGCCCATGCGCTTGAGGCCGCTATCGGTGAGGCGGATGGTCTCGAGGACGGCCTCGTGGGTGATGTGCCTGGCGACCTCCGCCAGCGGCAGATGACGCGTGACGTGCACAACGCGGAGACCCGTGGTGGCCAGCATGGTGGTCACTCGCTGCTCGCCGAGGAGATCGGCGAGCAGTTCCGTGTGGCCGATGTGGTGCACGCCGGCCGCGTTGATGGCCGCCTTGTTGATCGGTCCGGTGCACAGGGCATGGGCCTCGCCCGCCTGACAGAGCGCCACGGCGCGCTCGATATAGTCCACCGAGGCGCGGCCAGAAGCCGCGGAGACCTGTCCCGGCTGAAGCGCGGCCAGATCCACGTTTCGCAGGTCGAGCACGTCGGGGGCGGAGGGCTCATACCGCGCCTCGCCGGGCGAGGCGATGGGATGCAACGCCAGGCCGCCCTCGACCAGCGCGGCAGCCTGCACCAGGATGCCCGCGTCCCCGATGACAAGCGGCCGACAGCACTGCCAGACCTCTGCCTTGGCCAGGGCCTTGACGGTTACCTCAGGCCCGACGCCAGCCGGGTCTCCGATGGTGATGGCGATGATGGGTTTGGACATGGGTGGTGATACCTCCATTTACAGATCAGATCCTGGATGCTGGCGCATTCGGACAGAGGCGCAATGCAGAGGTGCGTGATCGCGGCTAGGTATCTCCGAGGGGCAGTCCCGGCTAGCTCGCGAGGAGCTTCGCCCAGAGGTCTCCAATCCCGGGCTCGTCCACGTCGCTGGATAATAAGTATCCTAGCACAGCACCACACTGCTCGCAGAACCTGCTGCTGTTACCCTTCTCGACGACATCAGGACATGCCCAGGCCCGCTTGGGAGCACCATCGCCCGCAGCCAACACGAGCACCACGTCGTGCAGTATCGCGTTCTGATTCGCGATGTGCACTGATGCCGGATTCTCAGCGTGGATCACGTATCTGTTCACCAGACGAAAGCCAGCATCCTTGAGCGCGCAGGTGAGGGCCGCCCAAGCCTTCGGGTTCCAGTGATGAAAGGTGAAGATGAGGCGCCCCTGCTCTTTCTTGAGCACACGACTGCATTCCACGAATATCCCCTTCAGGACCCTCTGGTACTGCCCGTCCCCGTTTGAGTACTGGTCGACTGCCGCGTCACTTGGAGAGTAGTCCCAGTGCGCGTCCTCAGGAAGCAGCTTTCGGAGCCAGACTCGGAAGTAAGCCGC
>Ga0194110_10008141_pt1 | contig 11939 bp, 9 predicted proteins | sample TA2Kig1200mmetaG_FD_146192 | JGI IMG/M metagenome (GOLD analysis project Ga0194110, IMG submission 146192) | Freshwater microbial communities from Lake Tanganyika, Tanzania - TA2015032 Kigoma Deep Cast 1200m | ecosystem: Environmental > Aquatic > Freshwater > Lake | place: Tanzania: Lake... | reverse complement strand
CGGCTTGCCGAGGAGTCCTCGCGCGATCCTCTCATCCATCGCGTGCTGGTGCAGGCGCAGGCGCTCGAGGACCACGCGCGCAACGCAGGGATCCATGCAGCCGGCGTGGTCATCGCCACGCAGCCGCTGGAGTCGATCGTGCCGCTTGGCCGTGCGGCCGGATCGGGCCAGGAGATCGTGACCCAGTGGGATGCCCCGACCTGCGAGAAGGCGGGCCTGCTCAAGATGGACTTCCTTGGCCTGCGCACGCTCTCGACGATCGAGCGCGCCAAGGCCAACATCCGCGACTCGCTCACCCCGGACGGGATCCTGCGTGCGGTGGGGCGCGTCGCCGGTGACGGCGGCGCCGATCCCCTCGATCTCGACCGCATCAGGCTCGATGACCAGCGCGTGCTGGCGCTCTTCCGCCGGGGCGAGACCAGCGGCATCTTCCAGTTCGAATCAGGCGGCATGCGTCGGCTGCTCGTCGACATGCAGCCTGACCGCATCGAGGACCTGATCGCGGCCAACGCGCTCTTCCGGCCGGGCCCGATGGACCTGATCCCCGACTACAACGCTCGCAAGAACGGGCGCCAGCACGTGCCCAGTGTGCACGAGGTCGTCGATCGCTTCACCGCCGAGACCTACGGGATCATGGTCTACCAGGAGCAGGTGATGCAGGTCCTGCATCACCTCGGCAGCATCCCGCTGCGCGAGGCGTACTCGATCATCAAGGCGATCTCGAAGAAGAAGCAGGATGTGATCAATGGTGCGCGTGCCGCATTCGTGAAGGGCGCTGGGGAGCGCGGCATGGATGCACAGCAGGCCGACGCACTCTTCAACCTCGTCCTGCGCTTCGCCGGCTACGGCTTCAACAAGAGCCACTCGAGCGGATACGCGATCGTGGCCTACCAGACGGCCTACCTGAAGACCTACTTCCCGGCCCAGTACATGTCCGCCGTGCTGAGCTTCGAGAGCCAGGCCCGCAAGATCGAGGAGTGGTCGGTCTACCTCGATGAGTGCCGCCGTGCGCCGTGGCCCGATCACGAGGCGGCCCGCCCGCATGTGGGCATCGAGGTCCGTCCGCCGGACCTGAACCTGTCCCAGCAGGACTTCGCCGTCGTCTTCGGGGCCGATGAGCCGCGCGATGCCTGCCACGGCCACATCCGCTTCGGGCTGCAGGCGATCAAGGGCGCGGGCGAGTCGGCGATCCGCGCCATCCTCAAGGCGCGCGAGGCCGGTCCGTTCCGCGATCTCTTCGACTTCTGCGAGCGTTGCGACATGCGCTCGGTCAACAAGGCCACGCTCGAGGCGCTCGTGAAGGCCGGTGCCTTCGATGGCCTGCATGGGCTCGATGCCCGAGCCAGCCTCGCGGCGAGCATCGAGGAGGCGATGCGCAGCGGCCAGCGCATGGCGAGCGATGCGGCCAGCGGGCAGGGGGCGCTCTTCGGTGGCTTCGATGCGGCCCCGACCGCGACCAGCGGTGGCAGTGCGGGTGCTCTGCGCAAGGTTGCACCGTGGGATCGCCTGACGACGCTCCGCTTCGAGAAGGAAGCGCTCGGTTTCCACGCCAGCGGCCATCCGCTCGATGCGTGGAAGCACGTGATCGGCTCGATGTGCTCGTGCGACATCGTGGGCATCGCGTCGCGCGGAGCGGAGGAACCCGTGGTCGTGGGCGGACTGCTCACGCGCGTGCGCCAAGTCGTGACGCAGAAGGGCAAGGACCCCGGACGAAAGATGGCGGTGATCGCGATCGAGGACGCGGGCGGCAGCATGGAGTGCGTGCTGTTCCCCGATCAGTACGCGCGCTTCGGCGAGCTGCTGCAGCCCGACCGCGTGATCGTGCTCGCTGGCTTCGTCGACCGCAGCCGCGCCGAGCCGCAGGTGAAGATCGATCATGTGATTCCCATCGAGGACGCCACCGCGCACCTGGCCAAGGGCCTCGAGATCAGGCTCGATGCATCGCTCTGTGCGGCTGCCGACGAGCCGGTTGCACCGATGCTGCAGATGCTCTCGGGCGCACTGCGCCAGGCTGCCGGCAGCATGGCTGCGCTGCAGGGGCGCCCCGTCGAAGTCAGCGTGATCGTCGAGTTCCCCGAAGCCGAGGTCGTGCACGGCGTTGCGGGCTGCCGCGTGGTCGCCACGAATGCGCTGCTCCACAAGCTGCATGGGCTCGTGAAGGGCGTGGGCAGCGTGGCACCGATCGGTGGATGGCTGCCGCCGAGAGCGGAGCGCCCGCGATGGCGCAGCCGCGAGGCCATCGAGGCCTGAGGCCATCGCTGTAACGACGGGGCATCGGGGCCCGACGCCGTCTGCGCCTTGCGTCGACACGGCGATGGCAGTCAGGGCATCAGTCGCGTCACGGTCCAACCGGTTCCGGTGCGCGTGTAGACCACGCGGTCGTGGAAACGGCACGGATCACCCTGCCAGAACTCCATGCGCTCCAGTGCGATGCGGTACCCGCCCCAGTGGGGAGGTCGCGGCACGGGCTTGCCCTCGAATCGTGCGTGCGCCTGCCGCTGCCGTTCACGCATCGCCGCCATGCCCGACACGGGTCGGCTCTGGTCACTCGCCCATGCGTTGAGTTGCGCGTCGCGAGGCCGCTGCGCGAAGTACGCATCACTCTCGGCTTCCGTGGTGTGGGTCACGGCACCTTCGATCCGCACCTGCCGGTCGAGGTGGTCCCAGTGCAGGAGCAGCGCGGCGCGATGCGTGGCTTCGAGCGCGCGGCCCTTGTCGCTCTGCCGGTTGGTGAAGAAGACCGCGCCGTTTGCATCGAAGGAGCGCAGGAGGACCGTGCGCACCGAGGGCCGGCCATCGCCGGAGATGGTCGCGAGGTAGAGCGAGTTGGGATTGGGCGTGGGCAACTGCATCGCTTCATCGAGCCAACGCATCATCCAACCCACTGGATCGGCCGGCGGGTGTTCGAAGTCGGTGGGAGCGGGGGTGATGCCCGCCGGGGCGACGGTGCGGTTGGGGTGGGGGCGGATGAAGCTCATGCTCGGGGCCTTCGTGTTCGGCGTGGTGCTGGGCCATGGTTGGTGACGCGCAGTTGGGGAAGTGGCGGTGCCACCGGTTTGGATGGTGGCTCGATCGGCTCGACGCCGAAGTATCGCAGCCAGGCCTGCACCTGGTCGCGCGAGAGCGGTCCGCTTGGCTTGCTGCCGAGCCGATCGCGCGGGGGGCCGTGCCGCGCGTCATGCACGAGCTGCTGCAGGAAGGTCCCGCTGTCGACCACCTTGCATCGACGACGGCGTGCGGTGCGCTGCACGGCGTGATCACTGCTCACCACGAGCAGTCGCGTTGGGGCGCTGCTGCGCGTCACGAGCTCGGCGATGACCGCATCTGCAGTCGAACGCGGACCGCTGAAGTGGTAGACGGCATCGCCGACTTCCATCGGCGCGGGCCGGTAGGCATCGATCATGCGTGGTGACTGGCCGAGGATCGTGGTGGGGAGGCCATCGAAGACCATCCAGACTGGCTGGCCGCGGTATCGGGAACCTGCGATGGCTTCGGCGAGGTCGTGCGGCCCCATGCCGGCCATGTCCGGAGGAAGCACCCCCGACACATGCAGCACGTTATAGGCATCAAGGACCAAGGGCATGCCGACCTCCGCGACCGAAAGCCTAGCCTGCGTGGGGTTGCGGCGGCGACCCGGTCGTGGTCTACTGCCCGGCTCGGAATTCCTGAATACCCCTGAGGACGAACGAATGCCCATTCGAGTGAAGTCACGCGGCAATGAGACGGTCGAGCAGATGGTCCGTCGCTTCAAGAAGCTGTGCGAGAAGGAAGGCCTGACCAAGGATCTGAAGGCTCGCCAGTTCCACGAGAAGCCCTCGGAAGTCAAGCGCCGCATGGACATTCGCCGCGAGGGACTGCGCATGGCGGCCCGCCGCGCCGCCGCAGCCAAGGCTGCAGGTCGCTCGGCCCGTCCGGTCCAGCCCGCCAAGTCCAAGTTGAAGCGCGGCCCCGGTGGCCGTGGCCGCAGCAAGGACTGATCCGCCGGCATGGCCAGGCGGACTGCCAAGCCCGACACCTCGGCATCGCGCGCGCTGGCCATCGAGCTGGCGCGGCTCGCGCACGAGCTCAAGTGCACCGATGTGCTGCTGCTGTCGGTTGGCGCACAGAGTCAGGTGTGTGATTACTTCCTGATCGCTTCGGGTACCAGCGCGCGCCAGCTTGCTGGCGTTGGCGAGCAGTTGATGAAGCTCGGCAAGGCGCAGGGTTCTCCCGCGTTCCGATCGAGCGCCGACACAGGATCCAGTTGGATCATCATCGACTTCGTGTCGGTGGTGGTGCATCTCTTCGAGCCCAACCAGCGTGCCTACTACGACCTCGAGGGCCTCTGGGGCGATGCAGAGCGCGTCACTTGGCGCACGGGCAGCGGAGCCGGCGAGGCGGCGTGAGCCGCTACGGGCCTTGACCGGCGGCTGCGATTGGTTCACGCCGTCGTAGCGTCATCGCGTGGAACGGTCGGCCTTCGCGGCGGAACTTGCGTTCGAAATTGGTGCCGATCACCTCGCCCTCGCCGGCACTGGACGGGCGATCGAAGGCCAGACGCTCGAAGAGCCGCTCGTTGCGCGCTGCGTGCTCCTCGTACCACGCCCAGAGTCCGACATGGTCGGTGACGATGCGCAGCTCGCCGCCGGAGGTGAGCGCAGTGTGCATGTCGGAAAGCGTCTGGTCCTGCACCACACGCCGCTTGTGATGGCGGGTCTTCGGCCACGGATCGCTGAAGTAGAGATGGATCACCGAGCAGATTCCTGCGGGGCACCAATGCCGGATGAACTCCACGGCATTCGCGCGCATGAGCCGCGCATTGGCGACCTGATGGCGGCGGAGGCGGTCTGCGGCGTAGAGGTAGAACGCGTTGGTCCACTCCATGCCAAGGAAGTTGGTCATCGGCTCCAGGGGGGCCTGCTGCAGCAGGAAGGTGCCCTTGCCGGAGCCGATCTCGAGTTCGAAGGTGCGCTCGGGATGGGCGAACCACCGGCGGGGATCCCACTTCCCCCGGTCGATGGGCGGCAGGTCCTTCTGGTCCATGCCCCAGTCGCCGGGGTCGAGATCGCGTCCATGTCCAAGGCCGAAGCTCATGCAGCGAGTCTACGGAAGGCCGGAGTCCGGGCACTCATGCTTCGGGTCGGGACCAGCCAGCATCGGGATCACGCTCGAGCACGACCGCGGCCATGCGCGCGCAGCGTCGGCAGATCCGGGCCGCCTCCCGGGCAGGACTCTGCCAGTGCGGCTCGCCACGGTCCTCGAGGCACATCGTGCACGGACCCTGCCCAATCGGCTGGCGCGCCGGTTGCGGCGTGAGTTCGGCATACGCAACCGCCAGACAGGCATGGCAGATGCATGAACCACGGTGCCCCTCGACCATCGCGAGGTCCTCGGTCCAGGCGGCGGTGCAGAAGTCGCAGAGCACATCGTCCATGCGAAGGTCATTGGGATTGGCGCCGGGTCGGTGCACGGGAGGAGCCTAGCCACCCACTATGCTCCCTGCGCGATGCGGCGCGGCATCTCACTCTCCAACAGCGCGACGCTCCTCTTCGGCGCGGCGTCGGCTGCCATCCTCGCCGCGGCGCTGTGGGTGCCTTGGAATCGCTTCACGATCACGGTTGCCGAGAGCCAGCGCGAGATCGCACGACAGGTCGCCGAGACCTGGCTGTCCAATGGCTTCGCGCTCGGCAGCACGCAGGATGTGCCCATGGCGATGCGGCTGGTCGAAGCATCGAGGCTCTCGACCGATGAACCGTGGATCGCTGACGCTGCCGAGGAGTTCGAGCGCGATGGGTCGTCACGCGAGCGCTTCAACTGGGTGACCGCGGATGGGCGAACGACCTACCGCTATGCCCGCGCCGTGCGCGAGGCGGAGTGGCGCCGCGTGCTCGATCCGTCACGCATTGACTTCTCGACGGCCGTTCGCAGCGACCAGGCGCTCCGGGCGGTCATCGTGATCGAGCGCAGCAGCCCCATCAGCGATGGACTTGTGATCGCCAACCGAGTGATGGTTGTCGGGGTCGGGCTGGGTGCCGCGGCGGCGCTGGTGGCCGTGTCGATGGTGATCCAGCGACGGGTGTACGGTCCGCCGCTTGAGCGCCTGCGCGAGACCGCGGAACGCGCAGCGCGCGGTGATCTCTCGGCGCGCTCGGCGATCGAGACCGGGGACTCCATCGGGCGGCTCTCGGCTGCGCTTGACGCGATGCTCACCGAGATGCAGCGTGCCCAGGCACAACTGCGGCAACTCAACGAAGGCCTTGACTTGAAAGTGGTCGAGCTCAAGGAAGCCAATATCGGTCTGTTCGAGAGCAATCGGCTCAAGAGCGAGTTCCTGGCCAACGTCAGCCACGAATTGCGCACGCCGCTGAACTCGATCATCGGATTCGCCGAGCTGCTCGACGAGATCGCACGCAACGATCCCAACGCCGATCCCAAGCGCCGCCGCTACATCACGAACATCCTGCAGAGCGGCCGCATGCTGCTCGACATGATCAACGAATTGCTCGACATGGCCAAGATCGAGGCGGGCCGCGTGGAGGTCACTGTGGCACCGACCTCGGTCGCGGATGTGGTTGAAGGGCTGCAGGCCCTGATGCGGCCGCAGGCGATGGCGAGGAAGATCGAGGTCGAGACGCAGGTCGAGGATGGCTTGCCACCGGTCGAGACCGATGGCGGCAAGGTCCGGCAGGTGCTGTACAACTTCCTGTCCAACGCCATCAAGTTCAGCCCTGAAGGATCGACAGTGCGCGTGGTGGCGCAGTTGGTCCGCTCGGGCGAACAGGGGCAGTCGGTCCGGCTGAGTGTGGTGGATCATGGCCCTGGCATCCCACCCGACATGCAGGAGTCGATCTTCGAGAAGTTCCGGCAGGTCGATGCAAGCCACACGCGCCGCCACAGCGGGACCGGCCTTGGCCTGTCGATCTGCAAGGAATTGGCGGGGCTCCTTGGCGCGACGGTCGCGCTGAACTCCGTGCCGGGCCAAGGCAGTACCTTTTCGCTTGAGGTACCGGTCTTCTTCAGGCGCCGCGAGTTGCCACCATTGATGAAGGCCTGATCCGGTGAGGCGCTCGAACCGCTGGCGCGTCGGCTCAGGGACCGCTGCCGGAACCGAGCCTGCGGCGGATGAGCGCATCCGCGTCGTCAACGCGCCGGCGCACCGTGGCGGCATCGAAGCGCGGCGGCAGGGGTTGCCCACCGAGTGCGTGGTGCATGACCTCGGCCACGGCCAGGGCGACGCGGCTGGGTTCGTGGATGCCTTCGGGGCTCCACCAGTCATAGTCGGCCCACGACAGGTTCATGTCGTGGCTCATGCAGGCTCCGTCCGCACCGAGCGAGCGCAGCATGAAGTGCCAGCCGCGATCGGCATCGGCTTCCGTGACGACTTCGACCAGCGCTGGCATGCAGCCGATGCTACGGCGCGCATGGATCAGTCGTGCCGCAGCGCCTGGATGGGATCCTTGCGGCTTGCGACGATGGCGGGATAGATCCCGAACACGATGCCCACTCCGCCGGCCACGGCCACGCTGGCGACGATCGACCAGAGCGTGACCTCGGGCTGCAGGGAGAAGCGATCGTTGAAGGCACCCTTCAGGCCAGGCATCCGGCTCGCGATGCCCACGATCGTCTCGAGCAGTCGGCTCGTGATCACGCCGGTCATGATGCCGATGAGCCCGCCCAGGATGCTGAGCGATCCCGTCTCGACCATGAACTGCGTGACGATGTCGCGGCGCGTGGCACCGAGCGCACGGCGGATGCCGATTTCACGGGTGCGCTCGGTCACGCTGGCGAGCATGATGTTCATGATGCCGATGCCCCCGACGAGCAGGCTGATCGCCGCGATCGCGATGAGCATGATGTTCCAGACGAGCAGCGCCTTCTTCGCGTTCTCCAGCAGTTCCCACGGCACGATGACTTGCGCGTCGCCGGTTGCCTCGTGCCCGACATCGATGATGCGTTCGACGCGCGAGGCGATCTCGGTCACGACATCGGTGTTTGGCGCCACGACATAGATCTCGTAGAGCTCGACTTCCTCGGCGCTGAAGGAACCGGCGGCTCGCTTCTGCACGACATTGCCGAACTGCCGTTCGGCGGTCGTCAGCGGCATGTGGATGTCCTTGTTCAGGTCGCGCCCCACAAGCACGCTGCCCGCGCCACCCGCAAGGCCGATCGGCGCCAGGACACCCACCACGCGCAGGACCTGCTGATCCACGCGGATGTCCTGGCCGATCGGGTCGAGGTTCGGGAAGAACTGCTTGGCGATCTCGCCGCCGATGACGGCGACGGGCGCCTGCGCCGTCATGTCCTCATCAGTCAGGTAGCGGCCGGACTGGATCCGCAAGCGGGCCACCGTAGCGAGCGCTGGTGTCGTCCCGAAGGCCTGGGCGAGGGCGCGCTGGGAGTCGAAGCTGACCTCGCTGCCGGCACTCTTCACTGGGACCACGCGGTCGGCGTCGGTCATCGATGCTTCGATGCGTCGCAGGTCTTCAAAGGTCAGCCCATACTTGATGACCATGGATCGCATGCCGCCGCCGCCGGGCGTGGCGCTCTCAGGCGGCTTCTGGCTGCGGATGATGATGTTGTTGGCGCCGAGCGCGCTGATGTCGCGCAGTGCCGCACGCTTGTTGCCCTCGCCGATCGCGACGACCACGATCACCGCAGCCACGCCCAGGATCACGCCAAGGCTCGTCAGCACGCTGCGCAGCTTGTGGCGACGCAGGTTGCCCAGGCCGAGCCGCGTGACTTCAAGCAGGTACGACATGGCCGAAGCCTAGCGTGGGCAGGAAGCTGCGCGTGCGATGGGTCAAGCGCGCCGGGGCTCATGCGATGGGGCGAGCGCGATGGGCCTAACGCGACGGGGAGGCGCGATCGCGCGGCGCATGCAGCTCGACCGCACCGGCGCCCCAGTCAGCCCAGCCCGGCAGCGCATGCGTGCGCATCAACGATGCCGAGTCGAGTGCGCCTTGCACGCTGGGTGGCATGGCCGAGGGATAGAGGATCACGACGCGAGCCCCCGGCGTGGCGCTGAGCAGCGAAGCAAGATCCGCGCCGTACGGCTGCGCATAGCGGGCGTCGATCCCCATGGGTTCGGCGTAGAAGCGAGCGACCTCGTCGGGAAGACCCACGACGATCACGGGACCTGGTTCCCGTGCGGCGATTGCAAGCAGGTCGCGCAGGGGTTGCTTGGGCGGCAGGTTGGCAAGCACGGCGAGCCCTCCGACAGCCACCACCGCGGCCATGAGGATCGCGTCGGTCCGTTGCCGATCGAGCATGCGATCGAGGCCGATGCCCCAGGCGAGTGCTGCACCGGGCAGCGCGAACGAGACGAATCGCGCGTAGATCCAGCTGCCCGCGAGCGGAATGAGGAGCGCGAGCAGGAAGGGGAGGACGATGAGGATGGTGGTGAACCGGCCGTTCGCATCCCGGCGCCACGCCTGCACGATGCCGACCGCGGCCAGTGCCCCGCCCCAGATGGATGGCCACCACGGCCACGCTCCGCCCCACGTGCCGAGGATCGCCAGGCCTTCCCGCGACCAGAGTGTGGGCTCGTCGCCATCAAGGGCGGCCAGTTCAGCGCGCCGCTCGAGGATCCACGGCAGCATCGGCGCGAGCAGCGCCAGGGTGAACGCGGCCGACAGCACGAGCGCCGTGAGCCAGCGCAGCCCGATGCGCACCTCGCCGCGCAGCAGGAGCCCCACGGCGATCACGCCGTGCGCGACCGGCACGATGACCGTGGTGAAGTGTGCCCACACGCCGAGTGCTGCGACGATGGCGTAGGCGATCCAACACCAAAGCGAACTCTGTTGCGATCGTTCGCGCTCGATGGCGCGCCATGCCAGCCCGGTCAGCAGCGCGCCCGAGAGCATCATGATGGAATAGCCGCGAGCCTCCACGCTGCCGAGCACGGCGGCCGGCGCGATCGCCATGCCTGCTGCGGCGATCAGCGCACCGCGCACGCCCGCCATCGGCCGCGCCATCCACCAGGTCGCCACCACGGTCAGCAGCGCGGCGAGCAACGATGGCAGCCGCAGGGAGAGTTCGTTGACCGCACCGAGCGCCGTGAACGAGCACCACGACAGGAGCGACTGCAGCGGGTGGTTGGCCGGGCTGAACCAGGTGGCCACGATGGGGCCGGGTCCATGCTGCTCGTAGTCCATGAAGGCTGCGATCTCGTCGTACCACAGGCTCTCGAAGGCTCGATCGACCCGCACGAGCGCTGCCACGAGCACGATGGCGACGAGCGCAAGCACTTCACCGCGCCGTGGCGATCCGACGGGTGCGTCGGTCAGTTCGCCCCGCCGGTCAGTCCGCCACAGCGCGATGATCAGGCCGGCAGCCAGAAGGAGTGCCCCCGGACCGACCGACTGCGTCCACGCCGCACTGCGCAGTGCCATGGCCACACCCCGCTCACCGAGTGCAGGGTGCGCGAACCAGCGGGTCAGCGCCGCTGGATCGAGTACGAACCCCACGATCGCGCCGACCACGAGCAACGCCACCAAGAGACCGATGACCAGCATGCTGGTTGCTGAGCCCCGCGGGGAGATGATCAGCGAGCGGGTGGCTGCGCCATCAGATTCCTCCCCGTGACGCCGGCCTGATGGTCGGCGCTCTGCATTGTTCTGGCCTGATGACCACTGCTTCATCGCCGGACCTCCGATGACGGTCGTGGCGCAATGATGGGCTCATCCATTGCACCGGCCTCGGTGCCGACCTCGATCGCGACCACTGGCACCATGCGTTCGTGGCCGTGGCGCGGGATCCGCAGCATGAGCGGTATGGCTGCGAACCTCAGCACGGCTGAGGTCCCGAAGATCCACCAGTAGGCGGTGACCCCGCCGCCGAGCACATCGATCGCCCATGCGCCGATGAACGAACCGATGACCGTGACGATCGCATTGAAGAAGTAATACGCCGCGTACATCGCTGTGCGTTCATCTTCGCGGATGTGCTCAAGCAGGAGCAGGAAGAATGCCATTTCGTAGGCCGCCCAGCCCGCGCCGCTTACGAGCTGCATGGAATAGATCCACATCGGTGCCGTGGAGACGATCCACAGTCCGCTCGCCGCGGCGACAACGACGGCACCTGCCAGAAGCAGCCGACGGGCACCCCACGAACCAGCGAGGCGGCCAACCAACGGCAGTGCCAGGCTCTTGGCGGCGAACAGTGTGACTACCGAGATCGTGAACTGGTCCTTGTCCATCTCAAGTCCGCGCAGGATGTACGGCGTGACGAAGGGGCTCGAGACCTGCACGGCGAGCATGAAGACGAGCAGTGCCGCAACGACCCGGCCCTCGGGTGCGCCGCGAATGCGACGGAGGAATTCGATCGGGCTCACGCGCCGTGCAGGGGGCAGGTGCCTGGGTTCCGATTGCGCCACGAGCGCTGGCGTGCTCAGCGCTCGGCTCAGGCTGGCGGCCATGAAGAGCAGGGCGAACGAGGCCAGTTCGAGCGGCGTGTGCTCGAAGCGCGAGATCAGCACGCCTCCAAGCAGGAGCCCTGCGAGCAGGGCGATCTGGCAGATCCTGCTGCGGCGGCTGAAATACGTCGCGCGGATGCGCGGGGGAAACAGCGCACCGACCCACGCGTTCCATGCTGGCGCCGCCCCAAGGTTCACGGTCCAGTAGATCGATGCGCACGCGTAAACCAAAAGCAGTGGCACGGCGCCCGCCATGGCAGCGATCGCCATCGGGATGAAGCACAGTGCTTGGATCGTGGCGCACAGCAGGATCCACTTGCGAGGGGAGCCGATGCGCTCGACCCCGGCGGGTGTGAGGAGTTGAACCGTCGCACCGACGAGGAAGGGGATCGTGTAGACGAGTCCGCCGTGGACCTGCGCGGCGCCGGCAGCAAGGGCGAATGCCGGGATGAAGGTTTCGCCCACGCCAACCATGAACGCGTGCGTGATCCCGTCATTCGTGCAGGCACGGAGGTCGTTGCGAAGGGTAAGGTGGCTGGCACGCCGA